>Ga0247843_1000876_pt1 | contig 67088 bp, 60 predicted proteins | sample LaCruzMarch2017__FD_192420 | JGI IMG/M metagenome (GOLD analysis project Ga0247843, IMG submission 192420) | Freshwater microbial communities from meromictic Lake La Cruz, Castile-La Mancha, Spain - LaCruzMarch2017_8m | ecosystem: Environmental > Aquatic > Freshwater > Lake | place: Spain...
GCTGTAGCCGCCTGTGGCGGAATCGTTCTCCGCCTCGGCGATGCATTCCCGGAGAACGGTCATCGTCGGATCAAATTCCCGCCGTTTCCTCTCATCCACGACGATCCGGAACATTTCCCAGACATCCTTGAGGCTCTCAAAGTGGTCACGACGGTCTCCGGGCAGGTGAATCAACCGGACTATGCCCCAACCCTGGAGTTCTTTAAGGCTGGTGCTCACGTTGGAACGGGCGACTTCCAAGACCTCCTGGATTTGCTCGGCGTTGAGCGGTTCCGGCGACAGGTAGAGAAGCGCGTGAACCTGGGCCACCGTGCGATTGATGCCCCACTTGGTACCCATCTCACCCCAGTGGAGGATGAACCTCCGCTCGGCGTTGGAGAGTTGGCTCAGCGACTTCATTTCTGTTGATACAGAAATATCAGACACCCAGAAAGTCAAGATTGAACCCGTTTTCCCGAACCCTCGCGGGCAGACGGCGAGTGGTACGAGAACTCCCTTCGGTGATTTCTTCATTGCAGCGGTGGTCCTCATGCCTGTTCTTTGGCTTCCAGCACCGAGCCCACTCGGGGCGACCCGACCTCACGACACGTGAAACTCACCGACCTGCGGGAAATCCTCCGCTACATTCCGCGCTTCCGGGAAAAGGTCTTCATCCTGGCCATCGATGGATCCATCGTCACCGACGACAACTTCCCCAATCTCCTGCTCGACATCGCGGTCCTGCGCTCACTGAACATCCGGATCCTGCTGGTGCACGGGGCTGCCAAGCAAATCGCAGCACTGGCTGTAGAGCGCGAGGTCAAGGCCTCCAACCTCGACGGAACCGGCATCACGGATGCGGAAACCCTCCAACTCTCGCTCAATGCCGCCAACCGGTTGACTCACGAGATCCTCGAAGGACTCTCGGCCAACGATCTCCGCGCGGTGTCCACCAATGCCGTGATCGCACATCCGCTGGGCATCGTCGGTGGCGTGGACCACCAGTTCACCGGAAAGGTGGAGCGAATCGATGTCGAGATGCTCCAGACGCTCCTGGCTCAGGGCATCGTGCCCGTGGTTCCGCCACTCGGCTTCGATGGCGACGGAAAGACCTACCGGGTGAATTCCGACACCATCGCGTTTGCCCTGGCCGATCAACTCAAGGCCACCAAACTCATATTTCTCACCACAGTCGACGGGCTGACCCGCGACGGGCAGTTGATCCGGCAGATTATCGTCGGCGAACTGAAGCAAATGCTCAGTCGGATCCCCTCGACCTGGCCAATCAACTTGATCTCCAAAGCCCGCCAGGCGGTGGCCGCCTGTGAAGCGGGAGTGCCGCGAGTGCACATCATCAATGGTGAGGTCGATGAAGGGCTCTTGGCCGAAGTCTTCAGCAACGAGGGCATCGGCACCTTGGTGTATGCCAACGAGTACACTCAGATCCGGAGGGCCCTGAAGAAGGACATCCGGGCGATCCTCAACCTCACCAAGAATTCCGTCGCTTCCGAGGAATTGGTCAAGCGGTCCCGGACCTCGATTGAAAAACAGGTGGGCGACTACTACTTGTACGAAATCGACCGGAACCCGGTGGCCTGTGTGGCATTGCACCACTATCCGGAGCAGAACAAAGGGGAACTGGCCTTCCTGTACGTGGCTCCGAGCCACGAAAACATGGGAATCGGCTCCAAGCTCATCCATTTCGTGGAAGCCCGGGCTCGAGAACAAGGGTTGGCCGAACTCATCACCCTCAGCACCCAAGCCTTCACCTATTTCATTTCCAAGGGTGGGTTCATCGAGGGTAGTCCGGACGATTTACCGCCCTCCAGACGGGAGCGCTACGACGCCAGCGGCCGCAAATCCAAGGTGCTCATCAAGCGCCTCCGACCGGCCACATGAGTGGGCCGAATCGTTGGCCGGTGATGCTCATCCTCATCACGGCGCTCTGCGGCCTCGGCTGGAATGCGCTCGGAGCCGCCAATCCAGAAGCCTATCCGCAACCTGCGTCCAAGAAGGGGCTTCAGGTGCAAATGGTGGACGACGCGATCGCGTTGGGCATCCATCATGCCGCGCTCAATTTCAATTTGGCCCAACTGGTGGATCCGCGGGGCGACACGAACAATCCCGGGCTCACCCGCCAGGGACAGACCTACCGCTTCCAGCGGGGATACGTCGATGCCATGGACCACCAAATCCGGACCTTGTCCGAACGGGGCATTGTGGTGTCGCTGATCTTGCTCAACTACGAGAGCGCCGACCCCGACCTACGCCGCATCCTTCTCCATCCGGGGTACAGCACGAATTGCCCGAACCACCTCAGTGCTTTCAACACGGTGACCTCGGAAGGTAGAGCTTGGTACGAGGCTTCCATCGAGTTTCTGGCCGAACGGTGGAACCGGCCCGACGGCCGTCACGGCCGGGTCTGGAACTGGATCGTGGGCAACGAGGTCAATTCGCACTGGTTCTGGTCCAACCTCGGACTCAGCTCCTCCGATGCGTTTGCCATCGACTATGAACGCACCGTCCGACTGACCCATCAGGCCGTCCGCAAGCATTCCAAGAACGGGCGTGTGTTCCTCTCCCTCGAACATCATTGGAACATCGCCTACCCCGGCGGGAAGCAGGGACAGGTCTTCCCTGGACGGCCGTTCCTCGAAGCGTTCGCCCAAAAGGCCCGTTCGGGCGGCGATTACGACTGGCACCTCGCTTACCACCCCTACCCTGAAGACCTCTTCAACCCGCGCTCTTGGCGGGATGCCAGTGCCCAACCCGATTGGAAAACCACCCCGCGGATTACCTTCCGGAACCTGCCAGCCCTCGGCGCTTTCCTCAGCCAACCCGCGCTGCAATTTCAGGGACGCAATCGCCGCGTGATCTTGAGTGAGCAAGGCTTCCACACGCCTGACGGCCCGGATGGCGAGGCCGTGCAAGCAGCGGCCTACTGCTACGCGTGGCATCAAGTTGCCGCCGAGACCGGCATCGACGCCTTCATCCTCCACCGCCACGTGGACCACGCCCAAGAAGGCGGACTGCGTCTCGGGCTCTGGACCCACACTCCCGGTTCGGTGGCCACCCCCGAACGCCGGAAACCGATTTACGAAGTGTTCCGCCGGGCGGATACCCCAGAGCGCGATGCTGCCTTCGCCTTTGCATTACCCCTCTTGGGAATTCCCTCCTGGGAAGAACGAGCCCGGGCCCGCTGAAGACGTTTCAGAACGTGCGGCGCGCGACTCCGGCGTCGGAGCAAACGGGTCGGCAAACCAAGGCACCTGCTGGCCGGCGGCAAACTCCAAAAACCACGATTCGGGTGCGGCCATAAACCCGCGTTCCGAACCCTTCCACGGAAACCAAAGCCGCTCGGCATGGAGGGCGTGGAACGGAACCTGAAGGCGTTGCTGCTGCGACTCCGTGAGCTGGCCCACCACAAAATCGAGGTAAATCCGCTCATCCAACCCGTACACTTTGTCGCCCACGATCGGGTAGCCGAGGTGCGAGAGGTGGATGCGGATTTGATGCTTCCGGCCGGTGTCCAACCAAACCCGAACCCACGAATACACCCCGTCGGGCCGCTCAAAGTGTCTCTCGCAGCGCCAACGGGTCCGGGCGGCGGCCCCATCGGGCCGAACGCAATCCTTGATGGCCACCGCGCTGGAAACATCGCGGCCCAGGGGCGCGTCCAAGGCGCCATCCCCCAGAGGCATGCGACCGTGGACCAGGGCGACGTACTCCTTGGTGACCAACCCCGCCGCCCATAAGGCCCGCAACTCCGCTCCAGCCTCGTCTGTCTTGGTGAAGACCATAACCCCGCCCGTCTCCCGGTCGAGGCGGTGGATCATGTGAGGCTCGAATCCCAAGTGGATGCGAACCCGACTGACCAGGCTCGAATACTCGTCCCCTTTGGTCGGATGGCAGACCAAGCCCGCCGGTTTGCGCAAGACCAGGAGGTCTGCGTCCTCGTGCAAGATCTCGAAGAGACTCACCATCCCGGGTGGCCGCCGGTCATGGCCCGGTCGAGGTGGGTGTAACCGCCATCGACATGGATCCACTGCCCCGTGATATGGCCCGCGCGTGGCGAGGCCAGAAAGACGAGCATCGCGGCGATCTCGGCCGGTGAGGTGAGTCGCTGCCCGAAGGGAACCATCCGCTCAATGGTCCCGCGGGCCGCCTGCGGATCGGGCTGCGCGGCAAACCAACGCTGGTACTGATCGGTGTCGCATTCGGCCGGAATGACCGCATTCACCCGAACTCCATGCGGTGCGAGGGCCACGGCCCATTCCCGGGTCAACGCGTTGACGGCTCCCTTGGCCGCGGCATACCCGGAAGTCCCGCCCTGCCCCGTCTCCGCCACCTTGGAACTCAGGTTCAGAATGCACCCACGCGACTGGCACAAGGCCTCCTGCGCGTGGTGAGCCAAGGCGAAGACGTGCAACAAATTGCGGCGCAACGAGGCCATGAAGTCGGTTGGAGAACCGCTCAGGGAAACACTGTCATTGACGCCCGCATTGTTGACGAGCACGTCCAGACGCCCCGCCTCCCGCAACACAGAGGAAATGAGTTCCGAGCAGAAGATCGGGTCGGCCAAGTCTCCCTCGGCGAAAACCGATCGAGGCACCTCGGCCGCCAACGCCCGACCTCGATCGGCGTTTCGATCGGCAAACCACACGATCGCCCCTTCGGCCGCGAAGGCCCGCACCGTTGCCTCGCCAATGCCCGCCGCGCCACCGGTGATGAGCACCACCCGGTCCTGGAGTTCAAGATTCATGGGAAAGGTTCAACAACACTGAAACCAAACAAATTCAAGGAGACCCGTCCGACCCGTCCGCCTCGTCTTCGGTCCCCACGCGGGCAACGGTCTATTCAATGGGGAACACCGCTCAGACCGCAACGGGTGCCTTGATGGCCGGATACGGATCATAGCCCGACAAAACAAAGTCTTCGTAGACGAACTCGCGGAGCTCTTTGCGTTCCAGATTCAGGGTCAACGTCGGCAACGGACGCGGCTCGCGGGCCAACTGCTCCTTCACCTGTTCGAGGTGATTCGAGTAGAGGTGAAGGTCACCGAAGGTGTGCACGAAATCGCCCACCTTCAACCCGGCGACCTGAGCCACCATGTGGGTTAGGAGCGCATAGCTGGCGATGTTGAAGGGCACACCCAGGAACAAATCGGCACTGCGCTGGTACAACTGACAACTGAGCTTCCCCTCGCTGACGTAGAACTGGAAGAGCGTGTGGCACGGCGGCAGCGCCATGGAATCCACTTCGGAGGGATTCCAGGCGCTGACGATGAGCCGTCGGCTGTCCGGGTTCTTGCGGATTTGCGCGACCACCTGATCGATTTGATGAATCGAACGGCCGTCGGCACTTCGCCAGTCGGTCCACTGGGCACCATACACGCGCCCCAAATTGCCATCCGCATCGGCCCACTCGTTCCAGATGCTCACCCCGTGCTCCTGCAACCAGCGCACGTTGGTGTCGCCCCGGAGGAACCAGAGCAACTCGTAGGCGACACTCTTGAAGTGGACCTTCTTGGTCGTGATCAGCGGAAACCCCTCCGACAACCGGAAGCGCGTCTGCGCCCCGAAGACCGAATACGTGCCCGTGCCGGTTCGGTCCGGCTTGAAGGTTCCCTGATCGAGAACCAACCGGAGCAAGTCGTGATAGGCGCGCATGGTCTAAAGGAATCCGCGGGATCGTTGGAATCAGGACCGTTTAGTCCTGGATGTTCACCATCTCCAAAGCGCCCACGCCACCCGGGTTCCAGGCGGTGAAGAGGATGTACACCTTGGCGCTGCGACCCTTGCCGACGACATACCAACAGGCGTCATGCATGTGCTGGGCGTATCCGTAGCCAAGGTCTTCCTTGGGCTTGATGGTGCTGACCACGGCCTTGGTCTTGAGGTTGATGATGTAGATGGGGCCCGGGGTGTTGTTCGGGCCGGTGAGGCAGGGCACCAGCAGGTAATCGCCCCAGAGATCGGTGTCGCAGGCGGCACTGCCCTTGGGCAGCTGATGGACGGCCAGAGCCTTGCGGGTCTTGGGAGACCATTCGTGGACCTGCGCCTCCGGGCGGGCCGAGACATACAGCTCGTTGCGCTTCGGATCAAAGGTGATGCCGTGCGGCGTCTGGCTCATGCTGTCGCCACCGTAGAAATTGCCCCGGTACTTCATGGGCTTGGCATCGGCATCCATGAACCAGTGACGACCGTAGCCGTCGGTCACCCACAAGGTCTTGTCGCCCGCGAAGGCCGCGTCGGTCGGAGCCCAACCCTTCTTGTCGGCGTAAGGACCACCATCGGGGATTTTGAGCTTTTCCACCGTACGGAAGGTCGTGTCGGACAAGAGGATCTCGCCCTCGACATTGTCGGCCGCGACCACCAGCGGGAGCTGTCCCTTGCGCGGGAAAATGTCGGCACCGTGCAAGTTGCCCGAGGCGATGGACGGATCACCCTTCACCACCCACGACGTCTTGAGACGATCGCTGAAACCCACCCAACCCACCTTCTCGAGGCCCCAGTACACCACATCGCGCTCGCTATCGACGATGAGTGTGCCGTGAGCACCCTTCACAAACGATTGAGCTTCGGCCGGCACGGGCATTGCGTTGGCGACCGGAGCAAATTTCCAGAAACCCTGACCGCTGACATGCGACACGGCCGACTTGGCCTGGGCTGCGGGAGCCTTCACCGGCCCCTTCTTCTCGACCTGAAAGGTCACAGGCACCGCGGACGGTCCGTGGTCGTGGGGAGCGGATCCCGTGTCATGAGCCAGGAGAACGGGGGCGGAAGCCAGGGCGGCACACGCCACGACCAGAGTGAGGGAGGTTTTCATAGGCGACGTCGAAACTTTCAACATCCGATCGGATTCTGTCGAGGCTCAGAAAGAGCGGATCCGCAGGGGCGGTTCAGAATGGATCCCGCAAGGACCCATAGCCTTTGGATTGAACCCAACTCGATCCCGAGCGCGACACATCCAGCGGACGCTTGCCAAACAGGCGCATCAGGAAGGCCAGTGGCACCACCGCGACTCCATACACTCCCAGCAACAGTAGGAACACCAGCCGCCCACCTAGCCAGGACCGCATCCGAGAAAACCTCCGGTGCCAGGGCTCGGCGAGCGTCGGAAACAACATGCCCAGTCCCAACACCACGGGCATGGCCGCGAGATAAACCCGAGGTGAGCCCGGAACCCAACCGGCCCGACTGGCGATCATCAGTAGAGCCACCGGAGGAATGAGCGATGCGCCGATGGCAAATCGGTCGCGAAGACTTCTGACGGTTTTGGGTCGGCTCATGATCAATCCGGGATGGCTTCGAAGCTGCGCGGCAAAGCGGCATGCGGTTGCCGTTCGCGTTCCAGATAGCACGGACCGACGGCGAGCACATCGATTTGGGAATTGATGAAGCACCGGTAGGAATCCTCCGCGGAGCCCACCACTGGTTCCCCCCGCACATTGAACGAAGTGTTGATGAGCACCGGGCAACCGGTCCTCGCCTCGAACCGCTTCAGCAAGGCATGGAACTGCGGGTTGCGCTCCGGATCCACCGTCTGGACCCGGGCCGATCCGTCCACATGGGTCACCGCCGGCAGCGTCGAGCGCACCTGCTTCAGACGATCCAAGCCCTCGGCTTCGCTGGCCACGGGAATGCGTTGGGCATGGTCTACCGGAGCCACCAACAGCATGTAGGGCGACTCGCCAGAGAGTCCGAAGAATTCCGCCGACCGCTCGGCCAGCACGGCCGGGGCGAAGGGCCGGAACGATTCGCGGAACTTCACCTTCAAGTTCATGCGCGACTGCATGTCGGGGCTGCGCGGATCCCCCAGAATGGAACGGTGTCCCAGCGCGCGCGGACCAAATTCCATGCGCCCTTGAACCCATCCCACCACCTTGCCGGCGATCAACGCCTCCACAACGCGCTCCAGCAACGCCTCCGCATCCAGTCGTTCCCAGACCGCATCCAATCGCTTCAAGGATGCCTCCACCGCTTCTGGAGATTCTTCAGGCCCCAGGAATCCCCCGCCCATGGAGTCGGAGGCGGTCGGGGTTCGCGGAGCGGCCAAGCCACCACGTTCCAAAGGCCCATGCCAGGCCGCCAAGGCGGCACCCAGGGCAGCCCCGGCGTCACCGGCGGCGGGCTGAATCCAAAGTTTCTGGAACGGCCCCTCCCGCAAAATCCGACCATTGGCCACGCAGTTCAGGGCCACCCCACCGGCCAGACACAAGTGGGCGGAGCCGGTTTGTTTGTGGGCGCGTCGGGCCAGTCCCAATAGGGCCCGTTCGGTCACCCCTTGGATGGATCGGGCCAGGTCGAGATGGCGTTTTTCCAATGGCTCATCCGGACGACGGGGCGGCCCACCGAAGCGTTCGTGGAAACGCGCATTCGTCAGGTGATCCTCGGCCAGTGGATCCAGATACTCCAAATTGAGCCGAAAGGAATCGTCCTCATGCAGGGAAATCACCTCTTCCAAAAGGGTCTCCACCCAGCGCGGTTCGCCATAGGGTGCCAGGCCCATGAGCTTGTATTCGCCGGAGTTGACGCGGAAGCCGCAGTAGGCGGTGAACGCCGAGTACAAAAGCCCCAGCGAATGAGGGAAATGGATCTCCTCCAAGGGCTCAATTTGGGCGCCGATTCCTCGGGCGATGGCGGTGGTGGCCCATTCTCCGACGCCATCCACCGTCAAGATGGCCGCCTCGGGAAAGGGCGATGCAAGGAAGGCACTGGCCGCATGTGCCTCGTGATGGGTGGTGAAGAGGATCGGGCACTCAGACCGCAGTCCGGGCAGCGCGGATCGGATGCGTCCACGAAGGTCCAAGCGTCCGCCCAACCAATCCGGAATGGCCCGGGCAAAAGCGCGACCTCCCCGAGGGGCCCAACCCAAAAACACCTCCAAAGTCCGGCTGAACTTCAGGATGGGTTTCTCGTAGAAGGCCACGGCTTCCAAATCAACGGCGGTGATGCCCGCCTGATCCAGACAGGATCGAATGGAACGTTCTGGAAACCGCGCATCATTCTTGCGACGCGAGAGCCGTTCCTCCTGCACCGCCGCCAGAATCCGTCCATCACCCAAGAGGGCTGCCGCCGAGTCGTGGTACAAGCCCGAGATGCCGAGGACGTATCGCATGGTGGGCCGTAGGTCAGCGGTTCAGAGGAAGGGGTACAAAAAGGGCGCCACCGCCGAGCTGGACGAAAAGACCACCACCGCCCCGATCAACAGCAGGATCAGGATCAGGGGCGCGAGCCACCACTTCTTCTCCCGACCGAGGAATCGGGCAAAATCTCGAAGGAGGGACCACATCAGCGTTTGCGGGTGTTGGAAGTTTGCGGTGCGGTGGAAAGCATGCTGCGGGCCCGCTCCAAATAAGTCCGAGCCGAGGCATTGCCCGGTTGCGCGCGCAAGGCCGCCTCGAACTCCACGATGGCATCGGCGAAACGAGTCTGCCGAGCCAAGGCCACGCCCAGATCAGTACGAACCGACGCATTCAAGGGATCCAACTGAGCGGCACGGCGCAGGACAGTCTCGGCCTGAGCCGGGCGATCGGCCCGCCCCAGTTCTCCGGCCAATCGCTGCAAAATCACCAGATTGGAAGGCTCACGACGAACGGCTTCTTCAAAGGCCGCAACGGCCGCGGGGTATTCTTTGCGGCTCGACAGCAATTCGCCCAATCGGACGCATGGCAGTCTCGACTGGGGATGCTCGGTCATGGCCCGAGACAGCAAGGGCACCGATTCATCCCGACGACCCATGGCTTCCAGCGTCACCGCCTTGTTGATGAGCGCCTCCAAATTCTTCGGATCCCGTTTGAGGCTTTGGTCGAAGACCGCGATCGACTCCGGGAACCGACCCAATTCGCCGTACAACTGCCCCAGCGCCAGGGCTGCCTCGACAAAATCCGGACGCAGCGCCAAGGCGCGCGACTGGGATTCGACCGCCGCGCTACGAGCACCCATTTGAGCCTGGGCCTCGCCGAGGAAATGCCAGGCCACCACATGATCCGGAGCCCCCTCGACGACCCGATTCCAGGCCTCAACCGCATTGGTCCAACGTCGCCCCTGACGCAGCAGCCGGGCCGACTGTTCGGCCAGTTGCCAATCATTGGGATGCTTCGTCAATACGGCCTCGACTCCCTGAATGGATGCACCCAAACCCACTTTTCGGGCTCCACCATTGGCCTCGGCCAACCGGTCGTCCAAGAATCGGTCCCGCGCCTCCCGGTGGCTTTGCATCGAGAATGGCGGCTTCTGGCACAACGACCGGATTTGCGTCCACAAACGAACCTCGGCATGCGGATTCCAACCCAGACGCGTGCGGCACAATGCCTCAGTGGCCACAACCGGGGGCTTTGCAGCACCAGGTTCGGGCAACCGCCCCACCAAGGCCTGGGTGAACAAACGGGCCAACCGATCATTGCCTTCGGGCCTCAAGTGGACGTGCTCGAAGAAGAGGTCCGCACCCGGAGGGCGTTGCGCATCCTCCCCTTTGAGTTGGGCTGCCGCATCCACCAGCAGCACCTGAGTCGAAGCCGCCGCGGCCGCCACCTCACGGGTGATGGCCACGATGCGGGAATCGGCACGAAACCGCAGCGTGTCCAGATCGCGGGCCGCCTCGAGATCGGCGGTTCCTCGAGCCATGTCCCCGGCGTTGAGTCGCGCCAACCCCAATTGGAAACGACTCTCCGCATGGCGCGGCACGAGTGCCACAGCCTTGCTCCAGCTTTCGACCGCTCCAGCCCAGTCACCGGCCGCATCCTGAGAGCGGGCACGGTCCGACAAGGCTTTCCAGTCGTTGAGCAAAGCACCTGAACCCTCGATGGGAACGGACCCGAACGGCGGACAATCCGGGAGGTTCACGGCCATGGTTCCCAGCAGCACCTGCGCCCCGGACTCAACACCGAAGCGCACCAAGTCGGTCAGGTTGCGTCGGTATGCCTCACGCACGGCTTCCAAACGCGGGTCATCGGCGGCGATGTGATTCTTGGAAAAAGTTTCGAGCCCGGCCCAGCGGGGAGCCAGCGACATGCCGTCGCCCTGCCCCTCCTGGATCCGGAAAACCCACTGACCCAAAGCCGTGCTGCGCAGCATCAACCCGGCGCGAACCACGGCCAGTGAAGGAGCCTTTCCCAGGGGATTGCTCGCCGGACCAAAAGGGCCGTGAACCTCGTTGTTGCCGGGATAAACCACCCACACGTCGGCTCCCAACCGCGCGGAATCCGCAGCAATGCGGCGCAGCGCATGGGAATTCAAGGCCGTGATCGCCGCGTTGAGAACCTCGACCTTGCGCCCCGGAAATTGCGACTCCAATTGCGCCTGGAGAAAACGCGGCATGCCGAATCCCGGTTCGGGATCCCCTAAGGCCGCGGATTCACCCAAGACCAGCACCCGCAGCGTTCCTGTTTCCTTCTTCTCACGGATCTTCAGCGGCCGGGGCATTCGCGCCAGAGTCTCTCCGACATACGGAGCACCAAAAGCCGGATTGGCCCGGAGCATTCCCTCACCCGCGTCCAACCAAAAGGCGGTGGGCCGGTAATGTCCCAGAGCCCTCAACGCCAGTTCGACACCCAACAACGCCAGCACCGGCGCCAAAATGGCCAATCCGCGGAAGAGCCAGAGCCGCCGGGAATCCGGAGCGGCGCGGGTTTCCACGGGAGCTGAGGAACCATCGGAGGGCATGGCCTCAGAGGATTCTGGAGCCACCCCTACGGCTGCAAGCCTACTCGTAGGATTTGAGCTTCAGGAAGGGGATGATGCGCTTTTCGAGCATGGGCAAATCCCACTGCAGGATTTCCGAAAGCGGCGCGGCATCGGCCACATCGAAGCGACCACTGGTGACGCGACGCAACCGAGTGAGGTGGGCTCCGCAACCGAGCTTCTGACCGAGATCATGGGCCAGGCTGCGGATATAAGTCCCCTTGGTGCAGCTCACCCGGAAATACGCAAACGGTTCTTCGTAGTCGTCGAACCGATAGGTGTACACATGGATGGGTCGAGGCACGCGAGCGACCTCTTGTCCCTTGCGGGCCAACTTGTAAAGCGGCGTACCACCGATCTTGACCGCACTGACCATGGGCGGGGTTTGAAGGATGTCTCCGGTGAAGGCCACCGCCGCTTCGTTCAAATCGTTCAACGACAGCGGGGGCACCGGCATGGAGTCCACCAGTTCTCCGTCGGCGTCGTAGGAATCGGTTGTTTCACCCAACCGCATGACGCCCTCGTACACCTTGTCCGAAGACATCAGGCGCTCCGAATACTTGGTCGCCTTGCCCAGCACCAGAATGAGCAGGCCCGTGGCCATCGGATCGAGCGTTCCACAGTGACCCACCTTGGGCAGGCGGAAGTGGTTGCGCAATTTGGCGACCACGTCATGGGAAGTCCATGTCGCAGGCTTGTCGACCAACAGAGCCCCATCGAGGGGCGAGAGAGTAGGTATGGCCATCGGAAACTTGAAAATCAGGACGGAAGAATGCGCTCAGGCGACGATCTTTACGCGGCAACCCTCGCTCAGGCCGAAGCCTTGAGGGATTTGCGGACCTCATTGAGGACCCGCCTCTGAACCCCCAAGGGCCGCCCCTCGATGCGAGCACCCGCCGCCGCCTTGTGTCCGCCACCACCGAATCGTTGGGCAATGGCAGCCACATCGACGCGGGCCGACTTGGAACGCCAACTCACCCGGGTCACTTCTTCGCTCACTTCCTCGAAGACCATGGCAACCACCACACCATCGATGGCCCGGATATGATCAATGAGGCCTTCGCTTTCTTCGGTGGACGCTCCAGCTCGGGCATAGTCCCGCTTTTTCAGCCAGAAATAGGCCGTCTGACCGCCATCCGAAAGCCGGAAATGCGTGTAGACGTGACGCAGCAGGCTAACTCGCGTCATGGGGTAGCTCTGGTAGACCTCCTGGCAAATCCGCCCCAAACCTGCTCCGCGTTCCACCAACTCGGCGGCTGTACGCAGGGTGTCCGGAGTGGTGCTCGGGTACTGGAAGCTGCCCGTATCGGTGCTGACCGCGGTGAACAGACAATCCGCCATCGGCTGCGTCACCTTCCAACCGGCCCACTTGCAGAGGTCGAAAATCAATTCGCCTGTGCTCGGTTCCCGCGGCGAAACCCAATTGAGCTTGCCGTAGCGGGTGTTGGAAGCGTGGTGGTCGATGTTGACCAACGTGACGTCCTCCGCGAGGAAATCAGCGATCCGGCCCATGCGATCGAGAGCCGCGCAGTCGGTGGCGATCACCAAATCAAATTGACGGCCAGCACAGGGTTTACGGACCCGCTTGTCCGGATCGAGAAACCGCAGCTTGTCGGGAACCGGATCCTGATTCCAAACCGTGACCTCTTTGCCGGCCCCTTCCAGCGCCATGGCCAACCCCACCTGACTGCCGATGCAGTCGCCATCCGGCCGGATATGACCGACCACGAGGATGGACTCGGCCGCATCGATCGCGGCCAGGATGTTCTCCACCGCCTTGGGCATTTCAGAGGAAGGCATGGCTCGGGAAAAGGTGGTGCCCGCGGGTGCCTCAGGCACCAGGAGTCTTATCTTTCTCGAGACCTTCAAGAATGGCGATCACTCGATTGCCCTTCTCAACGGATTCATCGAGGAGGAAGTTGAGGACCGGAGTCCACTTCATGCTCAACTGGGAACCGAGCATCATCTGGATATGCTTGGCCCGCTGCGCCAGCTTCTCGGGCGCGGCAGACCTCTGGTTACGGTTGCCCACAAAACCGACGAACACGGTGGCCGACTTGAGGTCTGGGGCCACCTTGACCTCGTTCACCGAGAGCAAACCCACCTCCTCGACATTCAACTCACGGCGCAACAGTTCGCTGACTTCCCGCCTGAGAAGCTCGGTCACCCGCTGGATACGCCGGCTCGGGGCCGGAGGGAGATGGGAAGACACGGCAGGAATGCGTTATTCAAGTTTGGCGGCGATCTTCTCCACGGAATAACACTCAATGATATCACCCTCTTGATAGTCATCGAAGCCTTCCAGGCGAACACCGCACTCCATGCCCGAGCGAACTTCATTCGCTTCGTCTTGAAAGCGCTTGAGGCTTAGTGAAACACCTTCGTACACCAAGTTGCCCCGGCGGCGAAGCCGCATCTTGCCACGGACCAGACGGCCGGTGGTGACGGCACAACCAGCTACCCGGCCGCCCTTGGAAAGGTCGAATATCTTTCGCACCTCGGCCTGTCCGACAATGACATCCTTCAGGAGCGGATCGAGCAGACCGGCCATGGCTTCCTTCACCTGGTCGATCAACTCATAGATGATCGCGTAGAGGCGAATTTCGACGGCGTGATGCTTGGCTTCCTCGGCGGCGTTGTTGTCGACGCGGGTGTGGAAAGCCAGAATGACGGCTTTGGAGCCCCGAGCCAGGTTGACGTCCGAGACATTGATGGCTCCAACCGCGCTGTGCACGACCTCGAGCGAGACCTTCTGGGACTTGATCTCGCGGAGAGCCCCAACAATTGCCTCCACCGATCCCTGAGTGTCGGCCTTGACGATGACCTTGAGCACCTTGGCCGTCAGGTCGCCGATGCGGCCGAACAAGTCGGACAATGAGGCGCGGGTCTTGCGACGATCGCCGTCCATCTCGGACTTCCGCCGGGCGTCGGAACGCTCCTCGGCAAGATCGCGGGCGGCCCGCTCGTTCTCCACCGCACTGAACTCGGACCCCGCATCCGGCACACCGTTGAGGCCCAGCACGCGTACCGCCACCGACGGAGTGGCCTCCTTCAGGCGGAGTCCTTCTTCGTTCATCATGGCGCGCACCTTGCCGTAGTGCTCACCGCAAATGATCACGTCACCGATGCGCAGGGTACCCTTGCGGACCAAGACCGTGGCCACGGAACCTCCCGCCTCGACACCCGACTCGATCACATTGCCCTTGGCGTTGCGGTCCGGATTGGCCTTGAGTTCGAGCAACTCGGCCTGAAGCAGGATGGAATCGATAAGAGTGTCGATTCCCTTCTTGGTGATCGCGGAGCACTCCACGAACAGGGTATCGCCACCCCAATCGTCCGGCACCAAACCCTTGTCCTGAAGTTGCTGACGCACCTTCATGGGATTGGAGTTGGGGTGGTCGCACTTATTGACCGCCACAATGATCGGAACCTTGGCTGCCTTGGCGTGCGCCAAAGCTTCCAAGGTCTGAGGCATCACACCGTCGTTGGCCGCCACGACCAGAACGACGATGTCGGTCACATTGGCACCGCGGGCGCGCATCGCCGAGAAGGCAGCATGACCCGGAGTATCGAGGAAAGTGAGGCTCTCCAGCTTGCCCGTGTTGGGATGGGGGTACTGGATGGAGTAGGCACCGATGTGCTGGGTGATGCCACCGGCTTCGCCCGAAGCGACATTCGCCTTGCGGATGACGTCGAGGAGCGAGGTCTTGCCGTGGTCGACGTGACCCATGATGGTGATCACTGGAGGCCGTGCCTTCAGCGTGTGAGGCTTATCCTCGCTGTCGAGCTCGAGCTTCTCCTCCTTGGGGACGTTGACGGAGTGGGCCGACTTGTCGCGCTTCTCGGTCTCGAACCGAATGCCGTGCTTCGCGCAGATCTTCACCGCAGCCTCGGCGTCGATGGTCTGGGTGACCGTGGCGAACACCCCCATTTGCATGAGGTCGCCAATGATCTGGAAGGGCTTCTTGCCCATCTGCTCGGCCAACTCCCGCACCACGATGGGCGGCCGCATGACAATGATTGGAGCGTCGGCGGCAAACTGGGGACGCGACGCTGCGGGGACTGGACGGGGACCGGGACCTGCAGCGACACCCGGACGTCCACCCATCTGACCGGGACGTCCGAACTGACCAGGGCGTTGGGACTGTCCCGGCCGATTACCCTGATACGAAGAACCCTGATAAGGCGATCCTTGGAAAGGCGGTCCGCCAGGGCGTCCTGCCTGAGGAGGGGGGGGACCACGGCGATCATCCCGGGCCACCGGGGGCGCCGGGCGGACGGGAGGCGGAGGCGTGCTGACACCTCGGGTCGTGCGACCACCATAACCGAACTGACTCAAATCAATTCGGCCAACCAACTGACCGGTCCGGACAGGGCCCGGTGCAGCCGGTGCAGCCGGTGGAGTTGGTGCGCCCGGTGTAGCCGGTACAGTTGGTGCGCCCGGTGCAGCCGGTGCAGAACCTGAATTCAGGTCGGAGACGGGGGCCGGGGCCGAAGCGGAGCTCTCGGGCGGAGGGGTCTGGCCGGCGACATGGGCGGAGAGTTTGGCCGCCGTTGGGGCCGACGGTTTTGAGGGCTCCGGATGAACCTCGGCGACCGGAATCGTGCGGGTTTCAGTGACGACCGGCGGCACCACCGAGGGAAGAGGAGTCTCTGGTGCAGGCAACGATTCCGAAGGCAATGCAACTACCGTGGACTCGACGATCTCTGGAGCGTGCGTCAGGGCTGGAGCGGCGGGTGCCGGAGGCGTCTCTGCTTTGAGATCCACTTTGGAAGCCTCAAACGATTCAGCAGGCTTTTCGGCCACGGGCTCGTGCATTCGAGCCACTACCGGAGCGACCATTGGCTCCGGGATCGGTTCGGGTTCGGGGGCCGCCGCCGGGACCTCCGGAGCCGGCGCCACGGGCGCATGGATGATGGTGACGGGGGTAAACTCGACTGGCTTGGACGGCTCTAGCGGCTTAGCCAATGGGGCCAACTGCTCCTCCAGGAACTCGGCGGTGATCTTGTCGAGGGTACTCGACGGGACCTTGGCTGCGGCTATGCCCAGGTCCTTCGCCTTGTTGAGCACAAACTTGCTCTCAAGGTTCAGCTTCTTGGCGATCTCGTAAATGCGAACGGGCATACTGCTTTTTATTTCACCACCGACGTTCCCCGATCCGCGCCCTGCGCGGTCGTCTGAACCGTCGGCGGTCCAGACACTAGCAACCGACCCTTGAACGGGATCAGTGGGTTTCGGAGGGATCTCCACCGGCAGCGCGTCGGGTCAATTCACCCCGAATCGCTTCCAGAATCGACTCGGCATCCGAGCCAATCCCTTCCATCCCCTGCAAATCTTCGATTCCGATCTGTTGGATCACATCCTCCAGACTATGGAACCCAGTGGTCACCAGAATCCGCGCCTGCTCCTCGGAAATACCTGGAACGGACGCAAACTCCCTCACCGCATCGGCCACTTTCCGATCAAAACCCGGCAACACCGAAGCTTCGGCTTCAATGTCAATGCTCCACCCGGTCAACCGGGATGTCAGCCGCGCATTTTGACCGCGCTTTCCGATAGCCAGAGACAACTGGTCGGCAGACGTGAGAGCCAATACCCGCTTGCGCTGTTCGTCCACCTCGAAGCTTTTCAGCTTGGCCGGCGCAAGCGCGTTTTCGACGTACTTTCGAATGTCCGGAGACCAAGGGATGATGTCCACCTTCTCGTTGTTCAACTCGCGGACAATGTTCTTCACCCGTTGACCACGCATACCCACGCAGGCGCCCACCGGATCCACCTTGGGATCTCGAGAAAAAACAGCCAATTTGGTTCGGAATCCCGGTTCCCGGGCGATTCCTTTGATCTCGATGGTTCCGTCACCGATTTCAGAGACCTCCACCTTGAAGAGCTTGATGACAAAATTGGGGTCGGCGCGTGAAAGAACGATCTCCGGCCCTCGCGGCGTCTGCTCGACCGCTTTGACGTAGCAGCGAATCCGCTCACCAATCTGGTATTCTTCAGTGGGTACACGCTCCCGGTTGGGCATTACGGCCTCGAACTTGCCGAGATCCAGGACCACGTCTGAGCGCTCAAACCGACGGACAACCCCGTTGACCAGTTCGCCAACACGATCCTTGAACTCGTCGTAGACCATCGCCTTCTCCGCTCGGCGGAGTTGGGCCATCATGGCCTGCTTGGCAAATTGGGCGGCAATACGACCAAAACCAGCAGGGGTAACTTCCACTTCAATTTCCTCACCCACCTTGGCGTCGGGATGACCGGCACGCCGGGCGTCGAAAACGGTGATCTGATCGTGCTTGGAGAGCACCTTCTCGGCGACCACGAGCTTGGCCCAAGCCTTGATGTCTCCAGAGCGTCCGTCGATGGAAACCCGAAGGTCACGAGCAGGCCCGACCGCCTTTTTGGCAGCCTGCATCAGGGATTCCTGGATAGCACCGAGGAGGACATCTTTGGGGATGCCCTTCTCCTTCTCCCAGAACTCAACAACCGCCAAAATCTCCGCGTTCATAGTCGTCAGCCAATCCCGGACACCGGGGTAACAAAAAAGCCGGTTGTTCACCGACTCAAGCATGTCGGCACTAACGCCGACGGAAAGTTCCTTACGGTCTGTAAACCTAGAGAAGCCCACATCTGTCCGTCAAGGTCGGATTCGGGATCTCCTGGAGAGGCAAACCCATGGAACGGGTGCGTTGAGCGGCCAAAAGTGGCAAGCCCCGACCTCAGCGCACTGCGAAGCCAGCGAGTTCACCCAAACCTTCCGCGGGATGCCCCTGCCGATGGGGCAGACCGCACTGACTCCAGGATTGACGCAGAATCTCCGCCCCCGACTGTGGTGGCTGTGGATCACAACGCGGCCCGGGAGCAGCTCGAAACCATCCGAACCCTCATGGAACGGGCATCGACCTACCGCCGCGCCTTGGCGCCGGCCATGACGGCGGTGGGCCTGATTGGAACCCTCGCTGGACTCGCGGCCCCCTTCGTGATCCAGGACAATGCCCGATCTTTCGCCTTTTACTGGCTGGCCGTGGGGTTGGCCGGGGCTTGCACGGCATTCCTGCTGATGCGCCGCCAGGCCTTCGCTGCGGGCGAACCGTTCTGGACGCCTCCCGCCCGCCGCGTGGCCTCGGCCTTGATGCCAGCACTGTTTGCCGGCACCGCCGTGGTGGGACCGCTGGTGAACATCCATCAAGAGGGAGCCATGATCGCCGTGGCACTCCCCCCGCTATGGCTCGTCCTTTATGGGTGCTCGGTGCATTCGGCCGGTTTCTTCATGCCCCGCGGGATGCGGCTGTTTGGGTGGGGGTTTGTCATCGCTGGATTGCTCAGCGCGCTGGCCGCAGCCAATCCCCATCAAATTGAACCCTCCATTCGAATGGCCCATGCTGTCATGACAGCCACCTTCGGCGGCGGACACCTTGCCTACGGTCTCTACTTGCGCTGGACGGAAAACAAGCCCACGGCGTGAACCCTGAACCTTTTCCTCATCTGGACCGGGTCATCCACGAAAAGGCCCGCCTGGCGATCATTTCCGCCCTTTCAGCTACCCCTTCCCTGACCTACACCGACCTGCGGAACCTTCTGGTCATGACCGACGGAAATCTGACTTCCCATCTTCGGATCCTTCAGGACGCCGGACTGGTTTCCCTCTCCAAGTCCACCGGCGAAGCCCGGCCTCAGACCACTTGTGTCCTGACTGACACCGGTCGCAGCGCGTTCACCCAATACCTTGGGCACCTGGAACAGATCGTCGCCCAATTCCGAAAAACGACTCCGTCAGCTTGATTCTTTTTGAACAACGGCCATGGTGTCTACTCAGACACTTTGTAAAGCAAAGTAACTTATGAAAGTCTTGAGAGCACAAGCGATGGGAATGTGTTTCGGGGTTCGTGACGCGATCGAATTGGCCCAAAAACGGGCAGCGGCCGGACCGGTGACCGTCTTGGGAGACCTGGTCCACAATGAAACGGTCTTGGCTGACCTTCGCGGTCGGGGCGTCCTCATCCGACAAGACGCCTCCGACATTCCCACCCGGGAGGTGCTCATCACTGCCCACGGAGCCTCGGATCGCCGCATGGAGGGTTTGCGGCAATTGGGGCTGACGGTGACCGAAGCCACCTGCCCCCTGGTTCACCGGGCCCATCAGGCGCTCAAGAAACTCGTGGCAGCGGGGTTCCATCCGCTGGTGATTGGTCAAGCGGAACACGTCGAGGTTCGAGGACTCACCGAAGATCACCCTGGGTGCGACGTCGTGTTGACGGGAAGCGAGATAGACCAACTTCCTGAACGTCCCCGCTATGGGGTCGTTTCGCAGACCACGCAACCTGTGGCCCGGGTCCGCGAGTTGGTCGGCCACCTCAGCCAGAGGTTCCCCAACTCGGAGGTCCGCTGGATTGACACCGTGTGCCAGCCAACCAAAGACCGGCAGACCGCCGCCGAGGATCTGGCCATCCGTTGTGATGTGGTCTTGGTCATCGGTGGCATTCACAGCAACAACACCCGCCGCTTGGTGGACACCTGCAAGAGCCGGTGTGCCCGGGTGCATTGGCTCCAGACCCCGAACGACCTCGACCCGACTTGGATCCGACAATCCGACACCGTGGGCATCACCGCGGGCACCTCCACACCGGAAAGCGTGATCGAGGCCATCGAAACCGCCTTGAAGAGTCTGCCGATTCGAAAGGTGAATGCTCAGACCGAAGCGGCCTAAACGGCTCCGAATACCCCCACCCGCGCAGGTGTCACTGCCGATTCACCGATTCGCCGATTCGGCGCTGATAGAGCCCTCCCCATTTTCAGACAGGCTCTCAGCAAATCAGCGCGCCAAACCGCGCTGGCTGGCCCGGACAAATTGGATCAACTCCTTCAACTCCGGAGTGGATGGCAAATCCGCCTCCAACCGAGACAAGGCATTGTCCAGAGTCAGGCCAGACCGGAAGAGGATTTTGTAGGCCTTGGTCAAAGTGCTGACGGTATCGGCCCCTAAGCCTGACCGCTCCAAACCCACCTTGTTCACAAATCGGGTCTCAGCTGGATTTCCGTCAGCCATCATGAAGGGCGCAACGTCCTGAACCACCTTGGAGCAGCCGCCTACCATCGCGTATCGGCCGATCCGGCAGAATTGATGAACCGCCGCCAACCCGCCGATGATGGCGTGATCCTCCACGATCACGTGCCCGGCCAAGGTCGCCAAGTTGGACATGATCACCCGATTGCCGACCTGCACGTCGTGAGCCAGATGCGTGTTGGCCAAAAAATAATTGTCCGAGCCCACGCGAGTCGCGTCACCGTCCGAGGTGGCGCTGTGCGCGCTTACCGATTCGCGGAACACATTCCGGTCTCCGATCTGCAACCGAGTCACGCCTCCCTTCCACTTCAAGTCCTGAGACTTCATTCCCAACGAGGCGAAGGGATAGATTTCGTTGTCGCATCCCAAAGTGGTATGCCCTTCCACAACCACATGACTGTGCAGGTGGCAACGCTCTGCCAGCACGACATGCTCTCCGATCAGGCAGTAGGGACCAATGTAGCAGTCGGCTCCGATGATGGCCTGGGGATGTACGATAGCAGTGGGGTGGATCATTGGGATCAGATCTCCGTCGAACTTCAGTCGCCTCAGCGGTCCATCAACATAAAGGTCACATCGGCTTCACTGACCACTTCTCCATCCACGGTGCACTTACCCTTGGCTTTACCGATCTTGCCCCGGGACTTGGTCATCTCCACCTCGATCATCAGGATGTCACCCGGACGCACGGGCCTGCGCCATTTCACATCCTCCGCGGACATGAAGTAGGCCAGTTTACCGGCATTCTCCGCCTGACGCATCATCAAGATACCCGCCACCTGGGCCATGGCCTCCAGCTGGAGGACGCCCGGCATGATCGGATGCCCCGGGAAATGCCCTTCGAAGAATGGCTCTCCCATGGTGACATTCTTCTGCGCCACGATCCTGGGCCCATCGATCTTGGTCACCTTGTCCACCATCAGGAACGGCGGGCGGTGCGGCAGGATTTGCATCACCTGCATGGTGTCCAGGGTCGCACCGTCGCGGACGAGAGTTTCGGTGGAGGTCGGGGAATTCACAGTGGGAGTGGCTGCTGCTGTGGGAGACTTGGCAGGTTTGGCGACGGGCTTGGCCTCGGGCGCTGCAGCGGGGGGCGGGGCGAAGGTCTGTGCCGCCTCCAGAGGTCGGCGCATCTGAGCCAGAATCGCCTTGGCCAGCTCCGTGTTGGCATGGTGACTCGGTCGGGTGGCAATCACATGCCCATGGATCGGTCGGCCGATCAGCGCCAAATCCCCCACGATATCGAGCATCTTGTGACGAACAAATTCCTCGGGATACCGAAGCGGCTCCGTGGTAAGGACGGCGTCGTCGCGGATGACGATGGCGTTTTCAAGACTCCCGCCCTTGATGAGCCCGTTCTTGATGAGGAACTCGATCTCTTCGTAGAAACAAAAAGTCCGGGCATGGCTCAGCTCCTTTTCCCAACTGGCAGGGGTGATCTCCAGCGTGAAGAATTGGGTAAAGCGCCCGCCCTTGTCAGAACTGGTGCAAGTGATCTTGAAACCCGAATGCGGGAACACCGCCATCTGGGAATCACCCACGTTGACCTCAATCGGCGCCGTCACCCGATAGACTTCCACGGGGTCGGCTTGGGCCACGCGTCCCGCCTCCTTGACCAAGCGCACGAACTCCCGGGAACTACCATCAGCGATCGGAGGCTCGTTGGCATCCAATTCAATGATCGCATTGTCGATGCCCGCGCCGGCCAGTGCCGCGAGGACATGCTCCACCGTATGCACCTTGACCGCTCCTTTTCCGAGGGTGGTCGAGCGTTGAGTGTCGACGACATGATCGACACGGGCCTCGATCTCCGGGGCGCCATCGAGGTCGACCCGCCGGAAGCGCAGGCCCGTATTGGGCGAGGCCGGCAGGAGGTTCATCGAAACGCGGTTTCCGCCATGGAGACCGATTCCGGCAAATGAGACCGACTGCTTGAGGGTGTGCTGTGACGACACGAGCGGTTGTTCTAGCCAAGGGAAAAGCGCCGACGCAATGACCCTTTGCAGGGGATTGTTCCGAACGACACCGACCATCGCGGGTGCGGACCCAATCTCCCAGGGGTGTTGGAGACCACTGAAAACGACGAACCCTTCCAGTTTTCAGACAAAAGCCTAGCCTTCGGGACGTGAGCTCCATCGTCTCCTCGAAGCACCTGCGACTGGCTGAAGCGGGCCTGCTTTTCGTGGTCCTTGTATTGGGAGCGCTGCTGACTGTCTTTGGCGGATCGGTCGAGCGCCCCCTCTTTGAAACCGGACCCGATGGTGAGCGACGGAGAGTCTTCACCGAGGACGCCGATGGAAACCGCACCGCCGCCAAGGAACGGGTGAACAAGTTCCTCAACGCCGAGAACCTCACCCAACTGGCCAAGGACACGAGTTTCTTCGCCATCATGGCCGTGGGCATGACCTTTGTGATCATCGCCGGCCAGATCGATCTCAGCGTGGGAGCCATCTACGCGCTGTCAGGGGTTTTGGCTGCGCAAGTATTTCATAACTTCGGACCGGAAGGGCCCGCGGCGGCGTCGGCCACCGGAGGGGCGTGGCTCGGTTGCGCCGTGTGTCTCGGAACAGGATTGCTCTGCGGACTGGCCAACGGCGGCATGAGCGTCGCGCTGAAGGTTCACCCGTTCATCATCACCCTCGGCACCATGGCCATCTATCGGGGCGTGGCCTTCGTGCTGACCCACGGACTGAGCATCGGTGGCTTCCCGGAGGGATTCCGCTCCGGGGTCAAGTGGACGACTCCCGGTGGTCTCACCCTGGTACCGCTCGGAGCCATGGTATTGGTCGCCGTGGTCGGGGGACTATGGCTGACGCGGACTGTTCCCGGACGTCGCATCTACGCAGTGGGCGGCAATGAAACCGCCAGCCGCTTCAGTGGCATCCAGACCGGGCGCGTGAAGCTCGGGGTGTTCGCCGTCTCCGGACTGACCGCTGGCGTCGCCGCACTGCTATCGCTGGGTTACTACGGTTCGGCCACCTCAGCCGACGGCAACGGTTATGAACTGAACGTGATCGCCGCAGCAGTGGTCGGTGGAGCCAGCCTTACGGGCGGACGCGGCACGGCTCTCGGTGCCTTGCTAGGAGCCTTGATCATCCAGTTGATCTCCAGCGGAATAGTCATCCTGGGCATCGACCAGAACTTCTCGCAAATCATCATCGGTGCGGTGGTCATCCTTGCCGTGCTGCTGGATCAGACGAATCGATGGCTGGCTTCGCGCCGTCGTTGAATCACCCCGGCTTGACCGTCGCGGTCTCGTAGCGGTCCTGCTCGACTTGCAAGCGCATGCGCAGCGCGCTGAGGAACTTGCGTCCCTCAAAGGCTGTCTGGAACCGACCATCCACCCACCGTCCGTCCGGCAGGCGAAAGCGCTCGATCAACAGGGTCATTTTCTGGATCGAGGCCACGACCCCTGCGAGCACGTCAAAACTCTTGCCCAGTCGAGCCTCCACCCGGACCAACTCGTGTTCTTGGGTGTCGATCCACAAGCGGCCCTGCAGTTGAGACATCAGCCGGTCGGCGAAGGCGTTGGCCGAGCTCCGTCCCGGTTCAGCGTGTCGGGCTGAGAATTCCAGAACGTGATTCGTTCGACCGGCAATCACCTCATGGCCCACCCATCGGTAATCGAAACGCCGGATGAGCGACTCGTCGATCACCTCCATCCCTCGACGCTTCTTCACGCCGCTGGATTTGCCATAGCGCTCGCGCGCCTCACGATCCTTGCGCTCCTCGCTACGGGCATCAGCCGGGGGCGGCTCATGGTTATCGATGCGCACCAGTCGCGTCGTTTCCACGCCGTTGGTCACCGCCACGCGATACTCCTTGGTCTTGCGCTCGGAAATCTGGCCGTCGGCTTCGAGGGTCTCAAAAACGGTGAGCCGACGGCAGATGTATGCTCGGCCCTCCTGGAGCTCCGGCATGGATTTGAGACGTTCCACCAGCCCCCTCACCACGTCTTCAGCCGACGGGCTCACATCGGCAGCACTCACAGCGCGAGCCGTCAGCCACAGGCTGAATATCAAGATCGAGCAGCGCGCCACCATGACGATAGGATTGCGGCAATTGCCCAATTTCGCAATCGGCACGACACCGAAGCCGCTGGACGGGAAACCCACCCCGCACCACCGTCGGCCTGATGCAACCGGCCGACATCACCCTCTTCGCACAAGAACTGGCCATCCGCTGGGTGGATGGCCGGGAAGATTTCATCCCCCTGGAAAGTCTCCGTCGCTTCTGCCCCTGCGCCGCCTGCATGGGTGAAACCGACATTTTTGGAACCACCTACCGCCCCCCGCAACGACCGTATGCGACAGAATCCTTTCAGTTGCGCAAGCTACCCTGGGTCGGCAACTACGCCGTCCAACCCCTTTGGGGCGATGGCCACGCTACCGGGCTCTACACCTGGGAGTGGCTTCGCCGGATCGCCGATGCCGTCAAAAACCCGATGACGGAGTCCGAATGAGGTGCCGCCCAGCTGCTCCTGAAGCGGAGCCCAGCGGCCCCAACCCATGATCAGCCCCGCCGAACGCGCCCAAATCACCTTCCGGATGGAGCGCTGGCGCTCGGTCTTCGGGGGTATCATCGAGACCGCTGGCAACACCTTCCTACTGCTCATCGCCACGCGGGTCTTTGATCTGGGGCCCTGGGCCAAGGCTCTGATCGCCGCCGGCACCTCCATCGGTCTGCTGATCTCGCCATTGGTGGTGAATACCGCCCGCAGCCTCGGACTGCAGCCCTCCCGCGCCGTCTCCAGTCTGCTGGGGCTCGGAGGTCTGAGCTGCCTGCTGGTGACCGTTTTTCCTCACCCGGTGGTTTATACCATGGGCTGCGTATTGGCATTGCTCACCTCGACCTGCGCCATCCCGCTGATGACCCAGATCTACCACGACAATTACCCGACCGACCAGCGGGGCCGCTTGTACTCCAGCGCCTTCATGGTCCGCATCGCCTCGGCCATGGTCTTCGCGTGGATCGGCGGACAAATCCTCAGCAGCGGCTTGATAGCCACCCACGTATCTTCGAGCTCTTCCTCCTTCGCCTCCGACCGTTGGCGTTGGATGACCGCCCTCTTTGCCCTGGCCTACTGGGCCGCGGCCGCCGCAGTGCGTCGAATCCCCACCCGAGCGTTGGATTCGAGTTCTGCAATCCATCCCCTGCAAGGACTGCGCTTCGTCCGTGAAGACCCAGTATTCCGAAACGCACTGCTGGCTTGGATGCTCATGGGTTTCGCCAACCTCGCCATGCTGCCCATCCGCGTGGAGTACCTCGGTAATCCGCGTTTCGGCCTCGGACTGAGCGCTTCGCAAATAGCTTGGCTCACCTTGGTGATTCCCAACGCCGCCCGCTGGATCATGAGTCCGATTTGGGGACGTCTGTTCGACCGAATGAACTTCTTCCGACTTCGCGTCACCCTGAATGCGGGTTTCGCCGTCGGTATCGCCACGTTCTTCATGAGTGAGACCCCGGTGGGGCTCGTCATTGGCGCCATTTTTTATGGCATCTCCACCGCCGGTGGCGACGTCGCTTGGGGCCTGTGGGTCACCAAGGTGGCCCCACCCGCCCATGTGACCGACTACATGGCCGTCCACACCTTCTCCACCGGAATCCGAGGGGTACTGGCTCCCCTTTGTGCCTTCCAAGCAGTCCAAACCTTGTCACCGGCGACCATGGGATGGATTGCGTCGGCCATGATTGTGGCGGCCTGCGGGCTCTTGATTCCGGAGATCCGAGGGGCAGACCTGCGTCGTCGACGGCCTCTCTGAAACGAGAAATCCCCCGCATCCAGTGATGGACGCCGGGGGATGACTGAATCGAGAGCTTGGATTGAACTGGAACTGCCTTGAGCCAAAAGCCTCAAGAGCAGGTTCCAATCGCTCCGCCTCGCACGCCCGAGACTACTTCTTCGGCTCTTCCTTCTTGGCCTCGTCCTTCTTCTCAACCGGGGGAGCCACCCAACCGCTGTTGATGTCCAAACCCGGCAGCGCCTCCTGAAGCTTCTTGATCCCCTCCGGGGTCACCTGAGTCTGCCAGACGTAAAGATTGCGGAGGTGCTTGAGGCCCGAGAGTTTGGCCAAACCAGCATCGGTCACTTTGGTGCCATACAGGTTCAGGTACACCAGGTTCTGGAGCCCTTGAATATGATCTAGCCCCGCGTCGGTGACCGCGGTCAATTCCAACCCCAGCGTCTGAAGGTGGGTGAGGCCGGAGATCTGCTTGAGACCCGAGTCGGTGATCTTGGTGTTGCCCAAGCGCAGCTCGATCAAGCTGTTGATTCCGGAAACCGGAGTCAGGGTCGCGTCGGTCACTTCGGGACCCTTCAGACGGAAGTTGGCTTCCTTCCAGGGCACTCCGATGGCAATGGGTCGAGCTTCAATCCCGACCTTGGAAAGGGCCGCGATTCCCGAAGCCTCAGAGGAAGCCGCCTGATACTCCTTGGGCAATTGCGGCAGCGGCGGAACTGGGCGAGCAGGGCGGGCGGGATTGACGACCGACGGAGCCGGGGCCGCCACGGCGGCTGTCAGCACGACTCCCTCTGGCCACTGGGCGCCTTCTTTGATCCATTCCCTGAGCTTGGCCCGGATGGGTTCCGCCAAAGGACCACCCTCCGGCGGCATCAACTCGTCGTTGTCCTTGGCCAGAAACACGCGGTGGATGATTTCACTCTTGTCCGGGTCTCCGGCCACCACCGCAGGCTTGTCGCTCTTGCCTCCCTTGAAGGCGGTCTCCTTGGAATCCACCCGATATTTGCCCTTCTGTTTCTCGGTGCCGTGGCACTTGAGGCAATGCTCGGTGAGGATCGGGGCGATATCCTTGGAAAAATCGACGGCGGCCTGAGCCGCGAAGGCCGTTAGGCTTGCCGCTGCAACGGTGGAAGAGAGGATCTTCATACGAACTCGGTTGACGAACAGTTTTGGTGAAGGCTTCAAGAGAGTTTCACTGGACCCACCGTCAAAGGGAATCCCAAAGACGGAGGAAAACGCACGGAAGCCGTCATTGCCCAGTGACCGTCACCGTGGTTGTTTGTTCCAGTGAATGTGCACCATCTGGAGCTTTTCTATTATGTGGCGCGGTATGGCGGCATCATGGAGGCGGTGCGCAATATGCCCTATGGAATCCAGCAACCCGCCGTCAGCGGGCAGTTGCTCCAACTGGAATCCCACCTGGGAGTGAAGCTCTTTCGCCGACGCCCCTTTGAGCTACTGCCAGCGGGTACCGAGCTCTACGAGTTCATCCACCCCTTCTTCGGCGGACTGGGCGGCATGGAGAAACGCCTTCGAAGTGCTTCCCGGGAAACCCTTCGAGTGGCTGCCCCGGTTGTGGCCCTGCGAGACCACCTGCCTCGGGTCCTGCAAGAAGTGCGCAAGCATTTCCCTCACCTCCAACTCACGCTGCGGGCGGGCCAGCAGCCTCAGGTGGAAGCCTGGTTGGAGCGGCAGGAACTGGACTTCGCAATCACCTTGCTCGAAGGCCAGGGCGCCAAGGGACTGCAGCATCTGCCGTTGCTGGAACTACCGCTGGTCTTGCTGGTTCCCAAGACTTCGCGATTCCGAAACGCCTCGGAAATCTTCGATGCACTGGCGACGGAGAGCCTGGAAGACCCACTAATTTCCATCACCGCTACCGAATTGGCTCCCCGACGCTTCCGGGAATTTCTCGAGAGCCGCTCGCTGGAATGGCCTTCCCGGGTCGAAGTCACCGATTTGGAACTGGTGGAGGTCTACGTCCAAAACGGATTCGGAATCGGCCTGGGTCTGGCCATACCCGGAAGCTCTACCGCCAAGGATCTGAGGATGCTGCCCATCACCAACATCCCCCCACTGCGTCTGGGAGCAGTCTGGCAAGGGGCCCTTACTGCAGTGATGAGCACACTCATCGAAACCCTGAGATTCCATGTCCAAAAGATCACGGGAACCCTTCCACCCCCGGCCGAAATCCCGTCGATCCAGTCGAACCATTGATCCGCGGCTCCACCGGTGACACCGTTGCCGTGTGAGCCATCTGAAACTCGCCCGCCAGGTCTTCGACATAGAATTGGCCGCACTGCGTTCCGTCAGAGGCTCCCTGAATGAGTCCTTCGACCGGGGCGTGGAGTTGGCGTGCACGACACTTGCTGCCCGCCGGAAGATCGTCGTGCTGGGTGTCGGCAAGTCGGGCAACATCGGCAAGAAAATCGCAGCCACGCTCAGCAGCACGGGTTCCACGGCCGTGGTCCTCAATCCGGTGGACGCCCTGCATGGAGACCTTGGCATCGTGCAGGATGGCGACTTGATCCTCGCGCTGAGCTATTCGGGAGAGTCCTCGGAGTGGAATGACCTCCTGCCGGCGCTGCGTCGGTTTTCCGTCCAGATCATCGCCCTGACCGGCAATCCGGGCTCCACTTTGGGGCAGCACAGCGACGTGATCCTGAACATCCGGGTTCCTCGGGAAGCCTGTCCCTTCAATCTGGCCCCGACGGCTTCCACCACTGCCACACTGGTGATGGGCGACGCCCTGGCCATCGCCGTGATGACCGCTCGCGGATTCCGGAAGCAGGACTTCGCCCAGCGCCACCCGGCTGGAGCGATCGGGCGCGCCCTGCTCTACAAGGTCGGCGACATCATGCGGCGCGACCAGCGCAACGCCGTGGCCCGCCAAGATCAGACTGTGCAGGATGGTCTCTTGACCATGACCCACGCCAAGACCGGCTCGGTCAGCGTGGTCGATGGCAAGGGGCGATTGGCCGGTGTGTTCACCGACGGAGATCTCCGCCGCCGGCTCGCAGCCCACGAAGACATCCTCCAACGGCCGCTGAAGGAGGTCATGACTCGCAACCCCATCACCATTCGCGATGACGCACTGGCCGTGGATGCCCTGCGTATCTTCAACGATCGCAACATCGACGACCTGATCGTGGTCAATGCCCGCAAGGAACCGGTGGGATTGGTCGACTCGCAGGACCTACCGAAGCTGAAGCTCATGTGAACCGCCTCAGAATCCATCGCGTTTTCCGCATTCACGCCGGGCCACACCGGCCGTAGAGTACGTGCATGGTACACGTCGGCATCGGATACGATGTCCATTGTCTGGTCCCCGATCGCAGGCTGGTCTTGGGGGGTGTTGAGATTCCGCACAGCAAGGGCTTGGACGGTCACTCGGACGCAGACGCCCTGCTGCACGCCATCACCGATGCCGTCCTTGGGGCGATCGGCGAGGTCGATATCGGACATCTCTTCCCCAATACCGATCCGACCTGGCGAAATGCCCCGAGCCGGATCTTTCTGGAGGAAGCCGCCCGTCGCGTCCAGGCGCGGGGCGGAAGGATCGTCAACATCGACGCCACCCTCATCGCCGAGCAGCCCAAGATCTATCCGCACATCACCGCCATGAAGACGCACATCGCCACCGCGCTGGGCATCTCTCCGGGCAAGGTCGGTGTGAAGGCCACGACCAACGAGACCATGGGTTTCGTGGGACGAGAAGAAGGCATCGCCGCCATGGCGGTCGCCTCGGTTGATTTGCCGGAAACCGAATCCTGACACAGATCATGGGAGCTAAAGCAGACATCGGGTGGACCACCCCGGGACCCGACGGGATCAAACGCCACGTCTACGCCCAACATGTGGGAGACCAGTGGAAGTTCTTCGAACGCCCCAAGCGACGCGGATCGGACATCGAGTGGGTTCCCATGCCGGAACCACCGCTCTTGGACTGGCTGGAGCTCCTCGACGCCCTGGAGCGAGGCTATGTGCGCCGCCGATATCCCCCTGAACACATCGAGGCCGTTCGAAAACACATCCGGGAAAAGTTTCCTGAGCACCGGTTTTGAGTGAGCCAGAGGGTTTCCCATTTGAATCGCCGTGATTTGGGGACAGACTGAAGCTTATGAGCCGCCCGATCATTCTGGTGACGCCCAGCACCCACGCCGCCGGCGCGGAATTCCCCGATCACTCCATTAGCGTGAGCAGCCGGTACCTGGAGGCGGTCTTGGATGCCGGAGGCCTTCCTCTGGCTTTGCCCCAGCTGACCCACCGTGGGCGTTTGACGGAGTATCTGGAACGGGCTGACGGAGTCCTGCTAACCGGCGGAGACGACATCCATCCCAAGCTCTACTGGCCTGAAGTCCCGCCGGATTTGCTGGAGCGTTGTGAGTTCCCAGAACCGGATCGCGACGTGATGGAATTGACCTTGCTGGACGAATTGTTCCGTCGCCCCAAGCCGCTGTTGGCCATTTGCCGAGGGCATCAACTGGTCAACGTCGCCCTCGGAGGCTCCCTGTATGTCGATCTTCCCTCCCAGCGTCCCGGCGATATCCCCCATGCCCAGATGAACCGCCGATTCGAGGCGGTCCACCCCGTCGATATTGTCCCGGACACTCAGACAGCCGCCATCTACCGCACCAAGACTATGGGTGTGAACAGCACGCATCATCAGGCGATCCACCGATTGGCCGACCCGCTCCGGATCACCCTCAGTGCGGCCGACGGGGTCATCGAAGGAACCGAGCTTCGATCGGAAAGTTCCGGACTGCTCCCGTGGTTCGCCTCGGTCCAGTTCCATCCTGAACGCCTTTACGCTACTCATCCCGAACACTCCCGGATGTTCCGGGCTTTCGTGCAGGCCTGCACTCTGAACCGCTGACCCATGAAGCACTTCCTCTGGTTTCTCCTCATCCATGCCGGGTGGTTGGCGCTGCGGGCTGCGGATCCATCGCAACCGACCCCGCCGCCCGCCTACGAGTACCGCCCGGGATCCTTCGACGGAACCGGCAAGTGGTTCCTGGATCGCGAGATCGCCCACTTCATGTCCCATCAGGGGGCCCCTTGGCTGGAGCGGGAAGAGCGGGAAACCGAGGAGGCCCCGAATCGCCTGGTGAGCGCCCTCGGACTCAAGCCCGGCAACCAGGTCGGCGACGTCGGAGCGGGCAGCGGCTACCTGACCTGGCGCATGGCCCGAGTCGTGGGTCCCACCGGCAAGATTTATGCGAACGACATCCAACCGGAGATGATCGCTTTCCTGCGCACCAACTTGTTGTCGCGCGGCATCACCAACGTGGTCCCGGTGTTGGGCACCACCACCGACCCCCGACTGCCCGACAACACCCTCGACCTCATCCTCCTGGTAGATGTTTACCACGAGTGCGATCACCCCTGGGAGATGACCCGTCGCATGACCGATGCACTCAAGCCGGGAGGCCGACTCGTATTCGTCGAATACCGGGGCGAGGAGCGCTGGATCCCCATCAAGCCCCTGCACAAAATGACAGCCAACCAAGTCCGCAAGGAAATGGCTTTGCACCCGCGGTTGGAATTCTTGGAAAACCTGACCAACCTACCACGTCAGCACATCCTGATCTTCCAGAAGAAAGCATCGCTGCCCGGAAGTTCTCGCTGACAAACTCGAACTCACGGTTGACGACCCTCCAGAAAACCGCCTAAGTTCGAGGCTCATTTCGGTGTTCCAGAGTAGCTCAATGGTAGAGCAATCGGCTGTTAACCGATGGGTTGAAGGTTCGAGCCCTTCCTCTGGAGCCATCGTCCCCATTCGCGGTTTTTCTCGTTCAAACCCCGGTTCGAATTTAAGTCTAACCCGTTCGACCGACACCGCCGCTTTGAATCCAGAATTTGTCAGGCCAGGTCAAAGATGAGCACCTGAGCCGGAGCAGTTGCCGTCAGTGCCAATCCGTCGGCCTCAGACACTGCCGCCCCGTCGCCTGCGGACAGCGCCTCTCCGTTGAGCTCCAGTTGGCCCTCGGCCACATGAACCCAGACTTGGCGATGAGATGCCAAAGGGAGCTGAAGACAATCTCCAGCCCGGAGTTTCCCGAGCCAGAGGTCGACATCCTGATGGATGACCATGGAACCGTTTCGACCCTCACGACTGGCAACCAGATGCAGAACTCCTGAAGCGGCCCCAGCCATGGATTTCTCCTCATACCGAGGCGAGACTCCCCGGCGTTCGGGTACGATCCAGATTTGGAGCAGGTGGACCCAATCCTCGCTGGACGGGTTTTTCTCACTGTGATGCACCCCCGTTCCGGCGGCCATGTATTGCATATCGCCCGCCCGGATCACCCGCCCGTTGCCCATCGAATCTCGATGCTCCAAAGATCCCGTCACAACATAGGTCAGGATCTCCATGTCCCGGTGAGGGTGCATGCCAAAGCCCATCCCCGGCGCAACCCGGTCATCGTTGATGACCCGCAGGCTTCGGAACCCCATCCAACGCGGATCGTGATAATCGGCAAAACTGAAGGTATGAAAGGAATCCAACCAACCATGGTCCGCATGCCCTCGTTCATGTCCCCTGCGGATCAACATCATGGAACCCAAAGTGACTGAGCTCCACGCAGCAGGCAACCCGCCCCTCTCAGGAACTGGCGCAAGCGCGGAACAGGCCCACGAAAATGTTCTTTGCAACCGGACTCAGGCCGTTGAATTGCCCTTGGACCAGAGCCTGTCCCCATGAGAGGTTCAGCCTCAGAAACTTCCCATGCCATGAACGCTCCCCGGATCCCCTGCAGCGGCCCCCTGAGCAGCCGGCGTGACTGGCTTCGCGTCGGCGGCTTGAGCGCCTTCGGACTGTCCCTGTCCCACCTTCTGGACCCCAGCAGCCGCGTCTGGGGCTCACTGGCCAACACTGGATCAGGTTCCCGCTTCGGTCAGGCCAAGGCGTGCATCCTCATCTTTTTGGCCGGAGGCCCGCCGCAACACGAGACCTTCGACCCCAAGCCCGACGCCCCGTCGGAGATCCGTGATACATTCCGCTCGATCGCCACCCGGATTCCTGGGACCCATTTCTGCGAGACCCTACCCTACACCGCCAAGGTCGCCCATCGCCTCAGTGTCATCCGATCGATGACCACGGACATCGATGCCCATTCGACCAGCGGGGCATTCATGCTCACGGGCTATGAACCCCAGACCAAGGCGGAGAATGTCCCCCCCGGGCCCCAAGATTGGCCCAGCATCGCCTCCGTGGTGGGGATGCTCAAACCGAGCACCCGCTCCCCCATGTCGTCCGTGGTGCTGCCGGAACCCTTGGCCAATGACGGCAACATCCTCTGGCCAGGCCAGAACGGTGGATTCATGGGCCCCGCGTGGCACCCAATGCTCATGCGCTGCGACCCCACCCAACTTCCGATGCAAATCGAGGGATTGAGTCGTCAACCGGGAGTCTCGGATTTGCGCCTGCAAGAGCGACGAAACCTCCTGGAACAATTCGACGCCCAATTTCGTCAGGGTGTGGGCAGCGGAGCAGTCGCCTCTTGGGATCAATCGCACCAAAAGGCCTTTGAACTGCTGCACGCCGATGCCAGTCGACGCGCTTTCGAATTGGAGCGGGAACCCGCCGCCGTCCGCGAGGCCTATGGTCCTCACAAATTCGGCCAAAGCCTCCTGCTGGCGCGGCGATTGGTCGAAGCGGGCACTCGACTGGTCCAGGTAAATTGGCCCCGGGAAGGCAAGAGCGAGGTGGCCGGAAGTCCCCTCTGGGACACGCACGCCAGCAACGCCAGCCGCATCCGGGATGTCCTGTGCCCCCAGTTCGACCGCTCCTTCGCCACCCTCATCGACGATTTATCAAGTCGCGGACTGCTCGACGAAACCCTGGTCGTGGCCATGGGTGAATTCGGTCGTTCTCCAAAAATCAATGCCGTGGGCGGGCGGGACCACTGGGGCTCGTGCTTCTCGTTGGCCATGGCCGGAGCCGGGGTCCCGGGCGGACAAGTCATCGGCTCCAGCGACCGCATCGGAGCCTATCCCGACACCCGCCCAGTGCGTCCCCGGGATCTCTCAGCCACATTGTTCCACCTGTTGGGATTGTCACCCGGCGCCGAATTCCTCGACGGCCTGGGCCGACCCCGAAGCCTCACTGATGGCGGCGTCGCGCTGCGCGAGATTATTGGCACCTGATACGAGTTCGCATCGGGGTACCTTCCATTGCAAACCCGGCATCACGTCCCCCGCAGCTTTGGGACCGATTTCCACTCCGTCAGCAAGGTCTTGTTTCCATGAGGTCGACTCCAGGGCTCGATGTGAAGTGAGCGAACCCGGTTGCACCGCAACCTGCGTTGGACAGTATCGGTTACGAACTCCGGTCCATTGTCCGGCTGAATCAGTCCAACGATGAAATCGCATTGCGCGCCCAAGGGACATGCATGGGGGTATCGAAATCGAAGGAGACTGGGTGCAAAATTGAGTCTGGAACACCCTCCGTTTTGCCGCTTGGATGCAGGTCCAATCGGCTGGCCTTGAAATCCAGCCCTGTCACCCATGGCCTCTTTTAACGCACACCAGATCGTCACTGAAATCTTCCGAGTCTTCGAAGCCAAGGGGCATCGCAGTTACGGAGAGGACGTCACAGAACTTCAGCATGCCCTGCAATGCGCGACCTTCGCCCAGCAAGCTGGCGAAGCTCCGGAGGTTGTCGTTGCAAGCCTCCTGCATGACTACGGGCATCTCCTGCATGATCTCGGCGAGGATGTCGCAGATCATGGTATCGACGCGCGGCATGAACGTGTGGGTGCCAACCAACTGGAGAAGTGGTTCGGCCCAGAGGTGGTCGAACCGATCCGCATGCATGCCGATTCCAAGCGTTACCTGTGCTGGAAAGAGGCGGGTTACTTTGCCGAACTGTCAGCCGCCTCTAAACAGAGCCTGTCCCTTCAGGGTGGACCCATGGAGGAACCAGAGGCGCGAGAATTTGAGAAACGACCCCAGTTTGAACGGGCCATCCGCGTCCGGCGTTTTGATGACCAGGGCAAAGTTCCCGAGATGAAAACGCCCACGCTGGAAGACTTCAGGCCCTTGGTGGAATCGATGTTCCGTCTTTAGTTCTCATCGGTTCGGCAACCGCTGACTCAAACCCGCTGACTCTACCGGGAGGGTAGAGTGGCATCGGTTTGGCTTGCCGGCATCTTCTTTCAAAAAAGCCCTGTTGCTTGCTGGTTAAGGCCCTCAACTGGCCCGTCCCTCGCTTACGCATGCTTTAGGAAAGAATTTGCCCAGCCATCACGTTCCTCCCAATCGAATCCCGCCGGATAGTCTGCCTTTCCCGCATCAAAGCTGGGGGGGCGGTACCGACCTGCTATTCAGTGGGCCAGCAAAAAAACAGGAGGAATGACCGGGAAACGGACTTCCTGACGGGACTGCGCGTGCGTCAATCCCAACTAAAGGTCAAAGGTGGAACCTAGGATTCTGTCCGAGGAATTGAACCGGATTCTGATAGATGACCCGGTCGATCGCCTCGGCCGTCCACCCGCGACGGCGCATCTCCAAAGCGGTCTTGGGGATAGCCAACGGCACACTCTCGCCCCAGTCGCAGGCCGAGTTCATCCACAAGCGTTCAGAACCCTGACAATCCAAGATGTCCACCGCACGGGCCGGGGTACACTTGCTGATGGGGTAGAGCGTCATCCCGGCCCAATGACCCCGGTCGAGGACCATTCGGACCGTATGCTCCTCGACATGGTCAATGAGCACCCGTTCCGGGCGGATCCGGGAGTCGGCTGCCAGGAGGTCCAGAATCAGGCGCGTGCCCTTAAGCTTGTCCTCCAGATGGGGCGTGTGAACCAGAATCATCTGCCCGGTCCTAGCCGCGAGATCCACGTGCATCTCCAGCACCTTCAGCTCATTTCGGGAATTCTTGTTGAGACCGATCTCACCGATTCCCAGCACGTTGGGTCGGTTTAGGAATTCCGGAATCAGCGCCAGAACATCAGAGGCGAGAGCAACATCTTCGGACTCCTTAGGATTGATGCACAGCCAGCAGAAATGCGGCAGTCCGTAACGCGATGCGCGGGCCGGCTCATACTCTGTCAGTTGACGGAAATAGTCATGGAAACCGTCGACCGATGATCGGTCGAATCCAGCCCAGAAAGCCGGCTCACAAACGGCCTCGCAGCCGGCTGTGACCATGTCCATGTAGTCATCCGTTGTCCGGCTGACCATGTGGCCGTGTGGTTCGATGTAGCGCATTGAATCTGACAGATCAAAGCTCCGACCACCCCCGACCACAAGTCGCAACCCACCCTCACGAGGCCCGTCGCAGGGATTTCACCGTGCGCGAACCCAAGCAGGCTCCGCCCCGTGCAGGCCTGAGTCTCAGTTATTCATCCGGGCGAACACGATCACCCGAACCGGCTCATCGGAGCCAGCCAAACGGAAGGAATTCATGGCACCGAAAGTGAAACCCTGGGAGGTAATTCGCATTTCGCGCCCCCGAATGAACGTCGGGATGGTCAATTTCAGCACGATATTCAAGCGATCCAGCCGATTCTTCAAGCCGCCTGCCACCATGTTTGTCAACTCACCCACCGCATCGCGCATTTCCGCATCGCCGAACTGCGAAGAACCCAGCATTCCACCCACAACCTTGCGCGCGACATTGCTGCCCAGCACCAGATGAACATTGGCCGTCAGACCACCGGTCATCCCGACGACTGCGGCCACGCCGTCGACATCGAAGGATTCGGGTGCTGGCTCATTAGCCGAAGACTCGATCTGACTTCCTGTCATCATCGAGAGCACATCACGAGTCACTGCTTCTATCATGGGCGCAATTTGAGGAGGTTCGTTATTCATACAATCAATATTGGGGTAGATAGTTTTCCGACCATCGATCCAATTAAAAGGATTGATTCCATCATTCAATGCACCCTCAGAAATTGTCCCTAGCCTGTCCCTAGCCTGTCCCTAGCCTGTCCCTAGCCTGTCCCTAGCCTGTCCCTAGCCTGTCCCTAGCCTGTCATCAGATGCGGACGGCTCCATCGAATCGGAAAGTCTCCCACCGGACGCTTGCTTGCGTTAGCACGCTCGCCGTTCTTATCCTGTCCCCATGGCGAATGACGTCATCCCGGTGAAGATTCGTGGCATCCTGCCCGCCAACAGCGGGTGCGCCTTGTTCATCGGTAACGACGAGAAGGTGTTCGTCATCCAAGTCGAACAAAGCATGGGCCTGGTGATTGGCATGGCCCTGCGAGGAACTCCGAAGGATCGGCCGCTGACCCATGATCTGATGGGACTCATTTTTCAGGGCTTTGGAATCGAGCTGGAACGAGTGGTGATCACCGACCTGAAGAATTCCACGTTCTTCGCTCGGTTAATCCTGCGCCAACAGAACGAGCTGGGCACCAAATTGGTGGAGATCGACGCACGACCCAGCGATTGCTTGGCCTTGGCCAGCGCCGTCAAACGCCCCATCTTCGTCACTCGAAGCCTTTTCCGTGATGTGGAAGACATGAGCGAGCACCTAGCCGGCGCCAATGAGCAAGAGGACGCTGACGAAGAAGACAGCGGTGAAGAACCGGGCAACCAGGCTTGATGGCAGCTCGACCCGCTACCAATTCCTCTCCCGATCAGTCCAGCCCAGCCCCGATGGTTCTGGTTTGTGGTGACGATGATTTTTCGGTCAAACATCGGGCTCGAGCCCTGTACGACCAATGGTGCGCTGAACTCGGTGGGATGGATCACGAGGTGCTCGACGCCACCGCCGGCAATTCCGGAGAGGCCCAACAGAAGATCGCAAAACTGCACGCGGCCCTGAACACTCTGCCATTCTTCGGAGGTGCGAAGGCGGTATGGTTCCAAAACTGCAATTTCTTGGGCGAAGATCGAACCGCAGGGGCCACCTCCGTCACATCGGCCCTCTCCGAGTTGGCCGAAACCCTCAAGTCCTTCCGCTGGGACGGCGTCCGCTTGCTCGTCTCGGCCGGCAAACCCGATAAGCGGCGAGCATTCTTCAAAGCCTTCGAGAAACAAGGGACGGTTGAATTTTTCACAGCCCTCTCTCAGGACGATAAGGACTGGGCCAGCAAGGCGGAATCCGAGGCAATCCGTATCCTGCGCGAGGCCGGAAAAGAGGCCAACGACGAGGCTCTGGCTGAACTGGTCAACCGGGTTGGCCCCAACTTGCGGATGCTGGCCTCTGAGTGCGAGAAGCTCTCTCTTTACACCGGCCAACGGAACACCGTCACTCTGAGCGACATCCAGTTGTGCGTTTCCCGGCAGAAGATCGCTCGAGCGTTCGCGCTCGCCGAAGCGTTGGGAGACCGCGATCTGGCCAAACTCCTCCGCACTTTGGACGAAGAATTGTGGGAAATCCGGGTGGGTACCGACAAACGCAAGTCCGAGATCGGTCTCCTTTATGGCCTGATTTCGAAGGTGCGCTCGTTGCTGATGCTGAAGGAGCTCTTGTCCAATGGCTCACTGAAACCCTCTCGGGACTATAACTCGTTCAAAAGCCAACTCGACCGAATCCCTGCTTCTTCCATGCCGACGGACCGGCGTTTCAACCCGTTGGCGTCCCATCCCTTCGTCTTGTTTCAGGCCATGAAACAAGCCGCCAATTATCGGACCGAAGAATTGGTCGAGGCGATGGGTATCTTGTTGGACGCCAACCGCAAACTGGTCAGCGCCGATCTGGATGAAGCTCTGGTTCTCCAGCAGGCAGCCTTCCGGATCGTGGGAATCCGCCGCAAGGCGGCTTGATACACCTACCCAAAAGCGCATGGATCAAAGATTTTGAGTCGCCGATTTTAATCTCTGTGCGATGATCCGGCGTCATTCGTTTCGCCCCGGAAACCGGGCGTGACCCGAAGGCACTCCAGAGCATCATGGACATCCAGAAATCATTTTTTACCGCAGTCTTGGTCACGGCCACGCTGACCCCCGATTCCTCGGCAGCCACCAATGGCTTCTACGCCCCTTATTTCCGAGGGGTTGCTGGAACCGAGGTCGCCGGATGGGAACGCTTCTCCTCGGGCTACAATGTTGCCAACCAGCCGGACATGAGCGGTTCCAACATGGGCAGCAGAGCCACCCTCACCCAACTGGATCCCGTAGGCGCCGTGCTCGGCAGCGGCAATATCTACGTGGGCGTCGGTGGAGCGGGCAATTTCAAGTTGAACTACAGCAGTCTCCAGCCGATCGCCCAAATTTCTTTTCAGATCCGAACACTCGGCACCGAAATCGATTATTCAGGCCTGCGACTGAACTACGTTTCCCTCGACAAACCCGTATCGCTGAGTGGCACCCCCACGACGCTGGCTATCTCCCCCTCCCAAGGTTTTCCGGGGAACAACATTTCGCTGGCCTACACCTGGAATGTCTCCGATCCAGGCGTCAAGGATTTCAACCTCACTTTCAAGGCGACCGGCGAACACCTGAGTCTAGACGCCATGACCCTCGATGTGATGCCGACAACAGTGCCCGAGCCTGGAACTTGGGCCTTGGCCGGACTCGGTCTGGCAGCCTGGGCTCTTGTCACCCGCAGGCGCTGACCTCCGAGACGCCTCCCCATTTTCAGACAGGCTCTCAGACAATCCCCGCACTGAAGTGACGGGGATTTTTTGTTGTTCAGGACCAGCGGTCGCTTGCTTCACCCGACATCCCTCATACCCTACAGTACTTTATGCCTGTTCCGTCCCCCATTCTGCGCCGTTGCTTGGCTGCCATCACTCTGGGAGCCGTCGCCACCACTGGAGTTCCCACCCACGCTCAACACAAGCTCGGGCCTCAACAGACATCTTTCAAAGCTCCGACCATCGCAGCCGCCTCGGACGAGGCCGAACGCGCCATCAAGCGCTTCACTTACCCGACTGGTTGGAAGGCCGAACTCTGGGCGGCAGAGCCCAATGTCGCCCACGGCGTCGCTTTCGATGTCGCCGACGATGGCCGAGTCTTCGTGGCCGAGAGTTTCCGCGCATGGCGGGGAGTCCCCGACATCCGCGGCATCATGGACTGGCTCGATGAGGACCTTGCCTGCAAGTCGGTGGATGACCGTCTGGCGATGATGCAACGGCACCTCAAGCCCGATCAAATGGCGGGCTACTACACCAACACCGAGCGCGTGCGCCTCCTCCGAGATCCTCAGGGTACCGGCAAGGCCACAGTCTCCACTGTGTTCGCCGAAAACTTCGCCACCCCACTGGATGGCGTGGCTGCCGGTGTGCTGGCGCGGGGCAAGGATGTGTTTTTTGCCAATATCCCCAATGTCTGGCGACTCCGCGATGCGGATGGAGACGGCATCGCCGACGAACGTCGCAGCATCAGCTATGGCCACGGGATCCGCGTCGGTTTCCTCGGCCATGATCTCCATGGCCTGGTCTTTGGACCGGACGGTCGCCTCTACTTCTCCATCGGTGATCGCGCTTCGATGATCCGCACCGAAGGGCACTTGGTAGGAACAGCGGACAGCGGAGCCGTCTTCCGTTGCGAACCCGACGGATCGCATCTCGAGATGGTCTATCAGGGCCTTCGCAATCCGCAGGACATGGTTTTCGATGCGTGGGGAAACCTCTTCACTGGCGACAATAATTCAGACGGCGGCGATCAGGCACGGTGGACTTGGCTGGTCGAAGGGGGCGACAGCGGCTGGCGAATCGGCTGGCAATTCCTCGAAGGCCGGAGTGCCCCCAACCCGCGCGGCCCGTGGAATTCAGAGAAGATGTGGTATCCGCAGAACGACTCCCAGCCGGCCTACCTCACCCCTCCCATCAAGAACATCTCATCCGGCCCCAGCGGAGTCAGTTTTTACGAAGGGACTGGCAGCGGCCCCGAGTGGAACGACACCTTCACCCTCTGTGATTTCCGCGGCAGCTCCAGCGGATCCGGCTTGTGGAAGTTCAAGCACAAGGCAAAGGGCGCGGGCTTCGAGATTGTCGACGACCAGAAGTTCATCTGGTCGGTCAATGCCACCGATGGCCATTGGGGTCCCGATGGTTCCTTCTGGGTGCTCGACTGGTTCGACGGCTGGGAACCGGTGGGCAAGGGACGCATCTACCGTTTCTCCGACCCTCGCCATTCACAGTCGCAATTGGTGCGCGAGACCCAGGCCTTATTGGCGGCCGGCTTCTCACAGCGATCCACCAGCGAATTGGCCAAGGGGCTCCTGCACCCCAATTACCGGGTCCGACTGGGTTCTCAATTTGAGCTGGCCGCGCGTCAAGACGACAAGTCCCTGCTCAAGGCGGCCCTCTCCGGCAAAACCCTTCAGGCCCGTCTGCATGGCATCTGGGGTGTCGGACAAATCGCACGCGCCCAGCGCAACACCAGCGTGTCGGGCACCCGAGTGGAGTCGCTGGAACGCCTGATTCCCCTCTTGTCTGACACCGATGAGAAGGTACGTGCCGTGACCGCGACCGTGCTGGGCGACGCGCGCTACGGGCGCTCTTACGAGGCACTCATCCGACTGACCCGCGACAGCGATTTGCACACGCGCACCCTCAGCACAATCGCTTTGGGCAAGCTGGGCCGCCGGGAATCGGTCCCCGCCCTCTTCGACTTGCTGGCGGAAAACGCCGACAAGGATCCTTATCTGCGACATGCCGGAGTGGTGGCCCTGATCGGAGCCAACGACATCGACGCGCTGATCAACCACGTGCGGCACCCCAACGAATCGGTGCGCATGGGAATCCTTCTGGCGATGCGCAAACTGGAGCGCAATGAGATCGCTTCCTTTCTTGGGGATGCCTCGCCCCGCATCGTCACCGAGGCCGCTCGCGCCATCAACGACCAACCCATTCCGGGAGCCCTGGAGGCCCTGGCCCGCTTGGTCGAGCGCCCCGGCCTGACCGAGGCACCGTTGATGCGTCGGGTCCTCAACGCCAACTACCGCTTCGGCACCGAGGCCACCGCCAAAGCCCTGGCCACCTATGCGACCCGTGAAGACGCCCCGGTGAATCTACGGGCCGAGGCCCTCGACGCCCTCAGCCAATGGCCAGCCAATTCCGGCCGCGACCGCATCACCGGGCTCTGGCGTCCGACTGCCTTCGCCCGTTCCGAAAAGGTGCCCAATGAGGCTTTGAAGCCGGTGTCCAACGCCCTACTGGCCTCGGCGCCGAACGCGGTCCGCGCAGCCGCTGCCCGGGCCGCGGGGACTCTCAAGATCACCGAAGCCTCGTCCGCGCTGTCCGCGCTGGTGATTCAGGGATCCGCCGATGGCGCCGCACGCTCAGACGCTCTACGGTCCCTGTCGCTCCTGCAAACACCCGACTACGCACCTGCTCTGGCCGCCGCCCGGGAAGACAAGGATGAAAAGGTCCGCAGCCTGGCCACCCAACTCGCTGTCGAGGTGCCGCCGATCGCGGCCCGCAATAATGGATCCGGTGGTGGCTCCACAGCAGGCGGATCAACAGCACCTCTGGAGAAGGCCTTGGCCTCCGGCACGGTCACCGAAAAGCAATCGGCATTGGCCACGCTGGGCTCGGTGAAGGGTGCCGAGGCTGACGCTCTCCTCAAGAATTGGATGGAAGGCGTGCTCGCAGGCACCGTGGCACCAGAACTGGAACTCGATGTCGTGGAGGCGGCCGGAGAGCGTGAGTCACTCAAGCCGTTGCTCAGCCAATACAAGAGCCGTCTCGACGCGAAAGATCCCTCCGCCGCCTGGAAGGCCTGCCTGGTCGGAGGCAATGCCGAAGCCGGCAAAAAGGTTTTCGCTGAGAGGGCCGAGGTCAGTTGCGTTCGCTGCCACAAGGTTCAGGGCGAGGGAGGCGAGGTTGGCCCGGAACTCACCGGGCTGGGCAAGAAGAACGGCCGGGCCTACTTGCTGACGAGCATCCTCTATCCCAACGCCGCGATCGCCGCGGGGTTTGAGAACGTGCTGGTGAACCTGAAAGGCGGCCAAAGCTACGCAGGTGTCATCAAATCGGAATCGGCGACAGAGCTGGTGCTCAACTCGGCCGAAGATGGACTGATCACCGTCAAGAAATCTGAGATCACCGGTCGCGAGAAAGGCCTTTCAGGCATGCCCGAAGGATTCGGTGACCTGCTCTCCAAGCAGGACATCCGCAACCTCGTCGAATACCTCGCCACCGCCGAATAACGGGGCCAGAATAACGGGGCTATGCTCTCGCCATCCCGAGTCGGATCGGCGGACCAACTCAAACACTTCATGCTGCCCAACGATTACATCCAGCGCCTCCGATCCGTGGAGGTGAGGGCCCGATTGGTGAGCGAGCAGCTGATGGGTGGCAGATTGGGGAGCGTCTTCAAAGGGCGGGGCATGGATTTCGCCGACGTGCGCGAGTACGTGCCCGGCGATGATGTCCGCCGCATTGATTGGAATGTTACCGCACGCTTGCGCAAACCCTTCATCAAACGCCACGTCGAGGAGCGAGAGCTGGTGGTCATGCTCCTGGTGGATATCTCAGCCAGTGGAGACTTCGGCTCGGAAGCGAATGCGGCGGCAGGCATTGCATCACAGCGTGAAATGGCTGCCATTCTGGCAGGCTCCCTCGCCTTCAGCGCGGTGCGGGATGGCGACCGGGTCGGGGCCATTCTCTTCTCGGATCGAGTGGAACGGTACATCCCGCCTCGCAAGACCCGCGCACACGTCACTCGTCTGCTGCATGAGATGCTCTTCGCCACACCCAAGCATTCCGGGACTTCGATTGGCGCGGCGCTGCGGTTTCTGAACAACCTCTTCACCCGACCGACGCTGAGTTTCGTCCTCTCGGACTTCCACGACCCCGACACCGAGGGCTGGACCCGCACCATCAAAGCCTCCAATCAGCGGCATGAGATGATGGCCTTGCGATTGAGCGACCAACGCGAACTCGAACTGCCCGATGTGGGATGGGTACTCCTGCAAGACTCCGAGACCGGCGAAGTGCTGGAGGTCGATTCCAGTGATCCACGTGTCCGGGAGGGATGGAGAATGGCCGGACAGGCCCGACGGGATCAACTCATCGCCACCTTCCGCGGAGGGCGCATCCCGGAACTGGAAGTCCGCACCGATCAGCCCTGGGCTCAGCGCCTCCAGGGCTTCCTCGACCACGCCGCACGACGTCGCATCGCCTGAGTCCCGCCTAGATGCACCCATGAAACCCGATCGGCTCATCGAGGACCTGACTCTGGTTCCCCTGCCACAATGGTGGGAGAACCCATGGCTGCTCCTGAGCCTGCCGATGGTAATCGGCCTGATCGCCTACAGCCTGAGGCGCTGGTCGCTTCAGCGACACCCCACAACACCCACACCCATCATCCCCGATGGACCGCCGCCGCATGAGGCCTTCCTGGCCCGTCTGAACGCTCTGCGATCCAACCGCGGCCTCTGGGTCGCACATCCTTTCGCCGTCGATGTGAGCGAAATTCTGCGGGGTTACCTGGAGGCCCGCTATGCCTTCTCGATCCAATTCCAGACCTCGCGAGAGTTTCTGGAATTGGCGGCGTCGGACCCACGTCTCAATGCCGACAACCGGGCGACCCTACGAGATTTTCTAGGCCGGTGCGATCTCCTCAAATTCGCCCAAGGAGTAGCCACTGAATCAGAACTGGCCGCACTCATTGACACGGCCGAGCGGCTCATCCGGGAGTGTGCCGGGCTGCCACCAGTTCAGAAGGGAGGAAACCCTTGAAGGACCTCTTGGCCATCGAGTTCCTCTACCCGTGGGTCTTGCTCGGCCTGTTGGTGCTGCCTGCACTCGCGTGGTTCAGACGACGACCGAGGGCGGTTCCGTCACTGGCGGTTCCGTCACTGGCCGGACTCGGCCACCTGGGCCGCATCCCGGCCCGACAGCGGGCGGCCACGCATGCGCTATGGACCTTGGTTCCTCTGGCACTCCTCATCTTGGGTCTGGCCAGGCCGCGGATGCCTCGAGGCGATCTGCCCGACCCGAGCAAGGGCATCGACATCATGCTGGCGCTCGACTTCAGCCGTTCGATGGCAGAAACCGATTTCCGACTGGATCGCAAACGGGTCACACGCCGGGCCGCCCTTGAGTATGTCACCGAGAAGTTCATTCTGGGTCGCCCGAGTGACCGCATCGGAATCGTTTGTTTTGCGCGAAACCCGTTCCTGGTCAGCCCGCTGACCCTGGATCATCGCTGGGCCATTGAATCCATGCATCAAACCGATCTGGCCACCGGAACGGGCATCGGTTGGGCGGTGATGGCCGCGGGAAACTTCCTGCGCAAGGACAGCGATCGGAGCAAGGTGGTCATCCTCGTGACCGATGGGGACAACTCCTCCGGCCCCCGCGCATCGGAGATCATCGGGCAACTAGTTCGCGACAAGGTCAAACTCTACTCGGTCCTGATCGGTCCGGAGATGGTCATACCCTCGGTCGCTGCCAACCACGACCTCAACCGAGCAGCCCGCATCACTGGCGGCCAGTTCTTCCAAGCCAACGACACACGGGCCTTGCAAGGCATTTACAACCTCATCGACCAACTGGAGAAACGGGACCTGATCCAAAAGCGTTTTGTCCTGTGGCAGGAGCTTTTTGTCTGGCCCGTGACCCTTGGGTCACTGCTGTGGCTCGGTGGATGGATCTGGAATTCACTCCTGCGGAGGAACCTGCCATGAGATTCGCGCACCCTGGGCTGCTGCTGCTGATTCCGGTCCTGATTGCCATGATGGCTGGAGTCTGGGTGTTGGAAAGGCGGCGCAATCGACGGCGGATAGCGCAGTTCTCCGGCAGTGCCGACCGGCCGTGGTCCGATCCTGGGCTGGTGCCGTGGCGCCAACGGGCCGACCGGGCATTGATCGTGGCTGTGGCCATTCTGCTGCCCCTGGCATTGGCTCGACCCCTGACCTTCCGAACCGACGAGCAATCCGAGCTAAGAGGAGTCCCCTATCTCATCGCATTGGATCTCTCCCGCTCCATGCTGGCGACCGATGTCCGCCCCAATCGGTGGTTTGCGGCCACCAACGCATTGTCCCGTTTCTTAGATTCCAGCCGATCGGACCGAGTCGGGTTGATCACCTTCAGCGGTGTGGCCTACCTCAACGCCCCACTCAGCTTCGACACACGGGCCATCCAGGCCATGTTGCGTTATGCCTCACCCTACACGGTGGAGATGGATGGTGAGACAGCCGGGTCCAACCTGGGGTCCGCCATCGAGCGAGCTGGTCGATATTTCCAGACCAACAGCATTCAACCCCGGGTGGTCATTCTGGTCACTGACGGCGAAGATTCGGGCGATCAACTGTTGGAGTTCACCCGCCGTTGGGCACGTCAAGGTGTCAAGGTCTGCGCGGTCGGTGTGGGGACCCGGGGCGGTTCCAAGGTTCCCCGGATCCAATGGGGTGGCGTGGCACAGAACGCCTCGGGCCAAGAAGTTGTTTCCCGCCTGAATGAAGCAAACCTCAAACGGATCACCGCGCTCACCGGAGGCCGCTACGTACCCCTGGGGGATCAAGGAGAAGGCTTCACCACGCTCCGGCAGGAATTTTTGGCCCCGTTGGCCGAAAGCGCGGCCCGGGAGGACAGCAAGAACTACGTCGAAGCCTACCCGCTGCCATTGACCCTGGCCATTGTTGCCCTGGTGGCCCAGGCCATCGTTGGGGTCCGCCGCCACCAACGCCCTCGCGTACCCTCCGCCATCCGCCCCATGTCACCTCCCGTCGTCCCATGAATACCCTCCGACGGCCTCAACACCCCTCCGATCTGTTCCCAACTCGGAGCCTGTCCCTTGTCGTCAGCAAGCTCTCCCCTCGGCTGAGCCTGTCCCTGACACCGCTGGTTCTGGCTTTGGTCTGGGTATTTACTTTTCCAGTTCCGGCCTTCTCAGCCACAGCTCCCCTGAACATTCGGGAGCTTCAGCATCAATTGACCAATGGTGCACCGCAAACGGTCGCCGACACCTTGGCCCAACTGGCCGAACTTCAGCCCAACAGTCCCCATATCCAATACAACGCCGGGGTGGCCGCCTACGCCGCCCACCGATGGGAAGACGCCCTCGTGGCCTTTGACCGGGTAGAGACGCTGAACCATCCGACGTTGGCCAACCTTGCGCGATTCCAACGCGGCAATGCGGAATATCAACTCGGAGTCGAGTCTCGGTCCGCAAACTTGGATGAGACGATCGCCCGCTGGAGGGCCGCTCTCGATGCTTATCAGCTGGCCCTCAAGAATTCACCCGGTGAACCCAGGGTTCTGGAAAATGACGTATTCGTCCGGTCACAGCTGCTGAAGCTCCTGCTAGAAGAGGCCCGAAAGGCAGACGACCAATCCAATCAACCCAACAAGACTGCGGCCCAACGGATTCCTGATCTTCGCAATGCCCACGAAAAATTCTCCGAAGCCCATCAACTGAGCCCGGTCAACCCCGAGGCTCAACGCGGGGAGTCTGACACCAAGAATCGCCTGGCTGAAGCCCTCAAGCAGGAGGGAATGCGCAACGCTCAGACACCTCTATCGTTAAAGTCAAGTCGGCGTGAGCCACGCCTTCCGGAGGTGGATGCCTCAAGGCTTGAGCAAGGCATCTCACAACTGGAAGAAAGCCAGCAACTCCGCCCCGGCGATTCACAAGTCGACGAAGCCCTCAAAAAAGCCAAGGACCGTTTGGCTGATGCGAAAGTCAAACAAGCGGAGACCTTCCTGGCCCTCGAAGAGCAGATTCCCGTCACGAAGGAAAAATTGGCTCTACTGAGAATGGCCCGTGAACAAATCGATCACGCTTTGGAGCAGTCCCCAAACCATCAGGAGGCCCAGCGCACCGGCGAGGAGATCGACCGCCGTATGGCCCAAGTCCATGAAGACGAGGGGGATTTCCAGGAGCAGCAGTCTGCCTTTTCCCAACCTGAGCAACAGGCCATGCAATTGAGCCAGGCGTTGGACCACTTCCAACAGGCCTCTGAACTTCGCCCCAACCAGCCACGCCTCCAAGCCAAGCAGGAGCAAGCCGAGCAGAAGTTGGCCCAAACACTGGACAAACTCGCCGACAAACTCATGCAATCGCCCGGAGCTCAGGAGCCGATGGAAGCCAAAGCGGCCCGACTGGAGGGCGCCGAGCAAGCGCTCAACGAGCTTCAAACCATCAAACCCAGCGACAGAACCGCTCAGCGGGCTGAGCAAGTGGGCAAAGAACTCGACGGGTTGCGCCAAATGCTTGCAGAGAAAGGCCAGCAACCCTCGGAAAGTCCCGGCCAAGGCGATCCGCGAAACGGAACCCAACCGATGCCCGCCCCCCCTCAGTGGATGACTCCTCCTCTGGACGGTCCGCCTCGAATCAACCAACCCGGCAACAAGGGACAGGCTCCCAGGAGCGCCGGTCGAAACATTCGGGATTACTAACCCATTGCCAGGACCGTTGGATCTCTGGGTTGACAACCCCCTCCCCGCACGTCTGCTGCGTAGCCTGTCCCTGCACGCCCTGCACGCCATTGGCTCGGTCAGTCCCTGAGTCGCGAAAACACCACTGCCTGGGGCAGTCCAGTGGATAATTGGGAAAGACTCTCAATAGAGCAGAGAGAAGATGGAATCGGGCTCAGCCTGTCCCTCATGAGCCTCTCATGAGCCTGTCCCTCTTGGAGATCAGCGCCCCGTTCCTGTACCGCTACTATCTATATATTAGAATTTAAGTGGCTGGGGTTTTATAAACTGCAACTAATTGTACTTTTACAAAAACCTAGAACCCCACAGTTGATCTACTACCAACAACTATAAAACAAAAGCAATGCAGGCAATGTGGCCGGTCAAACCAGACAATCCACCATGCCGGGAAGCCGTTGTGCAGCCTTCTCGAGAGATTTAAGGGCCTGACGTCGATTGACCTCGGCTCCCTCTGGGAATAGGAGGTTCCATCCCGTCGCACGCATCCAGTCATCCGGTGAGCGCAACGGGGGATCTCCGGGATGCCCTAGACCGATGGATAGGGCGAATTGGTCGGCAATCTGAACAGCTCCCGCCAAGCGGGCGTCGCGAGTGTTCCCCGACGGTGTGTGGTGATTTCTTGTCGTGAACTCCAGAGATTCACCCAATTGCTGGGCTTTCAGATACATCGCTCCCAGATGAGCATGATCACACCCAACACTGTCCAATTCGATCAACCTCACCGGCAATGAAGACACCTTTAGTTGTTCCAAAATACTGGCATGATGGTCAGGAAAGACCGTGGCGAAAACAATCCATCCGACGTCATGAACCAGTCCCGCGACGTAATCGAGGTCTTCTCCGGACTCCGGGGTCGCCATCATCAGGTCTTTGGTAACCATCGCCACCGCGATACTGTGCTTCCAAAGATTTCGCCACAGAGTCTCTCCCACCCCGCGCTGGGAGCCGGTGATCCGTTTGAAATCGTCAATGACCGGGGTCATGGTGGCCAATTCCCTCACTTGCCGGACTCCAACATAGAAAACCGCCTCCTCAAGGCTCGTCACGGAATGGCCGAGCCCGTAATGAACCGAATTCACCAGCTTCAAGAGACGCGAAGTCAGCCCAGGGTCGCGTCGGATCACCTCGGAGATTTGTCCGGCATAGCGCTGCTCGGCGGCCAATAACTCCCGCAACGCCCCTTGAATGCTCTTGAGCGATGGGATGGGAGGGCACGACTGAAGACGCCGGTGAATCTCCGGCAGCGTCAGAGCCTTCGGGGATGAGCCGATAGCTACCGTGGAATTCACGGACATTGAAGAACTCATCGGCAGAATCGAACTGCACCTGAAAGGATTTGTTGGATGGATCCTGCCCCCCATGCCTTCTGTCCCCAATGCCCTTGGTGGAATTCAACGACACCTCAAGTCCTCCCCATAAAATGCCGATTCACCATCGTGACTTGTGTTCTTCCAGTCCGATCCGATGTCCAATGCCCGATAATAGCAACCTGGGCCGGAACGGTTGTTGCGAAACCTTCCATTCCAAAAAACCCGGAAGGACCTTAGAATTAAGCAGCACCGACCATTGATTCTCCATGAAACCGAAGATCCTGACTGTCGACGACAGCAAGACAATCCGACTGATTGTCACCAAGGCGCTGAAACCCTTCGATGTGGATGTGCTCGAAGCCTCAAACGGTGTCGAGGGTGTCGCCGTGGCCATGCGTGAAAAGCCTGACTTGATACTGCTCGACCTGACCATGCCCATCATGGACGGGTCCGAGTGTCTCGCAAAGCTGAAGTCCCACGCCGACCTGAAAAACACTCCCGTGATCATGCTCACGGCCGAATCCGGCAGGGACAACGTCATGAAAATCGCCAAAATGGGCGTCCGTGACTACCTCGTAAAACCGTTCAAGGAGGACATGCTCGTCGAGCGAGCTGGGCGCATCATCGAACTCAAGGCCAAAGGTGGCGGCATCAAGAAAGTCAAACGCTATGATGACCCACTCAACATTCTGGTCGTCGATGATAAGCCGGCCATCATCGATCAAATCCGAGCCGCTGTTTCGGACACACCATGGCAGGTTCATGGGCGAACCCAGACGGGCGAAGCACTCGACTACTGCTCGCAGAATATTCCGGATGCAATCCTGGTCAGTCTTTCGCTGCCCGACGGAGCCGGTTTCACCCTGTTCCAGATGTTTCGGGCCAGTACCCGAACCAAGAGCGCCCCCATCTTTGGTCTGTCGGTCAAAACCGCCACCGAAGACCAAGCCCGAGCCCAGCAGGTTGGCTTTCTGGGGGTGATCACAAAACCTTTGGATCCGGACGACCTCAAAACCAAAATCTGCAGATCCCTGAGCCTGGACACTTCCTACAAGTACTTCCAGCAACGGGATGGCGTCTTGGCTGTCATCTTGCCAACCAACCTCACCCCCAACGTCGCCAACGAGATCTCCGTCCAGATGCGCGGCAAGGTGTCTGAGGCGGTCGATTCTGGGTTGGGCAAAATGATCATCGATATGAGTCAGGTCCGAACCCCGGACATCAATTTGGTGAAACTCGGAATCACTACGATCCAGTTGTGCAACGAGTTGTCCCTTCAACAGCGATTGGTCGGATCCACGATCGTTCAGGCCGAGTGTCGCAACTACGAAGAAACCAAGGACTGGGTCTTCGTGGCTTCCTACGAAGATGCCATCCGGGATCTCAGCCGCAGGTGAGAGACGGCAGAGGTAGCTCGGGATGCGGAGAATCAAAGACTCACAAGGATGTGATGAACCGTTTACAAATTATTGTCGGAGGAGCCTTCTTTATGGTTCCAGCGATCTCGGCACCCAACGTCTATTTGACTCGATTGGGGCCGAAGCCTCTTAACTTCGGCGCGACACCTCGCCCGTTGGAGGAGGTGATCGCCAAACTCCCCACTCTCTACACCGATCTACCTCCCAAATCCGTCGCTTCATCCCAAGCCGGCTCAAGTTTCACCAACGATGATCCGTTTTACCTGTGGCCAGTGCCTTCAGCCTCGACTGCGACGAACCCGCTCGAGGATTTCCCCCGACTTCCTGACAACTGGGTGAAATCAAGGCTGGGGTCCGAACTGCCGGCAACCACTTCTGGAGAACCCAATTACCCTACCCCGGAAGATGGCACCACAAACCCGACCATCCGGCCTCCAACTTCTCTGAGCCCAGAAAGCCTGATTCGATTCTTCACCACACCCGGCTCCCAACAAAATTCGGGAATCGCCATCCCTGTGCCCTTCATTCCCGGAATGCCGTCCACCCCCACCTCCAGTCGCGCTGTCTTCCGACAGGATTGACCCATGCCCAACTGCCTCTGCCTTCAACGATGGACTCGGTGGCTGATCGCCTCGATGGTGATCGGAACCAATATCCTCATGGCTGAGGCGCCTGACACGAAACCCTCTTCGAAATCGAACCCTGCCAAACCAGCCATCCGGTCCAATCCGAACATTGGCGGCGACAACAAGGCAACGCGTTTAACCGATGAGGTTGCCGACTCACTAGAAAAACGGCTTCAAACACCCAACAATAAGGATCGTCGTGAGTTGCCGGAATCGGAAAACGTCCTTCGACGTCAGGTTAAGAAGATTGTGGTTGACGAAACCAAGGTCTGGCGCGACATGGTCGATAGTGCGGTGAAGTCCTACGAACGCAGCACAAAGCCCTTAGAGCAACTCGCGGCGGAGAGTGTGTTGGCGGGCATTATTGAAAATCCGGATTCACCAATAGAAATCCAGCGGGACTGCTTGAAGCACCTCGCGCAATTCGCCTTGGATAGCGGATCAAACGCCAAGGCGCAGCAGATCTACTCACAACTGGTCAGTCGGTATCCCCTCAATCCGGACACCCCTTCGATTCTCTTTCGGCAGGGGGTTCTTTACCGAAAAATTGGCGCCACGGAGCTCGCCCTTTCCAAATTCCACGCCGTCATGTCAACCGTGGTCAGCCTTCAAGTGAAGGACATCTCCGAATACCGGTCGCTGGTGCTCTTGGCTCAGACCGAGATAGCGGACACTTTTCTAATGGCGGGAGAATTTGACCGCGCAGCCGACTACTATCGGCGGGTACTCAAGTTGGGAGACTCAACCCTCAACGAGGCCCAGGTGCGTTTAAAACTGGTCAAGGCCGTGTTTGAACTCAAGGACTGGAAAGGGGTTCTGGCAGAGGGCCAGCTATGCATCGAGAGAGCAGCCCTCTCGAGCCAGATTGCAGAAGTTCGTTTCTTGATGGCTGAAGCATACAGGAAGCTTGGAATGCGTCAGGAAGCCATCCAACAGACATTGGAGCTGCTCAACACGGAACAGGAACGAGCCAGCAAGGATCCGGACAATTGGTCTTACTGGCAAAAGCGGACCGGTAACAAATTGGCCAATGAACTTTATGAGCAAGGCGACTATCTCAACGCGCTGCTGATTTACGAAACCCTCTTCAAACTTCCAGGCAATGCAGAATGGCATTCGCAGGCCCTGTATCAAATCGGCTTGATCTACGAACGAATGTTTCAACCGGATCGCGCATCGGCCGCCTACTCCGAGATTCTTTCCCGATCCACCAACGCCGCCATCGCCTCGTCCGCAACCAACAATGCGGCCAAGTCGTCAGCCACCAACCCGACCAACGGCACTACTTCAGCTCCTCCGCCATCGGCAGCGTCGGGGAAAAAAGTCGCCGCCCCGTCCCCGACCGAACCCGTTTCCGCGGGGTTGAACCTGATACGCGAGATGGCTCTGTGGCGGCTCAACAACCTGCGTTGGGATCAAAACGTGAATCAAGAAGTCCAAAAGATTTTTCTCCCCAACACGTCTCCCACCAACAGTGGCATCTCTGGGCCCAGGAATCCGACCCCATGAATCCGGAGACTCAGATGGTGCTAGACCTCCGTTCTCATCTGGCACTCAACACGAATCTTCTGGGACACCTGGAGCGGGAGTCACAATGCCTGCGACAGTTGGATTCAAACCAGTCCAACTCGGCTACCGAGGCGCGTCGGGAGATATTGCCTCGCCTCGAAGAAGCGCTGCAAAAAATTCGAAACCATCGCGGCTACTGGCTCTCTCTCAGCCCGGAACTCCGTTCCACCAAAAACGAGATCCGAGATCTCCTGCGTCATAATCAAGACCTCATCATGCGGATGATCATCTTGGACCGGGAGAACGAACAATTGCTTCTCCGGCGAGGATTGATTCCCCCAAAGCATCTTCCCCCCGCACAGCGTCAACGACCTCATTATGTGGCGGGCCTTTACCAAAGGCATCACCCCTCTGGAATTGCTTCGCAGCCTGCGCCAGATGAAATCCGCTGAGCTTCGATGGTCTCGTCCGTCCGTATTCCTAGTTCAGCTCACCGCAATTCCTGAACCCCTGCCGCTGGAAGCAATCAAAGGCCTTGATGGGCGTCATCCCGTCTTTTCCGCGGGTAGGATTGCCCATAGGAAGGAACTGATTACTCTCCCAGGAACATGATTCGACCGACGGCGTGGTTGATGCTGGCAGCGTGTGCAGGTTTACTCTCTGCCTCAGAGCGTCATTTCGATTTTTCGTCAGCGAAACCCGGCACCCTTCCGGACGGCTGGAAAGCTGAGGTCGCCGGGGTTGGAAAACCCGGTGACTGGAGAGTAGTGGAGGAAAATGTGCCCCCGATCCTGGAGCCCTTGTCTCCTCAGGCTCCTCGTTTGACCCGCAAGGCCGTGATAGCCCAAACAGCCCCAAGCAATGAGGACGAACGTTTTCCGCTACTGGTCCACACGTCCGAACGCTATGGCGATTTCACCTTCACCGCGCGATTCCAAATCAATGGGGGCACCTTCGAGCAAATCGCAGGCCTAGTATTCCGCCATCAGGATTCTAGGAATTTCTATGTCGTCCGAGCCAGCGCCTTGGGCGACAACTTGCGTTTCTACAAGTTTGTCGATGGAGAGAGATCTGTTCCGATCGGACCCTCGATTTCCTTCCAAAAAGACAAGTGGTACGAATTAGCCGTTCGCGCCGAAGGCAATCAGATCGAAGTCTTGCTGAATGGCACCAATGCCTTTCCCACACTGACCGACAACTCCTTCAATGCTGGGCACATCGGCTTCATCACCAAGTCCGACACCACAGCTCTATTTGCCGATGTCAACATCCGGTACCGACCCTTGGAGACGCTGGCAGCGATTCTGGTACGGCAGGCACTGGAACAGCAACCGCGTCTGCTCAACCTGCGCTTGTATGGGGCATCTTCTGACAATCAGGAATTACGGTGCCTTGCGGCCAAGAATTCGACCGATCTCGGAATGGCAGCCAGCGAGACAGTCCGAAAGGTTCATAAAGAGAATCAGACCTATTTTGGCAAAAACCCGGAAGCTGCCGTGGTCACAGCACCCCTACACGACCGTAACGGCGACGTTATTGGAGTGCTGGAATTTCATCTCCGCCCCTTTGCTGGCCAGATAGAATCCACCACCGTGGCTAGGATTTTGCCCACCGTGAAAAAGCTCGAATCCGGAATCACAGGAGCCAAGGCCCTGGCCGAATAGAACAGAGAACAGGAGAGAGAACAGGGACAGTCTTGCATATTCTAGAGACGGGCTCTTTTTTCCGAAAAAATCCGGCCTGAGCCAACGAATCATGAGGCAGACGCTTCATGAGAACACGACGCCTCAAGGCCCATCCCGATGCCTCCAGCGGCTTCTACCACTGCATGTCCCGCGTGGTGGATCGACAATTCATCTTCGGCGAGATCGAAAAGGAGCACTTCGCCCGCCTGATGCGCCAGTACGCCCATTTCTGCGGCATCCAAATCCTCACCTTCTGCCTCATGGGCAACCACTTCCACCTCCTCATCGAAGTCTCAAAACGCCCAGAATCCCCGCCCAACGACGCAAAATTGCTCCAACGCATCAGCACCATTTACCCGCCAGCACACGTCGAGCAAATCCGCAGACAACTCGCCGACACAGTTCAAAGCTCGGCATACTTTCCGGTCAAATCTCCGTTCATGGCAGCCAACGGCTGAAAACAGACTATCCCAGTGCCAGAATCTGGAAATCGGCTTCCTAGGTGAACTGAGGGCTGGTTGACTGTGCGGACGGATGAAGGTTCTTGTCGTTGGTTCAGGGGGGCGTGAGCACGCTCTAGTCTGGAAACTCGCAAAATCACCGCATGTCACTGAGTTGACCTGCGCGCCAGGGAATGCAGGGACTTCCGGCGTCTTTCTTAGGTCGGGAAATCGGGCGACAAATCTTCCGATCGCGGCAGATGCCTTGGACGCCCTTCGTGATCATGCGATCCGACATCAGATCGATCTCACCGTCGTCGGACCGGACAGCCCGCTCGCTCTGGGTATCGTCGACCACTTTCAGTCGGCAGGACTCCGAATCTGGGGCCCCAACCGCCGAGCCGCGCAATTCGAGTCTTCCAAGGCGTTTTCCCAAGACTTCATGCTGCGTCACCAGATTCCGACCGCTCGGTCCAGCGTTTTTACAGACGCCCTCGCGGCACGACGATTCGCCGCAGAACTCGATGGCCGATGTGCGGTCAAAGCCGATGGGTTGGCTCTTGGCAAAGGGGTATTGCTGACCCACAGCGTCCCGGAAGCCGAAAAAGCGGTGGATGACATGATGCTCCGGGGCAGCTTTGGGGAAGCTGGTTCGCGGGTGGTCATTCAGGAACTCCTCGAAGGCATCGAGATCTCACTCCATGCGCTGTGCGACGGAAAAACTGCCCGCCTGTTTCCAACAGCTCAGGATCACAAGCGGATCTCGGATGGCGATCTGGGACTCAATACCGGAGGCATGGGAGCCTACTCCCCTGCTCCGTTCCTCAGTGATGCCGATCTGGAAAGGGTTGGACAGACGATCTTGGGACCCTGGCTGGAGGGTTGCGCAGAGGAAGGTATCGACTTCAGAGGCCTCCTGTACCCCGGAGTCATGTTGACAGCTTCAGGACCGAAAGTCCTCGAGTTCAATGCCCGGTTCGGGGACCCGGAGACTCAGGCCTACTTGCCTCGACTGGAAAACGACCTCGTGGAATTGCTCTGTGCAAGTATCGATGGGACTTTAGGCGAAATCCCCATCCGATGGTCGCCTCTCAGTAGTCTTTGCGTGGTGATCGCCAGCGCAGGCTATCCGGGTACCAGTCCCAAGGGCCATCCAATCCATGGACTCAAGGATTTATCGGGGCATCCCCACCTGGAGGTTTTCCACGCGGGTACGGCGCTGAAGGATGGCGAAGTGGTCACCGCTGGCGGACGCGTGCTGGGAGTGACAGCTTGGGCCGAAACGCTGCACGAAGCCCGGCAGGCGGCCTACGCTGCGTGCGATAGCATCTGCTTCGATGGAATGCAGTTCCGGCGCGACATCGGAGCCAAGGGGCTGCGCCACTGACCGCCCCCCTCTCGAAGCATCTGCTCCGGAGACCCGTCTCAAGATCAGCCGATCCCGACGCCGACGCCGAAGGGGCCCCGACACTGACTGGCGCTCCTCCTGAACGGGGGAAACCAACAATGGGACTGCACCAAGTTTCTGTCTGCCAGCTTGCGTCAGTTCTCAACCCAACCGGCGGCACTTAACCAGCCTGTCCCTCGAACGGACCTTAAGGTTTCGGCGGCGCCTTCCGATCAGCGTAGGAGACTTCCATTGCGGATCTCACCGTTCAACGGAAGAAGTCCGGAGGCCGAATGCCGAATATATTCGAAAGCGCCCATATAACCGATAACGCCAAGGTGACTGGCAACGCCATGGCCTTTGGCAATTGCCGCATTTTCGGCAATGCCCGGATCTATGGGGATGCTCAGATCTATGAGGATGCACATGTATCAGGAAATGCTCTGGTATATGCTGATGGCCGGGTTTACGGCTCCTCACGAATCTATGGCGAAGCACAGGTCGCCGGGCAGGCCAGGATTTACGGAGACGCGCGGATCTTCGGCAGCGGCTTCATTCACGGGCAGGCCCAGATCTACGACACCGCTCAAGTTAGCGGAAGCGCGCAGGTCTTTGGCTCAGCCCAGATTCTCAAAGATGCAGCCGTCGCTGGGAATGCACGGATCTACGGGAACGCCCGGATTTCAGGAGATGCGCGAGTCTATGGCGATGTCCAGATCCGAGGGTTCGCTCTGATTGAAAGCAGCCAACACTGGTTTTCCTTCACCCAGGGCAATGAGACCATGAGCGTCTACCGCTCGTCACGCCCGGGAGGTTTCGAGATCAACATCGAGGGGCAGGATGCCTCGATCGATCTCCTGGATGAAGATCTGGGTCGCTTTGTGCAGAAAACCATCGAATCCAACTTCGACTTGGTCCGAAAAAAAGGCACCACCTCTTCAGCGCTCAGACGCTGAATCCGCCACCTCAGCAGAAAACGAAACGGTATTGATCTGTCGCCAAGTCGCCAGGCTATCGGTTCACGGCGACTGGGATGTTGCCGAAACCAGCGATACCGAGGCGATCCGGGCTTTTTCCTCAAGCTCCTCGCGGTCAATCAACAACGTCATTCCCGCCTCAAAAGCCAAAACCCGGATTCCGTTATGCGAACAAATCTCAACGGTTTTAGGTCCGATGCAGGGAATGTCGAACCGCAAATCATGCCCTGCTCGGGCTAGCTTGACCGCCACCGCGCCTCCAGATTTGCCGGCAAGCTTTCCTCCCCGTTCCAAACAGGCATCCGTTCCTTCGAAGCCTTCCACTGCCAGGGTGGTCCCTTCCTTGACGACTACCGTCTGCCCAATCTCCAGGCGGGCGATTTCCTTCGCGAGCCCGAAACCAAACCGGATGTCCTCAAGCGCCTTGGATGGCAGGCTGGCTCCGGCAACATAACCCGAGCTGGGCATCCAAGATGACAACCAAGGCACTGCGGGAACCAATTCCACTCCATCCTTGGCGAGCTCTTCGCCAATCGCTCCAAACAATGTGTGGGCATTCTTCTCCTTGAGACGCAACAGAAGGCTCATGGCGCGGAGATCCGGGCGAACATCGAACAAATTTCTGGGGGCTATCTGCCCCAGCATCACACAACGGTTGACTCCACGGGAGGTGAAGGCGCGGATCATTCGAGACAATTGGCCCACTTTGACCCAGTCGAGCGAGGAGACCTCGCTCTCCAGCGAGGGATCGGTCTCTCCCTCAAAACCAACGGCCACGACGGTTTCACCGCGACGACGAGCCTCTCGGGCAAAGAGGAACGGCAGGGACTTGCTTCCGGCAATCAGGCCAATCACGGGTTCAGTTTGCGCAAAACTTCCCGGTTGGGAAAGTCAGGGCTCGAAGCTTGGGACGCGTGTCCCGAACAGCCCACCCGCGGGCAATCGAGCCTGTCCCCATCGGACGACCCACGGGTCCCTGATGAGAGGCTGTCCCCTTTGGATGACACCCTTACAAAACGTAAGTCTCGGCACAGGCCAAAGGGCCCTATCAGGTTAAGCGAAGGCTTGGCGCAGCTTCCGGAAACTCTTGGGGACGGCGGTCTCGGACGGTTCCTTGCCCTCCATCTCCAGGGAGACCCACCCTCGGAACCCCGCCTCGCGGAGGATTCCCGCGATTCGCCGGTAATCGAGGTCGAGGGTGTACCACTCGCCCCCGCCCGGATAATCCTTGGCTTGGACCATGACTGTCCGAGGTGCAATCCGACGAAGCCTGTCGTAGGGATTCTCCAGAAAGTTGCCCGTGTCCATCAGCAGACCGAAATAGGGGGAATCGATGGCTTCAGCAATCCGGAGCATTCCTTCCACGGTTCTGGTCAATCCCCAGTGGTTCTCGACGGCGAGGGGCACGCCCGCAGCAGCTGCATGAGGCAGGCATTGCTCAAGGCACTCGATGCACCACTGAAACCCCTGCTCCTCGGTATATCCCGGAAGTACCGGTTCCTCCCCGCGCGCCTTCATCAGATCATCGAACAAAGCGATGGTGTTCCACCGCCCCGAGTTAATGCGGACACAGGAAACCCCGAGCGAAGCGGCGATATCGATACACTTGATCGTGTGTTCCACTTGCCTGCGTCGGACAGTCGGATCGGGATCGACAAAATCCTGATGAATGGAAAGGCAGACCAGCGAGATGCCATGTCGGAAAGCCTGCCTTTTGAGGTCGGCCAAATACATCCGATGCTGAGCGGTCAGCGGCTCTTTTTCGGGGATATCCATCTGTCGATGCAGAATATCAACCCCTTCAGCCCCGAAGGCGGCAGCACGTTCGATGACCTGATGAATCGTCACCTTGGGGTCTCTGAAATGCCAATAAGAGTAAGAGGCGATTGCCAGTCGGATCCGGGGCCCGATCGCCACCGGGGAGGCGCCTTGAACCGGGAGAGAGACGACAGCTGCTCCCGCCATGGCGATGGCAGTGGCACCGGTCGATCCCAGAAAACCACGCCTGGAGAACAGTGAAAGCGAGGGGTTCATCAGCGATGAAGTTGCCGAGCCTGTCCCTAGAGATCAATCGACAAAGAAAACAGGCACTTCGCCTCATTGAGCCTGTCCCTTGAAGAGAGCCTGTCCCTTGAAGAGAGCCTGTCCCTTGGAAGGGCCTGCAATGTGCTTTCAGGGATTGGTTGCCAGGATTTGTTCAGGCTGGCGCGGGGTGAAGGCCGGGGAGACGAAAGACTGAGGAAACCTCCAACGAGCGGAAGCAACCAAAACTTCACCCCTCGGACAGGGGGCGGCACCAATGCGGTCGCTTGCAGAAAACCCTTTCTGGGTTCGTCCGACTCATTGAATTGTTGAAAAACTCTTGGCCTACGGAAACCGCGTCCCCGAGCAAAGGACCCCAAAGACCAAGACCTTGCCGATCGCAGTCCCAAGGTCCAACGATACCAGTCTTCGCTGGTATCGATGGCCGGCAATTCAGGAAGCACGGCGATCCTCAAGCCGCCGATCTCAACCTGCATCAGAGAAACTAAAACCGGGCGCTTACTCCTTGAGCTGCCGTTTGGCTTTGCGGGCCTCGGCCTTCTCGTTGTTCTCGAATTCCTTCTCGGCCACGCGAACGCCCGGCAACCTCTGGCGTTCTTGATCGGCCACCTCGCCTGCATCCGTCGGTGTCGCCAGAATGCTCGGTCGGATGAGGATCATCAACTCGGTGCGGGAACTGTTCTGGCTGCGCTTGGAGAAAGCCGCTCCGAGGTAGGGAATGTCCTTGAGGAGCGGAACCCCCGACCTTTGCTTGTCGGTGCTGGTTGTAATGTAGCCGCCAAGCAACACGGCATCCTTGTCGCGCACCGTCACAAATGAACTGGCCGAACGGGTCTGAGTGGTGGGCGCGCTGAGTCCATTGCCGAGGTCCAGATTGGAACCCAGATTATCCACCGTCTGATCAATTTGCATGACCACCAGATTGTCCGGGGTGATGAAGGGCGTGACATTCAACCCGACACCCACCTGCTGACGAGTGATGGACTGGCTGTTGCCAAAACTGCCGCCGCCAAAAAAAGATCCGGAAACAAAGGGCACCTCGGAACCGACAAAGAAACTACCCGGAGTGGCGTGCGAGGTGATGACCCGCGGACGTTGGATCACGTTGACCCGGCTGTCCGCCGCAATGGCACTGATGGCTATGTCCCAATTTTGACCGATTTGAGCAAAGTAGGAGAGTCCGGATCCCGAGGTAGCCGGTATGCCGTTCACGACGTTGGTTCCGACGGCGCCTCCGGTCGATCGTCCCAATTGCTTGAGGAAATCTGAACCCGTGCCCAATGGGGCACCCGAGGGATTATTGACCACGCCGCCGCCCCGATTATTGGCATTGTCACCGAACTGGGCAGGTCGTTGGGCCGCACTGATCCCATAATTCCAACCGCTGCTGAGGTTGACTTCCATGATGATGGCCTCGACCAGCACCTGAGGCAGAAGGGTGTCCACCTTCACCAGCACTTCACGCAATTTGGCGATATCCTTCTTGTTGCCATAGACGATGAGCGAATTGGAGCGCTGATCGGCCGTGATGCTGACCGTCTGCAGCAATTCAGAAAGCCCACCATAGCCCGAACCACCCCCGGCTCCGCCTCGACCCATGGCATTGAACCGATTCTGGAAGCTGCCCGTGTTGACAGCCGATCCAGGTTGATTGATGCCTCCGCCCAACTGCTGGCCACCCAAGCGTCCAGAATTACCCAAGCGACCACCGGCCCCCAACTGATTCATTCCACCCAACTGGCCACCGCCGCCGAATTGGTTCATTCCCGAAGCCATGCCCCCCATTCCACCCATGCCACCGCGGCGTCCACCTATCCCACCTCCCATACCACCAATACCACCGGCACCTCCAACACCTCCGCCCGGAGTTCCGCTAACGCCGCCGCCGCCGATGACACTCGTGAGGGTCGCGTAAATCTCATCCACCTTGCCGTACTTGATGGGGATGACCTCGAGCTGAAAGTCTTCCTCCACCTCGATGTCTACCTTCGCCAAAATTTCAAGCATCCGCTTCACGTTGATGGCGTAGTCACGCAGCACGAGCGTCTTGGTGCTCGCCAAGGCGACGATGCCATTGGCGTTCTTGGCAAAGGGGGTGATCGTCGGAACCGCCTCTTCGATGGCCACATGCTTCAGTTGGACCACATGGGTCACAAACTGGCTGGCCTCGGAATACTGGTCGGCGGGTTTGTTGGAGAATCTGGAACCCTCTTGCAACGCCTGAGCCACCGGCACCGCCGTGACGAACTTCTCACCCTGAGGGATCATGGTGATGCCATTCAGAGCCAAGACCGTATCCCACATCTGGACCTCTTCGTCTTCGGTGAGGGTGGTTTGGGTATCGATGCTGATCTTGACCTGAGGCAGTCCCTGAGCCCGAAGCACCGTCCGCTGGACCAATGGTCCATACACCTGATCCAAGAATACATTGAGTTCCTGATCCTTGAACACGATCGAGTCACCTGGCTGATTGGTGCCGCGACTTTCACGCAAAGCCTTGATGGTGGCATCGTTCATCGCCTGGTCTTCCTCCGAGGGCTGACCGGCCGCAGCCGCCGGCTTGGCCGCCCCGGCCGCCGACTTGCCCGCGCCCGCTGAACCGGCCTTGGATCCACCGGCCGCGGAAGAGGCTCCTGGCGGAGCGGGCGGGGCCGAGGGCGTGGACCGCGGGAAACCCCGCGGCACGGCCGACGGAAAATTGGTCGAGGCCACCGCGGCTGGCGCGGCCGCATTGGTCGCCCTCCTCAGACGCGACGGGGGCTCCGGGAAGGCCGGCAAAGCCGTGGTCGTGCCTGAGCTCGCCGCAGGCGCCGCTGCGGCCGGAGCCACTGTGGCCGCAGGAACCAGGGTCGCCGGAGCCAGCGGAGCGCCCGGTACATCAGAGGCGGCAGGAGCCTGTCCGAAAAGCTGGCCCGCGGTGATGGCCGCAACGACCGCGAGATGGATGAGAGGCGTGTTCACAATCGGTTACTTCTTGGTTGGCGCGTTGGTTCCGGTGACGCGCGACGTGGCTGCTGCGTTGGTGGAAGACTTGGGTTTGGCGGCCGATCCAGGAGCCGGGGCCGACAAAGCCCCGCCCGAAGCCTTTGCTCCCGACTTGGATTCAGTCGCCTTGGGGCCAGGCCCTGCCGGTGCGGCTGCCTTGGGTTTCTTCTGGAAGCTGGCGACAAATGTCACCGAGGCGCTGAGATTTTGACCACTGTTGTCGACGCGCAACCGGCTCAGGTCGCGAACGCGGATCATCGAATCGCTCGAACCCAGCGCGTAGAGGAAATTCACGAAACCCTCCTCCTTGGAGGTGAGGTCCACGATGACGATTTGCTCATCGAAGAAATTGGTGTCCTTCGAAGAACTCATGCGCAACGACGCGATTTGCGGCGACACCCGTCCCAAACTGACTCCGTTGGTCGCAGCCGCTGCCGTGATCCCCTGCTGCACCCGGTTGGCTTGCTCCTCGGGCAGGACCTGACCTCCGGCCCCCTCCAAATCCTTGAGAAGCTTCTCGAGGGTCGATTTCTTGGACACCTCCTTGAAGTAAATCTGCTTCTGGCCCTCGAGCTTGGTTCGCTCACGGACCATGATGTCCCATTCGGAGAAATACGGCCAAATGAACCAGTAATTGAACAGGAGGCCCATCACGCACAGGCCCACGATGGCCATCCGACGCTCGGTCGGTGCCAAATTCAATCGGTCAAACCAGCGGGTCATGGAGTCACCGCCTCCTCTCTGCGCAATTCCGCCTCGAAGCTCCAGGACAAGGTGTTGCCCCTCGGGGTCATGGTCGCCGGCTTGACCTCGGAAAAGAGCGGCTTGCCTTCCGAGGTCACGGCTCGGAGCAAATCATTGAATCGAATCACCTCGGAACGGTCGCCCTCCGATGCATTGCCATTGATGGCCAAAGTTCGACCGTTCTTGAAATCCATCTGAACGAGGGTGAGAGACTCAGGCAGCTTTTCGACCACGGCATTCCAGCAATCGAGCGCAGCAAACCTCAGCGCCACCTGCTCCTGCAGAACCCGAACCCGGGCCTTGAGTTGCAGCGTGTTGGTGTACTGCAACGCCATCGAGCGGGTCTCACCTCGGAGCGTGTCGACCGAGGATTTATTGAAAGTAAGCACCGCCAGATAAACGAACACGCCCGCGAGGTACGTCATGGCCAAAGCGGTGAGGCCCTTGACCCACAAGGAGTCCACATACTGACGTCGCTGACGGGTTCGAACTTCCTCCGGGATCAGCGAGGCCGGAGAGGGCTGCAACGCATGGTTGGCGGTGAGTTGGGCCAGATCGGGCTCAGCTCCGGGAGTCTCTATCGAGACCGGTTGACTGCACCAACCGCGCAATGCTTCGACGAGGGGTGACGCCTCGGAAAAGGGTGCGACCACGGTCACCGAAGGCAACAACGTGAGCCAACCATCCAGCTCAGCGGCCCAGGCTGTGCCATTCAATTGGGACAGCAGCAATTCAGCAGCACCCTGAACCGGCAAACGGATGAGTGAGACATCCCGAAGCACGCTGCCCGACCACCATCCAATGAGTGCCACTTGTTGGTCACCTGCCCCATCGATCACAATGCGCAGCAAGTCGCCTCGAACCGGCTTGGACAACAATTGCCGAACCATCGGCAACTCAATCCGATCAACCATGTACCCGCCTTGTTCCAGCGTCTCGACAAAGGCTTCGACGGCGGATCGGGCGGCGATGGTCACCAGCGCCGTCTGCTGCGTGGCATCTGGGTGCGGAACGCTCTCCACGGTCCAAACCACTTGAGCGGGCGGCATCGGAGAGAGCTTCTCGAGCTGGAACTCGATCATCCCGGCCAACTCGCCCGGAGCACAGGCCGGGAGTTGGACTGCCCGCAGAAACACCGACTCGGGCGGCATCCAGGCGATATCCAGGCGGGAACGGAGCAGCAGTCGCCAATCACGCGACACGACATGGACCGGCAACGCCTTGTCGGCGGCGACCTCCCATTGGCCAGCCGGCGCGGCGCTGCCCTTGTTGACCGCAAACTGGTAAAGGTGTCGGCCGCCCTTCTGGAGCGACAACACATTGCAGGCATGCGGAATGGATGCAGGCTTGCTCATGCCGGAACACCCCCGTAATTCCCGGCCAAAGTCTTCACATGTTCTTCGTTCTGAGTGACGCGCAGAACCTCTTCCACGGTCGTCACACCCGCCTTCACCTTGGTCCATCCGTCTTGACGGAGTGTTCGCATGCCCTGCTTGCGGGCGATGTCTGCCAGCGTTGCGGCGGAGACCCGGTTCATGACCAAAGGCCGGATCGCTTCGGTGACCACCAGCAACTCATGGATGCCGGTGCGCCCCTGATACCCCAATTGACGGCAGGCCTCGCAACCAACCCCCTTGCGGAAGTCCGTGGAATCGATTTCGTCTTCAGGGAACCCCACCTTGATGAGGTAGTCGCGATCGATCTTCTGCGACTTGGAACAACTCGGGCAAATCGTTCGGACGAGGCGCTGGGCCATGATGGCCTCGACCGAGGAAGCAACCAGGAACGGCTCGATCCCCATGTCGATCAACCGGGTGAAAGCGCTGGCCGCATCGTTCGTGTGCAAGGTGCTGAAGACCAAATGACCGGTCAGCGAGGCACGGATGGCAATTTCGGCGGTCTCGGTGTCACGAATTTCACCGACCATGACCACGTTGGGATCTTGACGGAGAATGTGACGCAGCCCCACTGCAAAGGTCAGCCCGATGTCCGAACGCACGGGAATCTGGTTGATGCCCTTGAGCTCATATTCCACCGGTTCTTCGATGGTGATGATGCGCTTGGTGACCGAGTTGATGGTCGAAAGGAAGGCGTAGAGGGAGGTCGATTTGCCGGATCCCGTGGGCCCGGTGACCAGGATGATTCCGTGCGGCTTGACGATGAGCTCGCGGATAAGAGCGTCTTCGTGCGGGGCGAAGCCCAGCTTCTCGAGGCTGAAGAAGATCTTGCCGCGCAACAACAGACGCAGGGAAACCGACTCGCCCCACACCGTCGGCACCGTGGACACGCGGATGTCGATTTCCTCGCCCTTGATGCGGACATTGATGCGCCCGTCTTGCGGCAGACGCTTCTCGGCGATGTTCATCCCGGCCATCACCTTGATGCGTGAAATCAGCGCCGCCTGGTAACGCTTGATTTGCGGAGGCAGCGGCGTCTGATGAAGAATTCCGTCGATGCGGTAGCGGATGCGCAACTCATCCTCGGAAGGCTCGAAGTGGATGTCGGTCGCCCGGTCCTTGAAGGCCTCCCAGATGACCTGGTTGACGAACTTGATGACGCTGGCGTCCTGATCGTCTCCAGTGATTTCGCGCCCGCCGTCGATCTCCAGTTCAATGGCGTCGTCCTCCTCGGCCATTTCGTCGAGGGTCTCGGCTCCGACGCCGTAATACTTCTTCAGCGCCTTCTCGATCTCAGCACGGGTGGCCAAAGCGTATCGAACAGCCCCACCCACATCGAACTGAACGCTCGCCAACATGGCCGCATCGAACGGATCGGCCACTGCGACCGACAACACTCCGCCCTCATCAGAAAAAGGAATGATGGAGAACTGGAAGGCCACCTTGGTGCTGATGCGCTTGCGAACCTCCGTAGCGATGCTGAGCTTGGCCAAATCGACAAACTCGATGGACAAGGCGGCAGACAACTTTTGGAGAAACGCCTCTTCGGCCAGACCGGCTTCCCGAGCGAAGAAGGTCAATCGGGGCTCGATACCGCCGCCCTCGACCGAACGCCGCCAAGCCTCCGACCACTGATCAAACTGGGCAGGCGTGATGAGCCCTGCCTGGTTTAGAATGGATTTCAGTGGCGTGTACGACATGCGAAACGACCTCCCTGCAACAGCGACCGGCGCGAAAAGTTGCGGGAGAAGTTCCAGCCCGGAGCCGCGAATATGCCACCGGACCGACCGCCACTGACCTTGCCGG
>Ga0247843_1000879_pt1 | contig 66883 bp, 46 predicted proteins | sample LaCruzMarch2017__FD_192420 | JGI IMG/M metagenome (GOLD analysis project Ga0247843, IMG submission 192420) | Freshwater microbial communities from meromictic Lake La Cruz, Castile-La Mancha, Spain - LaCruzMarch2017_8m | ecosystem: Environmental > Aquatic > Freshwater > Lake | place: Spain...
GAATTTTAAGAAAATCCCGACCCGAAGAACCCAAAGGTTGTTGATGCTTAGGTTTATTACCAATGAGTCTACTATATCATTCCAAAATCCTTGTTTCCCTCCGAAATAAAAGTTTCGACGTTCTTTCATTTTAATAATAAAGGAAAAAGCTTACTAAAGAATACAGCTTTAATAAACCAACCGGGCAGTAATGCTAATATCAATTTTTGAAGAGACCAGATTTTCTGAAGATGAGTTTTTATTCGCTCTGTTAGCCTCGAATGAGTTCAGAAAAACTATACAAAATAAATTAGTAAAATCCTAATATGAAACTACTCTTTCTTTTATTTCGAGTAATTGGAAAGCTGTTTTCACAATTGCAACGTCATCATAGCCGCACTCTGCCCAAAGTTCTGGCTGCGAGCCGTGTTCTACAACTTTATCTGGCATTCCTAATCGTTTTACTTGCGCTGAGTAACCATTGTCTGCCATGAATTCTAGAATAGCAGAGCCAAAACCTCCTTGTACACAACCATCTTCAACGGTGATAACCTTTGAATGATTTTTAAATATTTCGTGCAGCAGTGCTTCATCCAAAGGTTTTACAAATCGCATATCGTAATGAGCAGGATCTATCCCTTGTTTTACTAAATTGTTAATGGCAACTGTAGCGATGTTCCCGATATGACCAATTGTTAAAATTGCAATGTCGTTTCCTTCTCTAACAATACGACCTTTTCCGATTTCAATTTTTTGCATGCTATTTCTCCAGTCAACCAACACGCCATTTCCACGAGGGTAACGAATGCTAAAAGGAGCAGGAGTTTCCACGGCTGTAAACATTAAATTGCGCAATTCGTGTTCGTTCATTGGTGCAGCAACAATCATATTAGGTATGCAGCGCATGTAGGCAATGTCGTAAGCGCCGTGGTGAGTTGGACCATCTGCACCGGCAACACCACCGCGGTCTAAGCAAAATATTACGTGTAAATTCTGTATGGCAACATCGTGGATTACTTGGTCGTAAGCACGTTGCATGAAAGTACTGTAAATATTACAAAATGGAATTAAACCTTGGGTGGCCATTCCTGCGCTAAAAGTAACAGCGTGTTGCTCGCAAATTCCAACATCAAATGCACGATCTGGAATTTCCTTCATCATTATATTTAAAGAACATCCAGAAGGCATTGCTGGTGTTACGCCTACAATCTTCTTATTCTCTTTGGCCAATTCTACAATGGTATGACCGAATACATCTTGATACTTTGGTGGCTCAGGACCTTTTTTAGGAGCCTTTAATATTTCTCCTGTGTCTTTATTAAACAAACCTGGCGCATGCCAAAGTGTTTGGTCTTCTTCAGCTAATTTGTATCCTTTTCCTTTAACAGTTAAAACATGCAATAATTTAGGTCCAGGAATATGTTTCAAGTCGTTCATAACCTGCACCAGACGATTTACATCATGCCCATCAATTGGACCAAAATAACGAAAGTTAAAAGATTCGAAAAGATTACTTTGTTGGAGTACTGCACTTTTTATGGCATTCTCCATTTTCTGAACAATTGCTTGCGCATTAGGTCCGAACTTAGATATTTTTCCTAATAAATTCCAAACTTCATCTTTAACCTTGTTGTAAGTTGGAGAAGTTGTTATGTCGGTTAGATATTCTTTTAATGCACCAACATTAGGGTCTATTGACATGCAATTGTCGTTTAAAATAACAAGCATGTTGTTTTTTTCTGAACCGGCATTGTTTAAACCTTCAAATGCCATTCCGCCAGTTAAGGCGCCATCACCAATTACAGCAATGTGTTGCTTTTCAGCATCACCTTTTACTCTTGAAGCAACAGCCATTCCTAGTGCAGCAGATATTGATGTAGAGCTATGGCCTACTCCAAAGGTATCATATAAACTTTCACTTCTTTTTGGAAATCCGCTAATTCCGCCATACACGCGGTTTGTGTGAAACACTTCTCTTCGCCCAGTCAACAATTTATGACCATACGCCTGATGTCCTACGTCCCAAACTAATTGGTCTGACGGAGTATTAAAAACATAATGTAAAGCAACTGAAAGTTCTACAGTTCCAAGACTGGCACCAAAGTGACCACCTTTTACAGAAACGATATCGACAATATACTGACGAAGTTCATTACAAATCTGAATGAGGTCGTCTTCTTTAAACCTGCGCAAATCAGCTGGGCTGTTAATTTGGGCTAATAATTCTCCTGGAATGATGTTCATTAATTGAGGAACAAAAAGTTGAAACGAAACGCGAAGTTACACAAAACAGTGTGTTAACCTACACTTAACCTAAAAATCTAGTTATTGTTTTGGTAAAACTATTTTTCATCCTCAAAATAGGCATATAATTGTCCAGGTGTGAGATCCTTTTTTTTGTCTGTATTTATAGTCCTAACTATTTTTCCTTGTTGCATTTGAAGGATGTTGGTGCCATAATCTATGCAATGTCGTAAATCGTGGGTAACCATGATGGCAGTTAATTTTCTTTCTGAAATTATTTTATTTGCAAGTTCCATAACAGTTTTTGCTGCCGATGGGTCTAGCGCTGCGGTTGGCTCATCTAACAAAAGCAGTTGAAGGTCATCGAAAGTGGCCATTAGCAAAGAAAGCGCTTGGCGCTGACCACCTGAAAAAGAACTCATTGGTTGGTTGATTCTGTTTTCTAAACCTGTTCCTAAACTGGCAATACTATCTATTACTTTCTTTTTAAAAACTAAACTATTATTAATCCATAACTTTTTGGAATGTGTTCTTGAAGCAGCAAGTTTAAAATTATCTAGTAATGACAAATCAGGTGATGTACCTATAACCGGATTTTGAAATATACGGGCTATAAATCGGCTCCTTTTGTAGTTAGGAACATTTTGTATTGGTTTATTATTCAATAAAATTTCACCTGAATCTGGAAATATATTTCCGGCCAAAAGATTAAGCAAAGTAGATTTCCCAGAGCCGTTTGCACCAATAATTATATGAAATGAATTTTCTTTCAAATCCAGATTAATATCCACCAAGGCTTTTATCTCTAGCGGATTTCCTTTGTTAAACGTCTTGTTTATTTGATGTATGGCGATCATCCTGATTTTTTAAAAGAAAAATTAGCTAAGCCAACGAAAACCAACACAATACCAGCTGTTATCAATCTCAATAAATTGGGGTCGGCGCCAGAGGCAAGCACAAAAGCTATTACGCATCTAAAAAGAATACAACCTAACAACACACCCAATAACTTGGCTGCAATGCCATTTCTGCCGATAAAATGCATGATTGCCTCTCCAATCATTACAGAACCAAGTCCGGCTATTACAATTCCGACACCCATATTTATATCTGCAAATTGCTGTATTTGAGTAATTAAACTACCTGAAAATGCTGTTAAACCATTGGCAATGGCTAATCCAATGATTTTCATTTTATTGGTATTAACTCCATAGGCCTGCGCCATTTCTTCAGCATTTCCTGTTGCGCGCATGGCAATTCCAAAGTCTGATTTCAATATAAAGAGGAGCTTTGAAAATAGTAAAACAACTATTAGAAGCAGGACAAAAAACTGATAATTAAAGAAGCTAAAAATTGGATTTGTAGTAGCAAACAAATTATCAGTTTGTAATAAAGGTAAATTCGATTTTCCTAACCAAAGTAGATTTACAGAATACAAGGCTGTCATCACCAAAATACCTGACAATAAGGCGTTAACTTTTAATTTAGTGTGGATTATTCCTGTAGTCATACCAGCTAAGCAGCCAGCAATTATTGAAAGTAAAATAGCTACAGGCCATGAACCGCCATTAGAAAGATGCACTGCAGAAACTACAGCTCCTAAGGTAAAGCTACCATCGGTGGTAATATCTGGTATATTAAAAATCTTTATTGTTAGAAATATTCCCCAGGCCAGCCCAGAAAGAGCTAACGCCAAACTAATTGCTGTTAAATAAAACTGCATTATTGCAGAATTTGAAATGTAGAATCGGGAATGATATTGAACATTTTTGCTTTTACAGGATTGTAAACACGTTGGCGCTTTAAAAGTTTTTTGGGTGCTCTAATTTTATGTGTCTTCAAATAATAAACAGCTTCCAATCCTGACTCGTAGCCCCAAGCGTAAATATCTGCTCCAAATGCGGCCAAGGCACCACGTGAAACAAGTCCAGCTTCTGATGTTAAAATGGGAATTTTTGCTGCATCACAAGATTTTACTATGGTTTCGAAAGATGAAAATATTGTATTATCAGGTAAAGCAAAGAAAACATCTATTCCTTTGTTTATTAATGATTCTGCAGCTAATTGTGTTTCAGCTGAATTATTTGCCGGAACAGAAACAACTTCGCACCCCATTGCTTTTGCTTGCTTTTGAATTCGTTCTAATGCATCTCTGCTTTGTGGTTCGCTTTGGTTAATGAGGGTTCCAATTCTCTTGGCATTTGGAAACAATGTTTTAACCAAAAACAGCGCGGTGTCTATGTATTCTAATGTTTCATAAACACCAAACAAATTAACTGGGTCTTTTCCATCTTTGGTGCGCAATCCTGCCAATTCAGGACTTGGGCTCACAATCATACAAACGGGAATACTGCTTGTTTTTTGAACTGCAGTGATTGTAGATAAGGTTGTATTAGAAACTATTAAAGCTACGTTTTGTGAAATAAAATAGTCAACAGATTGCCCTAAAACAGGAATGTCACCTTGCGCATTTCTATAAATAACTTCAATATTTGTTTCTGGATTAAAGCCGCTGTCTTTTAGCGCAACAAAGAACCCTTGTTTAGCTTGTGCAATGGTGGCGTCTTCAAAAGCATCTAAAAAACCAATGGTAATCTTGCTTGATTTAGTACTTTTATTTCCACAAGAATTGAAAAAAAACAGGGAAATTAATAGTGATACAAGTATTTTTAAAAAATTCAATTTTCGAAAATATAGCTTAACATTTTTCATAAAGCATATACATTTCACTGCCATTTTTTATTTTACTTGACTTCAGCCATTCTTGGCTCAAGTTTCTTTCAAATTGTTTTCCTTTGGAAATAAGCGTGTATGTATCCAATAATTTAAAAACTTTAAATGGTTGTTTTGCAAACTGTTGTAAGGTTATTTTCAGCTGATGTTTGAATCCTTCTTTTGCTAATTTTCTTGCTATTTTAAGTTGTAAAACCTCCTTCCTTAAAGCAATTATTTTATCTCTAGATATTTCATTTTTTGCTTTCTTTTCGGGTGTTAGTTCAGAAATAATAGCATCATTTGGATAGTTACATATCCATTCCAATGCACCGTATTTCTGGTTTGCAAACCAACCATCAACTTCCCTAAACTGAACGTTTTTCATTTGTTCCCCCAACTCATCGGAAGAAAGTCTTCGCACATGTCCTACATCTTCATAATAAAATCTATTTCCTAAGCTCTCATTTATTCCTCCATTTACCAAGTTTGCCAATTCGTATTCTAAGCTCCCTTTGTTACCGCAAGGCATTATATGCAAAGCCTTTCCTCCATTAGAAGTTACATTTGCTAAATCTTTAAGAATTACATCTATGTTATATACATGTTCTAAAACATGATGAGAAAAAACAAATTGAAAGGAAAGTCCTTGGGGTAATATATTTTCGAAAACAATAAAGTTGCAGTTTGGATATCTTTTTCGGGCATTTACAAGAGCGGTTTCGCTTATGTCACATCCGTAAACAGTCCATTTCGGAAGCGCTTTTTTTAGAATATCAGTAAAAATTCCATTTCCACAACCGAAATCTAAAGCGAAACCTATTTCTGGCAAATCTAAGGATTTAATTATGGAAAAAACTCTTTCTTTTTTCCAAGAAGGCCATTCATCCAAGTAACCATCTTTAAATCTATCTTCATAGAATTTTTCAGAAGTTTCCTTATCAATAAGAGATTTGGTTTCCATTTCTTTGGTTTTGGCAAAGATAAGAAATATACCAACATTTTCTTTAACTACGAAACTTGCCTTCTTTGGTAGGTTTGAATATCTAAAAGTTTTTTTACCGTTTCCCCATCAACAGGTTTAGATAAAAAATCCCTCACCATAGGATATGAACGCGCTCTTTTTACATCAGCAGGGTCGATTGAGGATGAGTACATATATACGTTTACAAAGCAATTCATTTTATTTAAAGCATCTAAAAATTCGAATCCGTCAATACCTGGCATATTAATATCGAGCAATAAAATGTCAGGAGCTTTGGGGTCAAGCCTCAGTTTTTCTAATGCCATTTTTGCGCTGAGGTATTCGGTTATTTTTAAACTAGGGTCGGCATTAATTAGCATCTTTCGAGTAATGTAACCAATAACCTGGTCATCATCTACTATCCAAACATCTTGAATTCTGCCTTCATCTTCTTTTTCGAGAAAAAGGCTTTTTTCAACTTCCACATCCAGTTTAGTAATGGCATTGTTCATTTCATGCACTACACCATCTAATTGGCTGGTAAGCATCCTTATGGTTTCGAAAGTAATGGTAACGTCTTTCTGAGATTGAGATTCGCTTTTCACTAATTCAATCAAACCCATAATATTAGCAAGAGGTTGACGCAATTTATGTGAAGTTAAAAATGCGAATTCTTTGAGTTTTTTATTTTGCTCTATGATTCTTCTTTGAAAATCTCTTTTCTCAGTTTGGTCAATCATATAAACAGAAATATGAGGTCTGTCGTTGACCATAATTTTTTTCAAGATTACTTCAACTACAAGTGGCTTTCCTTTCAGAGACTTCATGCTGATTTCTCGATGAAAAGTAGCATTGCTGGTAAATATTTTTGTGGCCTCATCTAAGAGTTCCTGTTTTGCTGTTGGCTCTAGGTCTTGAAAATGAACATCAATGTAAGACCTCCCCAACAAATCTGAAGTAATGCATTCAAATAAATTACAAAAAGCTTCATTTACTTGCACAAACTCCCCTTTGTGGTTAGTAATACAAATAGGCACAACAGACTGGTTAAACATGTCTGATAGCTCTTTCTTACTACGGATTAGTTCTTCTTCCGCCCCCGATTCTCCGTTAAATTGTTGCATGCAAGTATATTTATTGTTATAATATACTTACCCCGTTTTTAAAAGAATTGTTGCATCAAATAAACTGTAAAATCTTACGAAATGGTAATAAAATTTACAGCAACCTTTTTAGTAAAGATGCCATGCTAACCTGATTATCAATAATTGCATGTAAATCTTTAATATTTACCCTTTCTTGAATCATTGAATCACGATGTCTAATTGTAACAGTATCATTTTCAAGACTTTCATGATCAACTGTTACACAAAAAGGTGTTCCTATTGCATCATGTCGGCGATATCTTTTTCCAATAGCATCTTTTTCTTCATAATGGCATTTGAAATTTAATTTCAACTCATCCATTATTTGCCTAGCTTTTTCTGGCAATCCATCTTTTTTTGTTAATGGAAATATAGCTACTTTAATAGGTGCCAATTGAGGTGGCAATGCCAATACTACCCTTGTTTCAATTTTATCACCCTCACCAACCTCTTCTTCTTTATAAGCATTGCACAAGGTTAAAAGAAACATTCTGTCTAAACCTATGCTTGTTTCAATTACATAAGGAATGTAGTTCTGATTGATTTCCGGATCAAAATACTGCATCTTTTTTCCTGAAAACTCTTGATGTTGTTTCAAATCAAAATCAGAACGTGAATGGATTCCTTCTACTTCTTTAAATCCGAAAGGAAATTCGAATTCTATATCAACTGCTGCTTTTGCGTAATGTGCCAACTTCACGTGGTCGTGGTAACGATACTTTCCTGCTGGCGTTCCCAATGAAAGATGCCATTGCAACCTGGCCTTTTTCCAATGCGCATACCATTGTTCTTCAGTACCAGGGCGAACAAAATATTGCATTTCCATTTGTTCAAATTCACGCATGCGCATAATAAATTGCCTTGCAATAATTTCATTTCTAAATGCTTTCCCGGTTTGGGCAATGCCAAAGGGAATTTTCATTCTTCCGGTTTTCTGGACATTTAAGAAGTTTACAAAAATACCTTGTGCTGTTTCTGGTCTTAAATACACTGTATCGGCATCATCAGCCACAGAGCCCATTTGGGTGCTAAACATCAAATTAAACTGTCTAACCTCTGTCCAGTTTCTTGTTCCACTTATAGGGCAAACTATTTCATGCGCAACTATTAATTCACGCATGGCCACTAAGTCATTATCATTTAAGGCTTTATTCATTTCAGCCTCTAATTCTTCCGCTTTATCCGTTTTACCTTTCTTCTGATATTTTTCAATTTGTTCTTCCAGCAATTGATCAGCTCTGTACCGCTTTTTTGAATCTTTATTGTCAATCATTGGGTCGCTGAAGCCGTCAACGTGACCGGATGCTTTCCACACTTTAGGATGCATAAATATCGCAGCATCAATTCCAACAATGTTTTCGTTCAACTGCACCATTGCTTGCCACCAATAGGCTTTGATGTTATTTTTTAATTCAGAACCATTTTGCCCATAATCATAAACGGCACTGAGTCCGTCGTATATTTCTGAGGATTGGAAAACAAAACCGTATTCTTTTGCATGTGCAGTAACCTTTTTAAAAAGTTCTTCTGGTTGAATCATTTTGGGGTGGCAATTAAATTTTTGGCGAAAATATAGAATTATGCGAAATCAAAATCGCGTTTTAAACGACAACGGTCTATTGACTTGAGATAGGTTTCAATATTCTTGTCGCTAAGAGATTGCTTTATGGCAGATTTATAATATTCAATTGCTTTGTTATAATCAAGTTTTAACTCGTATAGAATACCTAATTCATTGATGATTCCTGATTTTTCAATTCCAGGAACTTCCAAAGCTTTGTTGAGTAAAGCTTCTTGTTCTTCGAATTTTGAGAGCAATGACAAAACAATACTTAAATTTAAATAAACAGGAGGATAATCTGGATTGTATGCCAAACATTGTTTGTACATCTTTTCTGCCTTTAAAACATCCTTAAATTTAGTTTCATAAATCCAACCCAAGTGATTGTAGGCTTTCCCATAATCAGGTGTTTGGTTGATAATGTTTTCGAGGAGTAAAACTGCATCAGCAATTTTATTATTTCTAATGAGCTCATCTACCTCGAGCAACATGTCTTCAAATTCAAGGTTTTCATTTTCCATGGCGCGAAATTACGTATATTATAGCTTGTGGCTTTATTTACACAGGAAAGTTTATTTTTGCCTTATGGTAATTGTTGGGAATATTCTTGTTTCAGAGGATATATTTGAAAAAAAGTTTTTGTGCGATTTGAACGCCTGCAAAGGGGCTTGTTGTGTTTTGGGTGATGGAGGTGCTCCTCTGAGTTTTGAAGAAGCAGATAAATTAGAAGAGATTTACAGCAAAATAAAATCAGAACTTACCGAAGAAGGCAAAAATGCAATTGAAAAACAAGGTCATTATTTATTAGATAGTGATGGCGATTTAGTAACTCCTCTTGTTGATGGAAAACATTGTGCTTATGCAGTTTTCGATAAAGATGGTATTGCTGGTTGTGGAATTGAAAAGGCATGGTTAAATGGAAAAACCAAATTCAGAAAACCGATCTCTTGCCATCTATACCCGATTAGGGTAAAAAAATTGGTTGATATTGATGCTTTAAATTACCATACTTGGGACATTTGTAAACTTGCTTGCGCCTGTGGCTCAAAGCTAGATATTCCAGTATATTTATTTCTTAAAGATGCACTTATTCGTTCCTACGGAGAAGAATGGTTTGAGTTACTGTGCATTACCGCAAAAGAGCTTTCAAAGAGCAAGCATTCTCTTTAAGAAAGTTTTAGAAACTACACAAGAATTTGTTTGGTTTTGTCGTTTTACAATTTGTTAAGATGATTTTAAACGCTTAATTGTTAGCGCCATAGACTGTGCAAAATTCGTTATTGCCCCGATTTGTTCCTTTTTAGGTGAATGTATAAATCGCTTGAAAGCAAGCAGATAAAGGCAATGTGAAGCAAATGTTAAAAAGTGAAGTCAAATGTTAACAAAAACGATTAGGCTGGTATGATTTCCAAAACGATTTTTGTGAAGCAAGTTTTCCCCCAAGGCTTTTGATATAAGTAACTGAAAAGAAAGTATTTAACTTTTTTTAGAATCTTCGGCCTAAGGAAAATACGCAACAGTCTGATAATCAACATTTTAAATATATACATGAGCACAAACTTAACAAAAGCAAGCCTCGAAGAACTAAACGTAATGGTTACAGACCGCAAGCAAGAAACAGAACCAATTTTGGTTGAAAACAAAGACCGTTTTGTATTATTTCCAATTAAACACCCTGCAATCTGGAACATGTACAAACTGTCGGAACAAAGTTTCTGGACAGCAGAAGAAATAGATTTATCTTCAGACTTTGCAGATTGGGAGAATAAATTGAATACAGATGAAAAACACTTTGTGAAGCATGTGCTTGCATTTTTTGCAGCTAGTGATGGAATAGTAAATGAAAACCTTGCTATTAACTTTATGAACGAGGTGCAATATCCTGAAGCACGTTGTTTCTATGGTTTTCAAATAATGATGGAAAATATACATTCTGAAACATATTCATTATTAATTGATACATATATTAAAGATGCTGAGGAGAAAGATAAATTATTTCATGCAATAGACCACATGCCAGCTGTAGCTCAAAAAGCAGACTGGGCATTGAGATGGATTACCAAAGGCAGCTTTGCTGAAAGATTAGTTGCTTTTGCAGCAGTTGAAGGAATTTTCTTTTCGGGTTCTTTTTGCTCAATTTTCTGGTTAAAGAAAAGAGGTTTGATGAAGGGCTTAGGGTTTTCAAACTCACTCATTTCAAGAGACGAAGGTTTGCATTGCGATTTTGCTTGTCTATTATATTCTCAATTAGAAAACAAGTTGTCAGAAGCTACCGTTAAAGAAATAATAAAAGATGCTGTTGACATTGAAAAGGATTTTGTAACCGATGCTTTACCTGTATCACTTATCGGTATGAATGCAGTTTTAATGAGACAATACATTGAATTTGTGGCTGATAGATTAATGGTTGCATTGGGTTACAATAAAATTTACAATGCAACAAATCCTTTCGATTTTATGGAATTAATTTCTCTTCAAGGGAAATCTAATTTCTTCGAAGAACGCGTACCAGAATACACCAAAGCAGGTGTTAATAAAGACAAAAAAGATAACATCATTAGTTTTAACGAGGAGTTTTAAAAAACAACATGAACACGACAATCACCAACACCCAATCTTACGTTTTTAAAAGAGATGGCCGTAAAGAAGCCGTAAAATTTGATAAAGTAACGGCTCGTATTCAAAAACTATGTTATGGACTAGATCCTGTGCATGTTGACGCAGTGCATGTGGCTATGAAAGTAATTCAAGGTATTTACCCTGGAGTTTCAACCACAGAACTAGATAATCTTGCTGCAGAAACTGCCGCTTCATTAACTACAAAACATCCGGATTATGCACTCTTAGCATCAAGAATTGCGATTTCTAATTTGCATAAAACAACTAAGAAGTCATTTTCTGAAACAATTAAAGATTTATATTTTTATATTGATCCTGCCACTAATCAAACAGCACCATTAATTGCTGATGATGTTTATGAAATTGTAAGAGACAATGCAGAACTGTTAGACTCTTCAATAATTTATGACCGCGATTTTGGTTATGATTATTTTGGATTCAAAACTTTAGAAAAATCTTATCTTTTAAAATTAAATAACAAAGTTGTAGAACGCCCACAACACATGTTGATGCGTGTAGCTGTAGGTATTCACAAAGACGATATTGAAAATGTAATTAAAACCTATGATTTAATGTCGGAGCGTTGGTTTACCCACGCTACTCCAACTTTATTCAATGCAGGTACACCAAAACCACAAATGTCCAGTTGTTTTCTACTAAGCATGCGTGACGATAGTATAGATGGAATTTATGATACATTAAAACAATGTGCTAAAATTTCTCAAAGTGCTGGAGGTATTGGCATTAGTATACATAACGTAAGAGCAACAGGTTCATACATTAGAGGTACAAATGGAACATCAAATGGAATTGTACCTATGCTGCGTGTTTTTAACGATACTGCAAGATATGTTGACCAAGGTGGAGGAAAAAGAAAAGGTTCTTTCGCTGTGTATATAGAGCCTTGGCATGCTGATATTTTTGACTTTTTAAACTTGAGAAAGAATCATGGAAAAGAAGAAGTTCGCGCCAGAGACTTATTCTATGCGCTTTGGATTTCAGACCTTTTCATGAAACGAGTAGAGGCTTCCGAAGATTGGTCATTATTTTGTCCCAATGAAGCTCCTGGTCTCTCAGATTGCTGGGGAGCCGAATTTGAAGCATTGTATACCCAATACGAAGAAGAAGGTAAAGCTCGTAAAACTGTTCCTGCTCGTGAGTTGTGGGCTGCTATTTTAGATGCACAAATAGAAACCGGAACTCCCTACATGCTATACAAAGATGCATGTAACGGTAAGTCGAACCAACAAAATTTGGGAACAATAAAGTCTTCAAACCTTTGTACCGAAATTATTGAATATACTTCTCCGGATGAAGTTGCGGTTTGCAACCTTGCTTCTATAGCCTTGCCAAGATATATTATTGATGGCGTATTTGACCATAATAAGCTTTTCGAGGTTACTTATCAAATTACATATAACCTTAACAGAATAATTGATAGAAATTACTACCCAGTTATTGAAGCTAAACGTTCTAACATGCGCCACAGACCAATCGGTATTGGAATTCAAGGATTGGCCGATGCATTTATTTTATTGCGCTACCCTTTTGAAAGCGAAGAAGCACAGCAATTGAACAGAGAAATTCATGAAACCATCTATTATGCTGCAATGACTGCATCTAAAGATCTGGCAAAAAAAGACGGACACTATGAAACTTATCCAGGTTCTCCGGTTTCCAAAGGTATTTTCCAATTTGATATGTGGGGTGTTAAACCTTCTGATAGATGGGAATGGTCAGTATTAAAAGAAGAAGTTGCTAAATTCGGTATTCGCAATTCTTTATTATTGGCGCCAATGCCTACAGCTTCTACTTCTCAAGTATTAGGAAATAACGAATGTTTTGAGCCATATACAAGTAATATCTACACACGTAGAGTGCTCTCCGGAGATTTTATAATTGTAAACAAGCATCTATTAAGAGACCTTGTAGAACTTGGGGTTTGGAATGATCGTCTAAAAGATAAAATTATTTCTGCAAACGGCTCTGTGCAGCATATTGCTGAAGTTCCTGATAACATTAAAGATTTATATAAAACCGTTTGGGAAATTAAACAAAAAACTTTGATTGATATGGCTGCAGACAGAGGTGCGTTCATCTGTCAGTCTCAGTCATTAAACATATTTATGGAGAACCCGAGTGTTGCTAAATTAACGAGCATGCACTTTTACGGATGGAAAAAGGGCTTGAAAACAGGTATGTATTACTTAAGGTCAAAAGCTGCAGCAGATGCCATTAAATTTACGGTACAAATGCAAGCAGAGCCACAAATTCAACCATTGGTAAACAATCTAGATAACATTGAAGACCAACTTACCTGTTCTCTAGATAATCCAGAAAACTGCGAGCAATGCGGTTCCTAAACCAAATTTAATCTTAAAAAAACCTTGATTTTGTCAGGGTTTTTTTATTTCATAAAGTTTAAATATCAAACGAAACATTAGTAATTTTGATTTTAGATTTTATACCCTTTTTTAAAGTATGTCTGAAGAAAAACCAATTTCCCTGCAAACAGTAATTCAACAATTTCCGGTAATGTTGGCCGCTTTAGACAAAACGGGAGTAATCCGTATTTGGAATACTGCATGTGAAATAGAAACTGGTTATACTGCTGAAACCATTATTGGGAATCCTGAGGCCCTATTACTTTTGTTTCCAGAAAGAAATTACAGAGACGAAATCATTAAAATCTGGAACCAGCATCAGGACTTCTCCCAACTAATTGACCAGATTAAAATAAATTGTGCAGATGGTAAACAGAAGTTTATTTCATTAACAATTAGGGTTAGAAAAAATCCAATAATTGCAGACTTAAACATTTGGGGAGTCGGGCAAGATATTACTGAGGAAATTAAATTAAGAGAAGAATTATGCAACAGCGACATTAAATTCAAAACAATATCTAAAGCAACAAATGATGTAATTTGGGATTGGGATTTAATAAATGAAACCCTTTGGTGGGGGGAGGGAATTCAAAAAGTCTTTGGTTTTAATGCCATTGATGTAAAAGGCACAATAGGTTGGTGGGTGGGGCAGTTACACCCTGATGACCAGCAAAGAGTTTACTCAAGATTAGATGCTTTTAAAAAAGGAGACACCGATTTCTGGACAGATGAATACCGATTTAAAAGAAAAAATGGCTCGTATGCGATTGTAGAAGATAAAGGAATTATCATAAGAAATGGGGAAGGTAAAGCGATAAGAATGGTTGGAGGAATGGTAGACCAAACCCAGAAGAAAATTCAAGAACAAGACTTAGTTATAAGAAACAAACAGTTGTCTGAGTTTGCATTTTTTAATTCACACAAAATAAGAGGACCTTTAGTAAGACTTTTATCTTGCGTAGAACTCATTAGTATTAATGAAAACGCCGACGAAGACTTGAAAATGCTACTTTCTCAAATTAAAATCTCCGCCAAAGAAGTCGACAATATGGTAAAGGAAGCTGGAAAAATAATTGATTCGAATAGATTTGTAGAGAAAGCTATCTATTAAATTTATTTTTTCTATTAAACAATCATTATTTCAGATGATTTCCAGTCAGAAATTTGCTAATCAAGCAATGAAAATGATGCACACCTTGTTCTCTATCAGGTGAAAATCTTCCTGAAGTGTAAAACCGAGATTGAACACCTTGTTGCACTTGTTCTACTATATTTTCATCTTCTCGCTCTACTTTTTCTAGCATTGTAGCTGCTTTGGCATCAAACAATTCAGGCTTCCACAAATATGTTCTGAATGAAACACGCGTTAAATTCGGCTTTATCGGTTTCACAATATTTATAGAGCAACCCCAAGGATAAAAGTTGAACATCATATTCGGGAAAATCCAGAAATAATAAGCCGCTACTTTTTTGGCTGCATCAATCGAATCTGCTGGAATGTCAAAAATTTGTTCCCCACTCCTTGCCAATCCTAATTGCAGCGTTGAATAAGGAAATAGTTCTGTTGTGTAGCTATTGTAATCTATTGCCTGGTTTAATGTTGGATGAACATACGGAATATGAAATCCTTCCAAATAATTATCACAGTAAAGCGCCCAATTTGCATTTACCAAATAGTCTTGTGAATACAATGGTTCAAAACGAAACTCATGAATTGGCAGCCAACTTAACCTTTGTTGCATTTCATTCATATAAAGCTCGAAAGGAATCTCTGGATTCAATGAAGTGAAAAGCAAATTGTTCCAATTCATCAACGGTAAGGCTTTTAAGTCATCTGCTTGTGTTGGAAAGTTCTCAGCTTTTTTAAACTCTGGCATAAATTGAAATTTACCATCTAATGAAAACTTCCTTCCATGATATGCGCAAACCAGTGTATTGCATATACCCGATTGCTTTATTAATAAATTACCTCTATGGGTGCAAACATTGCTCAAACAATGCAAATCACCATTATTATCTTGCGTAACCAATAAAGGCTCTTCTATAAAACCAGGATAAAATTGAACCGGAATCACCTGATTGCTAAGAGAAAGTTGCTGAGCATCTGCTATCCAATGCCAGGTTTTAGCAAATATGCACTCCTTTACTTTTTCAAAAAAAGAAACATCTGTATAAAATGATGCATCTAAAGTTCCCGCAATGCGAATATCTTGATTCATTTCCATGCCCAAACCTAAGTAAAAAAACCAATTCTCCCAATAAACAAAAGGAACATAAAATATATTGGAAACATTTTACATATTTTTTGTTTCCTGAGTTTATTTTGCATTACCTTTGCCGCATGGTTGAAAAACTCGAGTCGATATTGCAAAGTGCAAAAAGTATCTTTATGAGATACGGACTAAGAAGCGTAACGATGGACGATGTATGTCGTGAAATGGGCATTTCTAAAAAAACATTGTATCAGTTTGTATGCGACAAATCTGATTTAGTAAAGAAATCAATTGAACATGAAATAGCTGCAGACAAATCAAATGTGTGTAAAATTCATGACTTACAACTAAATGCAATAGAAGAGATGTTGCAAGTAAACAACGTAGTTGGAGAAAAACTCAAAAATCTGCATCCTTCTTTATTATTTGAAATGCAAAAATATTACCCCGAGGCTTGGGCTGTGATGTCACAATACAGAAAAGAATTTATAGTGAGGATAATTTTCGAAAACATCACAAAAGGACAATCAGAAGGAATCTACAGAACTGATATCAATCCCCATATTATATCAAAATTGTATGCAACAAAAGTAGAATTGCTAACTGACCCTTCAGTTGCAAATAGCATGGATTTTACACCACATCAATTATTCGAAGAAAATATAAAATATCATATCAGAGGAATTTCAAATTCCAAAGGACAAGAATTACTTGAACAATACTTATCGACCAATAAATAACCAATTAAATATGAAACAATTCAAAATTATTTTGCTTCTGCTTCTCTTCTCTCATTTAATAAAGGGACAAGAAGGGACTTCGCAATCATTTTCATTGCAACAAGCAGTAGATTATGCTGTAAAAAATGGTTACAGTATAAAAAATGCCGCAACTGATATTGAAATCGCTAACAAAAAAGTAAAGGAAACAAGGGCAATCGGAATTCCACAATTAAATGCTGAAAGTGGTTACAATAACTTCTTAAGCCTTCCTGTAAGTGTAATTGATGCAAGTGCTTTCAACCCATTGGCACCACCTGGACAACTTGCAAGAATTGCATTTGGTGTAAAAAATAACTTAAGCTATGGTTATACCGCGTCTTGGTTAGCGTTTAGTGGCGAATATTTAGTGGCTTTGCAAGCTTCGAAAACATACCTCGAAATCTCTAAGAAAGGGCTTCGAAAATCTGAAATTGATACTAAGGAATCGGTAACCAAAGCATACTATACTGTATTAATTCTTCAAGAAAATAAAAAAATATTACAAGAAAACATTAGCAATTTAGAACAATCAATAGCACAAACAGCTGCTTTTAACAAAGAAGGATTCATTGAAGAATTGGATGTTGATAGGTTAAAACTTCTGATGACTAACCTAAAAAATACCTTATCCACTTTAGAACAACAAAAAGTACTGGCCGAAAAATTACTAAAATTTCAAATGGGATTTGATGTAAACGGGGCCATCGTTTTAACTGAAGAACTGAATGGTGTTGTAAACGCAGCCTCAGCAGGAGTAGATCCTGAACCAAAATTTGATGTTAAAAATTCAATTGATTTCGCACTATTAGAAACAAGCCATCAAATATCTATGTTGAATACAAAAAGGTTAAAAGCTAATTATCTTCCCACATTAAGTACTTTCTATTCTTGGAAAGAAAGCAGATTGGGAAACAAATTTGAAAACCTAACTGACCCAACTTATCGTGTTTCGGGAGGAACAATTGTGGGTATAAATTTAAGTGTCCCACTTTTTCAAGGTTTTGGACAAGCAGCAAGGGTAAGTCAAGCCAAGTTAGAAACTAAGAAAATTGAAGTCCAGCAAATGCAACAACAACAAGGTTATGCATTACAAGCTTCACAATCTTTAACAGAATATGTTACAGCTCTTAGCACTTATAAAAGCAACAAAGATGCTGTGGAATTAGCAGAAAAGATTAAAAGCAGAACAACAATAAAGTACAATGAAGGTGTTGGCTCAAGCGTGGAAGTACTCCAAGCGCAAAGCGAATTGCTATCTGCACAAAGCAATTATATCAACTCAATTTTCCAATTACTGAATGCAAGAGTAGCGCTCGATAAAAACCTAAACAAATTTTAACTCAATCCAGCTTATCCGATAAAAATGAAAAAATTACTTTATATCCCAATCTTATTGATTTTTGTTGCTTGTGGCGAAAAATCACCATTAGAAACTAAAAAAGAAGAGCTCAGCAAACTTAAAACCGAACACGATGCGCTTAAAACAAAAATAGGCGCATTAGAAAAAGAAATTGCCATTTTAGATACTTCATCTGCCAACAAAAAAACCAAGCTTGTTGCTGTTGCTCCAGTTGTTTCTGGTCCTTTTCAACACTTTGTGGATGTTCAAGGAACGGTAGATTCTGATGAGAACATTATGGTTCAACCAGGAATGCCTGGGGTCGTAACACGCGTTTATGTTCAAGAAGGTGATGCTGTAAAAACTGGCCAATTGCTTGCTGAAACAGACAACAAAGCAATCAGAGAAAGCATTGCTCAATTAGAAACAAATCTAGATTTTGCAAAAATTGCTTTTGATAAACAAAAAAGGTTGTGGGACCAAAAAATCGGTACAGAAATTCAATTCTTGCAGTCGAAAAACCAATATGAGTCTTTACAAAAAAGCATTAATTCTGTGAACGCACAATTAGAAATGTCACGTATTAAATCTCCTATTAACGGAGTGGTTGATGAAGTAAATGTTAAAATTGGTGAATTCGCTACTCCAACTATTATAGGTTCATTCAGAGTGGTTAACACCAATAAAATTAAAGTAACTGCAAAAATTGCTGATTCATACATTAGCAAAATTAAAATGGGCGATCCTGTTAAAGTTAGGTTAAACGACCTTAATCAAACCTTAGAGGGAAAAGTAAGCTTCATAGGTAAATCGGTTAATTCGATGTCGCGCACATTTCAGGTTGACATTCGTTTAAATAGCGGAGGTGAAGATTTACGTCCTAATATGTTGGCAAATGTTTCTATCAATGACCAAAATTTAAGTAATGTAGTAAGCATTCCCTCTAACTACATTCAAAAAGAACCTAGCGGAGGAACTTTTGTAATGGTAGCTGAAAAAAGCGGTAAAGAATTAATGGCCAAAAAGAAATTGGTGAGCACGGGTATTAGTTATAATGACATGATAGTAATAAATGAAGGACTTGCTACTACTGATGAATTAATTACAAAAGGATTTCAAGATGTGGTAGATGGTCAGTTAATTACATTGAAATAACTCCTGTAAAAAAAAGAATTATGAAACAGGAACATATAAAACAATTTAAGCCTACAAATTGGGCCATAAATAACAAAACTGCAGTCTATGTGGTTATTTTCCTCATCACTTTAGCTGGAATAAATGTTTTTAATAGCATTCCTAAAGAGCAGTTTCCAGATATTGTTGTGCCAACTATTTTTGTGGCAACAATATATCCAGGAGCTTCTCCCGAAGATATTGAAAACCTGATATCTAAACCACTAGAAAAACAAATAAAATCTGTTTCTGGTATTAAGAAAATAACATCTAACTCTATTCAGGACTTTTCCATGGTAATGGTTGAGTTTAATACAGGAATTGATGTTGACATTGCAAAACAAAAGATTTCAAATGCAGTAGACAAAGCTAAAAAGGACTTACCTTCTGATTTAAAGAACGATCCTGATGTGCAAGAAGTAAGCTTTTCTGAATTTCCTATCATGAATATCAACGTAGCTGGTGATTTCCCATTAGACCAGATAAAAAAATACGCAGACGATTTAAAAGATAAGATTGAAGGAATTCCTGCAATTACTAGGTTAGATATGATTGGCGCATTGAACCGCGAGATTCAGATTAATGTTGACCTGTACCGCATGCAAGCCCTTGGAATTTCATTCGGAGATATTGAAAAAGCGGTGGCTAGTGAAAACATTAATATTTCTGGTGGAGAACTGCGCATAGCTGATTTGAGAAGAACAATGCGTGTTACTGGAGAATTTAAATCTGTTGATGAAATTGGAAACATCACCATCCGTTCCGCAAGAGGAAATTTAGCTTTTATAAAAGACATTGCAGAAGTTAAAGACGGCTACAAAGATGTACAAGATTTTGCAAGACTAGATGGTAAACCTGTTATCACCCTAAATGTAATTAAACGTTCTGGTGCTAACTTGATTGAAGCTTCAGACAAAATCAAAGAAATCATCAAAGAATTTGAAGCAACTAAATTTCCTGAAGGTTTACAAGTTACCATTACTGGCGACACCTCCTCAGAAACAAAAACCCAATTAAACGATTTGGTAAATACCGTAATCATTGGTTTTGTGTTTGTTGTAATCATTCTAATGTTCTTTATGGGCTTGCAAAGTGCATTCTTCGTAGGACTATCTGTTCCGCTTTCGTTCTTACTTGCAATGCTATTTATGCCTTCTTTAGGATTCACCATGAATGTAATTGTATTGTTCTCTTTCTTACTCGCATTGGGAATTATTGTTGATGATGCGATAGTTGTAATTGAAAATACTCACAGAATATTCCATAAATACGATTTCGATATTGCAACCTCTGCAAAAGCTGCTGCTGGTGAGGTTTTTGTGCCTGTTTTGGCTGGAACACTTACTACGATTGCACCATTCTTTCCTTTGTTATTCTGGCCAGGAATTGTAGGTTCATTTATGTTCTACCTACCAGTAACATTGATTTTAACCCTGTTTGCTTCTTTATTTGTTGCCTTTATCATGAATGCTGTTTTCGCGGTTTCTTTCATGAAAAAAGATGCACATTCGACTGGTGTTCAAAAAGGGGAAATGAAAACGCCACTTATTATTTTTGGGGCTGTCGCAATTCTAGCGCACGCAGCTGGTTTTCATGCCGTTGGAAATCTTGGAGTGTTGTTGCTAATTTTAACTCCAATTTACTTTTACCTATTACGTCCTTTAAACGAACGCTTCCAGAATAAAACATGGCCATCTATTGTAGAAAGTTATAGAAGATTAATCAGGGTTGTATTAAAAGGATATCGTTCTGTTGGTGTATTGGTAGGTGTTGTGGTTCTATTTATTATTTCAATAATGGTCTTCGGGGCTTCCAACCCTAAAGTTGAATTTTTCCCAAATGGAGAGCCTAATTTCGCATACGTTTACATTAAACTCCCAATAGGAACTGATGCTTCTGTTACAGATTCAGTAACAAAAATCGTTGAAAAAAGAGTGTACGGCGTAATTGGTAAAAACAACAAAAATGTAGAATCTGTAATTACCAACGTAGGAATTGGAGCCGGCGACCCTCAAAATCCAGACAGAGTAGCAACTCCGAACAAAGGAAAGGTGACCGTGGCTTTTGTTAATTTTGAAGAACGTGAGAATTTCTCAACTTCTGCTTGTTTAGAAGAAATTAGAAAACAAACCAAAGGACTTCCTGGTGTTGAAATTTCTGTCGACAAAGAACAAGGTGGACCACCAACAGGAAAGCCTATCAACATTGAAATTGCAGGTGATGATTTCGACCAATTGGTAAAAATTGAAACTGCCGTTAGAAACGAAATCTCCCGCTCGAATATTCAAGGAATTGAGGATTTGAAATCTGATCTTGTTCGCAATAAGCCAGAAATAATTGTTGATATAGATGCTGACAGAGCCCTTTCTTTCGGAATGACAAAAGCTCAAATTGCTCTGGAACTAAGAACCGCTCTATTTGGAAAAGAAATTTCAAAATTCCGAGATAAAGATGATGATGCTGAAATTCAATTGCGTTTAGCTCCTCAATATAGAAAAAGAGTAGATGACTTATTAAACATGGATATTTCTTTTCTCGATTTCTCAACAGGAATGTTCAAGCAGCTTCCAGTTTCTGCAGTAGCAAGTGTGCGCAATGAAAATGCATTCAGCTCTATCAATCGCAAAAACCAAAGACGTGTTGTAACTTTATCTTCTAATGTATTGACTGGATTTACCGCCAATGAGGTGGTAGCTCAAGTAAATCAAATTATAAATGGTATAGATGTTCCAGAAGGATATGATGTAAAAATGACTGGCGAGCAGGAAGATCAAAAAGAAACCTCAGATTTTCTTGGAGTAGCTTTCCTTGGTGCATTGGCATTGATGTTCTTAATTTTAGTAACTCAGTTCAACTCTGTTGTAAAACCATTAATTATTTTTTCTACAGTTTTGTTCTCATTAATAGGTGTTTTCTTAGGATTTGCTATTTTTGGAATGACGTTCTCTATTGTTATGACTGGTGTTGGAATCTTTGCTTTGGCCGGTATTGTAATTAGAAATGGAATTCTATTGATAGAGTTCACTGATGAGTTACGCGGTCGTGGTGAATCGATAGAAGATGCAATCATTGAAGGAGGTGCCACCAGAATGACTCCAGTAATTTTAACTGCATCTGCTGCTATTCTTGGGTTGATTCCTTTGGCAATCGGGCTAAATCTAAACTTCCAAACGCTATTTAGTCACTTTGAACCGCATTTCTTTTTAGGTGGCGACAATGTTGCTTTCTGGGGACCATTGGCTTGGACAATGATTTTCGGATTAATCATGGCAACATTCCTTACTTTGTTAGTTGTTCCTTCCATGTACCTGATTTATCACAAGGTAAAAAAACGTTTTGGAATGGAAAAATCTGGTGAAAAGCCTCATGAATCAACATTATTATAAGCATTAAAATAAGGTTAGTGTTTCTTAATCAAGGCTCCGAAAAAATTAATTTTCGGGGCTTTGTTATTTTAGGATATCGATAAACAATTCCACTAAATTTGTGGTTCATTAATTTATAAAATTATGTCATTCGAACTCCCTAAATTAACTTATGCATATAATGCATTAGAGCCTCATATCGACGCTCGCACAATGGAAATTCATCATTCTAAACACCACGCGGCTTATGTAAACAACCTGAATGCTGCTTTGACAGGAACTCCTGCCGAAGGTCAAACAATTGAGCAATTGATGGCAGGCATTTCAAAATTATCTCCTGCAGTAAGAAATAACGGTGGAGGTCATTACAATCACAGTTTGTTTTGGGAATTAATGGCGCCAAACGCTGGAGGCAACCCTACAGGAGCTTTGGCAGAAGCTATTAATCAGGCATTTGGCTCATTCGATAAATTTAAAGAAGATTTTGCAAAAGCAGGTGCTACTCGTTTCGGTTCTGGCTGGGCTTGGTTGGTAAAACATGATGGGAAATTAATAGTTACTTCAACTCCAAATCAAGACAATCCAATTATGGATATTGCAGAAGTAAAAGGAACACCTATTCTTGCCATTGATGTTTGGGAACATGCCTACTATTTGAACTACCAAAATCGCCGTCCCGACTATATTACAGCTTTCTGGAATGTCATTAATTGGAATGTTGTAGCAGAGCGTTTTGCTAAAGGTTAAAAATAAAAATAATTGAATGGACACCTGCTTTCGGGCGGGTGTTTTTGTTTAAATCCTTGTTAATGATTGCATTTTAAGCCGATATTTTCTCAATAAAGATGTAATTACTTTGCAAGTGTAAAATGATATAAAAGAATGAAAAATCTAATTTTAATCTTTAGTTTATGTTTGCTGATTACGAGTTGTACTAAAACACCACAATCGTGCATCACTGTTGATAAAACTATAGTTTTCACCGGCGAAAATATTTCATTTGGAAGCTGCGCTATTGATGCCAAAAGAACTTCTTGGAATTTTGGAGATGGAAATGTAAGCGAAGAAGCTACTTTGCTGCATTCATATGCAAAACCTGGAGTATACCAAGTGCAGTTGCGGGTATTTTCTAATAAAGATAAAAAGTGGGACACAAGTACGTTAATTGTTAATGTGAAGGAAAAAATTCGTTACCTTAAAAAAATTCAAATCAACTCCTTTAATATCAACGACCCTAACAATATGGCATGGGATACCGCGCCAGCATCAGCTCCAGATGTATTTGTTCAATTTGGAATAATCGGTAGTTCTTTATTAAGTCAAACCAATACCATTCAAGAATTACAACTTAATCAATGTCCTGTATTTTGGGATTTTTCATCTGTTGGTTTGCCTATTTTAACTGACCAGACTTGGAAAATTATTATTAAAGATAACGACTCAACACCCCTTCAAACTTCCAGTCAAGACATGACAACGTTTGAGTTTAATCCTTACTCAACAGCAAGTTCGGATAATTTAATATCATTGAATTCGGGCAACTATGTGGTAGAAATTACCTTTATAGAGTATTAGAATAAAAATATGAACAGAAACAAATCTGCCGAACTTTTCGAAAAAGCAAAAACATATTTTCCCGGTGGAGTAAATTCTCCGGTAAGAGCATTTAAATCTGTTGGAGGAACTCCATTATTTATTAAAAAAGGAGATGGTTCTCATATTTGGGACGAAGACGGTAACGAGTTTATAGATTTCTGTTATTCTTGGGGCCCACTTATCCTGGGTCACAACAATACCAAAATACGCGAAAAGGTTTGGGAAGCAATGCAAGACGGCACTTCTTTCGGAGCTCCGACAGCCCTTGAAAATGAATTGGCTGAACTTATTTTAAGCAATAACAGGTTTATTGAGAAAATTCGATTCGTAAGTTCTGGCACCGAGGCTGTTATGTCGGCAATTCGACTTGCAAGAGGCTTTACAGGCAGAGATAAAATTTTAAAGTTCGAAGGTTGCTATCATGGTCACGTAGATTCTCTTTTGGTAAAAGCAGGTTCTGGTTTAATCACTTTTGGAAACTCCTCCAGTGCAGGTATTCCCAAAGGAATTGTAAATGATACAATCGTAGTTCCTTTAAATAGGATTGATTTGGTGCGCGAGGCGTTTGAAACTTTTAAAGACCAAATAGCTGCCATCATCATTGAACCAATTCCCGCAAATAATGGCCTGTTGGGCGTTACAAAAGAATTCTTGTTCTGCTTATCTTGCATAGCAAAGAAAAATGGAGCATTGTTGATTTTCGATGAGGTTATCTCCGGTTTTCGGGCTGGATTTGAAGGTGCAGCAGGCTTGTATTCCATTGAACCTGATATCATTACTTATGGAAAAATAATCGGAGGAGGATTTCCTGTTGGGGCTTATGGCGCAAGCAAAGAAATTATGAGTCGAGTTTCTCCTGATGGAGATGTTTACCAAGCTGGAACATTGTCTGGTAACCCTGTGGCGATGGCTGCAGGAATAGCTGCACTTACAGAGTGTTTAAAACCTGGATTTTACCAGCAGTTGGCCGAAAAAACCAAACAATTTACAGATACAATCATTCAACACTCAATTTCTAAAAAATATCCATTCAAAATTTTTGTAAATCAATCTATTTTTTGGCTGGCATTCACATCACAAAATGAAGTAAACGCTGCAGAAGAAATTGATCCTAAAAGCATGGATAAATTCAAAATCCTTCATGCTTTTATGCTCGATAATGGTGTGTATTTTGGTCCTTCAGGATACGAGGTTGGCTTTATCTCTGCCGCACACAGCGAGGCTGACTTAGAAAAATCTGCGCAAATTATTTGCAATGGTCTTGATTTAGTTTTTAAACAAGTTTTAAGTCCAGTTGCTCAATAACCAAATCCAAAACAACTGGTCGACCATTGTACCATCTAAATAGCCGGCGTACATCCATTCATCAGAATCTTCCTGAATTCTACTAATTAAGAATGAAGTTGATAAAGATGAAATCATCATTCCAGCAGCATTTCCCGTGGAATAAAATTTAAGCAAGTAGGCCGAAATTGAAATTGCAGCAACAATTATTAATAACAAACTGCTCAATTGTTTGGCTCTGTTTACACCTAAAACACCTGCGAAAGTTTTTACGTTGTGCTTTGCGTCATGTTCTAAATCTCGAATATCAAACGGTATGGTGATGGCAAATATGAAAACAAATCTTTGCGAGAAAGTTATCCATTGGGAAAGATTTGGTATCCAGTGAATATCCAAAATTGCAAAAGGAACAAAAACAGTAACAAAAGCCCAAACAACCGCAACTAGTGCTATTTTAATAAAAGGGAAATCTCGCAATCTTATCCACTTTCCATCTATTTTCCAAACAGGAATAACATAAAGAAGGGCCAATGTTACAAAAGGCAGGAACTTTAAAACGATAGCAACATTCGTATAAGGTAAAAATGCAATCATTGAAATTGTTAAACCAATAATAGCAAAAGCTTTCAACAAATTATCGTTCGCAACAATCCAACGGTGCCTTTCGGAGCGCTGCCAAGCATAAATTGCAGATTTACGAAAAAGCCGATGGTAATTATAAATAAAAAGCGTTGCTCCAAAAATCCCTACAGATAAATCTAATTGAGGTTTTAATTGGTGAATAATGCACGTGCACAAATATAAACAGGTTGCTGCAAAAGCCACCCAACAATTACCAAAGACTAAAATCCTAACTATTTTCTTGAGCCATTCAGGCATATACAATTAATTTACTAGATAAATTAACCCTATGGAACCAACAATGTAACCAGTTACTGTAGCTGTTGCAGCATGCCAAAGTGTGAGTCTTTTTGCCATTGTTCCGAAGCCTTCCACATAATAAGGATTGTCTTTGTAAGTAACATCAAAGCCATACCTAGTTTTTAACTTTGGCTTAGAAAAGCCTACCAATCCTGTGTAACCTACAATAATAAAAGGTCCGAATCTGTCATCAATTGCAGGACTTGCAATGCCTACCAAAAATCCATTTAATGCTGCCAACCTAGCTTTTTTCTTGTAGTTTCTGTATGCATCATTTTGTCCCTTCATGTAATCTGCCATTTGATTGGCTGTGTACCAGTTTCCTTCTAAAGTATCTTGCACATAAAGCAGCAAAGGGGACTTTTTATTTGAATATTTTACAGAATAAATTTTCTCTAATTCCATAGCTGTTAACTTAGTTCTTCCCGGTTTACGGTAATATAACTGATTCCCATTAATGGAGTCATATTCTACACCAACAAACATTCTCAATTTAGGATGACGGTCAATTAAGGCAAGTGTATCTGGGTATTTTTTTTCCTTATTCTTAAAGTTTTTCCAATTCGTTTTTACTTTCTTTTTAAATGCGGCTTTATCTAGCTTTCCATTTGAGTCAAATACGAAATAACCATTTGTATTTCCTCTTTTTATGGAAGTAATTCTTTCTTTTGAAATAGTCTTTTCTCTTATGCTACCGTTTCTAAAAACAGAAATTTTCACACTTCCCGCCATTTCTTGTTTAATGATACCAATAAGTGCCGACTTATTTAACCTGTAAATAGTGTCTTGGCAAAAAGAAGAACAGCTTGTGAAGAGAATTACAATGAAGAAAATATTCCTTAAAAACGAAGTTGATACCATATTAAGAATCTGATGCCAAACCTACATAATTATTGATAAATTTTTTGTTTTGACTTTTGGCAAATCGGTTTTTTAGAAATTTAATTCAAAACTATATTATTGTTGAATTGTTATTAAATTCGCAATCCCAAAATAAACAAATAAATAGCTCCTATGATTCGTGATTTCGAAAGCAGACATATTGGTCCCCGTGAAGAAGAAGTGAAGCCTATGCTTCAAAAAATTGGTGTTTCATCTATTGATGAACTTATCGACAAAACTGTACCTGCAGGAATTCGATTAAAAAAACCAATTGAGTTAGATGCGGCAATGTCTGAATTTGAATACCTGAATCACATTCAAGAAATTGCAAATAAGAATAAAATTTACAAATCATATATTGGTCTGGGGTATTACAATACCATTACACCTTCTGTAATTCTTAGAAACATTTTCGAAAATCCGGGTTGGTACACAGCTTACACGCCTTATCAGGCCGAAATTGCACAAGGTCGTTTAGAAGCCTTGTTAAATTACCAAACCTTGATAATGGATTTAACGGGAATGGAATTGGCAAATGCATCTCTTTTAGATGAAGCAACAGCAGCAGCCGAAGCCATGCACATGTTTTACGCCATGCGTACAAAGGAACAAACGAAAACCAATGCAAACGTTTTGTTCGTTTCCGAAAAATGCTTTCCACAAACCATAGATTTATTAAAAACACGTTCTGCTCCTCTTGGAATAGAACTTCAAATTGGGAATCACAATACCTTAGAATGGAATGCTTCTATTTTCGGTGCAGTAATCCAATATCCTGATATTGATGGGGAAATAAACGATTATCAGTCTTTCACTGCAGCCGCGAAAGCAAATAGCGCTTCGGTTTGTGTATGTGCAGATTTAATGAGCCTAACTTTATTAAAAGCTCCTGGACATTGGGGGGCTGACTGTGTAGTAGGTTCTTCCCAACGTTTCGGTGTTCCATTAGGATATGGTGGACCACATGCTGCATATTTTGCAACCCATGAAAGTTTTAAACGCTTTATTCCAGGAAGAATTATTGGTGTTTCTATAGATAGTCATGGAAACCAAGCCTTAAGAATGGCTTTGCAAACAAGAGAGCAACATATAAAAAGAGATAAAGCTACTTCAAACATTTGCACTGCTCAAGCACTGTTGGCAATTATGGCTTCTATGTATGCAGTGTATCATGGTCCCAAAGGATTGCAAGCAATAGCCAATAAAATTCATCAAACCACCTTCACATTAGCCTCAAAATTAAATGAATTAGGATTTAAAGTTATTACACGTCAATATTTCGATACCATTACCATCGATTTAAATGGAAAGACTTCAAAAGCAAACCTTGAACAAGTAGCACTAAATCATCAGGTCAACTTAAGATATGTAAATGATTCAACCGTTTCTATTTCATTAGATGAAACAACTTCAGAAACTGATTTAAATCAACTAGCTGAGATTTTTGCAAAAGCCGCAGGAACATCCGTAGCAAAATTTCAAAGAGCGAATCAATCAACTATTGATGCTGCGCATTTAAAAACAGATGCCATTATTCAACAGCATGTTTTCAATCGCTACCATTCAGAAACAGAAATGATGCGATATATCAAGAAGTTGGAGAATAAAGATTTGGCACTGAACCATTCAATGATTTCTTTAGGTTCTTGTACCATGAAATTGAATGCAGCCAGCGAATTAATGCCTTTAAGTCTTCCAGGATTTGCTCAAATTCATCCATTTGTTCCTGTAAATCAGGCAGAAGGCTACCACGAAATGTTTGATTGGCTAAATGATGCATTATGCAAAGCAACTGGTTTTGCTGCAATGTCATTACAACCAAATTCTGGTGCACAAGGCGAATATGCTGGTTTAATGAACATTAGAGCTTATCACCAAAGTAGAGGCGATTTCCATAGAAATATCGCATTGATTCCTTCTTCAGCGCACGGAACCAATCCTGCTTCTGCTGTAATGGCTGGAATGGAAGTAGTTGTAACGAAATGTGACGAAAATGGAAATGTGGACATTGAAGATTTAAGAAATAAAGCCATTCAATATAAAGATAAGCTTTCTTGTTTAATGGTTACGTATCCTTCAACTCATGGGGTTTTTGAAGAAGGCATTATAACAATTACCAGTATTATCCACGAAAATGGTGGTTTGGTTTATATGGATGGCGCCAACATGAATGCACAAGTTGGATTAACTAGTCCGGGAAATATTGGTGCAGACGTTTGTCACTTAAATCTGCATAAAACCTTTGCAATACCTCATGGTGGCGGTGGTCCCGGAATGGGCCCAATTGGTGTAAATGAAAAACTAAAGCCGTTTTTACCCGGTCATTCTTTAATAAAAACAGGAGGAACACATGCAATTTCTGCAGTTTCGGCAACACCTTTTGGAAGTTCTTTAATTTTATTGGTTTCATACGCTTATATAAGAATGTTAGGAGCAGAAGGAATTACCAATGCTACAAAATTTGCAATTTTTAACGCAAATTATTTAAGAGCACTTTTAGAACCTCATTACCCTATTTTATACAAAGGAGAACATGGTTTTGTAGCACACGAGATGATCTTGGATTGCAGGGAATTTAAAAAAACTGCGCAAATTGAAGTGGCAGATATTGCAAAACGTTTAATGGATTATGGGTATCATGCTCCGACTGTATCTTTTCCTGTACCGGGAACTATCATGGTTGAACCTACAGAAAGCGAAGGTTTGCAAGAGTTAGATAGGTTTGCAGAAGCAATGATTGCCATTAGAAATGAAATTGCGGAAGTGGAAACTGGGCTTGCAAAAGCAGAAGATAATGTAATTGTTAATGCTCCTCACACTGCCGTTTCTGTAATGACTGATGATTGGAGCAAACCCTATTCAAGACAAAAAGCTGCATTTCCGCTAAGCTGGGTTTCTGAAAATAAATTCTGGCCTTCTGTTGGAAAAATTGACAATGCTTACGGGGACAGAAATTTGGTTTGCAGTTGTGAGCCCATGGAATCTTACATGTTAGAAGAAGCAAAAAGTTAATTATTGTGTCTTTAAAATAAAATTTACTTGTTAATTAAAAACCTAAAAAAACAATAATAATTCATGCTTTGTTTGAAATTAATAATTGTTTTTGTTATATTTGATAAATGTTTTAGAGAAAGCAACTTTTCTCTTTAATGTCTCCAAAATATAATATCAAATTTTATTTAGAATAAAATAAATTCGTATAATTGTCGCCTGAAATAATTTTTAAATCCAAAATTCTTAACAAATATTTAACACATGAGAAAACCATTACTAATAATTACGCTAAGCTTACTGCTTTCAAATCTAATTTTTGGGCAGGTAGTTCGTGACTATCCTAATTCACAAAGAAAACTTACTCCTGAAGTAATATCCAAACTTAATGCTAAGCGCCAAGCAAGAGCGAATGCAAATGCAAGTAGAGATATTGTTAATACGTTAACCATTGACTATGGAGTAGTAGACAACTTTAATCAAGGAGCAGATGGCCCAACTTACGGAGTTTCCATTTTAAATAACAGAAATGATGACTCTGATATTTTTGGGTTAAGTTTTGCTGGAGTAAAATTTATCGAATTAGTAGGTTATGACGTTGACGGAGTTTTTGTAGACGAAATTACTTATGCTTCAAATTATGAGTTATTAATTGATTCTATTTACACCACTTTTTTTCATGATAACATCACAGGTCAAGAAGATACGCTAGTTGTAGAGGTGCACCGTTTTCAAAGTTCAAATTCTAATTTTTCAAATAACCCAACTATTCTTTGGGCAGATACTATAAGAACAACAACCTCGATTAATGATGGAGAATTTTTTGAGCAAGGTTGGGAAACAAATATTACAGTACCTGTAGGAAGAAGATGTGGTGTAACAATAAAATATTTTGCCCCTAAACTAGATACCCTAAGATTATTGGGCTCTCATGCTCCAGATCCTAATGACGGCATTTTAGAGAGTAGCACACCACATTCAATTACAAGATTAAATGGAGATTCTCAATTTTTAAAAAATATAGATTTAATAAGCATATCTACGGGGACCCCTCCTGACACTAACAGAATTAATGTTCAAAACTGGGATATTTTTATCAAAGCTCGTATTAACGAAGTTTTAGACATAGAGAAAGTTAATGGAATTCAAATGGGGCACGCTTATCCCAATCCATTTACAGATGTTACTAACTTCACTTTTAACTTAGACAAGTCAGCTGAAATTGGTATTCAAATATTTGATGTTACAGGAAAATTAGTTTTAACTGAAAGTATGGGAAAAAAATCTGCTGGTAAGAATAATGTAAGTGTTAACGCTGGGAATTTACCTTCAGGATTGTACATGTATCGAATTACTGCAGATGGAGAAGCTTCTGTAAGTAAAAAAGTTACGCTCGTTCGCTAAAATTCAACTAAATACTATTCTAAAAACCCGTAGCAATGCTTCGGGTTTTTTTATTTTTGCCAAATGAAATTTAAACTCCTAATTGTTGTACTTCTTTTATTTTCAGGAATAAATGCACAAATAGCAAATGATACAATTGGATTTACCCAAAAAACAGATACTTTGTATGCAAGCCCAAATGGAGGTTATGTTTCAGGAAAGAATGGCTATGGAGACAGAGAGAAAATACAGGTTTATTTTCCAGCTCCCAAGCCTTATAGTATTATAGGTTGTATATTTTTAACAGGATATAAATCTCCCACTTCTACAAATCCCAATAGTAAAGCTTGTATTAAAGTGAAGAGATTCGATGCTACATCTACAGCAAATGCCCCTTTTTCCGTTGGACCAAAAGAAACAAAAGATTCTGTTTTTATAAATTTTAATAGCATCAACTCAGGCCCTGATTTTGAAAGCAGCATAACTACAACACTTTTTACTAATCCAATTCTTGTAAATTCTGGTTATTCTATCGGTGTTAATTTCGACAGTTTAGCTGTTGAAGATTCATTAGCACTTTACACCACAAGAGACGATTCTGCGAAGATTTATGGCAGAAGCTGGGAATTCTGGAACAATCGTTACCAAAGAATTGCCGATACATGGGGATTGAATATTGACTTTGGTATTTTCCCAATAATTGATACCTTATTAACAGGAATAAAGATTTTACCTATCATTAAAGCATGCGTATTTCCAATTCCAGCAAATGATTTAGTTACCATTAATCTACAGGAAAACATACATGAAGCATCCATTTTAATTATTGATATGCAGGGAAAAGTAGCTTTTAAGCAAAATTACAAGCAAAGTCATTCAACTTTTCAAATAAATGCCAGCGAAATGGCTGCTGGTAAATATATTATTAGAATTAACGGAAAAGAAAAAATGGCTGTTGCTCCGTTAGTTATTATGCATTAATGTCTAAACAACAAAGAGCTGTCACCAAAACTTAAAAAACGATAGTCGTTATTTAATGCAAAATCGTAAATTTTTCTCCAGTTCTTTTCTCCTACAAATGCACTAACTAAAAGCAGCAAAGTGCTTTCGGGTTGGTGAAAATTGGTAATTAAAAAATCGCAAGTCTTTATAGTATAGCCAGGTGTAATGATTACCGCCGTTTTTCCGCTTATGGTTTTAACATTTGCCGTATTCATTTTATGCACCAAAAAAGTAAATGCATCTTTACAATTTGGCAGTTCATCTTCTGAATAATTATAGGGTTCCCATTGTTGTACAGCTATTTCTAACATACTTTCTGGTTGCTTCATAAGCCTCACAGCCGTCCAATAAATACTTTCTAAGCTCCTCAAAGATGTAGTTCCTACACAACCTATTCTTCCTTTGGCATTGCACAAACTTTCAAGTAAATCAATCTTTACAATTACTTCTTCTTCGTGCATTTCATGCGAGGCCATTACTTCTGCTTTTACTGGCTTAAAAGTTCCCGCACCAACATGTAATGTTAAAAAATTGCAAGAAATTCCGTTTTTCTGAAGATTAGTTAAGACCCTTTCCGTAAAGTGCAATCCTGCTGTAGGTGCCGCAACAGAGCCTTTATCAGAAGCATACACAGTTTGGTAACGTTCCTCATCTTCAGCAATTGGGGCGCGTTTCATATATGGTGGCAAAGGAATTTCGCCTGCTTTCTCAATTACTTCTGCGAATGAAATTTCTGAAGGCAACCAATCAAATTGAATCAAAAATCCATCGCTAATCTTTTCTAATAGTTGTACATTTAATTCACAACTTACTGCATCAATTTCAAAAACCTGTGAAAGCTTTTCATTTGCTTTCCACTTTTTTGCATTACCAACCAAACAAATCCATTGAGAGCTTCTAATATGCAACATCGCTGTTTGAATATCTGCATGGTGAGCAGGTTCTAAGATAAAAACCTCTACTAAAGCTTCTGTCACAGTTTTAAAATGTAGTCGCGCATGAATTACGCGTGTTTGATTAAAAATTAATGTGTCGCCAGCATTTAACAATTCTGGAAGCTCATAAAACTGATTGTTCTGAATGGCTTCATTTTCAAAAACCAGCAATTTAGCATCGTCTCTATTTTCAAGTGGAAACTGCGCTATTCTTTCATGCGGAAGCTGGTAAATATAATCTTTAATTGAAAGCTCTTGTGGAACTATTCTACTCATATTGAAGCTTTCCTTATTCTTTTAAACAATTCAGAGGCGTACACGAAATTGTTTATTTCCTCATTATCTGTTTCTAAAATTTCGTGTTTATCACCTTCCCACCATTTTTTCCCCTTAAAAAGATAGATGATTTTATCACCAATCTCCAACACCGAATTCATATCATGCGTATTGATAACAGTGGTAATACTGTATTCTTCAGTTATTTCTTTAATTAAATTATCAATTACGATGGAAGTTTTGGGATCTAAGCCCGAATTTGGCTCATCGCAAAAAAGATATTTGGGGTTTAGTGCTATTGCTCGTGCAATTGCAACTCTTTTTTTCATTCCACCACTTAATTGTGAAGGGTAAAGGTTATGGGCATTTGGAAGATTAACCCTATTCAAGCAAAAATTTACACGCTCTTTTCTTTCCTCAAAAGACATAGGAGAAAACATTTGCAAAGGAAATGCAATATTTTCTTCTACCGTTTGGGAATCGAACAAGGCGCCACCTTGAAAAACCATTCCAATTTCCTTTCTCACATCACGCTTTTCATCTTCGTTTAATAAAGTAAAATCTCTTCCGTGATAAATAATCGAACCCGAATCAACTTTATACAATGCGACAAGACATTTAATCAATACTGTTTTACCCGAGCCGCTTCCTCCTATTACAAGATTTGTTTTACCTTCTTCAAAAATTATAGACAAATCATCAAGTACCAGCTTGTCTCCAAATGATTTAGAAATGTTCTTTACTTCTATCATGACAATAAAAGTTGAGTTAGCAAATAGTTCATTACCAGCAAAAAGATACTACTATAAACAACTGCTTTTGTACTAGAAGCTCCAACTTCTAAAGCACCTCCGCTTGTATAATAACCAAAAAATGAAGAAATAGAAGTGATTAAAAAAGCAAAGAAAACCGTTTTAACTAAAGCGTATGTTACATAAAATGGTTGAAATGCATATTGAACTCCATAAACAAAGCCTGTACTGGATACAACACCAGCAAGTGAACCAAAAAATAAACCTCCAATGATACCTTGAAACATACTTATAATTATCAAAAATGGATTGATAATGACAGCAGCAACTATCTTAGGCAAAGCTAAGTAAGAGGCAGAATTTATTCCCATAATTTCTAAAGCATCTATTTGCTCTGTAACACGCATTGTTCCAATTTCTGAAGAAATGCTTGAACCAACTTTTCCTGCTAAAATCAAACTTATAATTGTTGGAGAAAACTCTAATATGATAGAATCGCGCGTAGCTAATCCAACAGCGTACAATGGTATAAAGGGACTATCAATGTTGTAAGCTGTTTGAATGGTAATTACCGCCCCCATAAATAAAGAAATGATGGTGATAATGGGTAATGAATTAATACCCAAAGAATTCATTTCATAAATAAGCTGTTTCCTAAACCAAGCAAACTTTTGCGGCTTACTGAATACGCTTTTTAAAAAAAGGAAATATTCTCCTGTGGTTTGTAAAAATTGTAACATCCGATGCTTCAAACGTACATCATTTTTAAACAACATTTCAATAAGTTGTCTGTCCTTTATTAAGGAAATTGTGTTAAAATCTAATTCTATTTATTCAGCAGCACTATTAACTTTGCAAAATTGAAGGCCTAAAGATGTTGACATTAGATGAACGTATAAATCTTTTACGCTATGCTACACAGCAGAATGAAAAGGTAATGTATTTATATTCAAACAATTACCCCGACAAATATGGAAACTTTAACTGGGTAATTCTTATAGGTGAAACTGCTAATTTAGAAATCAACACCCATCTTATTGATCCCTGGAACGCCTTATCAACTTTTATAATAAATAAAAAAGCACCACTATTAGGCACTTTTCTAACTTACGATTTAAAAAATAGCAGAGAAAAACTCCATTCTTCTAAGGAAGATAAAACCGGATTTCCCTTATTGGCTTGTTGGGAACCCGCCGTAATAATTGCAGAAAAAAGAGATGGTAGTTCCTTTTATTACGGTAATTATGAGGATTTTTTGAAACAGACAGAAAATCTGGTTGAAAAAGAAAACATTCTAAATGAAATCTCATTAAAACCAACGCTTACCAAAGAAGAATACCTCAGCGGATTCGAAAAAATTCAGCAGGCCTTGCAAGCTGGCGATATTTATGAAATGAATTTTTGTCAGCATTTTTCTGCCCAAATAAATAGTATTGACCCTATTTCGCTTTACAAGAAATTGAACATACTCTCGCCTGCACCATTTTCAGGAATCGTAAAATACAACAATAGCTGGCTAATTTGCTCTTCGCCTGAAAGGTTTTTGAAGAAAAAAGGTGATGAATTATTTTCTCAACCCATCAAAGGAACAATTAAAAAATTTGCAAATGAAAATGAAAATAATGTTGCAATGCAGCAATTAAAGGAAAACCCAAAAGAAGTAAATGAGAATGTGATGATAGTAGATTTGGTAAGAAACGATCTTTCTCATTTTGCAACAAAAAACGGAGTGCAGGTAATAGAGCTTTGCAAAGTGTATCCATTTGCAACTGTAAATCACATGATTTCAACGGTTAAAGCCAAGCTAAATCCTGATGCAGAACCAACAGAAACATTAGCAAAAGCATTTCCAATGGGTTCCATGACTGGTGTTCCGAAAATTAAAGCCCTTGAAATTGCCGAAGAACTTGAAAATTTTCAACGCCGTTTGTATTCTGGTTCCATTGGCTACTTTACAAATGAAGGAGATTTTGATTTTAATGTTGTGATAAGAAGCATAACTTGGAATGAACAAAATGGATATTTCTCATTAAGTGCCGGAAGCGCAATAACTATTCAAGCAAATGGTGAAGACGAATACAATGAATGTATGTTAAAGGCAGAAGCCTTGTTTAATGCCATTAAGAAGGAATGGAATTAACATCACATATCTTAAATGTTGCGAAAAAATGCGCCGTCGATTTAAGCGGAAAGCGTTTCATAATTGCTTGCAGCGGAGGCGTTGATTCTATGGTGATGGCTTACTTGTTTAAATTGCTGAATGTTAACTGTATACTGGTACATGTAAACTTTGGCTTGCGTGGCATTGATGCAGATAATGCTGAAAACTTGGTAAAAAACACTGCCTTACAATTTAACTGGCCTTTTGAAGTATTGCATGCTAGAAACGAAATGCAAATGCACAAAGGCGAATCAACCCAAATGGCTGCCAGGCGCATCAGATATGATTGGTTTGATGAATTAAGAAAAAAAAACGCGGCTGATTACCTCGTTTTGGCGCACCATAAAGAAGACCAGATAGAAACTTTCTTTATCCAGCTGCTAAGGGCTGCTTCTGGCGAAAGTTTGAGTGGAATGCAGTCGCTCAGAGATTTTTATTTCAGACCTCTGTTAGATATTTCTAAAACAGAATTAATTGCATTTGCCCATAAAAACAAAATAATATGGGAAGAAGATGGCAGTAATGAGAAGGATGATTACTTAAGAAATAAAATAAGGCATCACATTTTACCAGCAATTAAAGAGGTAGTTCCAAATTCAATAGATGCTATATTCAAGTCATTAAGCCATTTACAAAGTGAAAAGGACCTTTTGAATGAATTTACAGCCAAATATAAGCAACCAAGTTTTTCGGTTTTCAAAAACGGTTGGAAAATCAACAAGTCTATTTTATTAGAAACATATAATGTAACACAGCTTTTGTTTGAACTTCTAAAAAAATATGGTTTTAACTTTGAACAATGCGAAGAAATAGCTTCTGCATCGCAAGGAAAACATGGTGCTAACTTTTACTCTCCGCTTTGGAGCTTATATATTGATAGAACTTTTATCTATCTCTTACCAATTGAAAACAAGAAGATTGAAGTATTGACATATACTTTAGATTTATTAAAATTTGAAACTTTAAAAGAAATGCCTTCAAGTTTTGAAAAAGAAAATGCTATTATTGATAAAGATAAAATTGGAGATAATTTGAGTATTCGGCGATGGAAAAAGGGTGATTATTTTTATCCTTTAGGTATGATTGGAAGTAAGAAAATAAGTGACTTCTACACCGATCTTAAGTTATCGAAAGACGAAAAGACAAATCAACTTTTGTTACTGTCTGACAATGAGATAGTTTGGGTGATAAACAAACGTGTTGACCAAAGATTTGTGGCAGGTAAGGAAACTAAAAACATTGTAAGAATTTCTTTAAATAAGTAGATTTAAACTGGTTTTATACCGCAACTATGTGAAAGAAGGGTGCGTAATACTCACACCTAACCAATTAAAATACATGTTATGCGTAATATCCCAGTAGTTGAAAAAGAAAGCGTTCGTAAAATGGTCTTCCCAAGAGAAGAAGTTTTGTCAACTGTTGATTCAACAAAAGAAAGACGCTCTTTATTAGAACGCGCTACAATTTTGAGTAATTTATATCACAATAAAGTGAAGATAGTATTTGCTGACCGCGATGGAGAAAAGATGGTTGATACAACAATCTGGGCTACAACAGAAGCTGCCATAATGTTAAAAGGTGGTGTTGTGATTCCGATTCATCGTATTCATAGCATTGCACTAGCATAAAGACATATTGTCAATAGTATGACAATATTGAATAGGAATATTACCAAAGAACTTTAAAACTTTTAATTAAACAAGAAGAACTGTCATAGTGAATTCATATATTTGACCGTGGAACATTAATTGTCTCCACGGTTTTTATATTTATAACCCTTTCTAAAAAATGAAAAGTACAGTCGCAATTGGAGTAGTATTACTAATTCTTTTGGCAATGTTTGGCGCCGGTGGTTGCTCTTACAATAAAATGGTAAATAAGCAGGAAACTGTTACCAGTCAATGGGCACAAGTTGAAAATGCTTATCAGGTCCGTTCCGATTTAATTCCTAATTTGGTAAATACTGTTAAAGGTGCAGCAAATTTTGAGCAGCAAACCCTTATTGGTGTTGTGGAAGCAAGAGCAAAAGCAACACAAGTAAAAATTGATGCTAATAATTTAACCGAAGATAAGTTTAAAGAATTTGAACAAGCACAAAGAGGTGTAAGTTCAGCTTTGAGCCGCTTATTAGTTACCGTAGAGGCATATCCAGATTTAAAAGCAAACCAAAATTTCAGGGCATTAATGGATGAACTTTCGGGAACAGAAAGAAGAATTTCAACTGAAAGAAAACGCTTTAACGACGTTGTTCAAGATTACAACAGTCATATCCGCTCATTTCCTAACAACCTTTTTGCTGGAATGTTTGGCTTTACAACAAAAGCATATTTCCAAGCAACAGAAGGCTCAGAAAAAGCTCCTGAAGTAAAATTCTAAAACGTGGCCACAGTAATTTCCAAGGCGGAAGAAGAGGCTATTGTTGCAGCAATAGCCAATGCAGAAATGAATACATCTGGCGAAATAAGGGTGCATGTTGAATCGAAATGCAACATAGACCCTTATGCAAGAGCCTTAACTTTGTTTTATGAGTTAAAAATGGATGAAACTGCACTGCTTAATGGAGTATTGATTTACGTAGCATTAGACGATAAAAAACTCGCCATTATTGGTGATGCAGGAATTAACAAAGTTGTTCCTGAACATTTTTGGGTTTCAACCAAAGAAAGGATGATTGCTCACTTTAAAGAAGGAAAATTTGCCGATGGTATTGCAGAAGCCGTTACCGCTGCAGGTTACCACCTTAAAAAGTATTTCCCACGTGCAAACGACGATACAAATGAACTAAGTAACGAACTCTCGCGCGGTGAATAAAAGAATTTACTTCCTCCTAATTGTTTCGCTGTTTTGGTCATTCTTAACACTCGCACAATATCCAGAAAGGCCTAATCCACCTAAACTTGTAAATGATTTTTCTGACATTTTAAGTCCAGAAGAAGAACAGCTTCTTGAGAATAAATTAGTAGCATTTGACGATTCTACCTCAATACAAATTGCAATTATTCTAATTCCCAATTCCGGAGGAGAACCCATCGGCGATTTTGCAACTGAGTTAGGTCATCGCTGGCAAATAGGAGCCAAAGACAGAGATAATGGAATTATTATAATTGCCACCACAGACAATACCGAAGGCAATAAAAGAGAACTATTTGTTGCCACAGGATACGGTGTAGAACAATATATTAATGATGCAAAAGCTGGAGATGTAGTTCAATATGACCTTATTCCCAATTTTAAAAATAAAAACTATTACGAAGGCTTAGATAAAGCAAGTTCTCATATAATGGAAATGCTGAAAGGCACTTTCAAAGGATTTGCTAAAACTAAGAGAAGCCGTGGCGGTGGTATTCCTCCTTGGATAATTGTATTAATAATTATAGGAGTTGTGCTGATTGCATCAAGATTTAATGGAAGAGGGCGGAATGGCGGTTACAGTAGAACTTTCGGAGGTCCGTTTATTGGTGGAGGCTTTGGCGGTTTCGGTGGAGGTGGTTTTGGTGGAGGAAGTTCTGGAGGTGGTGGCTTTGGCGGCTTTGGTGGCGGAAATTTTGGCGGTGGCGGCGCCGGAGGAAGCTGGTAAGGTTTCCCAATATTATTTTTTTGTTTCCTCTTTTTATTTTTGGTTTTTTCGCGTAGGTTTGAAACTCTAAAATTAACTTAACAAAACATGAAGAACACTTTACTCCTTTTTGCTTTATTATTCTTTTCACTGAGCGGATTTTCTCAGGCAGCCAATAATAAAGGAATGGATTTTTACGATGGTTGGGCCCTTACCAAAAAAGGAGATACTTTAAAAGGCAAGATCTGCTACGAAAATTCTAAAACAGGAGAAGTCTACGAAAAGATTTTCTTTATGGATGCTACCAATCTTAAGAAAAGAATGGGTGGTGAGAAAATAACTAAGTTTTCTTGTAATTCAAAAAACTTCGAATACATCGCTCCAATTCCAAATGATCCGATTATTTTAATGGTAGAAGTGATCATTAAAGGCGACATGAGCCTCTATAAATATTGGTACAAACTGCCAGAAAGCAGCCCGCAGAAATTTGTTTATGAAACAGGACTTTTCATCAAAAGAAAAAACGAGGAAGGCTTTGTCGAAATATTAGAGAAAGGTTTCAAAAAAACTGTAAAAGAGTTGTTTAGCCAAGACACAAAAATTATTGAGATGATTAATCAGAATAAATGGACTGCCAAAGACATTGACAAGATTGTAATTGCTTATAATGGCATGGAATAATTTTCTTTCATATAAATTCTAAAAAAGCAATGTTTCCGTTTGGGGATATTGCTTTTTTTATTTTACAGATGATTTGTTTTTTTTCTACACCTTGCATCATAATTAACAGATTTTGTTCAGAGCTAAAAAATAGAAACTATGAAATTAACTTTACTATGCGCATTCGCATTTCTTCTTGTTTGCAGTATTAACGCACAAAACAGTTCATCTTTTAAACACTTCGGTACGACTAATTTTGAGTATGTTATTTCAATGACCCCAGCTTTAGACGGAGGTTTCTATGGAGTAGGAACTTCTGAAGATGGTACTCAAGCTGATGCTTTACTAATTAAGTATAATGCTTCCGGAGAAGTTGTTTGGTCGAAAACTTATGGAAAGCCTAGCAGTGACTTTGGACTGAAAGTTATTGAGCAAGAAAATGGTAATTTAATGCTAGCTTGTAATACCTATAGTTTTGATGCTACTGGAGATTATACAGATATACTCTTAGTTAATATTTCTCCTGACGGAAACGAAATCTGGTCTAAAGTATATGGTGGAACTGATTATGATGACCTAACCGATTTGATTCAATACAATAATGGTGATTTTGGAATCGTTGCAAGGTCCTCAAGTTATAGTGGAGCTTTAATTGAGACGGGTCTTATCATTAGAGTTTCATCAGGGGGAGATATTATATGGTCAAAAACATTTGGAAGTAATGTCATTCAATATTTTTATCAAGCTACAAAAGATGCTAACGACAATGTTTATGCTATAGGTAATTCTTTAGTTCCACAGCAGAGTTTCAATGCATTTGTGGTTAAAATTAATAGTGCCGGTGACATAAGTTGGGCTAAAACTTTAGGTGGAACAGGTGGAGATATTGGATATGCATTAACCACTAGGAATGATTCTATTTGGATTAGTGGAGTAACTACATCCTTTGGTTTAGAATTCCCTTCCTTATATGTTTCATGCTTGAACGCTAATGATGGAGCCTTGCTTTGGGCCAATACTTACTCGAACTCCCTTTATCAAAAAGGAAACGCCATCTTAGCTAATAAAAATGGGAATGAGTTAGTAGTTGCGGGAAAGGTATCCTTGCCTCTTGCAGGTGATACGTTAGATAGAGCATTGGTGCTTTTTGTAAATAGTAATGGTGCAATTACAGGAAACAAGGCCCATATTTATGATAAAAACACAAACAATAGTGAGGCATGGGGAATTACCGAAATTGGTGAAGATGTTTTTATAGGAGGAGAGTTATTTAATGCTGACGACCCAAGTGGGGGTTGTTTGTTTATAAGAACTTCTTGGGATGGAAACGCATCGTGCGGAGATTCTACAGTAACGTTAGAGGTTATAGCGCAAAACTTTCTTTCACAAAATGTTACTCAAACGGAAAGCCAGGAAGTGACATTTTCTGATGAAAACCTAACGGTTGCAGATTTAGTGTTGGATAATACTACATATTGTGAAGTACTTTCAATTGATTTGATAAAAGAAGACAATACCCTTATATATCCAAATCCATTTTCAGATAAGGTGGTAGTTGAAATCAAAAATGCAATTGAGAAGCCTACACTTTCTATTTTTAATTTACAAGGAGCTTTAGTTAAATCAATAGCTCTAACGGACTCTTCAACTATTGTAAACTTAAGCGAATTAAGTAATGGTTGTTATGTTTTTCAAATCTTAGGAGAGCATACAAATGCTATAAAGAAAGTATTTCATCAATATTAATTGTTCGTTGATTGAAATTTTACACTCAACATTGCTAGAAAATTTGTACCGGCTTGAGGAAAGTAAAAATTGTAATTCAACCTTTGTCCTGCACTTAAACCGCCATAAGTGTATCCGTTGGGTGCATATTTTTCATTGAAAATATTGTTTACAGATATTGCAAAGTCAATAACAGCACTCCTTTTGGAAGCAATGTTCCAATTGATTCTGACATCATTAACCAAAAAAGCATCAATTTTTCTTTCTTCAGATTGCGTATTGTCTAGGTATTGCTGCCCAACATGTTTTGTAATAAAATGAATGTTGAGTGTTTTGCATGGTTTCAATGTGATGGTTGAAGATGCTACTACACTTGGTGAAAATGAAATATCGGTGTTGTTGTATACAATTGGAACTTGCGTAAAAGTGTCATAATCGTCCACATACTCGGTGAATTTCTGAATTTTATTTCTGCTAAATGCAATGTTACCTGTGTAGCTTAAGAACTTGGTTATATTGGCGCCCAGCTCTAATTCTACACCTTGACGAAAACTTTTAGGCGTATTTACGCGGTTATAATTTCCTACATTATTAATTTCTCCAGAAAGCACCAATTGATTATTGTAATCCATGTAATAACCAGTAAAACCCAATTGTAATTTTGAGATATTAAAACGATAACCAATCTCATAATCAATCAATTGTTCTGGTTTTGGGCGATTGTTTATTGAAGATTGTGTAAAATCGTCTCTGGTTGGTTCACGGTGTCCGACTGCAACAGAGAAAAATGCACGTGATTTTTTGCTGAAAGTGCAGTTAAATCCTGCTTTCGGATTGAAAAAATTAAGTGTGCTTTTTTGTTGAAGCGGCAGCGTATCAGCATCAAAACCTAAAAAATTATAATTTAAATTTCTATATTGAACATCTGCGTATACATTCAGTTTATCGGTTAAATCTACTGTTGCTTTTGTATAGATATTGAAGTCGGTTTTTTTCGCATTATCAGCATAAAATCTACTTCCGGGAGCTAAGAGATTTGAATTTTCAGACCAAACGATTTCACCAAAATGGTCGCCATCATATTGGTTTAAACCTCCTCCAGCAACCAATTTGAAACGAGCACTTGGCTCGTAAGTAAAGGAGAATACCGTTCCATAGAAATCATTGTCTAGCCATAATTGTCGTACTAAATTGGTTTGATAAATGGTATCAGCAGGCACCACTGTTGAATTTCCGAGTGAATCCACCAAAGTTTGCTGACCGACAAATGCCGGCCCAGAACCATAGTTTGATAAATCCTCTTGATGCCTGTATTGTTCGTAATAACCGCGCCCTTTGGTATAATGTAAGGCAACATCGAACTTCATTTTATTTGAAAACTGATGTACCCAAAAAGCCTGGTAATGGTCTTGTTGGTAATTGTCTGTTTCGTTATTGTAAAATTTTTCATTTCCATTTTCGAAATAACTTCCCGCAGCATTGTAAGTTCTGTTTTTTTCTAAAGAATCGGTGGGCACTCCGTACCAAGCTTGACCGGTTTTTTCGCGGCCAGAAAAAGCATTTACCCGAATCAAGTTTTTGCCCTTGAACCAAGAACCAGAAAGGTAATATGATTGCAATCTTACAGCAGAACGGTCAATAAATCCATCGCTGGTAATTTGTGACAAGCGAGCGTCGAAACTGAAATTATTAATGGTTCCGGTTCCAAATTTTACAGTGTTGCGCTGTGTATTGAAGGAACCTGCACCAGTTGTCCATTCGGCGTAAGGCTTTTGATTAATTTCATTTGTTTGTAAGCTCAATGTAGCACCAAAAGCTCCCGCTCCATTGGTACTTGCGCCCACACCTCGCTGAAGTTGCACGCTTTGTATAGAAGAAGCCAAATCGGGCGTATTTACCCAATACAAGTTGCTCGACTCGGCATCGTTCATTGGTATCCCGTTTACAGTAACGTTGATACGTGATGGATCGCTTCCTCTCACACGAATTCCTGTGTAACCAATGCCTGTTCCTGCATCTGAATTCACTACCACATTGGCTTGGGTATTTAGCAAAAACGGAACATCCTGACCTAAATTAGTCTGTTGAATTTCTTTTTTACTTAGCGTTGTAAAAACCATTGCCGATTTTTCTTCTGCCCTGGTTGCAATAATTTCTAACAGCTTTGTAACTGTTGCAGTATCTTTTGAAACAGGCGTTGTTTTTTGCGCAGTTGCACATAATGCCAATGCCAAGGAAACAAATCCAGTAAGTGTTAAATTTAATTTTTTCATCGTTGCATTATTAATAACTAAACACAACGGAAATGAAGGGGTCGACAAATCCGACTTTTCATTTTTCAATACCATGCCTCCCTACGCCAGCATTACCTGGATCAGGTTCGTCTCACCAGAAGTGAGAAAGGGTATAATCTCAGTCATAACTTTGTTAATGAGTTATAACACCCCTTGAAGAAAGGACAAAGGAAATATAATTTGAATAGAAAAAGAAATCCTGAAAAAATAAATTTACATATCGAATGGAGGCGGCGGAATCGGAATTATCTTGGCTTTTTCCTTTTCCTTCACTTCAGTTTCAACTTCTTTTTCGCTTTTCTTGATGATTTTTTTAAACCGTTTGTTTTGGGAACTTACTTTGTCTTTAATTGGCTTAAAGAAAAGTTTGTCAACTTCCAGAAAAACAGGAGTTGCCTTTTGCAAAAGCTCCATTCCCGATTTGGTAATCAAAATGGTAAGAGAACGCGTATCGGTGTGATGAGGTTTTCTAACTACAAATTGTCTTTCTTCTAACAAACGGATAACCTTTGAAGTCATCATTTTATCGCAACCACTTTTTTCGGCCAACATTGCTTGAGTAATTGGTTTATCTACCAATAAATTAAAAGACGCAAGTGTGTTAAGTAACAAGAATTGAACATGGGTAATTCCAACTTTGTCCAATTGCTCTTTCATTTTCCTTTGCCAAAGATTTGCAGTTTGCCAAAGCAAAAAGCCCGCATTTTCTTCGGGTTTATCAAATGCTAATTCAAAATCAGGGGTAAGGCGTTTTTTCACGAGTAGGTTGGAATCTATAGATACAAAAGTAATTAAATGAGCTTGTTTTCTACGTTAATTTTAAGAACACTTCCCAATATTTTTCTCTATTCATGTCTTCCCAATGAATAATGAAATAGCGGTATTGGTAGGTTTGAATTTGACAAAGCAAAATACAAAGCACTATTGAAATTTTTATCAATAAATTTCTTTTAATGCTTAGAAGATAGGCTAACAACAAGGCAAATATGGGAAGAAATTCAACCAAGACCCTTTGCCCGAAACTGCCACCATACCACCAACTCCACCAACATGAAAAGATGTAAAAAATAGACATTAGAAAAATAAATAAGTACAATGTTTTAAATCTATTTTCTTTCCATAAAAATAACAAGCCTAATAATGAAATCAATAATATAGGGTGATAAAGAAATGCTCCTTTTTTGTATGAAAATAAAAAGTCAAAAAGATGAAACGCTTGAAACTGGAATGTTTCATTTCCATAGGAATACAAAAAGAAACTACCCGTTTGAACAAAGTACAGAATTGGTTGAATAGAAATAATTGTAGCGAATATGGCCAAAGACACAATTACTAATTGGGTGTTTTTAGTTTTGAACATTCCAACCATTTTACTTGTAAACAGGTTGAATTTATTAAAAAAGAAAGGAGAAATAAAAATAATCAACCCATTAATTGGTCTGATGAGAATAATAATTCCTATAAAAAGAGCGATACATAATAAATTGTTTTGAAACTTAGAATTAGCCCATTCATTTAAATAAAAGAGAAAAGCTGATATTCCGAAAAATGAATAAATATGTGACAAACCAGGTTCAACAATTGTGTAATAAAAGAGATTGGTTGCGAAAAATATTGCAATAAAAACCCAAGCTATAATTAATTCATTAAAATTACACTTCAACAATAATTTTCTCAAATAAAATAAGCCTGCTAATAAATAAAAAATAGCTGCAATATTTACCAATACGGGATACCAGTAAGAATATCCATCAGCTGGTAAATTAGTAAATAAAATAGTAATAAAATGTGCAATGATAAAAAATGGCGCTACCAAAATTGCTGCTCCTGCGTAATATTTATTGCTGATTTTTCCATTTGAAGAAATTCTGTATTCGAATGGAATCGCACCGTGTGGATATTTTTTTTCTACTTCTTCTTTAAAAGAAAAACTTAAATCGTGATAAATAAAAATTGCTGGAAGCCAAGCATAATAACCTTTTGCATCAGATTCAATAATTCCATTGCTAAATTTAGCTGGCCAATTTAAATTAGAACTAATGATAACAGTAATTAATCCAATTATAAAAATTGTAATTACAGATGGCTTTTTATACATCTGCATACAGCAAATACTTCTTTCTTATTTCTTTAAATTTCGTTAAACCCGGTTTCCAAGAAGCCTTTATTTCTTCCTCAGTTTTACCTTCAATAATTTGTTTTTTCAGTAGGTCTGTGCCTGCTAATTTATCGAAAAATGAATTAAAAAATGTTGCCTTATTTTCGCTTGTCTGGTACATATTTATGAGCCAAAATAAGTACATTGTTTTAGAGTCTCTCACGAAATTTTCTCCAAAACCTGATAAATCAAATCCATTGCACACCTTGTTTTCATACAATGGTTGTTTGCTTCCTGGACCAGACTTCGGCGTGAATTCCATTTTCCCTTCTTTAAATCCTGGATAACCAATTATTTGAAAAGGTTTATCTGTACCTCTTCCTACGCTCACCGCAGTGCCTTCAAACAAACATAAAGTTGGATACAAATAAATTGCATTCATATTGCCGAGATTTGGTGAAGGCGGAATGGTGATTTGATAATATTGACTGTGTTTCCAGCCAATGCAAGGCACAACTGTTAAAGAACATTTCAATTTATTTTTTAACCAAGCTTCCCCATTAACCATTTGAGCATATTCTCCCACAGTCATTCCATGTGCAATAGGAACCTGGTGCATTCCAACAAAAGAAGAAAATGCTGGTTCTAAAACAGGCCCGTCTATAAAATGTCCATTTGGATTTGGCCTGTCTAAAACTATAAATGGAATTTTTGCTTCGGCGCAAGCTTCCATTACATAGCTCATAGTGGAAATATAAGTATAAAATCTTGCACCAACATCCTGAATATCATACACAACCACATCAATTCCTTGCATTTGAGCAGCGGTTGGTTTTTTATTATCTCCATAAAGCGACACGATTGGTATTCCTGTTTTTTTATCGGTGGTTGATGCCACTTTTTCACCAGCATCAGCAGCTCCTCTAAAACCATGTTCAGGCGCAAATACTTTCACAATTTGAACACTTTTGCTTTTGAGCGTGTCTACTAAATGAGATTTACCGACCATAGAAGTATGATTGGCGACCAATGCTACCCTTTTTCCTTTCAACAAAGAGAGATATTTTTCAAATTGTTCAGCACCAAGTTGTACATTATCATCTGTGCTAATAACTACCTCTACCCTACTAACAATTTGTGAAGTTGATAAATGAGTGCTAGAAAGCAGCAAAATGGCGATTGCTAGTGCATGTAGGAATTTAGTACTTTCGGGAACTTTAATTTTCATTTGAGTTATTTGGTTTGAATACTTCCTGGTTTATAGCGCGGCGCTTGTTGCAAAGCAATAAAGAAAGCAAACAATTATCTACACCCATAGTAAAGATTGCCGTTGGAGGCATCGCTTTGGGCGTTTGTGTAATGTTAGTTTCTTTGGCCATCGTAACTGGATTTCAGCAGGAGATTAGGGCGAAAGTTATTGGTTTTGGAGCGCATATTCAAATTGGTTTGTTCGATGCGAATCATTCTTTTGAGGCTCAGCCAATTGAAAATAATCCTGATTTCTTAAAAGACTTAAAAAAGAACAAAGAAATACGGCATATTCAAACATTTGCAACAAAAGCTGGAATTATAAAAACCGAAAGAGCCATAGAAGGTGTGTTGTTTAAAGGTGTAGATAAAAACTTTGACTGGTCTTTTTTTAAGAAACACTTAGTTGCTGGACAATTACCAAACCTAGGTGATACAACAAGGTCCTTAGAAATACTTATTTCAAAAGCACAATCGCTTGCTTTAAAATTGAAACCCGGAGATAAGTTACTGATGTATTTTGTACAGGATCCGCCCAAAACAAGAAAATTTACCATCAGTGGTTTATACGATACAGGTTTAGGTGAAAACGAATTCGACAAATTATTGGTATTAGGAGATATAAGGGTTGTGCAGCAACTAAACAATTGGAGTGCCAAGCAAATCAGTGGATTTGAGTTATACATTAATGATTTTAATCTTTTAAAAGAGGTAGATGAACTTGTTTACCAAACAATACCCAATGATTTAAATTCTTCAAGCATTGCGGCAAGGTATCCTCAGATTTTTGGTTGGCTCGATTTAATGGACACCAATGTTTACATTATTATTTCTTTGATGCTTTTGGTTTCATTAATTAATATGATTACTTCTTTATTAATCATGATTTTAGAAAAAACCAAAATGATAGGGATTCTAAAAACGTTAGGCGGAACCAATCAATTTGTATCTAGTATATTTTTGAAACAAGCACTTCTATTAACATCAAGAGGAGTTATAATAGGCAATGTTATTGGAATAACTTTATGTTTATTGCAAAAGAAATTTGAGTTTTTCACATTAAATCAGGAGACCTATTATTTAAAAACGGTACCCATACAATTAGATATCATTCCTGTATTATTGCTGAATTTATTGGTTTTTACCATTTCTTTTACAGCATTAATGCTCCCGACATTTATTATAAATCGAATTAAACCTGCAAGTGCTATTAAGTTTGATTAAATCAACTGTAAAAATAATTCCTCAGTTTATAAATTCTTTTTTCGAATACTTCATAACTTAGTATTGCCAGTAAGATTGTAAGCATCAATATTGAAACAGGTTGATAAACAAACACTTGCATATAACTTGTTGGGGAAGAATTATTCTTGGTAAAATACACAAATACCGTTAAAATTAATCCGTGATATATGTATAACCCTAATGAAAGTTGGCCTAAATAATTAATTACTTTATTTCCTCCCAATTTAATAATTGAATTTTTTGAGTAAGACTGTTCTAGAATGATGAAGCAAAATAGCAAGCCGAAAATTATTTTCTCAATGCTAACAGGAGCTCTTGTTGTAAATAATTGGAAATAAAATAAAGTTAAAATGATAAATAAAGCATAAATAATAAATATAATTGGCTTTTTAATTTGTTGAATAACTAAAAGAATTTTATGATGATTAAATGCGATATATGCTGCAATTGCTCCTAATCCAAAATTTCCAAGCGCGCTGATAGTATGGAATATTAAATGATTTTCTGATTGATAATAAATAAACCTGAAAATTACAGAACCAATAATTAATACGAAAGATAAAGGAACTATAAAGCGGAACAAAAAACGCTGTACAAAAGCCCAAAAAATATAGAATTGCTCTTCTATCGCAATAGACCAGAGAAATACCAATATGAATAAAAAATCTTGCCCGTTTTTTACCATCCAGAAATTTTGAATAAAAAATAAATAATTACATATTGATGGGATTTCTTTTATTTGAGAAGAATAATTAAAAATATAAATGACCGAAAAAACACCAATAACTATCAAATAATACAAAGGCCAAAGCCTTAAACCTCTGCGAATCAAAAATTTAATTGGATTAAATTGACCTGAAACTTTTCTTTCTTCAAACCCCAAATAAGTGAGTAAAAATGACGACAATACAAAGAAATAATCCAAGCCTAAAAAACCTGCTTTTAAATAATGGTTTACAAAATAAAATGGGGCTGAATTTTGAATGGCAAGGTTTGTAGTAAAAAAACAATGAGCTAGAAAAACATGCAAAAAACCCAAAAAACGGGTTGCATCTAGTTCTTTGAAATAAACTTTTTTGGCTGCAATCATAAAACTATTAAATTCTTTTCGTACCGTTTTATATTGCATTCCTCATTTAAAGGTGAATTATCTATTAGATGAGCAACAAATTCATTTGCCAATAAAGGAGAAAGAGAAATTCCTTTTGTGCCCATTCCGTTAAATATTCCCAATTGTTTGTGTTGAGGATGTAATCCAACAAAAGGTCTTCTATCTTTCACTGCAGGCCTTATTCCTGCATTCTGTGCAAGTATTTTGTACGAAGCATTGGATATTTTCTTAAACTTTCCCTCAATCTCTTCTCTTGCCGCTTTGGTGGTAAATTCATCAACCTGATTCCAAGCGAAAGTGCTTCCGATTTTAAAAATACCATTTCCCATTGGCACACCATAAATGGACCCGTTAAACAATTCTTGTGCAATGTCTTTACATTCAATTATGAGTTCTTCTCCTTTTGCTGTATTGAAAGGTAAGTAATTAAAAAAGGGGTTGCCTTCAGCTTTGTATCCTTCACAAAAAATAATTTTTTCTGCTTCTATACCATTCCAGGAAATGCCCTCTTTTTTAAGCGTGAGTGCTGCGTAATCAAAAGCTGCGATTTTATAGGCGTCTTTCTGAAGCAACCAGTTTTTAATGGATTCAACATATACCTTGGCATTTACATTTCCCGCATTATTTACCAATGCACTGCCAAATAATTGATAAAAATATGGTCTTTTTGAAGTCAATTCGGTATCTCCTAAAAACTCATCAAATGGTTTTTGGGATTTCATTTGCTCCCAAGAAATACTTTCTCCTTCAGAACCATGAATGCGAAACATTTGTTGTGGGTGAAAAAAAAGAGTATTTGTTTCTTTTTCTACTTCTCTATAAAAGTTGGTCAATTCATTTATTGCTTCAATTGCCCGCCAACCCAATGTTATTCGTTTAAAAACTACTGGATTATACAAACCTGCAGCAACCCTTGAAGAAGAACTTGGTGGTTCGCTGTCAATTACCAAAACAGACTTTCCTGCTTTTATCAATTTATAAGCTAAAGCCGAACCCGCAATGCCTTGACCAATAATCAGGAAGTCTTTAACCATGCTGCTAAATTAGGATTAATAACAATATCTTGCTTTAATACCTACAGTTGTTCTACTTTTGAAAAATTATGCGCGCTTTGAAATACCTCTTTTTTATTCCTTACTGGATTTGGATGTCGGTGGTGTTTATCCTTTTTTTGGTGAGCTCATTTATTCTATCTGCTGTTTTTTTAATTGTTTTTAGAAAAAGTGCTCAAAAACCAATAATGGCCATTTACAAAACCTGGTCAGCTATCTTTTTCTTTTGCGCTGGAATTCGCATTGAACAGGTAAATCGGGAAATTTTACTTAACAACTTGCCTTGTATTATGTGTTGCAACCATGGTACAAATTTAGACATGTATATTGGAGCATTTACTGTTACATTGAACACTAAACCATTAGCAAAAGTGCAATTGAAAAAAATGCCGCTTTTAGGTTATTTGTTTGCCTCAGTTTGCGTGTTGGTTGATAGGAGTAGCAAGGAAAGCAGAGAAAAAAGTTCAAGGTTAATGATGCAGGAAATACAAAAAGGTAATTCAATTTTTTTATACCCAGAAGGAACTCGCAACAAAAGCAAAGAACCCTTAAATCCTTTTTTTGATGGGGCTTTTCGTTTTGCAATAGAAAGTCAACGTCCAATTGTTACCATGTGCACCATTAATGCTAGAAACATAACTCCTTCAGATGGGTATTCTATCAGACCCGGTTTGATTCGTATTAAGTATTTGGGCCCTTACATTACAGAAGGGTTGAACAAAGATGATCTTACTGCTTTAAAAGAAAAAGTTAGGAAAGACATGTATGATGTGCTTAAAAATGAAGACCCAATGTTTGGCGGTGTTTTACAACCTACCACCTAAAACACAAGGTTTTTTCACTTTAACAACGTTACCTTCTTTGTCAAAAGCTTCCATGTAAATAACATAAATACCGATGCGGGCTTTTTCATTTTCTTCATTTACACCATTCCAACTATAAGAACCGTTTAGTCCAAGCAATTGATTGCGAACCAAATACTTTACTAAACGTCCGTTGGAATCATAAATGGTAAAACTTCCTGTATAATTGGGCGATTCAAACTCATAAGCCAGCGTAACATTGTCATCAAATCCATCATTATCTGGCGAAAATACCTCGGGACTTACAGTTACTTCTCCTTTTTGGGAAACGGCTATTTCGCTGAATTGAGAATTTCTATATCCAGGAGTTCCGTATCCTGAAACAGAAGAAGCAGATGTCCAATTGGTATTATCAACTGTTGGCCTGTCAAAGTTTATTCGTTCCAGACTTACTCCTTTGGTGTCATTTATTAATGGATAATGACTCTTTGAAGAGTAAGCGTATTTATCTACAATAAACTGGTCTGCAATTCTAGATAACACAACTGTTCCTTCATCAATATTATAAGAGGGGAAATCAGCCATTTGAAGAAATCCACTTGGGTTTGTAGTGGTGTAAGAGTTCTTAACTGCTTGAATATCTTCACTTAATAAAATGTATTCACCCGGAAAAATTAAATATCCATCAGGAGCAATAAGCTCTTCACCTTCTAAGGCATTTGTTTGAGTATCAAAATTGCTCAATTGAAGGTCGCCAAGGTCGAGTATTTTCTGAGAACGATTGTAAATTTCTACAAAATCTGATGAGCCATCCGCCGGATCTGATAGTATTTCATTAATAACAATGTCGTTAGCATTCGCATCTTCTGGTAAGGCAAATCTTCCTGTAATGATTGCATTAAAAGGATTTCCGCTACAATCTCTCAATGAATCGGAAATAGTAATTGTATATAAAATTGCTGGTTTTAAAGTATCGGCTATGCTTAATATCACAGATTTAAAGTCTGGAGCAACCAAGGCAACGGAAGTAGGAATACCTATTTCGTTATTTACAAAGTACCTAGTTGGTTCTGTAGCACTTGCTGCTGTAATTGTTTCTGAGAAAAATACACGAATAGTATCTTTATCAACCACTGTAACTCGCTCAATTTTAGGAGCAAGTTCATCAATTCCATTTTGTAATATGCTATTTCTTTTTCCGGGAGTTCCTCCATTGGGCGAGTTACTTGCTTTCCAATTTTCAAATCCAGCACAAGGTGTTTGAGGATTGATTTGTTCAATAGACCAACCTCCGTCAAATTTTACATCATCTTGATACCAAGTGTCACTATATTTCACACTAGAAATAATTTGCGAATCAGCATCAAGTAGTGAAATTGACGCTCCTGTGTTTGTTAAAGCAGGAAAGCTCGTGATGCCGACAACAGCCAACGAATCGTAATAATATTCTTCCCCAGATAATGAGGTTAGCACCATAAAACTATCTGGCTGTAAAACAATTGGTGGAATCGGTTTAATATTCGTTCCAACTTGAATATTCCAGTTTTCTAAGTTTATGGGATAAGGCGTTCTATTAAAAACCTCTACATATTCTACACTTGGTAATAGTACTGGAGGATCTGGATCGGCCATTATTTCATTAATCACTACATCATAAGGTTGGGCCTTATAATATACGAATGGAACAATTTGAACATCTGATTCATTTTCGGCCAAATCTGCTACACCTTCCACTGTTAAATTATTGGTCACACCCAATTGAAAAGGAGTATTAAAGATTAATGTAACTCTTGAGAAGAATTCTAATGAACGAGAAGCCGATACAGGCGTTCCAAGTCCATTATTTGCTAAATATTTTGAAGGTGTTTCTGAGGAAACTAAATCAACATTTTCAGAAAAACGAATTTCTAATTGCGTTTCATTCAGCACTTTTACTGCTGTAACCGTTGGATTGGTATTGTCAACAATAATAGGCCCTACATAGATATTATCTGCAAAATATTTTTGCCTGTTTGAGCTAGAGTACCGTACTAAAATTCCAAAATAAGATGTGCTGGTGTAAGTTACATCTGTGGCGGTTCCAATTAAACCATATAATGCACCAGTGCCTTCATAATCTGCAAACAAACTCCATAGGCCAGCGGAAGTTCTTGTTACTTTTATTTTAGTTGGGTTTGAGCTTGCGCTGGTAATTTGTCCAGGAGGTAGTGGTTGAATCAAATATGTTTCTACCCCTAAACCATCTTTTCTAAAAAGCGCTACTTCATCTGGTGTGCCACCAATTCTTACAAAATATCCTGTATTATTACTTTTTACATCTTCCTGATTCGAACATATAAAAATATCCATTCTATTATTTGAAGAGGTGCTCACCTTAGGGTTTACAAAAAATTCCCATTGTGTATTGTTGATAGATGTGCTTGAAGTTGAAATATAAATTTCTCTATTACTTGCGGATGTGGTATCTCCGTTACTTTGAAGCTGTGCGGCAGCATCTACCAAAAACTGAGATGTTTCGCCTGTCCACACTGGATTTAAGGTAAAATCACCATCTGAAAAATCTTCATTAAACTGAGCAGCAACCATGTTGCTAATTAACAATGCTAACAATAAAAAATAATGTCTCATAATAACAGAAAAGAAATAGCGATAGTAGAATGTTTATTTTTGACCAATTAATTGGATAAAGAAACAAAACAAATTTCATAAATGAAAGTAGCAGTTGTTGGCGCCACAGGTTTGGTTGGAACTAAAATCTTAGAAATCTTAGAGGAACGTAATTTCCCTGTTACAACCTTGATTCCTGTAGCATCAGAGAAATCAATTGGCAAAGTAATAACATTCAAAGGAAGAGATTTTAAAGTAGTTTCTGCTGAAGATGCCATAGCACAAGTTCCAGATTTTGCATTGTTTTCTGCAGGTGGAGCAACCTCACTATTGTTGGCACCTAAATTTGCTGCAGTTGGAACAGTTGTAATAGATAATTCTTCCGCATGGCGCATGGATCCAGACAAAAAGCTGATAGTTCCGGAAATAAATGCTGATGAAATTACTATAAACGATAAAATTATTGCGAATCCAAATTGCTCAACCATACAAATGGTTTTGGCATTGAAGCCTTTATATGATGCATTTGGTATTAAGAGAATTGTTGTCTCTACCTATCAAAGCGTAACAGGAACTGGAGTGAAAGCTGTAAAGCAATTAATGGATGAACGCGAAGGTGTAGATGGCGAAAAAGCCTATCCACATAAAATTGATTTAAATGTTTTACCACAAGTAGATTCATTTTTAGAATCTGGTTACACCAAAGAAGAAATGAAAATGGTAAATGAAACCCGCAAGATATTGGGAAATCAACGTATTGGAATTACAGCTACAACAGTGAGAATTCCTGTAATTGGTGGACATTCTGAGTCTATAAATGTTGAATTTGAAAAAGAATTTACATTAGAAAAAGTAAGGGAATTGTTAAGCAATATGCCAGGCGTGGTGCTTCAAGACGACCCACAAAAAAGTATTTACCCAATGCCTTTAAACGCCCATGAAAAAGATGCAGTTTTTGTTGGACGCTTAAGAAGAGACGAAAGTCAGCCAAATACACTCAACATGTGGATTGTTTCCGACAATTTGAGAAAAGGAGCAGCAACCAATGCTATTCAGATTGCTGAATACCTGTTGAAAAAATTCCATTAAATTGTTAATAATTACATTGGTAAGCTTTGTGTTAAATACACACTAAAAGGCATCATTTTTTACGTCCGAAATCAATAAATTATTGCACCGGAATTTTATTGCATTGATTTTCAGTGTAATAACAATTTTGTTTTTAATTTTTCATGGTGTATTTTTAACACTCTTAAAATTCGAACAATTAGGCAGATTTTGCAAAATATGTGAATTTCAAGAAGAGAATTAGATACAAGCATAAAACCTAACTTAAATTAAATTTCAAAGATGAAAAAGGAATACTCACCAAAAGACCACATTAAGTTATTTTTTCTAATGGCGCTATTATTTGTCTGCTATTTGAAAAATGCAATGGCCGGACCCAGTAATATGCTGACAATCTTAATGTTGGCTGCTTCTGCAACTTTTTTTCTATTTATTGTTTCAAAGAAGTCCTTTTTTATCAAGGCTATAAATGAGGATATGTTTAGGAATAAGTTGAATCACAACACTTTAAAAATTAAACTTTCGAATATGTCAATACCAAAACTAAGATCTGTTACCTACTTAAGTTTATTATTATCATTTATTTCAATCTCTGCTTTTGCTCAACCTGGAAGTATGAGCAACAATACAGATTGTGATGGAAGTTATGGTAATAATACAATGACACTAGTAGGTGTTGGTAATAACAATGCTACATTCACTTACCGTGAACAAGCAAATGCAAACACAGCTTCAGGAACAAAATTTTATCAATTTAATGCAGATGGCTATTTTAATGTTTGGAATTTAAACACTCCTACTTATAATGCTGTTAGCACCGCAGTTTGGGGTACAGGAGGTTACAATGCAGGAATTAGAATGGGTGCAACAACCATTAATAGCTACTATACCTTTAATCTTAGAAGAGGAACGAGTTATGCAAGCCAAAGCATGTCTATTCTTCAAACAGCTTATAATCCGACAAACATAAACAGTTATACTACGCCTACAGCATTTGCTGGTCAAACACCAACAATGACAGTTACCTTAGCAGCAGCTTTACAAACAAACGAATTTGTATATGTTGCCTATTCTACAGATGCATTTGCAACTTCTGGAAATTCAGGAGTACTTGCTGTAACTTCAAGCGCAGCTAATGTTTATACTTTCACAATGCCTGCTTACCTAAATGGAACTGTGGTAACTTTTTATCCATTTACCTCAACTTCAAGCTCTGCCCCATCTTACTCAGATGCTCCGATTCTCACTTTGAATATGAGAAGTTCAACAGGGCAAAATAATACTGGTGCATATTCAACTTATACCGTTCAGGCTTGGGTAACTGCAGCAAACGGTAATTGGAGCACAGCTGCAACTTGGACAGCAAATGCAGTTCCTCCTACAATCAATTCAATGGGTGCAGTTACTATTGCACATAACATAACACAAGACCAAAATGCCACTGTATCTTCTATCACAATTAATGCGGCAAGAACTCTTACTGCTTCTGCCAATACACTTACAATAAGTAACAATGCCAGCGCAACAACTTTTGCCAATAGTGGGACTTTAACAGCCTCTGGTACGCATACTGTCACTTTTGCTGGTTCGGGTACACATACTATATCAGGTACACAAACTTTTCAAAATGTAACAACAACCACAGGAGTGAACTTTGGAGCAAACAGTACCATTTCTGCTACAGGCGCTTTTCAAATAAATGGGGGAGGTTTTGTTTCTACGAACGCACCAACTTATGCGGCGGGTTCTACTCTTTTCTATAATGTTGCAACTTATGGCGCTAGCGCAGAGTGGGCAACAGGTGTAGCTACTGGACAAGGTGTTCCATCAAATGTAACCATTGGAAATGGTATTAGCACTTTCCTTAATTTTGGAGCTAGCGCCGCTTACAGAAGGGCAACTGGAAACGTTACTATACCTTCATTATCAGGACTTACTTTATCTACTGCAGGAGGAGGAGATTTACAAGTTGGAGGAAATTTTACGAATAATGGTTCGCTCACAAACAATGGTAGATGGGTAATTTTTAATGGAAGTTCAGCCCAAACTTTAACAGGAAATACGACATTTGATAATTTAAGGTTAAACAATTCAACAGGTCTTACGCTTCAACCTAGCAGTGCAATAACCATCAATACCCAATTTGACCTTACTTCTGGAAGATTAACAATTGTTGACAATAATGTAACTTTAGCATCAGTAGCAACTTTTGTAAACCAAGGAGCAAGTAATTATATTCTTACAAATGGTAATGGAAGATTATTTCAAGTAGTTGCAGGGGTCGCTAAGATTTTTCCTGTCGGTAACTCAGTTTACAACCCAATTACATTTACCAATACAGGAACATCAGACACTTACGGGATTAGAGTTGTTGATGGAGCTCCTGCGAACGCAAATGATGCAACCCGAACAGTTCTAAGAAGCTGGTACATTTCAGAAGGTTTGGCTGGTGGTAGTAATTTAACACCAGTTGTTGCTCAGTACAATGCGGGTGATGTTGGTGCAAATTATGTTGCTGCTACTACACCTTATATGGGTTTCTATAATGGAACCGGATGGAGTCAGGTTCCTACAACTTTAGGTGGAGCTATCACTGCCACCTCAACTGGTTCTGGTCAATTTCCTGCTACAATTCCCGTTAACTCGTATATCGCAATAGGTAAAGATTTAGGGCTTTCAAACCCTCCTCCTACCGTTACTAGCGTAGACGTGTCATCAGGTTACAGTGGCTCAACCATAGTAATTACAGGAACTAATTTTACAGGTGTTTCAGCCGTTTCTTTTGGTGGAACCGCTGCTGCATCTTATGTAGTAAATAGCCTTACTCAAATTACAGCTGTTGTTGGAACTGGAGGGGCTTCTGGTAACGTAGTAGTTACCAATGGTGGTGGTAATGGAACCCTTGCAGGTTTTACCTACCTTGGATTTATTACAACCTCAGGAGCCACAGACTGGAATACAGCAGCATCTTGGTTGGGCGGAATAGTGCCAACGGCGAATACAGCTGTTACCATTGCACATAATTTGACTATACCCGTCGCTATAACGAATAGCCCAGTTACTTCTGTTACTGTAAATTCAGGGATCACTGCAAATGTTACTGCTACTGTTGCTGCATTAAATGTAACTAATACAATTACTACTGTTGGCACAGGAACATTTACGTTTTCTGGAGCAGGTGGTTCTGCAACAGTTGGTGGTATAACCAATGCTGGAACATTAAGTTGGACAGCAGCAGCTACCTTAAATATTAGTGCAGGTGGAACTTTAACTAATAATGGAACTTTTACCCGAGGAACAGGAACAGTAAATATAGTGAATGGGGCAACAATTAATGGGTCCAATGCCATAACATTTAACAATTTAAATAATACAACAGGTACTTTAACTTTAACTACTGTCCCAACTATTGATGGTATACTTACCTTAAATGGAGGAAGCGTAAGTGCTGCACCTATTTATACATCAAACTCTACACTCTTTTATAATGTGGGATACAATCGTTTTAATGAATGGAACGCCACAGGGATAGGAACCATCGGAATTACGCCAGGTTACCCAAATAATGTAACAATAAATACTGGAGCATTTGATGTGGTAAATGGTTCAAATACCGCTCGTGCAATAGCTGGACTGCTTACAATAAACAGTGGAGGAACATTTAATGTAAATGCTTTAAATGCCATTTTAACCATTGGTAATGGTGTTACAATTAATGGTGGAGGAACTTTTAATCAAGGTACTTCAAATGGAGCTGTAAATATTACAGGTGCTGTAAATATTGCAGGTGGTGCACTTACAATGGGTTCTTCTACAGGACTTCTTTCTGTAACAGGCTCTATTACAAATACTTCTGGCGCACTTGCATTGTCTTCTGCATTAGGAGGAGATTTAAGAATTAGCGGAAATTTTACGAATAATGGAACATTAACCCATAACACAAGAGCCGTATTTTTAAATGGAACAAGCCAAACAATTGCTGGTAGCAACTTAAATACTAGTGGAACAAACAATTGTTTCGATTATTTATTTATTCAAAACGGCACCAATGCTACATTGGGGGCAAACATAGCTATTAGAACTAACTTAACATTTACTTTAGGAACAATAACTTTAGGTAGTAATAATCTAAATCTAGGAACAGCAAGCATAACAACACCTACTTCCACAAGTTATGTTGTTACAAATGGCTCAGGACAACTATTTAGAACAGTTGCTGCTTCTGCCATTACTTTCCCTGTTGGAAATTCGACTTACAACCCAATAACATTTACAAATACAGGAACGTCAGATACTTATGGAATTAGGGTTACAGATGGAGCTCCTGTAAATGCTAATGCACCGCTTGTTACAGTTAATAGAAGCTGGTACATTACAGAAGCCTCTCCTGGAAATAGTAATTTAACTCCAGTAGTTGCCCAATACAATGCCGGTGATGTCGGAGCTAATTACAATGCGGGAACAACACCGTATCTAGGACTTTATGATGGTTCATCTTGGAATCAGGTATCAACTACATTAGGAGGATCTATTACAGCTACTTCCACAGGTAGTGGCCAATTTCCTGCAACAATACCAAACGGTTCTTACTTTGCCATTGGTAAGGATTTAGGACTTTCAAATCCGCCTCCTACCGTTTCTTCTTTCCTCCCAACTTCTGGATACAGTGGTTCAACCATTGTAATTACTGGAAATAACTTACTTGGTACAACAGCAGTTTCTTTTGGAGGAACAGCTGCTGCATCTTTTGTTGTAGACAATATTAATCAAATTACTGCTGTAGTTGGAACTGGCGGGGCTTCTGGAAATGTTTCCGTTACCAATGCAGGAGGTACAGCTCCACTTGGAGGTTTTACATACCTTGGATTTATTACTTCAAATCTTGGAGATTGGAATACACCTGCATCTTGGTTAGGTGGGGTTTTACCTACAGCTAACTCTACTGTAACCATTAACCTTAGCTTAGATATTAATGCAAATGTGACTAACAATATTTCTTCGCTTACAATTACACCGTTAGGTTCGTTATTTTGGAGTGTAAATGCAACTTTAAATATATCTGCAGGTGGAACAATCACTAACAATGGAAATTTTAATCCTGGAATAGGAACTGTAAATTTTGTTGGCGCGGGAACAGTGGCTGGTTCAAATGCCATTATCTTTAATAATGTAAACGTTGGAGGAGGTTTAACCTTAACTACTCAACCGAGGGTAGATGGAACACTTCAAATAAACAGTGGAGGATTCTTAGCTTCAAATTTGATTTATACCGCCAATTCAACTTTGCGTTACAATACAACTGGTACTTATGGACGCGGTGCTGAATGGAATGCAACTGGAGCGGGAACTATAAATTCAACTGCTGGTTATCCTAATAATGTTCAAATCAGCAACAACACGACCCTTAATTTAGGAAATGCTGCAACAGGAACTGCGAGAGCTTGTAATGGAAATTTAACTGTTGATGATGGAAGTACTTTAAGCATGAATGTAGGTGGTTCAGTTATGACGGCAGCTTTAACAGTTCGCGGTAACGTAACTTTAGGAAGCGCAGCAACAGCCAATCTTATCTTATCTGGTTCAATTGGAGGCGATTTAATTGTAAATGGCAATTGGACAAGAAACGCTACTTCTAATTTGATAAATAATGGAAGACAAGTAACTTTTGGAGGCACTGCTCCACAAACTTTAACAGGTAATACAACTTTTGATTTCTTTAGGTTGAATAACTCTAATGGACTTACCCTTCAAGCAAGCAGTCCGATTACAATTAATAATCAGTGTGATCTTTCTAATGGTACAATAACCATTGGCGCAAACAATGTTACTTTAGCTTCTGGTGCAACTTTTATTAACCAAGGGGCAAATAATTACATTTTAACTAATAGCACAGGCCAATTAAGGCAAGTAGTTGCGGGAACTGCACGTATTTTCCCTGTTGGAAATTCTACTTATAACCCAATAACATTTACCAATACAGGTACTTCAGACACTTATGGAATTAGGGTTACAGATGGCGCTCCTGTAAATGCTAATGCACCGCTTGTTACTGTAAATAGAAGCTGGTACATTACCGAAAACGTTCCCGGAAATAGCAATTTAACACCGGTAGTTGCTCAATACAATGCTGGCGATGTGGGTGCAAATTACAATGCAGGAACAACACCATACTTGGGACTCTATGATGGTACTGCATGGAATCAGGTGCCAACTACTTTAGGTGGCGCTATAACAGCTACTTCAACGGGTTCTGGCCAATTTCCAGCAACAATACCAAGCGGAGCTTACTTTGCCATTGGTAAAGATTTAGGACTTTCAAACCCTGCAGCTGAGATTACTTCCTTAAATGTAACTTCTGGATACAGCGGCTCAACTATAGTTATTACAGGAGATTATTTCCTAACAGCTACAGCTGTTTCTTTTGGAGGCACTCCTGCAGCCTCTTTTGTTATAAACAATATCAATCAAATTACAGCTGTAGTTGGAACTGGTGGCGCTTCTGGTAATGTAACAGTAACTAATGTTGGTGGTACAGGAACTTTAGGAGGATTTACTTATCTAGGTTTTATTACTACTTCTGGCGCGACAAATTGGAATACACCAGCATCTTGGTTAGGAGGAGTTTTACCAACAGCAAATACAGCTGTAACCATAGACAACGACCTAAACATTGCCGCAAATGTTGCTAACAATGTTTCTTCGCTTACAATTAACTCAGGTAGAACTTTAGCATGGACAGCGGCTGCAACTTTAAATATTTCAGCAGCAGGTACTATTACCAACAATGGAACTTTCTCAAGCGGAACTGGAACTGTGAACTTTAACGGTGCAGGTACAATAAACCCAGGCGCAGGAATAGCATTTAACAATATATATATTGCAGGAGGTGTAAATTTAGGTCAAACAACAGTTTCTATAAATGATTCCCTAAGAATTAACGCAGGAGGATTTGTTTCAACTCCGGTAGGTCCTAATTATGGAGCAAATGCCTGGTTAGTTTATAATACAGGAGGTCCTTATGGAAGAAATAATGAGTGGAATGCTACTTTTAGCTCAGGCTTTCCTTCAAATGTAAGAGTTAGAGGCGGTACTTCTTTAGATATTTCTAATGGAAGTAATACGGCAAGAGCAATTAGTGGCAGTATAATTATTGGACAAGGTTCATCAGCAACAATGAGCGCAATGACAAATAATTTAACAGTTCCGGGTGATTTCACTTTGAATGGAACATTCTCTCAATCTACTGCAGTTGGTGGTGATTTAGACTTAAGGGGCGATTGGAATTCAGGCGCAGCGGCTGTGCTTAATTCTAATAATAGACAAACAATATTTAACGGGAATGGACCTCAATCAATTGTTACAAATAATCTCTTAACATTTGGGTATTTAATTATAGATAATACCGCTGCAGGAGTTACTTTATCAAACCCAATCATTGTAAATACTTTCCAAGTAAATGCTGGGAGGATATTTAATCTGAATGCTAGCAAAATTACAATAACAGCCTATGATGGTTCTAACCCAGCAAGATTAATCAATAATGGAACTATTAATGCTAATGCTGGAACCATAGAATATGCTAGTTTAGGCCAGTTCACAAATAATGCTGCATTTAATAGTGGAATAGGCACACTCGACTTTACTAATGGTACAGTTAGCATTACAACAGGAGTTCAAACTTCTTTTTATAACATTAGGTGCTTTACTAATGGGGGAATTGATTTTGGTACAGGAGGAATTAGAGGTCGGGTGTTCGGAACATTAGAATTAAGGGCTGGAAGTTACATTGCCAATAATGCCCCTATTTATGAAGCAGGTTCGTTATTGTTGTATAACGGAGGTGGAACCTTTGATAGAAATGTAGAATGGGATGTTACAACTCTAAAATCTGTAGAAATTGCAAATAACACCACTGTTGTTGCAGGAACTAACGGGGCAACTTTTGTTCACGAAATGGCTAATGACTTAACAATTGGAGTAGGTTCCACGTTTAGAATGACAGGTCCAGACATGACGGCTTTGTTAAGAGTAAGAGGAAATATTACAAATCAAGGTTCACTAATTTTATCCGGGGCTCCATTTGGAGATTTAGAAGTTGGTGGAGATTTTACAAATACAGGAACTTTCACAACAAACAATAGATCTGTAACATTTATTGGAACTAGTGTAACACCTCAAACAATTTCAGGTGCGCCTCCATTGTTTACCGCTATAATGAATAATTCAGGAGGTGGTTTAGATTTATTGCAAGCATTAACGGTTACCAATAATTTGAATTTCACCAACGGGGATATAAACCTAGGAAACAACAATTTAACTTATTCCGGAACTCAAGCAAACCTAGTTGGAGGAGCCTTTAACTCTTATGTAAATACAAATGGAACAGGACGAATGTTACAAGTTGTAGGAGCCATTCCTGTTCGCTATCCTGTTGGAAGATCTGCTTATAATCCTGTAGTTTTAACCAATATAGGAACAAGTGACACATATGGTGTTATCTTAAATGATGGCCCTGTTGGTAGTGAAGTGCTTGCTACTAAAGCTGTTCAACGCAATTGGGACATTAATGAAGCAATTGCAGGAGGGAGTAACTTAACAGTTAATACACAATGGAACGCTCCAATAGCTCAAGCCGGAGAAGAAGGGTCATTATTTATTAGAAATGCCGCTGAAAAATGGATGGGTAGATTCTCAGGAGGCCTTTGGACAAAAACAGCTGCTACGCTTTCCGGAACAAATCCTTACAATTACCAAGCAAGTGGTTTTACTTCCCTCGGAATTTTTGAACCTGGAATTGAAAATGCATTCTTACCAAGTGATGCAGGTATCTCTGCAATCACATTACCTTCTCCACTCTGCGAAGGTTCAACAGGAGCTGTTAGCGTAACAGTAAATAATTACGGAATTGATGTGTTGAATACGGTGACTGTAACTTTAACAATAAATGGAGTTGCTCAAACACCAGTAACCTTAGGAACAGGAACTCCACTAGGAATAGCGGCTGCAGGAAGTGCTACTTTATCTATTGGTTCATACACTTTCCCTTCAGGCATTTCACCAATCGCAATAGAAGCTACTACAAGTTTGCCAAATGGAGGTGCGGATGCAAATAGTTTAAACAATACGTTTACCATAGGCTCTCAGGTAATCATTCAAAATGTAGGAACACCTTCTTTTATAGCTGGTGCTGCAAGTTTATGCAATGGCGCTACAAGCACTTATACCGCTACTGCTGCAAATTCTACTTTAATTGAGTATAGTATATTCAGCGGGGGTGCAACTATTAATATCTCTACTGGTGTTGTAAGCAGTGTAACTTCAAGCTTTGTAGTAAGAGCCACTGCCTATAATGCTTGTGGAACAGGTGTTTCAAACGATTTTTCAGTTACAGTTTCTCCTCTCTTATTAGCTCCAACTTTTACTACTTTCAATTATAACACAGCAACTTCAGTTGATATAAGTTGGGTAGCATCTCCAACAGCAACTTCGTACATTTTAGAATATGGAACTTCCATTACTTTTGCTTCAACAATTTTTAGTGGCAATATTGGGAATGTCTTATCTTACCCTGTAACAGGCTTAGTATCAGGAAATATTTATTACTACAGGGTAAGAGCTGTTAATCCAACATGTGGAAATAGCCCTTGGTCTGATGTTACACCTTTCTTAACTACTGCTATTGTTTGGGAAGGAACGGTAAGCACAGATTGGAACGTTCCTCAAAATTGGAGCCCTTTCTTAGTACCAAACGGTTCTTTAGATGCAGAAATATTCGATAGAGTTAATGACCCAGTTATTCCTACTGCAGGATTAAATGCGAATGTTAGAAATATTACTTTCCAATCAGGAAGTATTCAAATTCAATCTACAAAATCGCTTAATGTTAATGGTAACTGGACCAGTAACGGGAATATAATTTCTGGAAGCGGTCAAGTTGTTTTTAATGGAACAGGAGCTCAAACAATAACAGGAGCTACGACTTTTGAAAATTTAACTTTCAATAAAACAAGCGGCACACTTGCAATAACTTCTGGAATTCAAAGTATTAGAGGTATTGTAAGACCTACTAATGGTACTTTAACAACAGGTGATAACTTAAGACTTGTTTCCAATGCATCAACAACTGGTATTATTTCAGGTATTGGCGCTGGTACTATTTCAGGTAACGTTGAGGTAAATCGCTTCATGCCTGGACCAACCGGCTACCGCTACGTTTCTTCACCAATAACTCAAGCTACGGGTTTAACAACTGCAGATTTTGATGTTGCGCTTGTCGGAGCTAATGGCTTAGTTTGGGATCCATTGTTTAGTATTCCATCTCCATTCCCTAATTGCTGGTATTATGATGAAACACAACAAAATACTTACGCACAGTATGGTTGGACTTCTGCAACTCCTGGTTCTTTAGTAACAGGTAGAGGTTATGCATTAATTACTCCTGCAAACCATACAGCATCTTTAGTTGGACCTGTGAATAATGGTGCAGTAGCAGCTACAAACCCAATTACCAGAACGGGCGTTCTAAATGGTGCTGGTGTTAACTTAATTGGTAATCCTTATCCTTCTCCAATTTCTTGGAATGCTTTCCGTGCTTTGAATGGAACTTCTGAAATTGCTGCTGTGGTAAAACGTTTCGCTTCTACCGGTAGCTATTATGGTCAGTATGTTGATTGGAATGGTTCTGTGGGAACTCCAGGTTCTGTAGGCGATAACATCGCTTTAGGACAGGCTTTCTTTATTACCAAAACTAATGCTGGTTCATTGCCTATTAATT
>Ga0247843_1000880_pt1 | contig 66772 bp, 66 predicted proteins | sample LaCruzMarch2017__FD_192420 | JGI IMG/M metagenome (GOLD analysis project Ga0247843, IMG submission 192420) | Freshwater microbial communities from meromictic Lake La Cruz, Castile-La Mancha, Spain - LaCruzMarch2017_8m | ecosystem: Environmental > Aquatic > Freshwater > Lake | place: Spain...
GCAAACACGCCAAGGTTGGCAGGGCAATGGTGGAGTCTTTGGGTAACCCAATGGTGGTGACAAACAACCGCGCACAAGAACTATTCCCGGATATACAGACACGAGACATCGAAGAAGCTTTTGTTTAGTGGTTTTTTAAATTCTTTATGTTCTTTTGGTAAAGAACCAAACCCATACTTTTCTGTGCCGACAGAAAAGTATGCAAAAGAACTCGGCCCAAATTTGTCCTTGAATCGGCCCGAGTGATAAAAACGACAATGCCGGACACAACTCACCATTTTCTTTCTATTTCTAGATGCAGAAAATGGCTTAACAAGTGTCCGGACAAGAATTGTCGTTTTCACACCGCCCGAATCGGGGACAAATTTGAATGGCCCTATAAGACCATGGACAAATCATTAAAGATGATTTGTATTTTATATATAGTGGGCCATTCGGCCCGCAGCCATGGAGGTTTTGGGGTCTGGGCATCGGCTTTTTCCTGAGCAGACTCGTCAAACCAACAACGTCCTAGGCCGCCAAGTGTTAAGCCATGCCATCCCAATTAACAAGGCATGGTGAGTTGTGGTGGCGCTGTTGTTGGGCTTGACCAGGGGCTGCATCAAGAAAAAACGTTAGCCCAGTGTTTCTTGGCTACTTCTCAACAAGGAGAAGTAGTAACTTGGTTCTTGGTTACAAGAGCATATAACATTTGCTTCTTTGGTAAAGAAGTCATTTTTAGTTATTTGAAAGAAAGAACAGGGGAGTGGGAGGGCATTTAACGATTTACAATTTTTCATTTACCAGATAGAACGGAGGTATAAACTTTGAGAGTTTGTTTTGACATTTTTTTCCAAGAAAAGCAAATAAGCCGCTCTTCCCCTCTAGTTCGTAATTTGTTCGCGTATTCGGGACTTGTGATGATATCGCTCACAACTGCAGCCATATGGTTTGGGTCATTTGGGTTAAAGTATGCGGCTGCATCGCCGTAAACCTCTGGCAAACACGTCGCATCGCTGCTGGCCAATGGTGCCCTGTGCGCCATAGCCTCCAACCCTGGCAACCCAAAACCTTCGGATAAGCTCGGCAACACGTAACATTCGGTGTTTTCGTACAACCATTTAAGCTCGGCATCCGATATAAAACCGGGGATGAATATATCACGACGAAATTCATAATTCCGGAGCTCTTTTTCTAGAAGGTCAAAATAATATTCTTTCTTCCCCGCCAGCACCAACCGCAAATCTGGGTGTCTATTTTTTTTAAGTATGGTAAATGCCTCAATCAAGCGCTCAATATTTTTGTGGGGAAACGGGCTACCGACGTGCATGATAAACGGCTGTTTTAAACTCTCTACTTTCAACTTTTCACTTTTAGCTTTCAGTGGGGGCTCGCTGGCCAAGTAAATTACCTCTATTTTATCCTTGGTAAAGGGGTGAAGTTTGATTATGTCATTTTTGACAAACTCGGTATCGACAATAATTTTTGCAGCCACACGGTGGCTGTGCCAAAGTGTTAGCCGGTAGCCGGCCATGCGTAGCCAGTGTAGAGGCACGGGCAACCGCCCTGCCCGTGTGTAGCGCAGCATGGTAAGGTCGTGTGTCGTTGTGACACGCTTGCCCCTGTAAAACATTGGCTCTTGTGGCGACATCGCAAAGTGCACAAGATCTGGCTTGAGTTTATTCAGAAACATCGCGTATGTAAGGTGATCTAAGGGGTTAAAGCTAAATTTCCTGTACGGGCAGACCAGAGTTGTAAAATTCTTGGCCTTCGGTTGCCACTCGTCCGCAGGTTCAAGTAAAACAGTGTAGCGATTGGTTTTGTCCAGAGTTTGCAGGTGTTCAAGTAGTCTATCAACGTACCGGCCGGTAGAAGACCGCCTAATTCGCGCATCAATAACAATGTGTTTAGATTCACCTAGTTTATTACTCATAGATGAGTATAATTATAGAGTGGAAAAAATTAAAAAACTACCGTTAATTGGTGTGTACGTTTTGCTTGCCTATATGCCATTCCACCTTTTTTTGAGTACCTGGTTGAGTTTATATACAGGCGCAGAAGGCTTATGGGACTCTGGTAAGGATATTCTCACTGTTTTACTGTTGGGAATAAGCATATTAATTTTTTTCAGGGAAGGTCTTTTCAGATCAAAATTTTTCAGAACAATATTTATACTTGGTGTAATATACGTTGTTATTCATTTTTTATTTTTGCTATTCGATTACGATAAACTTTATTTAAGAGCATTTTTTCTTGGTACTTTATACAATGGTAGGATTATAGCCTGGTTGTTTATCGCGATGATTGCTGGCTATCTTTTGTCAAAATTACCAAAGAAAAAACTCGTCAAAATAATTTTAATCGCTAGCACGATAACATGTGTTATAGCTCTTGCGCAGTTTGTATTGCCAAAAGATCTAATGGAGCATTTTGGCTATAGTATAGAACGCGGCGCTAAGCCCTCGTTCTTTATTGACGACAAGCCTGATTTCCCTAGGGTTATGTCTACGGTTAGAGATCCAAATTCTTACGGCGCGTATTTAATAATACCCATCTGTATCTTAATTGTCATGTTACTAAAGAAAAGTTGGGAGATAAAAAAGACAATATTACTACTTGCCCTGCATTTGCTCGCGCTTTTGTTAACTTTTTCTCGAAGTTCTTGGATAGGAATGTTTATTGCACTTTCAGTTCTATTAGCCAGTGTTTATAGTAAGCAAATAAAGCAATTCATAAAAATTAAATATAAATATATATTTATAGCGATATTTTCTTTATGTTTGTTTACATTCATTGTCAAAGATACGTATGTTTTTCAAAACGTCATTCTTCACAGTGACCAAAGTACGGTTGTTGCTGATCCAAACGAACTACGTATTCAACAACAAAATCTAGCAATAACAGAGATTTTGCGTAAACCGCTCGGACATGGCCCGGGTACGGCGGGTCTTGTCTCAATCGGAAACCCCAAAAGTACATTTTTAACAGAAAATTATTTTCTTCAAATTGGTTTTGAAGTTGGGGTGTTGGGTTTAATAAATTTTATTGCGATTTTGACCGTGATATATGTTTATGCATTTAAAGAAAAAGATAAGTTTATAAAAGCAATCATACTGGGAACTTTTTGGGCTTATGTCCTAATTGGCATACTTAATCACGTATGGAGCAATGAGTCCGTTGCAGCGCAATGGTGGCTCTTAACGGGCCTAGTTATAGGATTTTACAACACTAAACCAAATATAAACAAGAAGAAACAAATAAAGAACTGATATACTAATACAGAGATAAAGGAGTTATATGATTGCAGAAAACCCACTAAGCTTATTGAAATTTGAAGCAGCTCATCCAGAAATTCCAACAGACGAAATCATAACTATATACACCGTTGCATTGGCCGCATATCGTTCGGGGGTTGTGAGTTTAAAGAATGCGCCTCTATCAACAGATTTTTTATTATTACAAAGTGAACATCAAGAACGGGAAGAAGGAGCTGTATGAAAAAAGCACTAATCACGGGCATTGCAGGGCAAGATGCAGGACATTTAGCGAAATTCTTACACGAAAAAGGCTATAAAGTTTATGGTACGGTTCGGGGGCAATTAGAGTCTACGCATCCAAGATACCAAAAATTAAAAAACGAATTCCCGTATGTTGAGCTAATTATGGCCGATCTGCAAGATCTTGCAGTCTTGACGCGTACCATGCAGGAAGTTAAGCCAGATGAGGTGTACAATCTTGCCGCAATTAGTCACGTAGGCTATTCGTTTAAAGATTCAATACTTACCGCAGATGTGACGGCTAAGGGTGTCCTGAACATGCTCGAAGCAATTCGCCTGGCAGGTCTCGAAAAGTCAATTCGCTTTTATCAGGCATCAACTTCAGAAATGTTTGGCGGACTCGACTATAACCGCCCACAAAAAGGATACAACGAAGAATCTGCATTTCATCCACGCAGTCCCTACGGAGTATCTAAATTATTCGGACACTGGATAACTAAAAACTATAGGGAAACCTATGGTATGTATTGTTGTTCCGGGATACTTTTTAATCATGAAGGTGAACGAAGGGGCCCAGAATTTGTAACTAGAAAAATAAGTAAAGCAGTTGCTCGAATTAAATTAAATAAACAAGATGTGCTTGAGCTTGGAAATATGGATTCTTGGCGTGACTGGGGCTACGCAGGTGACTATATTGAAGGTATGTGGTTGATGTTGCAGCAAAATGAACCAGATGACTATGTCCTGGCTACGGGTGAAGCACACTCAATAAGAGAATTCTGCGAGCTAGCTTTCAAGGAAATTGGAATACAGCTTAAGTGGCGAGGAAAAGGTATAAAAGAGGTTGGTTATGATGCCGCTAACAACAAAACCTTAATCAAAGTTAATCCTGATTTCTTTAGGCCTGCAGAAGTAGACATTTTATTGGGTGATCCAACTAAAGCAGAAACAAAACTAGGCTGGAAGCGCAAAGTAGATTTTGAAGGACTCGTAAGTTTGATGGTAAAGCACGACTTGGCAGAGGAATCAGAACTACTATATGCAGGATATAGCTCGGAAGGACCGTTGAGGCACATTGTTTTCTTTGTCATAAAGGAAAAAGTTACTGATAAAGAACTACTAGAGTTTATCAATAAAGCAGACGCGCTTATAAAGAAAACTAAAGGCGTCATTAAGTATAATGTAAACCAGAGCATGGATGTGCGTAAGGGTAGAATCGTAATCTTGAACGCGGTCTTTGACAACATAGAAGACTTTGAGAGCTATAGAAAACTCCCCAAGCATACTGAGTTTGCAGCGGAGGCATCAAAGATTTCCGATTGGTTTAATGGTGATTATTTAGAGCAGTAGATTTTAAACACATAAATCTATCTCTTTGATAATTTTTCTTGATATGTCTCCCCACGTTTCAGTGAGGTGCGGTTTGCTAGGATGTAAATCGCTTAGGCTTTTTGCTATTACTCTTTTCATGTCATGTACGTTATGGGGATTAAAATAAGCAGCATTGTTGCCTGCTACTTCTCTAAAAACCGGGATATCGCTAACCGCTAAAGGAGTGCCGTAACTAAATGCTTCAGCAATTGGTATGCCAAATCCTTCATATAAAGAAGGTACGATCATAAGTGACGAGTGTGAAATTAATACGGCCTTCTCTACATCGCTTACATAACCAGTCGATACTACGCGTGAACCTAAATTGTTTAAAAGCCTAATGTCTATGCCTTCATTCCAGCCTTTAGCGCCAACGATAACTAAATGATTTTTATTCTTCACTGCCTCATTTAATAAGCCATATGCTTTCAGTAGATTATTAATGTTCTTTCTAGGTTCTTTATTGCCAATAAACAGTACATACTTTTTAGCTATACCAAATTTTTTTAAAATATTAACGGATGCGTCTTTATCTGTCCTTATAGCACTAGCCGCAGGTATGTGGGTTACAATAATTTTTTTCGCTAGTCTGGGATAATGTTTTTCAAGTTCATTTGCCATAGCAAAAGAAATACACTGCACAAATCGCGCGCCACGTATTGATTTCGGAACAAATCTTTCCAAATCTCGCTTATTTCTCTTACTCACCGTATCCGAATAATCAATGTAAGCGAAATCATGAACAGTAACAGTGTAGGGTGTACGAAACAAACTGATCTTAGAAATAAAATTAGGAAAAATTGCAAAATCAAACCTCAAACCTGTAAGTACTTCTATGGGGATGTTTAAACCAATCCTACGTAAAGCATTAAATATTTTTCTGTGCACAAACTTACTCTGTTTGTACTTAACACCCGTTAAGTCAGGAAGATCTACATTACTACGACCAAGAAAATTAAAATAATGAGCAACAATTTGATAATTATTATTTTTCGCAAGCGACTCCAGTAAGCCCAGGCTATAGATTCCAATCCCAGACTTGTTCGGCTGAGCGGCAGCATCAATATCAAAAAAAACCGTAGGTTTATTATTTTTCATGTGATTTGTGCATTTCGTCATGTATTACCTTGGCCGTATTTGACCATGGAAATTTTGACGCCTGTATAATACCCTTTTCAATAAGATTCTCGCGTAATTTAGGATTTTCAATTAGCTTTTTTATAGAAACAGATAAATTAGTACCATTTTTTTGTAATAGCGAAGCATCGCCTGCAACTTCTGGTATCGAAGAATTACTATAAGCAATAGTCGGACAGCCAAGCGCCATAGCTTCTAAAATAGGCAGACCAAATCCCTCATATAAACTTGGAAATACAAATACAAGAGCATTTTTGTAAAGTGTTTCTAGCTCATAATCACTAACATATCCTAAAATAATTATATCTTTCTTATATTCTATATTCTTGTTTACTTCACGAGTCCAACCAAGTTTCTTTAGATTTTCTTTTAGCTCAAACTCTTTCCCGACTAAAACTAGTTTTAGATCAGGGTAGTTTGGCTTAAGTATAAAAAAATCTTTTACAAGCTGCATGATGTTCTTGCGAATATCAATGCCACCCACATAAAGTAAGTATGTTCCTTGCGTAATTTTTTTAACATTGTTATTTGCTGTTTGCTTAGATGTTGACAGGATGCGATCGACTCCAAGATGCGCAATCTTAATTTCTTTCTCTTTAATCGAAGGAAAGTACTTTACTAAGTCATGTTTTGAGCTGTTTGATATGGCAAGTATTATTTTGGCGTTCTTTAACTCATTAAGATCACTAATATATTTTTTCCATTGTATCTTACCGCCCAGCGACTGTTTAATTTTTTTTGTAACTGTTTGATTTTTTTGTAAATTGAGATCATCTTTTCTGAAAAGAACTGGAATTAAATCATGAAACATTACTACAGTAGGTACGGATTTTGGTACACCTAGACCAAAATCAAACTGTAATAGCACATCAACAGATCCTTTTTTTATATTTATTTTTTTAAATGGTCTTAGTACGACTCGTACATATTTCTTTTTATTTATCTTAGGTGTCTTTAGTGGATGATAAGAGAGTCTGCTCTCTGTAGTGGGAAAAATCGGTTTAGGAAATAATGGATCATAGTAGAGCACAAATTCATCACCAGCCTTAGCGCCAATCCTGAACAATGGAACTAATGTTCTGCCAAGCGCCTTGCCGATGCCCCGATGCTTTGTTTCGCCTTGCAGAGGGCGTACGTCTATGCCCAGTATCATTTTTTAGTAGCTCCAGCAGCTTCAAGTACTTGCAATGTTTTCTTTGCTGTTTTTTGCCATGTAAATTTTGCAGCCTGTTTGTATCCTTTATTTATCATACTCTTACGTAGCACCAGGCCCCCTATTAATTCGTTTATTGATGGTGCTAAGGGTTTACCATCAGACACTAATAATGCAGCATCTCCGGCAACTTCCGGCACCGAAGAATTACTGTAAGCAACAACTGGACAGCCAGCTTGCATTGCCTCTAAGACGGGCAAGCCAAATCCTTCGTATCGACTAGGAAAAACAAACGCCACAGCATGACTATAAAGCCATGCTAGCTCCTCGTCTGATATAAAGCCAAGCAAATGTATCTGCTTAGGTTTTGACGAAGCTTTTACTGCTTCATGTAGTCGAGCAGCCTCAGGAACTTCTTTGTCTACCACTTCTTTACCAGCAAGAATGAGATGTGTATTTGGGTGTTTAACCCATACGGCTTCCATATCTGCAACAAAACCAACCAGTCCCTTGCGGGGATCCGCACCACCTACGTAAAAAATATAGTCCAAACCCTCCATTTTTTGTAATGATTTGCTGGGTTTTGGCAATACGTCCGATACGGGGCTAGCCGCTAAAGGTATAGCATGGATCTTACTGCTGTCTACTCCGGGGAGGAACTTTGCCAGGTCATTTTTACTATATTCTGAGATACTCACTACTCCTGCCGCCTTATGATAGTCTTGCAGTGATTTCTCGGCAAGCATCCACATAAGTTTGAGCCTAATATAGAAAACAATATTACCAGGGTTAAATCCGCCAAAATGAATGTACTGATATGTATCCTTATATATAAACGGTATGAGGTCGTATAGTACAGAAACCACCGGTGTTTTTTTTGCAATAATAGGTTGCTGAATGTCTATATGAAAAAAAACGTCTAAGTCATATCGATCAACATGTAGGGGGTTTTGTCTAAGATACATCGTGCGTACAAACTTTGCTTTACGAGTCCAGGCTTTTTTACCTGTTTTAATTGAACTAGAAAATCCCTGAGATAGTTTAAAAGTTGGAGCTTCAACGCTAGGATCAGATATAAAGAATATATACTCATTATTTTTATCGATTTCACTCAAGGCTTCAATTAACTGAGTGGCGTATCTGCCGATGCCACGATGCTGAATACCGCCCTCTAAGGCTCGTAGGTCAATACCTATTTTCATGATACTACCTTGCTTATAATCTGACGCCCAAACAATTGACGCCAAACAGCTACAAACAAGCCAACCGCAAAGTATATTCTTCTTTTTAAGCCCTGCTTTCTTGACGGGATAATGCAATACTCATGGTATTTTTTTCTAAGTGAGGCTATAAGATACTTTCTTTCCACTGCGCGTATAGTAAAGAACATCTCATTCCTATAAAAATAAGGCGTGTCATATATGTGGGAGTAGGTTTTCTTGGCTCGTGTGCCTCCGCTTGGTGCGGCCAGGTGTGTAAGTGCAGCTTTAGGTTCGTAATATATTTTCATACCACTTTTTATTATGCGTCTTGCCATATCACTTTCTTCTCGAAAAGCATTATAGTAATATCTTGTATCAAAACCGCCTAAGCTAAGAGCATCTTTTACTTTGATAGAATGATTACCGCCAGGGAAAGTATTAGTATATGCTGAATTGGTTGCCGTAAACACTCCGTGTGAAATACCATACTCGTCAAATCGTAAAACAGACTTCTCTATTGGAAATCCTTTCTGCAGTACCCTACCTGCAACGGCACTAATTGCTGGATTATTATCAAATGCCTTCAAGTGATATTTCACCATGTCCTTATGTAGTACTACATCGTCATCTAGAAACAGCACAATTGGAGCTTTAGATAGTTTAAGGATTAAGTTCCTGGCAGCAGGAAGTGAGGGTGGAGTAGCCTTTAGATAACGTAATCTTTTATCTTTAATTGACGCTAATCCTCTTAGTGTTGATAAATCATGCGAAACGCTTTGGTCTAATACAATCAGTTCTAAGTTATTGTGAGATTGTTTCAGTACGTCAAGGATAGTATCTATCAACATCTCGCCGCGATTATATGTCGGTATAGCAACACAAATATCAGGTTTAATGCTCATTATTTCACTACTTTACGTTTAATTTTACTAATGAGTTTTCGATAAACCTCGGGCTCCAAGCCAATTGCTTTTGCCATACGTAGAGTATGTGCAGAGTTGTTCTTTTTTTTATCTGTGATTATGCCATACCGTAAATTATCTATAATTCTTTTTACACGTTCATCCCCCTCATATTTCGAAAGAGATATTCGCCCCTTTACTAGACGACGTCTTTGCGCCCAGGCCATAATTTTTATTTCGGTTACTTTTTCATTCTGTATCTTTTGATTCCTGGCACTAATTCCAATTTCATTTTCTCTGTAAATATATAAGGGCTCGTCAATATTAGCCAATAGTCCATGTTTACTGAGCCTAAGCCAAAACTCATAATCTTCAGCTGGCCAATATGATTTTTCATATAAACCCGCTTTTATGGCCTTTGATTTTATAAACATAACCGATCCGTGCGCGAACGGGGAGCGTATTAGTAACTCTTGGCGTAGCTCAGGGTCATTTAGAAGGACATGATGTTCATGTTTAATTATGCTTTTTTCATTCATGACACTCATCGAGCTGCCAACTATTACTAGTTCAGTATTACTTTCAAGCAGTTTAATTTGTTTTTTAAATCTGCTGGGTAGTGAGGCGTCATCAGCATCATGTCTAGCTATGTACTTACCCTTTGCTTCAAGAATGCCTCTATTCAAACTCTCGACCAGCCCCCGATTTTCTTGCTCAAGTAATCGTATCCTCTTGTCCTTGTAATGTCTTATGATTTCATTAGATTTATCCGTTGAGCCGTCATCTATGATTATTAGTTCAAAATCATCAAATGTTTGCGCTAAGATACTGTCGATGGCTTCTGTTAAATAGGCTTCACCATTGAAGACACTCATAACTACCGAAACGGTTGGTGTTTTTATATACTTTTCCATGATTGGGGCAATACATCTCTAGTGTTTACTCTTTTGTCGTTAAACCAAACCTTGGGTCCAACAACAATTTTATGCTTGTTTTGATTCAACCAGGCAGCCCACCAGCTGAAGGAACTGTTTGCGATAATATTATGCGAACAACTAGACATGAGCCTCATATCTTCAAAACCTTTTTTATTGCCACTAACGTACACGGTCTTTTGTTTTAGCAAAATATTTTTCTTACACCATTCGATATCGTCAGAAAAAACGAAAACTGTGTAAGTATCAGGTTGTTCTTTTTCAATTATTTTAAGCGCCTTTTGATAATATGTAGAATCTTTGGTACCGTGAAATTTGTTAGCGTGTATGTTGCTTACGTAGTCACCGCGCCTTACATGTAGCGAAATGCTTGGTCCAGCCTCAATCTTATTTAGCATTACCCGGTTCTTGCTACTAGGCTTTGTTACAAATTCAAAGTCTTTGAGTAGCGTAGGTCTTATATCTTTGAAGTACTTTTCGGTCTGCCAAAAGCCAATTAGATATGTATTATTTTTGCGTGAAAGAACATTCGAGTCAAAGCTATGGTGGGGTTCGCGGTAAATATTCCATGCAATTCCCTTAGCCAGGTGCTTTAATTTTCTCAGAATGCCTTTTGCTCCTACATAAATTGGCTCAGGATTTTCACGGGGACGTTTTGTATGTTCAAGAAATGTAGGATTAATTTTGAAGCAATCTAGTTCGTACTCACGAAATGTGTCAACTTCTGCAATATTTTCAAAGAATATCAAATCCATTACTAGATTAGTTCTGTTTTTAAGAGATAGTTTTCTTGCGATTGCATACTGGAACATTTGGTTACCAAGTCCACCCATTAACCTCACAGCTATCATTTTTTCTTACCTGACGTAATAACTTCTTCATATAGAGTAAGGTACTCTTTAGCAAGTCTTTCCCATGTAAACTTTTCTTGCCAAGACTTTTTACCATCACGACCTAGTTTTTCACGCAACTTACGATTAAGTGCAAGCTTTGTTAGTTTTATAAGTGTATCCTTTTGATCAGCTACAACACGGCTGTTATGAGAAGGATGTGCCTTAACAATAACTCCAGCGCCCGTCCATTCTGCAATCTCCGCACTATTACCAGCTGGGGTTGCTAAAAATGGTACCCCAGCTGCGGCAGCTTCAAACAACACTAAAGGGCTACATTCAATGTTTGATAAAAACACAAAGACGTCACACATCTTTAAAAGATCACGTATATCATCTCTGTGATCACCATCTACCATTATTACGCGTTTACCTACAAACTTCCGACGATTGTTTACAAGCGCTGCCTGTTCGGCAAATTCTCGATAATTACCATCATCTGGACGCGTACTACCAACTGATAAAAAGGTGGCTTTACTGACGGGGAGTTTCTTGAATGTCCTTAGAGTATCTAAATGACCCTTCTCTCCATATAAGCCTATAGTCATTATTGTAAAGCCACCAATACCATACTTATTACGTAAGAAAACTTTTCGCTCGTGCGTTAGAGGGTCTGTAAACTCATGCTCATCGGCACCGTTAGGGATAATACGAATATTTTTTATCTTATGTTCTCTTGCAAAGTTAATATCCCGATAATCATAAGATAAGTAAACGGTTGCGTCATATTTCTTCAATATAGAGGGAAGTGCGTCAAAGTATTTCTTATACGTTGGATCATACAAAGCGGAGTATCCACAAGGAACAAATATTTTCTTTGCTTTTATTTTATCAATTACTTCAAACAAAAGATCGGCTGTCCATTGTTGTGCGGCATAGCCCATTATCACATCAAAGTCTGATTTTATTAGGTATTCTTGGTATTTTTTCTGATCTTTGCCCTTAAAACCATTTACCTTGTTGCCGCTAACATCGAATTCTACAATTTTAACCCCATTATGCACAAGGTTCTTACGATTAGGCATCTTAGTGGTTGCTACAGTAACATCATGGCCTGCTGCTACCATTCTTTCACTAAGACGGCGTACTACTTCTTGAGCACCACCAATTGAAGGGTAATAAAACTCAACAGTATGGAGAATCTTTAGTTTTTTCACTCATATTATTTTACCCTTTTTATAGAGGTACGTATACCACGTGGTATGTAATTAAATAATCTAGGGACATAGCTAGGTTTAATAAGCAATAGTCCTAGACAATTTTCAATAGATATTAACAAATAACCACGAAGTAATGAGAACTTAGCTAATGTAAATTGCTGGTTCACATACTCATTTTTAACTGAAGCCAGATGCTTAGAAGGGACGAATCTCCGCATCAAATAGTAGCTATACGCAATAAAGATGGGGTTCTTTCTTACAAATTTTTCAGCCCAAAGCTCATCATGTATCATTGACACAAATCTCGATTGCTCCTCATTGTTTAGCTGAGATATACTTAAAGAATTATTTACTCTATATTGAAATAGGACTTCGGGTATCAAGTGTCCTTTCCAGTTCCTCAAAATTCTGCGCCATAAATCATAATCTTCAGTTGGGCCGTATGTCTTACGATATAGCCCCGCTTCGATAGCTGCCTGCTTTCTGAATATTGTTGCACCATGTGCGAAAGGGTTTACAAAATAAAGAGAGCGTCTAAGATCTAGATGATTCGGGGGCAGAGCTACGGTAACACCATTACTTTTACTATTTAAGAATTCAATTTGCTCAAAATAGGTACTGACTAGTCCGTTGGCACTAGACTGTTTTAGCCACTCTAATTCAAGCTGTAGTCTTTTGGGTAGAGAAATATCATCGGCATCCATGCGGGCTATGAATTCACCTCGCGAAAGATGAATAGCCTTGTTTAGGCTGTATACAAGCCCGTGGTTTGTTTGTCTTATTAATCTGATACGGGTATCTTCATAACTGTCTATAATTTTTGCGGAATCATCAGTAGATCCATCATCTATAATAATAAATTCAAAATCCTTAGAAGTTTGTGCAAGAATACTATCTATTGCAGGTTTTAGAAATCGAGAGCCGTTATATACTGACATGATGACAGAGGTACGTGGTTGTTTACTAGGGGAGAGCTCGCTTATATGATTTGACCAGTTCTGGTTCATATCAAAAATGTGTTTTTCTAAAAACATTCGTTGTTTTGCAGTGATGAACGGATCGTTCCAGGATTGGTTGTAAATTTTTAATGCGTCTTCTATGCCCTTTAGGGTATCGCCCTTACTAATGTTTTGATCATGTCTTCTGTAGTAGGCAAGAGTTTGACTTAGCGGACGCAACGAGTCTGGGAATTTAGCCGCAATCCTTAACCATAGGTCATAGTCCTCAATTGCTTTTAAGTGGTCAGATTCATTAAACGCTCCTACGGAAAGCACTGCATCTTTTCTTGCTAATACAGTTAATGTGCTGATTGCATTTTGTTGAAGTAGCACTTCATAAGAAGTTGCGTCCTTGAGTACTTTACTATCAACCACTTTATCGCCGGTTAAGACGCCGTTTTCCTGTATGATTTCAGCTTGACCAAAACTGAGCATGACTTTTGGGTCATCAAAAACTGGTAATTGGCTAATAAGCTTATTTGAAGCCCATAGGTCATCCGAATCTTGAAACGCAACCAGTTCACCCTTTGCTGCTTTCAAAGCCGCATTTCGGGGGACAGCAGGCTTTCCTGAATGCGGTAGCTTTAAGTATACAATTTGGTCTTTGATAGGTTTCAGGACTTGCTCTGTATTATCGCTAGAGCCGTCATCGGCAATAATTATCTCTAGCTGGTAACCTTTGGGCAGTTTTTGCTCAAGAACACTCTTAATAGATAGCTCCAGATAGGAAGCTCTATTATACGTAGGAATAACTACGCTAATAGTTTTCATGCTGCTGAAGTTTTTGCAAACTGTGCATCAAACTCATCAAGCCAGATTTGAAGTAACGATAGTTCAAATTCGCTTTCATCAAGTGTAAAGTTCTTAAGATACTTTCTTGCAATCTGGTGCGCCTTCTTCTTATCTATTTCGCCCATACCTTTTTTGGCAATGATGGTCACATTTCTAGTTGCTAGATACGAAGTTTGTTCAACCTTAATATTCTTGAAACCGTATAGTTTGATCAGTTCCGTTAGCCTACCAACAGACCATCCTTCATAATGCGTTGCCCAGAAAGCTTCATTTGAACCAAATATATGACGTAATGCTATCTTCTTTTCTCGATCTGTTGACTTATGGTTTAGGGCGACTTTTGCTGTTTCATCAAAATCCGGTACTTCAATATGTAAAACTCCTCCTCGCTTCAGCCAAGTATGCCAAGATGCAAGTAGTGCTACGGCAATATGTCTAGGAAAGTGCTCATAGGTGTGATGTAAACGTACTTCATCAATAGTCTTACGCTTATATCTTAGTTTTGCGAGGTCAGCAAACTCATCAGCTACACTTTCCTGTTGAACTGTATGGTTATCAAGAGGGTAGTCAATATTAATATAACCTTCTAAATAAACTTGTCCGCAACCAAGATGCAACTTTACTTTTTTATCTGCCATATCTTTCTTTTCCTTCCTTCCTTAATTCGGGACCAGTTATCTTGTGCGGTATTGCTCTTATCTATAAAACTCTTCTCTATCCAATCCTTTTCAGGTACCTTCAGGTTTTTCCATCTCTTTGTGTAAGTAGACCAATCAATCTTCTGACGCTCGAGATTCCCAACCCTAACTTCAGTATTTGCATCAGAGTAATGTTCTATATAAGAAGTAGGAGAGTCAATGCACACATAGCCCGCATCCCATATGCGTAATGATAAATCACCATCAGCATGATAGAAAGAATAGCTATCTGCGTCTATAAAGTTAACTTTTTCTAGGGCCTCACGAAGATACATGCCGTGATTTACAAACATGCGATTCCCCCAAGTTAGCCCAACCCAATATTCTTCCTGTTCTGGCCAATTTCGCCAATAGAATGCAACCATCCCAACATTTTCTTGTTTTGAGCGTCGTTCCTCGGCGAGCTTAATACCGTTAGTGATTGCTCCAGGTATAACTAAGCAATCATCACTTAGCATACATATATACTTGCCGGTAGCGGCACGGAAACCTAGGTTCATGAAGTAACCCCATGACTTTCGCTCAATAGGCTCTCCCTTCCATTCACCGCGGTTGTGCTGAAGTATGGTAATCACATCTTTTTGTTTCATGAGCCAGCTTATTGAACCATCAGTTGAGCCACCATCTATAACTATGATTTCAGAAACTAAACCCTTTACATCTATGCGGGCAGTAGCAATTGTTGACTTGAGAAATTCAAGCCGGTTGTAGGAACCAATGACAACCGACACAATAGGTTTGAATGACATATATCTTCTATTTTACTCTAAGAACCGTAACTTTACATGCCAATAAAAACGTAGATCAGTACATGATGGCTGATGAGAAGATTGCCCACATCAATAATAGTATAGAAACACACTAATCTCCACTTAAATGAGTAGAGTTTAAGCTAAAGAATTGATAAAAAGTCAATAAGTTTTTTAGTAGACTCTAGCCAATTATTATAACCTTCTGCAGATTTTTGAGCGGCATTATCACCTAATCTTTTGTAATTCATACGTCCAATTTTCGCCCAGGGTTGTTTTTCTGTAAGTAGAAAGGGAACATTAGGTTGCGCCACACTTTTATTAATTGCCCCAGAGAGTCTGTCTTTAAACGGGACGTAGTCGTCTTTAAGCAGGACACCATTTGATCCGTGGTTTATGTATTCATTCATTGTCGGAGCGTCATGTGCGATGACTGCACAGCCGCGCGCAAGTGATTCTAGGAACACCATTCCCACACCCTCAGTGAGGCGAGGAGACAAAACGATATTTGCCCGCTCGATTTGACGTAAGAAATCAGCTCGCTCACTTGTCTCTTGGATCACCGTAATTTTTGTTTTGCCGATAACAGTGGGCAGTTCGTAGAATTTATTTTCTTCTATGCGTGGATCAGTGTTTGGTTTAAATAATAACTCCTCTGCATGTAATGATCTGCATAACTTATCTATAAATTCAGGACCTACCATTCCTACGCGGTTCCAGTAATATATAATCCGGCCATGATCCCATGTTGCGGGTTTTAGGCTCGCAGGATCTTTGTAGTATGCAAGCCTAATGACATCCAACCTGGCTTGTATTGCTTGCTTATGTATTGCTTCCGAAAAGGCAATAATCCTCAGGTGCTTCGGGAGAGCGCCCCACCATTCTTCATTATAGCCTTGTGCTTGATCCCACATAGGGATCCAGACGAGCTTTAAATCCTCTCTATCAAGCAGTTCCTGGGGAGGAGGAAGCATACAGAATAGCAGCGTATCACCTTTCTTTGGATTTTTAAGAATTTGGTCACCATCCCATGCAGTAAGAACTATATTCATATAATTCTTTAGGGGTGCTACAAGCAAATCCCTAAAGGCATCACTAGATTTTAAGTGCCAATCTAAACAATATGCAGTGACATTTTTCATTTTAGGCTGACTTCTATCCTTCGCATGACCGATAGCAGGGACTTTTCATAACTTTTCTTAGAGTGCCTAGAAAGTGCTGTTTTTTGAGCAGCTAATGATCGTTTTCGTAACTCTTTTATTGGCAATACTGATGTATTAATTAGTGTTTCACGGATTGTTTCAACCGTATTATCTTTAAGTAATACGCCGAAATCATCTACATCTATATGTGACTCATGACTGACTATAGGTATGAGACCTTGTATCATAGATTCAACAATTGAACCGGGGCTTCCTTCGCTGCACGAGGGCATAATCGCAACATTACATTTTCTGGATAACATAAAGAACTTATCTGATGGGAATGCCTCAAAATCATAAAGTATCACATTAGGCTGGGCCAAACTATCTTTATAATAGTTTGAAAATTCAGAATCCATAAATGTATAAATATGCAGTCTAAAATCAGGTAAGTACTCTAGGGCATCTAGCACAAGATCCAGGCCTTTATGAATATTACCCGCGCCAGCAATAAAAAGAATATCTTTACGTCCGCATTCTAAATCGCCCTTGGTCTTCTTGCGGTATTCGGTAGTAAATGAACCAATAGGCACCGAAAAGACATTCTTAAAACTAGAAAAGGTTGCGGCTAATTCTTCATTGCCAAGACAAACTATTGCCGAAGCAAGCTTGTTAGCACTCTCTTCCGAATGGCCAATAAAGCGATCATTCGGAAGAGAAATGCCATGTCGTTTCTTGAAGTACTCAAAACGTTCTTTTTCTTTCGCATTATGATATTTCCAATAACTTCCTGTTGAAAAGTAAATGAAATGAGATGTTGGAGAAAGTTGTTTTTTTAGATTTTCAAAATTTATTCCACCGTGGCCGATAACCAAGTCGTAATCAGTTCTGAATTTAAAGTCACAGTCGTCCCAGTTTATGATATCTACAGTATAACCAAGCTTATTTAAAACTTTTGGCCAGCTTGTAGCAAGACCATCATTGCTAAAGCGGACGGATGTTCCACCGGACAAACTGTCGACAACCGGTTGGCTTAAATAGCTCAGCAGCGCACGCTTTTTAGCGGGATATTCTTTAATTTCTTCACTGAAGTTCAGCACTACGGGAGGATTGCTTCGTATTACCTCTAAGTCTGAGGGAATGTTTACTTTTTTGAGAACATTCTTAAGTCTGCTACGAATGCGCATAGCAATAGCTTATCTCTTCGAGAGGACTGGCATTAAAACCAGTGTATCTTTAGTGGGCGCTTTGCTAATTTTGAAAGGCCCGTCAAATGGTCCGTTAATAAAATTCCAATCAACTTTCTTAGTATGTGCCGTAATTATTTTGTCTAACTCAACATGCTTCCATTCTCTTAAATGCCAGTGGTTCTTAGGCGTGCCATCAGGGTTTGTATATTCTGGTCTTTGGTTAGGTGTGCCAAAAACTACGAATTTCTTAGATACCCGGAGCAATTCCTTAATAAAGCGGTCATAGTCTTCCACGTGTTCAAGTACGTCCACGCATGTAACAACGTCAAAAGAATTATCTGCATATGGGAGGTTGTAACCGTCATAGGCACTAACTTTCTTAATTTTTGGGTTATTACCAAGATACTCCTTTGATGCGTAGGCAACGGCTTTTTTATCGACGTCAACACCTTCAACGGTGCTCGCGTTTACGGATAATATCGCCATACCGTAACCAAGCCCAAGACCGACATCCAGTACGGAATCGGATGGCTTAATAAGGTTGTTGAGGGCATAGTAGTACACTACTTTCTGACAAGGGACTTCCATTGGTTCATCAGTGGTTGAATAGTCTTTAGGATCAACTTTTATAGGCTTGGTTTTTTCAACTGGTTTGCTCGGTGTGCTCTGAATTGGCACCGAAGGAGGCGGTAATTTAGTCAATTTATAGCCAGCAGTATTAACTGCTTTTTGGATTGTCTTTTTTAACACGGTCTTACCTCTCTTATAAGTTTTATTATACCTTACGCTTGATTCTCGTTTATTAGTATTCCCACTTGAATTATTATGGGGCACTTTTTGCTCGAGATTCTCGGGCAGAAAAAAGTCCAAAAAGTCAGCTAACAAGAGATGGTTCAGCTTTAATGTTTTTGGTAACTTGGAAGTAGCTGTAACTTTTCTTTTATCCTCCCATTTTAAATTCCAGGTCGGACCTTCGCCACTGGCATGCGTTCCTTCCGTGAGTCCAGTATTAACAACAAGGTTATACTTTGGCCAGACAAAATACTGCTCATTTAGAAGCATGTTCATTAAGAATGAGATATCCCAGCTGCCTTTTAGCCTCCCATCACTTAGCTCATGAATGGCATAAGGAATATCTGCGCCACCCTTTGAAAGATCTACCCGTTTTTTTGTAAGCTCTTTAATCAGGGCAGGGTCATCAAATGATTGTGCTTGCCACCTGTCTTTCCAAGTAGCCCAGCCCCATGAAGAGAAGCGGGGTGTTAAAAATGCATCATAAGGGTATTTGTCTAAGTTTTTTCTAGAAAAGGGGTAGCGAAGCCCTGTAATACCAGCAATTTCAGGATTAGAACGATAGGCAGTTAGGCACGTCTTCATATAATCATAGAACTCAGGAGCAACACAGACATCATCTTCAATTACGATAGCAGTCTCATGAGAATTGAAAACTAGCGTAAGCCCATCACGAATGGATGTACTTAACCCTTTATTCTTGGGCGAATAGTATTTTACTACCTTGGCCCATGTGATCCCGTCAATAATGCTCCTAACTTCTTTAATCGAGTCAGTGTCCGCGTTAGAACGAGGACCATCTGCAAAAACATAGATTAGCTCTATGCCTGAATTCTTGAGGCAATCGAGCGTTTGCTGAAGTTGTTTATGTCGATTAAAAACGAATAATGCGACTGGTACTGGTTTATTTTTTGCCATAGGTTCTAGTGTCAGCAAAAATATTAGTTAAGTAAGTACGCGCAACAGTAATGTATTCTTGTTCAGCTAGGTATTCTATTATTTTATTGCGTTCATCTGTTATTGAATCCATGTCATAACATTCAATAAGTAGAAAACGGGGACGGTATTTCTCCCAATCATTTGTACGGAGTGCTTCAAGGTCTTTTCCTTCTATATCAACAGTCATGAAGTCAATTATCTTCTTCCTGGGCAAGTGCTTATCAAGTAGCTCAACAATAGATACGACGGGGACGGTACGTCTTTCTACGATTTTCCAGCCTTTTATTCCCTCTCGCATCGTTGCAAGTTTTTTGTCGAATGTATTTACAGCTCGTTCATTGAAAACATAGAAAGTAAGATCTTCAGACGGCTCGCCAATACCAGTCGAGATATTTATATCGTTCGGTCGCTCAATATTAAACTCTTCGATAAGGTCTGGGTCTGCATCAACGTTTATGCCGTTCCAGCCCAGCTTATAGTAGTAGTATGTGTTAGAAAACCTCTGAGGGTGGTGTGCGCCCAAATCCACGTAAAAGCCCTTGGATTCACCCACAAAACGCCTGAGTACAACGTCTTCACCCTCTTGTGAGTATGAAATAATACCATAGTCACCCCTGGCAACTACCGGATTAGACCCTTCGTTACTCACAATTTTCTTAAATCTTTCTTTGATGCATAGAAATTCTGGTAGAAAGTATCAGACATTGCGACTGGCCCCTTAAACCTATTTAGATTTTCATCAAATTCGTATGCAAGATAGCCATACTCCTTCAGGTAATTAAATATATCTTCCGGTTTACGCCTAGCTCCTTTTAAGGGAATATCAGATATCTCAAAAGAAATATAGGTTACATTACCTGCCTTGAGAGTATTGCGTGCGCCCTCTAGAACGTCTCGCTCATAACCCTCGACATCTATTTTTAGAAAATCAATAGTCTTTATACTATTTTCAGCCATATAAGCATCTAGCGTAGTAACCTCTACCTTTTCAGTGTCAATTGACTTAATGTCTCCAAAAACTGGCTTACCAAAGGTGTTCCATGCACCATATCCCTCGGGAAAGATGTTCATTGTCGCTTTACCTTTTTTGTTTGACAAGGCTTGCTGGAGAGGGACTACATTCATACAGCGATTCAACGCTAGGTTCTCTTGCATCCGCCAGAAAGTGTCTCCAACGGGTTCGAAAGCAACAAGCTTACCTTTAGGGCCAATTTCCTTACTTATAAACACACTGAAGAGCCCTATGTTTGCACCTACATCTATGACGGTAGCGTTTTTATGTACAAGGCGTTTCATGGCCTTTAATTCAGGACTATAAAATTCCTTTTTAGTTACTACTTCAAGATTTTCTGAATCGTTAGGGTAGTGCGTGAAACGCATGCCCCACGAGTCGGTGACAATAACAGCCTCGCCGACTTCAATTGCATCTTGGTTGAGTTTTCGTCTGGAAGAGTTCTTATGATTTTTAGAATTAAGTATGATCTTTCGTTTTAATTTTCCCAGTGTACGCTTCAATATCATTTCTTCTTCCACTCCCATTCTGCAGGAACATCAATTACTGCTAAGCTCTTTTCTTTTCTACCCGCTACATCAAATTCTTTACGAGGTGTGTCTAATGCATACTCTCCATATTCCTTCTCGTGGGAAAACCTGAACCAGGAAGAATAACCACCCTCGTTAAGACCGAGGCGAGGGATGCGGATTTTAGCTCTGTAGTTACCCTTGTTAAAGGAGGGGCTATTACCGTTAAAATTTGTTCTAGTATGTACAACGATTTTGCCAGTATTGTCTTCGATCAAGTAGTTAATATGGCAATTTTCAATTGGCTCAGTTACTGTGAATTCGACCTCTGCTTCGAAATCTGATTCGGTTGAGAGCTTTGAATCATTCTTGATTTTGCTGTAATGAATTATGACTTCCCTTAGAATTGTAGAGGTTGGATCGAGTTGAGCTATCTGAGACTTCTTATAGTCAACAAGAACTTTATCAATGCTGCCTATGGATTGAATCTCACCATTGCTAAGCATGAGCCCCCTCTTGCAGAGTGTCCTCATGGATTCAGCACTGTGGCTTACCATCAGCACAGTACACCCTGAGCGCATTGTTTCCATGATTTTGTTTAGTGATTTCTTTTGAAATGCACTATCTCCAACTGAAAGAACTTCGTCAAGTATTAGTACGTCCGGTTCAAGATGGGCCGCAACCGAGAATGCTAACCTCACATACATACCAGAAGAGTAGAATTTTACTGGGGTATCTAGGAATCTCTCTACTTCGGAGAATTCTACTATTTGATTAAATTTGCCTATAATTTCCTGCCTACTAAGGCCAAGCATTGAACCATTCAAGAATACGTTTTCTCTACCAGTAAGTTCTGGATGAAATCCTGTCCCCACTTCAAGTAGGCTTGCAATACGTCCACGTATTTTTATGTCACCTTTTGTAGGATCAACAATACGAGAAAGTATCTTGAGCATTGTGGACTTACCAGAACCATTCTTCCCGAGAATACCAAATATTTCGCCTTGTTGGACATCGAACGATACGTCCTTAAGCGCCCAGAAAGTTTCCTTTGTATAACCAGGACCCCCACCGCCTAGAGGCTTTTTAATAAGGTTGCTTACATTCTTAAGAGTAGAAGTCTTAATTACTTCCTTCTGATGACTAATGACATATGATTTCGATAGGTTCTTTACTTCGATTGCTGGTTTCATTTAGATAATATCCACAAAATTCTTTTCAACTCGCTTGAAGTACCATATACCAAGCGCAATAAAAATTAATATTACAATCCAGGACACGGCTAACCCCTGCCAGTTAATCGGTTGATTATATAGCCCACCACGAACAAGTGTTATAGCTCCTGCCATCGGATTCAGGTATATATAAGTCTGAAATCTTTCCGGGATAAGGCTAATTGGATAGATTACAGGGGTTACGAAGAATGCGAGCTGGATAAGAAAAGGTAAAGCAGCGCGTACATCACGATACTTTACGTTTAGCGATGCAAAGAAAAGACCCGAGCCGAATGCGGCGGTTAGTATCATAATAATCGAAGGAATAAGAACAAGGAAGAACTGAAGTGGGGGCATGAGCTGGTAGATGAACAATATAACTACAAAAAAGATACTTGCAACCGCAAAATCAACAAGACCTACTACAAGTGCAGAAAGTGGCGGAATTAGACGCGGAAAGTATATCTTTGAAAGTACACCTTGATTTACTAAAAAAGAATTACTTACGGTGTTAAGAGAACCACTGAAAAGATTCCAGTAAAGCATGCCTAGATATGCAAATACAGGGTAGGGTATATCAGTGGAGCGGATGCCCGCGATAAGATTAAATACTATAATAAATACACCAGTTGATAGAACCGGTTGAATAAAGGCCCACGCAACGCCAATAGCAGTTTGTTTGTATCGAACTTTGATATCTCTCCAAGCAAAAAATAAAAAGAGTTCACGATAGAGCCATAGCTCTTGTAAATCTATTTTCCCGCGCTGGTTAGCGCGTATATGAAGCGTGTTAGATATGCTACGCATTTGTGGTGATTGAATTGTACCAATCGATGGTCATCTTTAGACCGTCCTTAAGTTGTATACGATTCTTCCAGCCAAGTTTATTTAGTTTATCTACGCTAAGTAACTTACGCATAGTGCCATCTGGCTTAGTTGGGTCAAAAGCAATATCACCCTCGAATCCCACAAGATCTTTTATCATGTGCGCAAGTTCGTTGATAGTTAAATCTACACCGGTACCTATGTTAATTTGAGTATTACGGACTTCTGTTTGCCCTTGCGATATATCATTGAAATTAACATTGTTCATAACAAATACACATGCCTCTGCCATGTCATCTACATGCAGGAACTCACGGTAGGGTTTGCCGCTTCCCCAAACTTTGAGAGTGACCCCACTATCATTACGCGCAATGCCGTACTTACTTAGGATATCTAGAATCTGTTGCTCGGATTCGAATAAAACCTCAAGGTTTTTAGATATTGATTCAAAATCATTAGCCTCAAGCATTTTGCTGAGAAAGGTTTTACGAATTAGTGCTGGCATGACGTGTGATTTCTCTAAATCAAAATTATCGTTGTAGCCATAAAGATTTGTTGGCTGTACTGCTAAATAATTAGTACCGTACTGGATGTTGTAGCTTTCAATCATCTTGATTCCCGCAATCTTTGCAATTGCATAGGGTTCATTAGTATATTCGAGGGGTCCTGTAAGTAAGCTGTCTTCTGTGATTGGTTGAGGTGCATCTTTGGGGTAAATACAGCTACTGCCAAGAAATAAGAGTTTTTTTACATGATGCCTGTAACAGGCGTCAATAACATTATTTTGAATTTCTAGATTGCTATGTATAAACTCAGCACGGTAGGTGTTGTTTGCCATGATACCGCCAACCTTAGCGGCGGCTAAAAACACATATTCTGGTTTTTCTGATTCAAAAAAATCTTCAACAGCTTTTTGTTCTGTTAGGTCCAGCTCCGACGAAGTACGTCCTATAACATTCGTATAGCCCTGGGATTCAAGGAATCTATATATAGCACTGCCAACAAGACCACGGTGACCCGCTATATAAATTTTAGAACTTTTATCCATAAGTTAACTAATAATACCAAAAAAGTGAGTAATTAGGGAAGTAAGTGAAGATATCACAACACGTTAACGTATATGCTGAAGTTGGGGTCATTAAACCAAAGCACCCCTTCGGCTACAAGGCTGAATCTTTCGACGCGTGGGCCTGGAGTAGCAGGTGTGCGAGCAGTAAATGTAAAAGTACCCTCCCGTCCCGGCAGTACAATGTTTTCTATGAGAACTGCAGGTCGAGTGTCTCTTATCCAGCCAGTAGTGTAAAGACCGCTACCTCGATCTTGAGGGGCTACGGTTGCAAGTCTCACGGGGAAGTTGCCATCTTTGGTCCATGGCATTGTGCCTGTATTTTTAGCTTTAACATATAGCGTAAACTCGGTATTGCGCGGAATATCTGCCGTACCTGTGCTATGCGAGTGCCATAAGGGCTGCCATGCGTATGATTTGCCTTCTAGATAAAGCGTAAGTCCCGGATCGTTAAACCAAGCCTGGCCTTCTGCAACAAGGTTTAAGCGTTCATATTGTTGACCTGATTTGGGCATCCGTACATAAAATTGGAATCCTGCAGTTTGTCCTGGGGAGACTGAGTTTTCGTTCATTTCAACAGCACGTGTAGAAGAAATCCAGCCTTGGCTTACAGCAGAATCTCTTTGTGGTTGCCAAGTTCCAAGTCTTATAGGTATGCCATTTGATTTTGACCAAGTTGCTCCTCCTGTATTTCTTGCAATTACCGTAATGAGCTGTGTTTCACCTGGGTCCATAACACCAGTACCCTTTTCGTAAATTATGTTTTGAACTTGCCACTCATAAGCTTTTGGTACGACTATTGTAGGCCTAAAACCGGGCCACTGTGCAAAAGCATTATTTTCAGATACAAGATTTAAGCTTTCTAGATAAGTTCCAGAGTTCTGTGGAGTGACCTGGAAAACAAAAGTACCAATTTCATTAGGAAGGACAACGCTTTCCTGAACTGTTGCAAATCTGTTTGTTCCGGTTAATGGGCTTATGCGGTCAGCCTTTTCCCAGGTGGCTAGTTTTACGGGGTTACTGCCATGGTTATACCAAGGCACTAGCCCAATATTACGCGCTCTCAGTGTAATGGTTTCTGTCTGCCCTTGTGTTATGACGTTGTCACCCCCCGAATATGTAAATGACTCTATATTCCATGCATAATTTGCGCCAGTCGTAGATCCAAACCAAAGTTCAAAAAAGTTCACAAAGTTATAGCTACCACTATAATACAGGCCAACTGTGCCGAACGGTGGTCTACCATAGAGGCCCTGCGGGTTGTTATAGGTATGCGGTGTGTAGCAGTACATTGCTGAGGTGGCTGCATTAGCAATGTAGTGAGTTCTATACAGTACATCATTTTGATCATAAAAATTTACGTCTTGTCTTGGATAAAGATTTGGTTTATAGAAATTCTTTTCAGTACCACATGTCCAGCTTGTGCTGGTGTACCACCAGTTCATATTGCCCCGGGCGCGTTCGTAGTGGAATCTTAGTACCCAAGTGCCGTTATCTATCTGGTAGAAAAAGTTTGAACTATCACTACAGCTGCCGCTAGTTGGGCAGCCGTAACCCATTGCCTGGCTTATTTGCCATGAAGTTGGATTAGGAGCGGTTGTAAGGCTTTGCTCTTTCTGCATGGTTGCAAGGATAACTTTTGGGCTGAGTCCATATATCTGAGCAGAATAGTAAATAAGATGTGATGCAGGTACGCTTGGATTGCCGCAAGGCGCACCAATGGAAAGGTACGCTTGTTTAGCTTGCGTTCCTGCAACATCACAATCTAAAGGGAAGTTCATGTTAGCGAGTCCTGCGCCCTTGCCAGCTAGGAATGCTTGAATGCTTTCTTTAGACATGGAGCCTGCATCAAGAAACACAGAATCATCAATAAGTCGCCCACCATCATATGCTGCAAATGTTTTTGCAGGATTGATGTATTGAAGGAACAATACAGATGAGAAACTTGCAATCACAAATAATAATATTTTTGTGACATTAAGTTTTATGGGTATTTTAATCATCTTAGTTTAATCTCAGTAGTATTTCTATATTGCTAAATTCTGATCCATCGGCTTTTGTCGCATAGATATCAAGCCTGCCGTTTTTACCACTACTAACATATGAAACAAAACCAGAAAACTTCCCGTTAACAACACTAAGCTCGCCCGTTGCAATAACACCAGAGACATCATCAATTAGTCTATAGGTAACCTTGGGCAGGGTAGAGGAGCCAGAGACTTCGTGTCCAGTAGTGATTAAAGCATTATTCTTTGGTGAATAAACACTAATCTCACCCGTACTTGAAATAATAGGCTCAGAAGTGTCTGTTGAGGGGCTGAAAACCCCATTATTATCGGTGATTCCTCCAGAGCCTTCATTCTCGTTTAAGCTGTTACCAGGATTACGTTCGTTACCCTCAGTGAAATTTTCTTGTGCTGTCTCGACTGTACTTGTAGTCTTGGCCGTATCGGTTGATGTAGATTTCTCTGTAGATAATAGATTAATAACGTCCCTTTTTTCGAGAGCGAATAAAATACCCAATAATATCAAAAGTAAGGACAGGGCAAAGATGAGCTTTTTCTTGGTTGTCGAACTGATTTTCTTTGATTTTTGCATATTTTTATTTTACTACTTTTACCCAACCATTTTAGCATAAACGGTCAATACATTAAAGGAGTTTGGTAAGTGTTGTATAGGTCACGACGAGTCGTCAGAATTAAATCTGATACCATAGATGTATGATAGTTTTTGTTATTGCTGGAGGGTCGGGTACAAGATTGTGGCCGCTCTCGACACATGAGTTCCCAAAGCATCTATTAAAATTAACGAACGAAAATAGTTTGTTGCAAAATACCATTAACAGGGTAGAGAAAGTAACAAGTACGGATAAAATATTCGTTATTAGCGAAGTTTCGCATGTAGCACATGTTAAAGAGCAGTTAAGTGAGCTGCCCAAAGACAATATATTAGCCGAGCCAGGTAGGCGCGGCACTGCAAGTTGTATTGCATGGGCGCTGAGTGAAGTTAAAAAACGCAAGCTCGACCCCAATGAGCCAGTATTATTTTTATGGGCCGACAGTTTAATTCGTAACAACGATGGCTTTGCCGCCAGTGCACTGAAAGCGGGTCAGGTTGCAGCTGATGAAAAGAAGATAGTGTTTATAGGCGCAGAGCCAACCTATGCCTCGACCGGCTTTGGTTACATGAAGAAGTCTAAACCAGTTAACGGCTGGCAGGGTATTTATGAACTTGAAGCATTTGTTGAAAAACCCGACAAAAAAACAGCAGACAAGTATTTTGACAGCGGCGATTACCTATGGAACATGGGCTACATGGTTGGTACGCTACGTGATTTTGAAAAAGAGTTTACAGATAACGCACCAGACATGCTTGATCGCTACACAAAACTTTGTGGCGTAAAAGATATTGACGGCGTCTACGAATCGTTTGAGAGTGTGGCGGTAGATTACGCTTTTTCTGAAAAACTAACAGACGCGCTTGTTTTGCATGGTACATTTGATTGGATGGACATAGGGTCTTTTGGGGACCTGCACGACGTAAGCTTACAAGATGATAGTGGTAACCATATACACGGCTCAAGCGTCGAGCTAGAAAGCACCACAAACAGCTATATACGTAACGAAACAGATGTACCCGTAGCCGTTATTGGTCTAGATAACGTGGTGGTGGTTAATACGGTAAATGGCGTACTAGTAACTAACAAGAATTATTCGCAAAAAGTAGGCGATGTAGCTAAAAGATTACAGGGGAAATAATGAAAAAAGTCATAGCATTTGATTTAGACGACACTTTAGCGATTACAAAATCTGCAATTAGCGACAAAATGGCTGAGTTGTTGGCCCAGCTGTTAGAAACACATGATGTCTGTGTGATATCTGGTGGTAATTTTGAGCAGTTTGAAAAACAGGTTATTAATAATATTAAGGCGCCCCACCATTTGTTGGCTAAAATGCATATGATGCCTACGTGTGGCACAAGGTATTACCGTTTTGACGATATAGATTTAGAATGGCGCAAGATTTATGCCGAAAATATACCCCAAAATGACAAAAAACGAATAATTGATGTTTTAACACGGGCTGCAAAATTGGCGGGTTATTGGGAAGAAAAACCTGATGGTGAAATTATAGAAGACCGTGAAAGCCAAATTACGTTTAGCGGTTGCGGTCAGTTAGCATCGCCAGAGCGAAAATATGCCTGGGATCAAGATTTGATAAAGCGCAATGCAATAAGAGAAATTATGCTTAATGAGCTTACCGATTACGAAATACGCATAGGTGGTTCGACGTCTATAGATATTACAAAGCCGGGTATAGATAAAGCATATGGCATGGAAAAACTTATGGCTGCACTTGAAATCGGTAAAGACGACATTTTGTTCGTGGGTGACAAGCTAGACGAAGGTGGCAACGACTACCCCGTTAAAGCAATGGGTATTGATACCATTGCCGTTGAGGGCTGGGAAGACACCGCTTTGATTATTGATACAATCATAAAAACAGCTTAGATACCTATATTATATCACAAAGCTTATGCTTTTGTCAAGTATTACCCCTGTAAAGACATTGCAAATTGTTGCCAACGCCAGCTATCGATACATGCTTGTGCAACTGATTTTTCGGCCCGCCATCCGAGCACCTGCTCTGCCTTTGAAACGTCTGCATAGCATGCCGCCACGTCACCGGGGCGCCTTGCTACAATCTTATGTGAAATAGGACTATCACAAGCTTTCTCAAATGCACCAAGTAATTCTAGTACTGAAGTGCCATTGCCGGTTCCTAGGTTAATAGCGTCGAATCCGCTCATTTCAGCATTTAATGCTGCGACATGGCCCTTTGCAAGATCAACTACGTGTATATAGTCACGAACACCTGTTCCATCTGGAGTATCATAATCATCACCGTAAATACTCAGCTCTTCAAGTTTGCCAGCGGCAACCTGGCTAACATAAGGCAAAAGGTTATTTGGAGTGTCGTTGGGATCCTCGCCAATAGTGCCACTTTCGTGTGCACCAATTGGGTTAAAGTAACGAAGGGCGGTAATTTGCCACGATGTATCTGATAATGCCAGATCCTGAAGAATTTGCTCAATCATGTATTTTGTTTGGCCGTATGGATTGGTGATGCCCACGCCTATTCTGCTCGTTTCTTTGAGTGGTAACTCGGATGGGTCGCCGTAGACAGTAGCTGAAGAACTGAATATAAGTTTACTTACAGCTTTTTCCTGCATGATTTCACATAGTGTAAGTGTCGTATTGAGGTTGATTTGGTAGTACTTGAGGGGCTTAGCAACAGATTCGCCAACTGCTTTAAGGCCAGCAAAATGAATAACGCCGTCAATTTGGTGCTGATTAAAAACCTGAGTCAAAGCAACCCTGTCAGCTATGTCTAGTTGAATAAATGGTAGCGTCTTGCCTGTGATCTTCTCGAGTCTACTAAGTACAGAAATTTTGCTGTTAGCAAGATTATCAATAATAATGACATCATGCCCAGCAGAGACTAATTCAACTACAGTATGGCTACCGATGTAACCTAGCCCGCCCGTAACAAGAATATTCATGGTTATAGTTTACTCGACCGTTACGGATTTGGCGAGGTTGCGGGGTTTGTCTATGTCACGGCCTAGTTCTTTTGCGGCGTAGTAGGCAAACAAGTGCGTGACGGTTGCGGCTAAGATTGGCTGCAGGGGTTCTATGGTTTTAGGAATGACTATAACGTCATCTGCGATACCAGCTGCCTCAGAATCTAGATCGTCAACCACGGCGATTAGTTGCCCTGATCGCGAGCGTATTTCTTGCATATTACTAGCAGATTTTTCGGTAATGTCTGAACTAAGCGCAAGTGCAAACGTGGGGAAGTTTTCGTCAATTAAAGCAAGCGGGCCGTGTTTCATTTCGCCGCCAGCAAAACCTTCGGCATGAATATAACTTACCTCTTTAAGTTTTAATGCGCCCTCAAGAGCTACTGGGTACAAATAACGCCGCCCTATATACAGAAAATCGCGGTGGTGGGCGTACTTTTTGGCAAGTTTTGCAATGTCTTTTTCTGCTAACAAAATCTGTTCAAGCTGACTTGGTAGTTCATCGAGCGCTTTCACGAGTGAATCATAGCCTGAGTAATTTTTTGACAAGTGCAGCGCAATGAGGCAGAGAACCGTCACCTGGGCTATAAAGGCTTTGGTGCTGGCAACAGCCTTTTCTGGCCCTGCATGGCAGTACACACCGGCATCTGTTAGTCGAGCAAGGGTGGAGCCTGGGGCATTCACAACACCAAGTAGCAGGATCCCTGTGCCTTCTAACTTATGCAGTGCAGCGATGGCGTCAGCTGTTTCACCTGATTGTGATACTACTAACACAGCCGTGCTGCGGCTAAGGGGCTCATTGCGGTAGCGGAACTCGCTAGCTTGTTGTACTTCAACAGGAATACCAGCAATTTCTTCCAGCAAATATTCGCCAACCATACCCGCGTAATATGACGTTCCGCAGGCGATGATTATGATGCGGTCAATATAGCCCAGTTGATTCGCGACAGACTCGAGCCCACCTAGCTTTACGATAGCGTCCTCGACGCGTAAACGACCTAACATAGCTGACCGCACTGTTTGTGGTGCCTCGTGGATTTCTTTGAGCATATAATCAGGGTAATCACCTAAATTCACCGACTCATTATCTAGCTCAAGTGCTTCTGCGGGACGCTCAACCATAGAATCATCTGCTAGATTAATAATTTGGTAATCTGCCGCGGATAAGATTGCAGCTTCGTTATCTTCTAAAAATACAATTTGTTTTACTCTGCCCGCCATTGGCAAACCATCTGAACCTAAGAACATTTCGCCGTCTTCGCCAATACCAATTGCGAGAGGGCTGGAGAGTTTGGCGGCAAACAATTGATTGGGAGCGTGCGGCGATATAAGTGCTACTGCGTAGGCACCACGAAGTAACTTGATGGCTGTCAAAAAAGCCTTTTGTACGTCGTTAGATTGCTTAAAGTGATAGTCGACGAGATTGGGTATTACCTCGGTGTCGGTATCTGACGAAAATGTGTAGCCTTTTTTGATTAAGAATTTTTTGATTTCGAGATAATTTTCGATAATGCCATTATGCACAACACTAAACTGTTTATTTTCACTGGTTTGCGGGTGGGCGTTGCGCTCTAGGGGGCGGCCATGTGTAGCCCATCTTGTATGCCCAATTCCCACCTCGCCACCTTGCCTAGCCTGTGGCAGAGCCTCAGACCCTGCAAGCTTCTTGGCTATTTTCGTCCGGCCAAGTCCAGTACTCGCGGCACCGTACTTCAGTACGGCTTGCTCTGTGCTTCCTCGTCCAGACAAAACTAGCTCAAGCGCAGATGCCGAAGGTGTTTTGGAAGCCTGTACAGCATTTCTTAACGCTTCGACTCGGCCAACAATGCGAGTTGTTGTTAGTTTGCCATCTCTAATAATAGAAACCCCAGCGGAGTCATAACCGCGATATTCTAGCGTTTGGAGCCCATCGAGTAAATAATCAGCTGCTTGGTTTTTTCCTATATATCCGACAATTCCACACATACTATTAAGCTCCACTTACCTTTAGAACTATAGGTTAAGCTTGAACACCAACCAAAGTTTTATTTGCAACGACCGTAACTTCTTCACAATTTGTCTTTTATAAACCTACTAACGTTGGCTTTAAAGTTTTGTGCTGAAAATTTCTCTGCAAATTGTGAAATATCGGCATGATCATAAGTACGTGGCTTAAAGTTTTGCAGTGCGGTCACCAGTGATTTTACTGTTTGTTCGGTAAAAAATTCACCGGTTTTGCCCGGAATAACAAAATCTAGTGCGCCGCCGGCCTTGTAGGCAATTACCGGCGTGCCGGCTGCCAGTGCCTCGACGGGTGCAATGCCAAAATCCTCAAGGCTTGGGAAGATAAATGCCTCGGCGCTAGCAGCTAACTTAGCAAGTTCTGTATCAGAGACTCGGCCAGCGAAGGTAACAGTGGGGCCTGCGAGTTTTTTAAGTTCGGCCGTAATCGGGCCGGAGCCAATAACTGTTAGTGGTAGCTGTAGCTGGTTGCAGGCTTTTATGGCAATATCTATTTTTTTCATAGGTACGTGGCGACCCCATATCACAAAGCCGAGGCGCGGTTTAGGTAGTCGGGAGCTGGTAGTTAGTAGTTGGGAAAAAAAAGAAGTGTTGACGGGGGGATAGATTGTGACAGAGTCGCGGTTATAGTATTTTTTAATATCAGCCGAAATATGCGACGAATTCGCAATAAAATGGTCAACTTTTTGAGCTGCAGCATAATCTCGCCTCTTTAGGGGGCCGACAAGGGCCTTTAGCCCCAAACGCGCCAACCACACAGGTTTAAAACCAGGGTTATCTAGGTATTCACTGTAGTGGCGCCAGTAGAAATGAACAGGTGTATGACAGTAGCTTACATGAAGAGGTTTCTTCATGTAAGATTTATCATTTACCAAATTTTCATTTACCAAGTTATTTTTCATTTGCCATTTTTCGCGATCAATGTGGGCGAATTTGGCCTCGCCGTTACCGGTTATTGAAACGATAAGATCATAGTTGTTAAGATCTAGGCCAGCAAACCACCATTGTCGAAGTAGTGGCAAGAATTTCCGCATCTGTTTAAATGGTGGGTGCTGTAAGTAACCAGTAACTACTTTGCTATTAAGACGTTGACGCCATTCATCCGAACAGTACGATGTATAAATAGGGGCATCTGGATAGATTCTGTGAAACTCTTCTACCACAAGCTCACCGCCTCCTCCGTAGATCCAATCAGTTACCAGGGCAACCCGAGGGTTGCTAGTAGTTGGTAGTTGGTTATTGGTAGTTGATTTATTCATGCTGTTTGTGCCCACGGACGTAGGCGTTAAGTAGTTTCTGGCAACTGGTTACTTGAAGAAGAATTTCTGTAAGCCCATCAATATCAATGTATTCAAGTCTTTGAGATAAATAAAGAAAGTTTTTAGTTTCTAACAGAGATCCATTTGCTACTGCATAGAACTGAAGCTTATCTTTTATGCTATTTCTGCCAAAACCTTCAGAAATATTTGCCGATACCGAAGTTACGGCGCGGCGTAACTGACTTGTTATCCCATACTGCTCACTTTGTGGAAAATTTATAGTTAATTTGTATACTTGTACAGCTAGGTTTTGAGACTCTTGCCAGACCACCAACTGTTCAAATGATTGTATTTTATTATCCATCTACTAACTACTTTCTACCATCTACTACTTGGCTCCGCGGTGAAAAAGCACCACCGCCACAGTGCGGATAATAATAACTAGGTCGCTCCAAAAGCTCCAGTTTTGGACGTAAAAAACGTCTAATTTGCGGCGTTCGTCAAAACTAATATCACGTCGCCCAGATATTTGCGCCAAGCCCGTTAGCCCGGATTTAACAGATAGAATTGAGTGACGCTGTTTGTATTCTTTGAGCTCCTGCGGTACTAATGCACGCGGTCCAACCAGGCTTATATCCCCCTTAAGGACATTAAATAGTTGTGGCAGTTCATCAAGCGACGTGGTGCGCAGGAAATGCCCCAAACGGCTAATGCGTGGGTCGTTTTGCAAAAAATCCCCATTGTTGCGGTATTTTTTGATCAGTTCTGGCTTGCCCATTTTGGTATAGGCTTGTTCTGGAGATAAGCCATTATAGGCAATCTTGTGCGAGCGGAATTTGTACACCTGAAACTCGCGGTTGTAGCGTGTTAGCCGGGTTTGTGCAAAAAACACATGTCCGCGCGGTTCGGAGATTTTGCTGATTACAGCGATGATCAAAAATAACGGCGACAAAACAATAAGCGAAAGGGACGAGGCGCCAATATCAAACAAGCGTTTGACGATTCGCCCCCAACCCGTCAAGGCGGTTTGATGTACGGCAATAACCGGGATGGAATAAAACAGATCAACATCGATATTACCCACAAATAGCTCGTTGTTGCCCGGCACAAACCGAAAGGCAATGTGGTTTTGCTGGGCAAAGGCCAATATCTTGCTGTTTTTATCGGCAGACGGGTATAGCTCGGTCTGGATGATGCTTTGGATACCAATATCTGCTAGCGCCTTTGTGGCAGTATCGAAATCATCAAAATGCCGATACTTGTGCGAAAACCGATCCGTCCCGACGACACCAATAATGCGGTAGCCAGTGATTTTGGTGTTGGCAATGGCTCCGATAAAACGGCTTGTGATATCGGTGTTGCCAACAATGAGCACGTTGTTAACACCTATGCCGTAGTGGAACAAACTGCGCCTGATACCGCGGGCAAGGGTACGGAAGAGTAGCAAGAATGCAAAAGCCAGTCCTAACCCATAGACAGGCACCAGCCGGGCAGGGAAGATAACGGTTTTGCTGACGTATTCATAGCCGATAGCCACCAAAATGCCCAAGAAACAGCCCACAAGTAAGCGCCCGAATTCCGAAAAGCGGTTTTCGTAGGTGTTTTTGTTGTACAAGCCTAAGAAGCCAAAAATAATCAGCCAGACCGGCAAAATGTATAAAAATGCAATCAAATAATCGCGAGCCGAAATTTGTACCAGTAGTGAGCGATCGTCAAGTTTGACGCGCAAAATATAGGCACTAACAAATGCTGCCACCAGCGCTAAAAAGTCGCCGATGATGAGGAAGAAGCTGTAAACAAGTGAAGCATTGTTGCGCATAAACTCATTACATAATAACACCTTAACCCACAAATAAGAGTGTACAAAAAGCGAATGTAGCCGTATGATTATTTTAGAAACCTATGAAAAAGCGAACACAAAGTCTGTTGGTTCAGTTTGTTGAATACTTTATTAGTGGTGGTGTGTGGTTTTGGAGTGGCTATATTTTGATTGTGATCCTGGACGATCACATTGGACTATTTGCAGCTAACTTTATCGGTAATGCCGTTGGTATTAGCCTAAACTTCATATTGCAACGTTACTGGGTGTTCCGCACCAAACGCCCCGGTGCAATCGCCTTTACGGCGCGGCGCTATATAATCTACACAGCTATAAATGCATTTTTGCTAAATTATCTTATTTTGTTCTTTTTACGCGAAGTCGCGGGTATCAAGCCAGAAATTGGCCAATTTATTGCCAGTGGATTTTTTACATTCTGGAATTATTACTGGTACAAGATATGGGTTTTCCCACCCGGTACCCAACATCACAATAAAGTTATCAAACCAAGCCTCAAAAAGGCTCATAAACACTTAACATCAACCCATCACTAAAGGAGAAAATATGAGTGCACAGACAGAAACAATTCGCCCCACCAAAAAGCAAAAACAGCTACTGACGTTTATCGATGCCTTTATCCGCGAACACGGCTATAGCCCGAGCTACCGAGAGATTATGAACGGCTTGAAGTACAATTCGGTAGCTACTGTTGCCCTGCATGTTAATAATCTGATAAAAAGGGGACATTTACGCAAGCGGGACCATTCTGCACGCAGTCTTGAAGTAGTAGGGTCTAGCGCCCAGAGAGAAGGTGCTCTAAACGCTATATCCGAAACAGAGGAAAAATGGTTAATTACCCGCGTTGATTCTATGCTTACAGCTCTCGAACAGTCCGCTACACCCACAGAGCAGGCCATAGACGACATTTATGTGCTTATTGGTGCTCTACACGTCTTTGGTTTAAACGACGCCGTGCGTAGCTTTGTGCCACGTCTTACGGTGGTCAAAAAGCTCCAAAATTCACAAAAGTAACAATATCGCGAAGATTATTACATACGTACCAACAGACTAGTTGTTGGTTGGGGTTGTGCCTGGCTGGCTAGAGCCTGGATTAGTTACGATTGGCGCAACATTAATGATTTGATTGTTGGATTCGCGGTAAATTATGATGCGCTTTGGGTAGATAATAAGGTAGTCACCCTTTTCGACATTTTTGTAAAATTCGTTAGATGATTTGAGTTTTTCTGGGTCTTCGACTTTTTATAAGTTCTGAGGCAAAAATTAGTGAAGACGAATGGCGTGAAATAATTAATAGTTTTTGATCGAACTGATTTAACTAGCTAGTGTACCGGCAAAAATTTGCCATGCTAGTAATGATTTGGCAACAAGACTCAGGATAATATAGGCTTTTTCGCCGCGCAAATAGTTAGCCCATTTACCCCGTGCCCTATATTGTTTGTACTGTACGAGCGCAAAACAGTTAAAGAACACAAATAGGGATATGACTATTCCGTAGACAAAGCCCGGGGCGGTAGCATCAGCTGGGCCACCAGGAGAAAGTAACTGTATAAAGACTATAACCCATGGGATTATGCCGGCAATGCAGCCAAAGATAAACGGCAGCCATTGTCCGTCGCCAGGCTGGGTGTATTGTTCTTGCAGCCAGCCGAATAAAATCATAGACACGTTTACGCCGAATATCGCCAACAATGCAGCGTAGTCACTTATGCCATTTAGCTGGGCGATCACAAATATCATGACCGATGAGCTAAGTGAATATTCAACCCAGCGGAAAATATTGCGATTTTGCTTCAACCCAGCTGCGTATTTTAGAAAAAATGTGTTTGACGACACAAGAAAGTGAAAAAACGCCGACAAACCCAAAAACAATGCGATTGTGTAGCTAACATTGCTCGTAAAAAGTGTAATTGGGTCTGCAAAAGTAGATCCTGGGGGGCCTGTCATGTAGGTTGCCGTTACGGGCAACGAAAAATTGTTAGATAGTCCCACGACAGCTAGTAACGAAACAAGGTGTAAAAACCCAGCTGAAATATTCCAAGTTCTTAATTTTTGTATCTGCACATCTATTGTTTTACTCATACTATAAATTGTACCACTTTATAATTAAGCTAGTGCTTTTGATTTGATAGGTTACAAGATACTCGGGTTAATTAAGCATATACGATCGGTTTGCTTGGTATTATGCACATAATACATCGTGTTCATTTATTACTAAGATACAGCCGTTCCAAATATTCGACCAACTGTGTATGTAATGACCATTGCCAAGATACCGCCCAATAAGACGCGGCCGATTGCACGCATGCGAGGAGCTTTGCCTACGTAGGCGCTCATGTAGCCAGTAAAAACAAGTGCAATTACAACAGCAAAGAAGGTAAACGCAATACGCTGATCGTTCGGCGCAACAATGATTGTTATAAATGGGAAAATCCCACCGGCTATAAACGACAGCAACGAAGCAATTGCTGCGTGGGTTGGGCTACTGATGTCTTCTTCGCTTAAATTAAACTCTTCTTGCAAATGAGCTTTGACGGCATCGTGCGCAGTCATTTCTTTTGCAAGAACGCGTGCGGTCTTGGGTGAAATACCCTTGGCAATATAGGCGGTAACTAATTCTTCAAATTCACCATCTGGATCTGTTAGCAGTTCTTGTTTTTCTTTATCGATGTAGACTTTTTCTGCGTCTCACTGGCTGCTGACAGACACATATTCGCCCACCGCCATAGATAGCGCGCCTGCAACCAGTGCGGCCATACCGGCCGTAAAGATAGCGTTTTTGTTGCTCGTGGCACCAGCTACTCCCATAACAACACTTGATGTTGATACAATACCGTCGTTCGCGCTAAGCACGGCGGCGCGTAGCTTGTTGAGTGTTGCGCTAGACGTCGTGTTGTCGCTTGTGTGCGTATTATTTGTCGCCTTCGTCAGGCCTGTACTATATCAGCAAAAGCTAACTAAAGTTATTTTAAGCAAGAGTCCACAAGGCCTGACAACGCATCCGCCAGTTGGCGGAACCGAACTCGGTAACCGACCACCAGCTACTCCTGTTAGTCTTACCTTGTCCAAGCCGCGCCTTAAGAAGCCAAGAAAAAACCAGCCCGTTGGACTGGTCTTTTCTTGGCTCGGGAGGCCGGACAGCGCACATTAATCTATGCGCCGAGTTAACTCGGGCATGAGACTAATGACCGAACTCGGCAACCTACTGTCAGCCAATGCTGCCAGGGTTGCCTTGTCCAAGTCACGCATCCGTGAGCCAAAGAAAAACCGCCCCTTCAGGACGGTCTTACTTTGGCTCGGGAGGCCGGACTCGAACCGGCAACCTCGAAGTTAACAGCTTCTTGCTCCACCATTGAGCTACTCCCGATTATATTCATGAGACACCCGAAAGGTTTCTCATCGTGCCGGGCACTGGCAAAGCCAGATGCGCAGACTTCTCTTCTCAGGCTGCATAACTGCAAACTGAAAATAATACTAAAGTACAGGTTGGGATTATACAGCGTTGTGCACAGAATTTCCAGTATTATTAAGAAGTTAATCGCATCAACTCATTGATAAACGTGTAAAATATCCGCATGAACACGCACACATTATCTGACGGTGTTGCCCATAAGCTACCGCTCGATCTTAAAAAGGCACTTGCATCAGACGTATCGATTGTTGAGCGCTGGAATGACTTGACACCCTTAGCACGCAACGAGTGGATATGCTGGACAATCACCACCAAAAAACTAGAAACACGCAACAATCATATCGAGCGGGTAGTTACCGAGCTTTTGACTGGCAAGCGCCGGCCGTGTTGCTGGGTAGGGTGTATGCACCGCAACGACGGCGCCCGTAAAATGTGGGTACCAAAGCCAGCTACCAAAAGAACTTGACAAAAGTAAACATAACAGGTATAATTGACTTAACATCTTGCTATTATTTGTCTCAAAAATACAGCTTAAATCACACACTCTTTAGGCAGCTGGCGCCGCAGTAGTCATTTGTAGGGTGAAGTTATATGTAGCAAATCTGCTATGATATTGCTTATGGATAGCGCACCAATAAAAATTGCCGTTTTAGCTGGTACTACACGCGTTCAGCGCAAGTCGATTCATGCGGCACGTTTTGTGGCAGAAATGGGCAAACAGCAAGACAATACAGAAATTCGTTTTGGAGACCCAGCAGAATTTTATTTTCCCGGCGACGGCAATGACCCAGAGGGCAAAGACGGTCGCTACAGCGAGCTAACTGCGTGGGCGGACGCGTTTTTTATCGTCACCCCCGAATACAACCATAGTTTCCCGGGCACGCTAAAACGCATGCTTGATAGCGAACTTGAGAATTATATACATAAACCGGTTGCTTTTGCTGGTGCATCGTCTGGCCGGATGGGTGGCGTACGAGCGGTTGAATCGCTAGTAAATGCCGTGCGCGAAATGGGGTTAGTTGCTTGTTTTACAGATGTGTATTTTGCCAATGTGCAAGACGTGTTCAATGACTCAGGCGAGCTTCAAGAAGAATTTTACAAAGAAGCGGTTACCAAAGCCTATGCAGAGCTTATCTGGATGGCAAAAATGTTAAGGTATGGGCGTGAAGCTACCAGGTAACCAGCAGGGTTTTAGTTTTTTGGTTACGCTGTTTGTTGTTACTTTGCTAGTAGGTGTTGTTATAATTGGCAACATTGTTTTTAAGATGAGCAATGATTCCAAGCAACAAACCGACGCAACTGACAACATAGGCACAGAACAAACAAAAACAAAAAAATAGGACACGTCTTTGCCACCAATGTAGCTGAGGATGTAAGAAGTTGATTGTTTGGATGTAGGTACGTGAATCTGCTATGATGCAATCAAATCAGGGAGAAAAACTATGGCTGGACGACCGAAAAAGCAGGTAAATGTACATGTATCAAAAGACAAATTACTGCCGAAAGTAACAACGTTTTTCTTTGACAGGCCGGTTTTAACATCTGTGCTGTGGATTTTCTTAACATTGTTTGGTGCACTCAGCTACACTACACTTCTGCGACGCGAAGGCTTCCCAAGTGTCGATGTGCCGATTGCGATTGTTGGTGGCGCCTACTTTGTGAATGACCCTGCCAGAATTGATGCAAGTGTAACCAAGCCTATATCTGAGGTTGCCCTCAAACAGGATGGGGTTAAATCCGTTACTGCCCAGAGTCAGGCTAATTTCTTTACTGTCCAAATCCAGTTTAAGGATGGGACAGATACGGCTTCTGCCACCAAAAAACTCGAACAAGATGTGAAAGATGCTGGCTTTTTACCAGACAGTGTTGTGGCGCAGTTTAACACCATTTACTTTGGTGCAACCGGTGGCGATATCGTGCCGCTAGATATGGCAGTATCTTTTTATGAAAAGGGCAGTGGTGTGCCCCTTGAAACACTAGCCGCCAAAGCCCAAGATGCAGCGAGCTGGCTAGAGGCAAAGCAAATTGCCAACGTCAAGGATGTGTTTGTAAAAAACCCGTTTGAAGAAACCGTGAATCCTGAAAACGGTCAAACAGTTAGTGTACAGCGTAATTTTGACCGATTTGGGCTGCGAGAAAATGATGAAACTGAGTATTTCCAATCTGTTATTTTAGGCATAACAGCAAAAGAAAATTTTGATGCAATCAAGCTTGATACGGCTGTGCGAGAAGCTTTGCAAGGACTCAATAATGACCCTAGCTTTGGTGATTTTCGTGCTGTTGTAAGTGCGAGTGCAGCGCCACAAATTAAAAAAGATATTTCAGAACTACAAAAATCTTTAATCGAAGGACTCATAGCGATTTTAATTGTTGGATCGATTGTTATTGCCATTCGGGCATCAATTATCACTGTTATATCGATGATAACGGTTGTCGCCATAACCCTAGCTTTCTTGTATGTTGTTGGCTACAGCCTGAACGTCATCACCCTGTTTGCGCTGATTCTGGCGCTGGCACTTATTGTTGACGACACCATTATTATGGTCGAAGCGATTGATACGGCCCGGCACCACCATAAAGACAGACGTAAGGCCATACGAGAAGCAACCCGCAAAGTCAGCCGTGCTATGGTGGCCGCAACCGCTACGGCTGCACTAAGTTTTGCGCCACTGTTGTTTGTGGGCGGGATTTTGGGCGAATTTATCCGCGCAATACCAGTAACAATTATTGCGGCTCTTGTTATAAGCCTGTTGGTTGCGCTTGTGTTTATTCCTTTCTTTGCTCGATTCTTGCTGCTTGGTCTAAAGCAAATGGGCAAAAAAGGAGTAGTTGAAATTGCGGCTGGTTTTGAGGCAAAAATAGCTAACTTTTTTGTGGGGCCTATGTTGTGGGCGCGACACTCGCGCACAAAATTGTTTGCAGTTGGAACCAGCGCTGTGTTAATTGGCCTTGGCTTTATATTAGCTGGTGCGTTAATTGCCCGAGATGTACCATTTAATATTTTCCCGCCCAGCAAAGATACAAACGGCTTGATTGTATCGCTGAACTTTTCGCCCGGCTTAACTATCGAACAGGCAGAAGCCGAAGCGGCCAAGGCCGATGAGGTAACTGCGCAGGTACTAAGTAGCAATTTTGTTGAAGGTTCATACTTTGCAAGTGGTACAGAATCTAAAGCCACGCAGTCAATAGAAATTATTTCTTACAATAAGCGCGACGTAAAAGCACCTGAATTAGTCAAAACTTTGCAGTCTAAGCTAGACGAGGCGGGTATCGCAAGCACGGTAGGGCAGAGTGATGTGGGGCCGCCAGCATCAGCATTTGTAGTACAAATTGCGGCCGATAACCGCGAAGCCGCCATTAAGGCATCAGCAGACGTGAAACAATTTTTGGAAAACACAGAACTAGAGCGACCAAACGGCACAAAAGCCAATTTTGTAAATGTGAGCGTATCTAGCCCAGAGCAGTTTCTACGAAGTAACGGCAAACCCATCGTGACTGTGACGTCTAGTTTTGATGGTGACGATACGTCGACACTTGTTACTCTAGGTAAAAACGCACTCAACAAAGAATTTACAGGCGAGAAGCTTGCCAGCTACGGACTACCGGATAATGCCATAAGTCTTGAGCTCGGCCAAGAATCAGAGAACCAAGAATCGTTTGCAACTTTGGCAATTGCCTTCCCAGTATTACTTATTGTTATGTTCATATTACTAGCTATACAGTTTAGAAGTTTGCTGCAACCGCTGCTGATTTTTATGGCAATTCCGTTTAGTTTGTTTGGTATTAGTTTGGGCTTAAGTCTCACTAATAATTCATTTAGCTTCTTTGCGCTGCTTGGTTTCTTTGCCTTGCTTGGATTAAGTGTCAAGAATACGATTTTGCTAACTGATTACGCCAACCAGGCACGGCGGGAAGGGCTAGGGCCGGTTGACTCGGCGGTAGCTGCGCTGCGAGAGAGATTCCGCCCCTTGTTTGCTACTTCTGCTACAGCGGTTGTATCGTTGGTGCCGCTTGCGCTCACGAGTCCGTTCTGGGAGGGGTTGATGGCGGTGCTTATTTTTGGGCTCATCAGCAGTACATTCTTGGTTGTTGCCGTTTTCCCATACTATTACCTTGGCGCTGAATATTTGCGCCTGACAATTACCAGAACTCAATTCTTCTTGTGGTTGGCTTTGACAGCTATTGTCGCGGGTCTTGTCTGGTGGATTATTACACCGGCGTGGGGTCTACTGATGGTGCCGCTCGGTCTTGCAGTTATTGCGCTACGCGGTTTTTACGACAAACGACTCACAAAATAAAGTAAAGATTTTTTACTTTATTTTAACGACTGGCTAGGTGGCGGTTAAACAATAATTGCTCGGTTGGAATTTTTAGAATAAATTAATAACCGTTTTACTGTGCCTTCGGTTTTGATTAGGTGCGTATGTTGATGTATGACTGTTTTCATACCAGAGCCTGGGGAGCGGGCATAGACATTGTAGCCACGACTTTCGTAAGACCCTAGCAAGTTGACATATTCAATCGCCTCGTGGGTTGTTAGGTCGTTTAAGGTGTCGGTATGCTTTTTAGGGATAATCATTAGATGGTCGGTAACGTTTTGTAGATCCCACGTACTATACGGAAAGATGTTGCGTAGAATTTTGAAAGACTTAGTACTACTAACGTAACTTTCGTCACCTTTTTTAGATAGGCAAAAAACACAGCTAGTGTCGCCTATTGTTTGTTTATGTTTCTTATAGTTTTTTATATTTTTTTGTGTGCGCGTTGATAGCATTTTTACAGTAAGCTTTCTATAATCTGCCGCTGTTTGTTCGTTACGGGCATGACACTAAGTCGGCCGATACGTATAAGCGAAAAATCTTGTAAGTCTTTTTGTAGCTTTAAGTCAGCTAACGTAACAGGCTTTTGATACGTCTTTTCGTAGCGAAGCCTAACCGCCCACGAACGCCGTGGGTCGGCTGTGTTTTCGAACGGTTCACCTACAACTTTTGCAAGCCCTACAATAGATTTTTGCTTCTGCGAATGATAGATATAGACACTATCACCTGGGCGCATGGCTTTGATATGCAAAATTGCAGCGTTATTATGGACGCCGTCCCACAAAGTCTCGCCGTCGCGAGCCAGATCATCGATGCCGTAATCTGTATCCGGGTCTGCTTTTGCTAAAAAGTAAGCCATTATCTTCATTGTAACCTATAATGAGATGAACAATATGGAAATTATTCAGGCAATTTTTTTAGGTATCATCGAGGGCTTAACGGAGTTCTTGCCTATTTCTAGCACTGGGCACTTAATAGTTGCCCAAGACGCAATCAATTATTACGATGCGACAAAACTTTTTACAGTGTTTATACAGATAGGGGCAATCGCAGCTGTTATCTGGTTTTATCGGCGGGCATTGTGGCAATTAGTTGTTGGTCTTGTGACGGGCGACAAAAAAGCACGCCGGTTTTGGATAATTTGGGTGGTTGCAACAATTCCAGCCGGCATAGCTGGTCTTGCCCTGGATGCTCAGATAGAAGCGTATGCGCTAACAACAACGGTTGCTATTGCCTTAATTATTGGCGGTATAATCATTTGGTTGGTTGAGACATATCACGCTGTTCAACCCGCAAAAAGTGCCCATCTAGACACAATAACTTTGAAACAAGCTGTTCAAATTGGTTTGTATCAAACCTTGGCTTTAATACCGGGCGTGTCCCGTTCTGGCGCAACAATTATTGGCGGGATGCTGAGCGGGGTAGACAGAGTCACTGCAACAGCTTTCTCGTTTTATTTAAGCATCCCTGTAATTGTTTTAGCTGGCTTGTATAAACTTGCAACTGGCGATACACAAAGTGTCGAAGGTGGTAGTGCGGCGCTAATAGCTGGAACGGTTGCTGCGTTTATGAGTGCACTTATTGTTATAAAATGGCTACTTCGTTATGTATCAGGGCATGACCTCAAAATATTTGCATATTACCGTATAATTTTTGGTATTTTATTACTGGTGTTAGTTGGGATGGGTGTTTTGGGTTAGTTAGCGTTTTGGGCTAAAATAAGTACAAGTATTATGTATCAACATGGAAAACGGACACGACGACCGCGGAATATCGCACTATTTTTTGGCACAGTTGCCCTAATTAGTTTAACGGTCATTATTTCGTGGCTGATTGTGCGTAAAGATATTGCCTCCACAACCGCCCCCAAAACAACGGTGCCCATTACTACCGAAATAGGCGCCGATGATCAAGTGCTTCAAAAAATCGACGAAGCTTTATTTAGCTTAGACTTACCAACAGATTGGAAATTGCAAGAACGTCGCACAGAATCATACGCCAACTATTATGCATGGGTTTCGACCAAAAAAGGCGCAAATGATCGTAGGCTTACCCTGCACGTAAACATTATGCCACCAATTTATAAACTCGTTCGCTTGCAGCCACTTACTGTTGACGGTAATAAATTTATACTCGGCAATATATCAGACGAATGCATTAACTTTGCCGGTGGCGCCAATAGGTCAGTTGCGGTTGAAGGCACGGCACCTTTTGATGCAAAATGGGAAAATATAGTGTTTGTCTGCGATCCGATATCTGCCAACCAAACAATTGGTACCGCCACAGCTGTTGATGGTATAGCCGCCAAAGTTGGTAACAATAAATTCTTTTTTTATTACGAAGACCGAAATAGTAAGCCTGATAGCAGTATTTTAAGAGGAATCATACAAAGCTTCCGCGGCAAATAAGTGTTGGTCTAAATACTCAGGAGTTCAAACGCACGGTGGATAAGAAAAGCGGGCCAGACGCCAGCTTTTAAAAGTGCCAGTATGCTATCCCAAAAACCGTAGCTAATTTGTAAAAAGTACCACGCAGCACCGATATATGTTAAAAATGCGAACCAGCCAAATTTGGCTTCTTGTGAATAATTATTTTTGCTCATAGTGCCTCCTCCAGGTCATTTAATCACAGAAAGAAGCACATAGATACAGGCAACAGCTATAGCGTCGTGAATGAAGCAAAAAATACTATATCTAGCGTGGTCTAATTGGGTTACACTGTATTCTAAGTTCCTTATACAAATTACAAAAACGCTGGAAGTAGGGTGAAATTCCCTCGCTGTGCCGCAACGGTTAAAGTCCGATCTAGCAATAAAAAGTCTCCCGAGCAGGAGCAAAACTATACCTACGACTCGTAAGGTCGGTATAGTCTAACCCTTGCTCGTGGCGGTAAGGGTTTTTTGATGCACACAATCCTAGAAAGACAACATATCGAGTCCGGACAGTTCGATATAGAAACACGCCGTTACTACGATACCGTAACTTGGCTGGCAGAGGTATTGCCCGGCAGTATGCGCACGCCGTTTGAGTATACATACTACAACGGCGAACTCTATGGTTCAGACGGCAGCGCTATCGGGACGATATTTGATAACTCGATTCAAGAAGCCAAAAGTCTACCCAGCTATGAGCTGCGTCGTCGTTTGCTAGAAAAAGAAGAATATGACGACATGCTTGCCATGATGCAGGGTGATAAGCCAAACACTATGGTTGTTGTATCAGATTTCCCACCCGAACTCATGGTAGCGACACAGGATATGGGTGGGTACAATGTCGCACGTAAACAGACAATGCTACGAGTTCTACTGCGTACCACAGATAATAAACTGCAAATGTATAGCCAATCTCTTGATGGCAGCAACAGGCGTGCACTCGAAGCGATCTATGAACATCTTGGCAGGAATGCACAACCTGGCGAACTACTTGGTCAACGAATTTCTGTAGATCTTGCTACTAAAGAACAAGAATTTCTGACCGATTGGCTGACTGCAGTGTATGATCGCACGTTGCAGGCTCAGTACGGCGGAGAATGGTATGCGGGGCAGTTAAACGGACGCAAACATAATACCTATGACTTTGTAAGAGGCCAACAGGATCTACTTACAGCCTACCTCGCAACTACCAGCGGCTTTACGGGTGGATTCCGCGACTACGCGCTTGCTGCAGCTATGAAAGACCGTTTTATTGGCAGAACCGAGTCCCCAGTAGCTGAGTACAAGTTTGGTGGAGTGGTGGCACATCAACTCTCTCTTAATGAAATGTACCTTGCAGGTAATAGTGCCCAGCAAAGAGGTGAGACGTTTAGTGGTTGTGGTGCTAGTATTGGGCGCAATAGTAACTCAGGTACTGAATCACAATTGCAAAGTCTAGGGTTTGGAAATCAAGCAGATAAAGCTAAGAGTGGCGGCGAGAAACTTGTGTGGAAAGATGGAATATGTCGTATAGACAACTGTCCCACGCGTCCTGGTAAAACCAAAGTAGCTCAGTGCAGTGTCTGTCGCTCGTGCCAGTTTTGGTTTGATAAAGGACGCGATCCAGCCAAGTTATATAAAGGTATGCAACATGTGCAAAAAGAAAGTTTTACGCTACAATTTGCTCAGAAGAAACAAACAAAAATTAGAAAGACAAAAGCATGAAGGGTCTAACGATAGAACAATACGAAGCTCAAGCTGCAGACTGCGACGGCTTATGCGTGATAGATCATGACCGTATCAGCAATACCAATCCTAACCTTATGCCCTGTGTCACGTGCCCATTCTGCACACAACTCGTAGATGCAGTACTAACTCCTACAACCATTTCTTGCCCGGCTTGTGAGGTCACGGTTTCGCGGTAGTATGAATATATGAGTAAAATTTTTAAAAGCAAAGGTCGTAACCAGTTGATTGCCCAAAAACCGCGCAAAATTGGTATCTATTCGGGTACCTTTGATCCCGTGCACAAGGGTCACATCGCCTTTGCGCTTGAGGCAGCCAAGGCGGCATCACTCGACTTTATTTATTTCTTGCCCGACGTTGTACCCTACAATAAACAAGGTGTGACACATTACGGACACCGCGTGGCGATGCTCAAACTTGCACTAATTCCATATCAATCACTGCGCGTACTAGAGCTCGCCGACAAACACTTTACGATAGCGCGTACACTACCGAAACTACAGCGTCTTTTTGCCCATGATGAACTCCATCTACTGCTTGGCAGTGACGTTCTAGACGGTTTACGGGATGGGCATTGGCCGCACAGCGAGCGTTTGCTGTCAACGGTACGTTTAATTGCCGGCGTTCGATCAGGGAATGAACTTATGCGTGCCAAGCAAATTTTGGCTACGATACAACCACATGGTCTGGCGATAGAAACCGATAGGCCGGCGGCATCATCACGGGCCATTAGACTTGCCATACAAGACGGCCAGTACCATCAAGAGTCGTTAGACAGTTTGCGGGCCTATATTGCCAAGAACTGGCTTTACGCGTCTGTGCCAGAGACGTTCGCAAACAATTCGTGATGTGTCTGTAAGTACAAGAGATGTTTTTCGCGGTAATGGCGGAATTCTGTCTTGCTGAGACCATTTTTCTTGAGGAAAGAGCTAATTTTTTCAGACCCAATGTAGTGGGGAAGGACGACATACGACGCACCCTGTTCGTATAGTTCAGCCGCTTCTTCTGCAGTATCAGCTGTAGCAATATAGACAGCGTGTGGATTATTTTTTTCTAACCATTTTGCTATTTGCATATTGGTACTTAGATCAGTGATAGTTGAAACCACAAGTTTGGCATGTTCGAGGTTTAGCTCTTCTAGTAGCTCAGGATCAGTGACATCACCGTACATGTAAGACTCGTTGTTATTATCGAGAACGTCTATCACTTGTGGATCATAATCTACAACTACATATTTTTTCTTTAGTGACTTAAAGACTTTTAAGAATTCATTACCACCCTTATGGTAGCCGATAAGTACTAGTTCGTAATGTTCACGCTTTTCTTTGTGTTCCTTGATCTTTTTACGCTCAAACAATCTTAGGTATCTCTCAAAGAAACTACATAGATTATCCGAATACAAGATCATGTATGTAGACACGGCAATTGTAATTAAAGCTACCATCGTCAATAGCGAGACTGAACGCATACCAATGAGCCCAGATTTTTCAGCAAGAAGTAGTAATATTAGCGAGAATTCTGAAACCTGTGAGCCAGTCATGCCGGCCTTAAAACTGGTTTTCTTTGTATAACCGCTTAGTCCCATGACAACCATGACTATCAGAGGATTCATAACAAGGACCAACAAGGATAGTAGCAACGCTTGAGGCAAAACATCAGTAACATTATCTAATTTTAAATGGGAGCCAAGACCAATAAAGAATAAAACAATAAAGAAATCTCTTAGTATTTTGAGACGTGACGATATTTCCTGAGCATAAGGAAGACTAGCTAATACGACACCCCCTACAAGCGCTCCTATCTCAAGACTAAATCCTAGGTACTGAAATAGTGCAGCAATGCCGAGTGCCCAGCCAATGGCAAAAAGAAATAAAAAGTCCTGACTTTTTGCAATCAGGTTGGTCATACGATTTATAAATATAATTCGTATAAGAACCAATAAAGTTATCAAACCAGCAAACTTAGTAATAATTAGCCCTAATTCACCAGGATTAACTCCACCACTCGAAGCGTATGCAGCCACGATAACCAGTAAGAACGTAGCAATTATATCTTCTACAAGCAAAAAACCGATTGAAATTTTGCCATATAACCGAGTAAGTTCTTTTTTATCTGCCAGTAGTTTAAGAATAATGATTGTACTACTAAACGAAAGCCCAATACCTAAAAGTAATGATTCGATTGTACCAAATCCTAGAGAACTAGATATAAAAAAGCCGATGCTTGTTACTATTGCTATTTTTACACATGCTATAGCGCCAGCAATTTTACCTACTTCTTTGATAATTCTTGGATTAAGCCCCAGCCCGACAATAAAGAGTAGTAATGCTATACCGAACTCCGAAAAGACATCAATTGTTTCTGTCGATTTAACAAGGTTGAACAGAGTGGGTCCAACCAATAGCCCAGTCAAGATATGGCCTATAATAAGTGGCTGCCTAATAATGCGCATAAACAGGCTCACGCCAACAGCGACGGCGATTACGACACTAAGCTCAATAAATATGCTGTCCATAGTTCTCATGGTATTCTAACGGACATGAAGGAAACTTTTCGAAAAATTGCAATTGTCGCTTCACGCTTGGCCGGTAGCGCCTGGGTGTTTTTGTTCGCAGCCTTAATTGTTACCGTCTGGGCAGTGACGGGGCCTTATTTTGACTACTCGAATACCTGGCAGCTCATTATTAATACATTCACAACTATTTCGACGTTTTTGATAGTTTTTTTAATTCAAAATACCCAAAACAGAGATAGCAAGGCCATGCAACTAAAGCTAGACGAACTAATTCGTGCCACTAAGGCCCGCGATAGTTTTATGGATATAGAAGATCTCAGCGACGATGAACTGGGTCATATAACTGAAGAGTTTCGACGCGTCCACGAACAAACCGGACACCCCGCAATCAAGAAGTTTCATGCTAAGCTCGAAGCCGCCCACAAAACCCGCAAAAAGTAGTTGACGACCACAAAAAGCCAAAGTATGATGTAATTATCCAGTTAGCATATGCGAGATGCTGTAATGGAAAACAAAAACAAAGTATAGATGTTACAAGAAGCAGACACTTCTTTTTTATATCTATAGTAATTAAAAGGTCAAGGTTCATCATGCCAATAAAGGTTAAAATAGTTAACAGTCGTCCGACGCCAGTCGAAGTGCGTATTAAACGCGCTCCATGGCAACAATTTATACACTACTAAAATATCCACCATGTCGGTTCAGGGGTGAGCGATGGTGGATATTTTATTTATGAAACATTTTTCATTTTTGTTCTTTTGATAATCCGCCAACTGGCGGAAGCAAATCCATACTTTTTTGGTGTCAAAAAAGTATGCAAAAAACCACTGGGTTGAATACTAGCTATGTCGGAGCAACCAGTCAAAACAGACAATGCTGAGGCGGACTCCCTACGGTCGGCCTGCCAAGTTTCACTAGAGAGTTGTCAGGCTATCGCCTCAGCTGTCTATTGTCGTTTTGACGTTGCTCCGCCATAGCTAGTATTCATACCCGGATAAGACCATGGATAAATCACTAAAGATGATTTGGATTATATTTTGTCAAGTGTAACAGATGGACTTATTGCTGGGGGGTCGGGGTAGATTCTATAACGGGTGCGTCTATTGGTGCTGCAGATTGTGTCGAAGGGGTTGGAGGCGTGCCGCCCTTGGCAATAATGGCTTCGTCGAGTAGTTTAGCGAAGGCTTCAACGGATCCAGCGGGGTTTTGTTCTAGTTTTTTGCCATCAAGTACAAAGGTGGGCGTTGACTCTACCTTAATATCTCGTCCAGCACCTAGATCGGCGTTAATTATATCGTTGACAGCACTACTGCGGTAATCTGATGTGAATTTTGCAAGATCGCTCACACCAATTGACTTGGCGTAATCTTCAAAAATACTAAGTGGGTCGGCGGTATTTTGCCAAGCTTGTTGGTTTTCGAACAAGAAATCGTGCATTTCCCAGAACTTGCCCTGGTTGCTGGCGGCTTCGGCGGCACGGCTCGCGGCGCGGGCGTTTTTGTGGAGCGCTTCTAGCGGAAAATGCCGAAATTGGAAAGCGACAACACCTTTATATTGTTCTTTGACTTGTTGCAAAATTGGGTGGTAAGCAGCACAAGCCGGACATTGGAAATCACCATATTCTATAAAAAAAACACCGCTGGTTCCTTCTTTGATGTGATTTGTGGGCTCGGCGCTAGTTGTGTCTTTTGGCTGCGTAAAATACAAAAAACCAACAATAGCCACTATGACACCCACTACAATTCCAATCGTCTTCTTGTTCATGCAACTCCCTTTGTTTCTATGCTATACATAGTAGCTGAAAATAGGCTGTATAGCCAGAGATGATGCGATATTTAACTGAATTTACCCCGAGAAGGTGGTATGATAAGACTAATTATGCTGTTACTACTAATTTTTGGATTTATACTATCTGTTCTGCTTACCGCCATGTCTATTAGTTTGCGTAGCTTATCGACACAGCATTTGCGCTATTGGGCCCGCAAAGGCGATGATGTATCTAAAAAACTCTATCCTTTGAAAGCTCGTGGATCGGCAGTTTTGCTGACAATTGAGCTGTTCCGCGCGTTAGCGATTAGCGGTACGTTAATTGCTCTCGCTGGCAGTATGTGGGGCGTATTTGCATGGCTTATAGGCACTGTCACTCTGTTTATTGTGTTCGTGGTTCTGGGTGAACTATACCTAAAGTCACTTGGTATGAGGTTGCTTGTATGGTCGGCGAGGGGTCTGCTGGCAACGTCGCAGGCGTTAAAGTTTATAATGCTACCACTTGGGCGTGCACTCGATACGTTTATTGCCAAACAACCCGTCATCACCTCGCGCAATGAGCTGACACATATGTTTAATGCGATTTTACCCGGCGATACGGATTTATCAGAGGATGAGCTGAGGATTCTTAAGCACGCTCTCGTATTTGGCGAAAAGTCAGTGTACGACGTCATGACTCCGCGCAGTGTCGTTGTATCCGTTAAAGAAGATGACGTTCTTAGCCCCATTTTACTTGACGACTTACATAAATCCGGCCATTCGCGATTTCCGGTACTTGCAACGGCGGCAGATCACGCCACCGGTATTTTGTATACGAAAGATTTGCATGACCTCAAACACAATGCAGCTGTAAAGGATCTAATGCATACGCCCGTTCATTACGTTAACGAAAACCGTGAGCTCGACCACGTACTGCAGGCATTTATCAAAACCAAGCAACATATGTTTTTAGTGGTTAATGAATTTGCCGAAATAACCGGGCTGGTCACCATAGAAGATATTGTGGAACAAATTCTTGGTAAGCCTATTATTGATGAGTTTGATCGCTACGATAATATGCGGGACGTCGCTAACGCAAAAGCCAAAATTGTACGAAAAAAGATTAAGATGATAGAATAACCCCTGTTATATGTATTATTTTATGAACAATATGAATATGTCGGTCTGCAAGTAATCCTTGGCGATATTCTTGTTAGAGACCAAAAACCAGCCTGCTAACCATTAACCGCTTTGTAAAGGAAACGAAAATGAAACGAACACTAGCTATAGAAGCTACGTCACTGACGGGTGAATCTGTTAAAGTGCAGGGTTGGGTGCATAGCCGCCGGGATCACGGCGGGTTATTGTTTATTGATTTGCGCGATCATACGGGGATAATACAGCTAACTTTAGGCCAAGGAACAGAAGATTTTGAGCTAGCAGGTGAGTTGCGCGACGAATTTGTGATTGAAGTTACGGGTACAATTGCCGAGCGTGCAGATGAGCTCAAAAATCCAAACATTCCGAGTGGTAGTGTTGAGCTTTTAGTGCACACGCTACGCATTCTCAACAGATCTGACTCCTTACCAATCCAGGTCAACTCGACACAGACAATTAGCGAAGAAAACCGTCTCCGCTATCGCTATTTGGATTTGCGCCGGCCAAAAATGCAGCTAACATTACAAAAACGGGCAGAATTTTATAGCTACATCCGAAAATATATGGAATCCAATGACTTTATTGAAGTTACAACACCAATTTTGGCCAACTCTAGCCCCGAAGGAGCACGTGACTTTTTGGTACCGTCACGAGTCCATAAGGGCCTCGTCTACGCGCTACCACAGGCACCGCAACAGTTTAAGCAGCTACTAATGGTAGGGGGCGTGCCACGCTATTACCAAATTGCAACCTGTTTCCGCGACGAAGACCCGCGTGCCGATAGGTTATATGGCGATTTTTACCAGCTAGATCTTGAAATGTCATTTGTAGAAGACGGCGAAGACGTACGTACAACCATGGAGCCACTGATTAAAAACCTTGTGACTGAGTTTGCGGGCAAAAAGTTATTAAGCGAAAATATCCCACGCATTAGCTACGCTGAAGCAATGGACGTATACGGTAGTGATAAGCCGGATCTTCGTTTTGGGCTCGAAATGGTAGACTTAACGGACGAGCTCAAAGACTGTGGTTTTGGAGTCTTTACGGGCGCAATTGCTGACGGTGGTGTCGTGAAGGCTATCAAAGTGCCAGCACAGTTTAGTCGATCACAAATTGATGCATTAACTGATAAGGCTAAAAGTGATGGCGCGGGTGGCTTGCCGTATATGGTCATGGAAAACGGCCAATTAACCGCATCGATTGCGAAGTTTTTTAGCCCCGAAGATCTCGCAAAAATTCAGCAAAAAACACAGGCGCAAGATGGTGATACGCTTTTGTTTGGATCTGACAGCCGTGAAAAAGTAAATAAAGTGCTTGGGGGTTTACGTAATCACTTGGGTGATCAGCTGAACCTTAAAGACCCCAACATTGTTGCGCTAGCGTGGATAGTTGATTTTCCGTTTTACGAGCTTGATGAAAAAACTAAGAAGATCGATTTTGGCCACAACCCCTTTAGCATGCCAAAAGGTGGGTTAGAGTCTTTAGAATCTGATGATAAACTTGCAATTGTCGCAGATCAATATGACATGGTTGCCAATGGCTACGAGATTTGTTCGGGAGCTGTACGAAACCATAACCCTGAGGTTATGTACCGCGTTTTTGATGTTCTTGGGTATGACAAAGCCTATGTTGAAGCTAAGTTTGGGGCTTTGCTTGGTGCATTTAAGTTTGGCGCACCACCGCATGCTGGTTGTGCGTTTGGGCTTGACCGTCTATTTATGGTTTTACAGGGCGAAGAAAACATCCGCGAAGTTGTGGCCTTCCCGAAAAACGGCAGTGGAGTTGATGTCATGATGAACTCACCATCACCCGCCGACCCAGCTCAGCTCAAAGATCTCGGTATTACATACTCATAAACTTGTTATATAATTAGTCACAATAAAATGGGTGGACAAAGGACTAGATGTCAAATCTTCTCAGTAATGAACAGCGTTCGTTCGACGATAAACACTTTGACCCCAACACTGGATATGCGGCTTTAGATAAAAGAGTCCAAAAAATCGCCCATATTGGCACACATCTCGGCAAAATAACTGGTAGAAAACTTATTCATTGGGCAGATAATGGCTGGGAACGAGACGAAATGAGGACGGTAGTCGTGGGCGAGGTGCTACCGGATCTGTGTATATACCGTACTCAGCTAGCAACCATATCTGGAATAGAAGAAGATCAGCTGATTGCATGCGCACACAAACTAAAACCCGGCAATTTAACTGTCACAAAAACCAAAATTCACACAACTCTTGTAGGAGCGAGAGGAGTCTTGGATGATTTTGTTGAACCACTGATGCATGGTGCTTCTGATGCGGACTATAGTTTGGTAGGACAGGCGGCCGTGATGTTACATTTTTCTGTTGAAGCTGCAGCACTTCATTATGGTTTTAGTCCCGAAGATCTGATTGAATTACATCATAACCGCTTGACACAGCTAGCAGAGTTCAGAACAGTCTAGAAACGGCACACGATTCATTAAGTGTTATCGAGCGATTTCCAGATATACCAGCTGGCGACAGATTCATATGGCTGCCAATTATTGGCGTGGGAAATGTCGCGGACTTCAGTGGGGGTTGGTAAAGTTTGTAATCTATACAGTATCATAATACCGTTTTTGATCCCAAGGTCACCGACAGGTAAAACATTTAGTCGCCCCATGCTGAATATCAGAAACATTTGCGCCGTCCATTCACCAATGCCCTTAACGGCAGTCAGTTCGCTTATAATTTCCTCATTCGATAGTGTCTGAAAACGAGCGAAACTGAGCTTATTATTGGATACGTGCCAGGCAAGATCTTGAATATAGCTGGCTTTTGCCTGTGATAAGCCGGCTGTACGCAACTCTTCTATGGATTTTGCCAGAATTACTTCTGGTAATGGAAATGTACCACCAAAAAGCTCAACAAACCGTTTCGTAATGCTGGCCGCGGCCTTGACGCTCAATTGCTGGCTAATAATACTTTCCACTAACTCACGGTAGTGCTGAGTATGGGGTTCAAGGGTGCAGTTACCGTGCAGAGCAATAACTTTAGCAAGAATTGTATCGTGTGACGTTAAGTGCGTTGTTGCTTCTTTGAGAGTTGAGCTTGATGCTTGTATGTAAACCATTTTAACTATTGTAGAGATTTGATATGATATTCGTAAGCATAAACATTAAATTATACTTAAGGAAATCACTTTGGAAAACAATTCCCTAAACAGCACACAGAATTCACAGAACAGCCAGAACCCTCAAGATACCAATACGCCAACTGTTAATAATGGTAGTGATTTTCAGCCAGCTGCGCCAGCTGATGCCCTAAACGAAAAAACCGATAACCTTACTGTGCAAAAAACTGGCGAGCCCGTAAGTGCTGGCACGACAAGTAAAGCAAGTGATTCGATGTCAATGGCCTGGACTTTTGGCATTCTTCTTCTATTAATTGTCGCTGGTTATGTATTTTATAGACTTTTTAAAGAGACTCTTGATGAAGCAATCGAGTCAGAGCAACCAACCAAGGTTGCCTCGCAGAAAACACAAGTTTCGACTCCTAAAAAATCAACAAGCAAGAAAAAATCTGCACCCAATAAGCGCAAAAAGACATCAAAAAAGCGTAAATAACACGAAAACAAGATTTAAAGCCAGTGAAGCTTATGCTTTTGCTATAATGTAAAGTGATGAACAGCGCACCTGAAGTTCCACATAAAAAAAGTAAAAAATTACCCAAAACACAAGGGGACGCTGTTGGTGGTGAGCCAAAATTACCAACTGGCAAAAGTACCATTGAAATTATAAAAAACGACGATACAAAAGATTTAAAAACTGCCGCCGCCGAAGCCAATGAAGCGCTCGAACATACCAGTAATGGTATGAAAATTACTGTCGTTACCGATAGTGAAGCTATAAATACAGCAGCACTACCAGATCAAGCAATACCTGACACCCCAGAGATTGCTATTGCGGTCGGTCCCCCAGAAGTACAAGAACCACAAGCTACTGTTGAGCAAGAGCCAGAAACCGCACAAACAGAAGAACCACAGCAAGTCGAAGACCTAGCCTCATATGTAGAAAATCAAGAACAAGAAATAGGAGATGACACTAGCATAGATAGTGGTATAACCGATGACCCAGAAACATCCAGGGCTATCGACGAAATAGTAGCCGCAGAAGCCGACACCGTACTAGATGCTGAGGATGAAGAACGTGAAGCTATTGAGCTCGCCAAAGAGCCTAAACGCCCGTCTAGTCGGATAGGTCGGTTTTTTGCCCACTCCTGGGTGCGCTGGAGTTTGTTTTTGATTGTTTTTGCAAGTGTAATTGCTGTTAGCTTTACCCCAAGTAGCCGTTATTTTGTGCTAAATAAAGCTGGCGTACATTCAACTCTGTCGCTTAAGGTAGTTGATTTAGGGACTAAGTTGCCGCTTAAAAATTTTACCGTCAGTGCTGGTGGATCGACATCACAAACAGATGATCAAGGTGTTGCGCGGCTCGATAATGTCCGCTTGGGTAACACGACTTTAGTCATCGAAAAACGGGCTTTCTCTACAATAGAAAAAAATATTGTTGTCGGCTGGGGTAGTAACCCACTAGGTAACTTTGAAGCACAAGCGGTTGGGGAACAGTACACATTTTTGGTTATGGATTATTTAAGCGGCAAGCCAATCGAAGCCGCCGAAGCAAGCTCTAGTGATGGCAATGCGGTTGCTGACAAAGAAGGCAAAATAGTGCTTACCCTCGATACCGCACAACAAGAAGATTCTGAACAGGTGGATGTAACAATCGTGGCTCCTGGCTATCGACAAGAAGTTGTGCGCGTTACTGTTAGTAATAAAGAGGTACAAAGTGTCAAGATGGTGCAGTCGCGCAAGCATACATTTATTTCAAAACGATCCGGCACGTTTGATATCTATACAATTGATATTGATGGCGAAAACGAGAAAAAGATCGTACAAGGTACGGGGTTGGAGCGTGACGATATTGCTCTTGTTAACAGCCAGACACAGCCAATTGCTGCGCTTGTATCAACCCGCGAACGCGTAACGAGCACAAGCGGGTATTTGTTAAGTACGTTGTATCTTGTTGATACAACTAGTGGAAACCTTACAAAAATTGATCAATCCGAACGGATTGTTATTCTTGGCTGGACAAAAACGGGGCAACTTGTCTATACAAAAATTTCTGATGGAGGTGACGGAACTGACCCGGCTCGGCAGCGTATTATGAGTTATGACACCCAGAGTTCTGCGGCCGCTAAACAACTTGCTGCCGCCAATTATTTTAATGATACCTTAATGGTTGGTGACAAAATATATTATGCACCGTCACGCCAATTTGCGAGTGTAGAAAAGCCGGGAGTGTTAGTGGTGTCAGCGGACGGGCAAAATACACAGACGATTCTTGCTGACGTAGAAGCATTTTCTTTACAACGCTCTTCCTACGAGACAATGGATTTTAATGTCAATAATACGTGGTATTCCTATCCTCTCCTAAGCACAGGTGGGGAGGCCGTAAAAGGGCAGACACCTGCTTCGCTATCGAGCAAGATTTTTAATGATAATCAGGCTACTGATTTTAGTCTTTGGGTTGACGAGCGTGATGGCAAGGGTGTGCTGCTTTCTTATGACCGCACGGCGCGTAAAGATGCAGAAGTTACAAATTATCGCGGCCTAAAAACACCTGTGCAATGGCTCAACAACACAACCGTCGTATTTCGTGTCAACGACAGCCGCGAAACTGCCGATTATGTGATTAGTTTAGACGGTGGCGAAGCGCGCAAAATCACTACTGTTACAGATAGTCTTGGTTTTGGTTCGTTGTAGCATCGCCCTGTGTTACAATTTTTTATGCACAAAAAATCTCTAAAACTCTACGTCACATTACTTGTTTTACCCTATATAATTTTGCTTAGTATGCTAGCTTTGCAAGTAATTGCACGGTTGTTAATTTCAAATCAAACGGGTGATGAGTCTGCGGTTCTAATGTTCATAAACATCATAAGTCTTATCGGAGGAACTGGTGCAGTTTTGTTAATTCTCAGTAGTCCAGTGTGGATAATTCTTCTTATTCGTGACAGTAGTCACAATTCAAAAGCAAGCAAACCAAAAAAATAACCCCTAATCTTTTAAGATACAAATCCGGATTTTGCCGTCAGCGTTCAAAAATCCACCCAGTGCACGGTTGCGCACGTTCAAACCTTCATGGGCCTGTTTGGTAAGTACCTTAGCTACAGAATGACATTTGCGTAAATCCTCCACAACAAGATCGCGTTCGCTGTTTGTGTTGGGGTCAATCATGTGGGTCAGTTGGCCGTTATGTCGGATTGGTTTGATGCCTACATCACGGCTCGCAGCACCCACCCATAGCTGGCGGCTATTTTTGTCTAGATGAGGTTGGTGAAATCGTTCCCAAAATGCGACATCTGTATGTGGCACATCGAGGCCGTCTTGGCTACAAGCCCAAAAACGGACATGATGGCGAAATGTAGGGCTGTTGCCAAAAGGTTTTTGGAAACCAAGGTCTTGTTTACGGCCAAACAAGTAGAGGTTGCTAAACGGCGCATTATAATAATGCTGCCGTGTCAACATAGAACGTGCAACTTTGAGCATACTCTTTAGATTTTTTGTATCTGCAGTGTGCCAACCGGCTTTTTTCATGGCAATCTTGATCTGTTCTTCGGTGCCGATAATACCAATGTTTACGGGGTCAGAGGCAAAGCCATCAGGTGTGACGCAGTAGGTTGGGAGGTGTTTTGGAGTATAAAAAAGGCGAAACAGCCGCAACAAGAATGGTATAAAAAAATAAGCAGTAAACACATATGTTACGAGTAGTGCCAATGCGACATTTAAACGATTATCGAAAAAAGGGAAAAATTGCCAAACCGCAAGGTATACAATAAAGATACCAATTAGTAAGACAAGCAAGCGCTTAAACAACCGAGCGAATCGTATTAACATAGAATCTACACCACAGTATAACAGATGACATCGACTCATAACTTCCTACAAGCACTAACTGATTTTTATGTACAAAACGCGCGCACGATGCCGTGGCGTTTGCCGTGCGACGACGGAAGGTACGATCCCTACAGAATTCTCGTGAGCGAGATCATGTTGCAACAGACCGGTGTGAGCCGAGTAACACCCAAGTTTGAGCAGTTTCTGCAAAGATTCCCCACTATACATGCTTTAGCCGACGCAAGCTTGGCAGAGGTTTTACCTATTTGGTCGGGTCTTGGCTATAACAGGCGGGCACAGTATCTGCTCGAGGCGGCGCAAAAGCTTGCAGATGTAGCAGAGCCATGGTTGTATGAAAATTTAGTATCGTTAAAGGGTATTAGCCACAACACGGCTGCGGCAATTATTGTCTACAGCTACGACCGGCCAATGATTTTTGTAGAGACCAACATCCGTACAGTTATGATTTATCATTTTTTTAGAAACCACACCGCGGTACGCGATACAGACATACTCGATAAACTAGCGCTGGTTGTCCCATGGAACAACCAAAATAAGTCACAGCTACATAGCCCTAGGCAGTTTTACTACGCCATGATGGATTACGGCACGTATCTAAAATCAACTCACGGTAATGTCAGTAAACAGAGTAAAGGTTACGTAAAACAATCAGTATTCTTGGGGTCGAGGCGCCAAATCAGAGGACAGGTTATTGCAAAACTAGTGAATGGCCCGATGCAGATAAGAGATTTACAGAGTAGTCTTAATGACCCGAGGCTCTTTGGTGTACTAGACAGTCTTGAGCGTGAAAAAATGGTAACAATTCAGGGAACTTTTGTTATGTTGTATAATAAAACTCATAAAACATAAGCGCTTAATACGATAAGTAACAAAGGAATAAAATGGATCAATCTCAATCAAACGCTCCTACCAATACTAACGATAGTAACGATATGAATAATACTCCTAACCCTCAAACACAAAGCACACAACCGCAAACTGCGCCCCAGCCACAGTCCATGCCCGCCCAAGCGGCTGAGACAATGCCGTTTCAGCAGCAACCCGCTACTCCCGTAGCCGACACAACGCCACCGGTAGCTAGCGACACGACAACTCAACCGCCTCAAGCTCAGCCAGCGCCAGTAGCAGATCATCAAGCTGCGCACGATGCTCCACACAAAAACAACAATATTCTTCTCATTGTCACAGTTGTTGCGATTGTAATTGTGTTAGCAATCGCTGCATTTTTTGCTTTCAGTGCGTAATAGAGAGTATGAAATAGTCAATTTACATACATTTTTAAGTACGATAACAGATAGAAAAGCTTGTATAAAATAGTTAAAAGTTATATAATAGTTCACTGATTTGAACTATGGAACATAACCCCCCAAAAGCTTTCGAAAACCCGTCAACACCAGACCCGTCTGGTGAAACGGACGTAACCAAAAAAAAGAAAAAAAAGACCACACATCTGCCACTGGCAATTATAAAAACAGAAGCTATCCAAGAAGATACGGCCGTAACCCCAAGACTGTCCACAGCGGAAAGGTTTGAAGCTCTGCTAAAGGCGAAAGATAATGACCTAGCAGGCACCGATAAAAAGCAAGAAGTACCGGCAATTACGGCCAATGAAAGTACGGCCGATGATGTCAACCAACAGGTTATTGAGACTCAAACCCAAGAGAATAGACAGCAAGCTCTCTCCGATATCGACAACACCAAACCAGAAACCATATCTGACCAATCAAGGGCACCCAAAGAAGACTTTGAACTAGATAGTGTACCAAGCACGTCCTTTGATGAAAAACCGCCTACACAGGCTCTAGAGTTGCCACAAGAACAACTAGCACCAGGGATATCGCATTTAGAAATAAAAGAAGAGGATAAGGCCGCTTCGGCGCACAAAGCCGTTAACAGTATTAACGACACAGCCAAAACGATAAAACTGTCAACAGAAACGTCTACCACGGCACATACTGCTGAGATACTCGCACAAGATGCGTCAACTGCCACCCAGCCCATTCCGGAATCACTTCGCCAGACCATGTTCGACCCAAACGTCGTGTATGAGCAACCATTTTTGTCGTCACAACAATCGGGTGAAAACGCACAGCAGGTTGCACTAAAGAATAACGAAACCAATATTATTCAAGACGATAAAAAACCCACACATAGTCGCGCAAGCACTCGGGCGCATTCTGGTGGTTGGCTTGGGAACCGTACGCAGCGGGCCACGCAAAAAAAACTCGAAACAACCCTTACGAAGCAGACTAAAGAGCTACATATCTTAAAAACCGAACACGCACACGTATCTACGCGTCTAGACACTGTCACGCGTAACCTTGAGCACTTTCAATCAGCGACCCGTACCACCAACGAATTTAGCCCTCGTGTGACCGGAGACACCAATAGGCAACCAAAAGAAGGCCACGAGGTTTTAGGACAGCCGATTGCTAGTCAAAAACTTACTGAAAAAGTAATGATATCCAGTGGCAGCGAAGCCACTAGCGAACAGCCATACTCATCACCAGCGGGTCGGCGAGTTGAAACAAGTGCTTGGCACCGCTACGAAGTTGATACGACAACAGGTAAACTTGTCGAAAATCCAGAGTTGCCCTATGGGAAGGAATTTAAGAAAGAGCAAAAACAAGAACGTCTTCGTACAGCCACAACCGATCAAGCACGGGCCACTTCAGTTGGCTCAACAATTTTAACAGGAGTTGATGCAGCAGATAGGACACAGTCCCAGCAGGCGTCGAAACAACCAGGCACACAAAAAACATCACAGAAAGGTCCCGCCGTCGACGCTCAGCTTATTAGCCGACAACTCATGCGCCGCACAACCGACCCCATTACCTGGATTATTGCACTCATGTGTGTCATTTTTTTGTTAGTTATCGGTGTTTTGCGCTAATAAAAAAATTTATCTAAAACCAGCCCCACGATTGTTTACGAAGCCATTCATCTAAACTACCACCTCCACCACCACTGAGACAGAGCACAACTGTGTCGTGTTTGGTGAGCGTCTTTATATCTTTTTTAAGCTGATTATTTAGTTCTGCTGGTACTGCTTTAGATTGGGCTTCGGGGCTGAGTAGGGGGATAAGCTCTGATGGCGTAAGAACCGGTTGGGCTGGATCTTCGCGCGCTAGATAAGTTGGCACCCAGTATAGTTTATGTACTTTGTTAAACAAATCACGGTGCAATTCTTTTGTATAATGCATGCGACGGTTTGTGAGTGGTTCATAGACAATAACCAGCTCTTTACCTGTTTTTTTAGCTGTTTCAAGCCCAATTTCTATAGCGCCCTGAATTTTCTCAGGCGTGTGGGCGTAGTCTGTGTATAAATTGTCTCTCAATTTTTCCATGCGCCGTGACACGCCAGGGAATTTATTCATAAGATCAATCAGTTGGTTGTATGGGGCTTTGGTAATGTGTTGTACGGCAGTAATAACTAACCATGCGTCGCGGCGGTTGACAGCACCAACCAGAGTTAATTTTTGCAGTTCTGGTGCCGACTCTTCTAGTATTGTGTAAGTAGCATCTAATTCCAGTCTGAGATTCTTAAAATCACTAGACCACAGTGTTTTCCAGGCGCTTTTTAGAAGAAAATCTCTAAACGCCTGCCTATACTCTTCTTCTGTAGGATAGATTTCCTGATGATCATAGCCAATACCACTTATCAGAGCGTTGTAAGGTGTAAAGCTTAAAAAATTTCGATCATACTCATCACACTCAAGTACAAAATATTCACTCGCTGGATCATAGTGTCCCATGTCGCCGTAGCTAATTTTTGCCCCAACAGAGTAGCTAATGGGAAGCTTCAGGGCTTTCATGAGGTAAATCATCATTGCGGTAGTAGTGGTTTTGCCATGAGTACCAGCGATAGCTAATAATTTTAACTGTTTGTCTTTGATAATGTGCAATAGTAACGCGTCGCGTTTGCTATTTTTGATGTTGTTTTCTGTTACAAATTGTAATTCTGGGTGGTCAGGATTTTCTTTTTGTATAGCAGACGAATACACATACCAATCAATTGGGTTTTGCTTGTGCATATTCTCAATAGCTTCGTGGGTTTGGCCAACATAAATATCCTTAATGCCGCTTTTTTTCAGATAGGTAATATATTCACTATTTTGTTTGTCGGAGCCACTTACCCTAAATCCAGCCTGTTTAGCCAGTAACGCTAGCGGCCCTATTCCGGCGCCCCCTATTCCAGAAAAGAAAATATGCATATATATAGTATATAGAAATTAGGAATGAGAAAACAGTTTCATAATCGTACTCGTTTCTGCTGTCTAAACTAGTTCCTATTTTCTATTTTCTAAGACATAATCATAAGTAACATGAATAAAAAACACCTGCACCACGACTATGTGCGACTTCGCAAGGCACCTTTCTGGGGGTTATTTATCGCTGGTGTCGTGCTGTTGTTTATCAGCGTGCTTGCTCTTCGGGCAAATAATCAGCGCATGATCGAGCTCCGACAGGCAGTATTTGTAGCCGACGAACAAGACGGTGATGTCGAGAAAGCGCTTACGCAGTTACGCCAGCATGTCTATGGCCATATGAATACAAGCCTAACGGCCGGTGGTACTGCGGTGCGTCCGCCAATTCAGCTCAAGTATCGTTATGAGCGCCTAGTGATTGCCGAACAGACAAAACTAAATAGCAATAACGAAAAAATCTATACCGATGCCCAAAACTACTGCGAACAACAAATTCCAGTGGGTTTTTTTGCAAGAGATCGTCTGCAATGCATTCGGGACTATGTAGATAATAATGGTATAAAAACAACAGAAGTACAAATCCCTGATGATTTGTATAAGTTCGATTTTTTATCACCAAAATGGACACCAGACGTTGCTGGGTTAAGCTTGCTCGCCGCAGGTATCTGCCTCGGCCTACCCGGCGCTATACTTATAAGCAGACAGATTCTAAAACGGAGACTAAAATCCCTACACCAATAAAAAAGCCCCCGTTTGCAGGAGGCTTTTTTAAATACCGTAGCTAACTTTAGCTTGCAGCAGCAGTATTACACTTTTGGCCTTCAGGGTTTTGCTTCACAAACTCGGCAATAGCTTTTGTTACTTGGCCGTCGTCTTTGAGGTTTTCCCAGAAAGTAACTTGTGTTCTATTTATAACCATCTCGTCTTCTGGCCCATGTAGTTCACAACCAAGCTTGGCAAGGCTTATGTCTTGTTGTGCGCTTTGGGTCTGATTCGTATTTGCAGCACCTTGTGCTTGCTCGTTCACGCGTAGGTAATAGATGTTATCTAGAGTTATGAACTTATCGTTCAGATCACGCACTTTGCCAAAATATACCTGGCCTCCGTTTAAAAAGACAGCCTGAAACTTGTCCTTTTTTAGGTAATCCGCTTCGTTCTTGGATCCACCAGTTGCAACATAAACTGTTAATGATGCCACGAGCAATCCAACCGATACAAGCAAGACGGCAGAAACAATACGCATTACTTTTCCACGTTGTTTTTTGCCACTCGGATGAGCTGGTCGCTGCATAGGTGCACCAGTAGGAGCGCCCTGTTGTTGGGTATTTCGACTATTAAATTCCATAAATAATAACTTTCTCTTCCACCTTTTATATTTCTTTAAATGACTACAAACATCATAGTAACTCAAACACTAGCTTTTTGGCAAGATGTAATTGGTTTTTTGTACATCGTAAGGTATGAATTTTTTTTATACATTCTTACCCCTGTTAAATTACGGTTTGTCGCAAAAACAGACGAGAAACTCTTGACAAACAATTTACCCCCAGCGTACGATGATGCTACATCAGTAATGCTAACAGAGGGAGTCAAGAAGAATGGCATACAAGCACACAAACTCAAAGGGCGTAACATACTACCTTAATTCTAAGGCTGTTGTACTTCGCGGTGGTAAAGAGCAAACAATTTACTACTTCAGTAAAGATCAGCGCCCAGAAGCAACAGATCTTCCATCAGGAATGGAAGTCAACGAAAACCCACGCAACGGTTTCTTGACAGTTAAAAGAATCAAGTAGTACTTGTTTTTATAGACAAAAATGCACCCAATGCAAGTTGGGTGCAATTTTGATTAATGGCTCAGTAAGGTGACGGAAATTGTAAAATTAGTTACAATGATTCTATATGGCAGACATTATAGTAGAGGTTAAAAATCTCACAAAAATCTACGCTAACAAAAAAGTTGTTAATGGTATAAGTTTTTCGGTCAAGCAAGGCGAGATTTTTGGCATTCTTGGCCCCAACGGTGCCGGCAAAACCACGACACTCGAAATGCTCGAAACTCTGCGCCCGATTGACGGTGGCAGTGCAACGCTAGCTGGTGTTGACGTGTCTGGCGATAGTAATAAGATCAAGGCCCTTATTGGCGTCCAGCCTCAAACCCCCAGCTTCGAAGAAAAGACCAAGCTCACAGAGCTAATCGAGTTCTTTTCTGCTGCCTACGGCGAAAAGGTCGATGCTATGGCGTTCCTTAGGAGTGTCCAGCTCGAGGACCGCGCGCATAGCTACCCAGAACAGTTATCTGGCGGCCAACGTCAACGTTTTAGTATTGCGGCCGCACTTGTCCATAGCCCCAAAGTCTTCTTTTTAGACGAACCAACCACCGGACTTGATCCGCAGGCTCGCCGTAATTTGTGGGATCTTATCCGCGAAGTTCGTGACCGCGGCGTGACCGTGATTATGACGACGCACTACATGGACGAAGCCGAACTGTTATGCGACCGTGTCGCCGTTATGGATAATGGCAAAATTATCGCCCTCGATACACCCAACAACCTCATCAAAAACCTGCTTAAAAAGGGTTTCAAGAAGAAACAACACGTCCAACAAGCCAACCTAGAGGATGTGTTTATTGACCTAACAGGGAAGGCTCTGCGAGACTAGCTATGTCTGATTTCAAAAAATCAATACTTCCCGTAACCACATTTGTCAAAATAGACGTCAAACGACTATTTCGCGACAAAGTTGCAATTTTCTTCGTGTTTTTATTCCCGCTTATATTTTTAATCATCTTTGGCTCGATTTTTAACGGCAATAATAGCGTGTCATTTCGTGTGGCTTTATTAAACGAATCAGACTCAGCCTTTGCCAAAGATTTCGAAGCCAAAATCAGAGACAATGACGTGTTTAAGGTTGACCAAAATGTGTCAGATTTAGATGCCGCCAAAGAAAAAATGAACCGTGGCCAGCTAGAAGCAACAATTATTTTGCCAGCTGGTTTCGGCGAAGTTCAGGCAGAAAACAGCTTTCCAGGTGGAGAGGCCAGGGTACTCTATGACCAGTCCAATGAATCAAGCGGCCAAACACTTGCATCACTAATGGACGGCATTTTTAAAGAAATTAATGCGGGGATTGTGCCAACGGTGGTGCCATTTAGCGTCATGGCAGAATCTACTGCCACAATTGGTCTGACGCAGTTTGACTACACATTTTCCGGCATCTTGGGTTTTACACTGCTGTCGCTGGGTATTTTTGGCCCAACTACGGTGTTCCCACGCTTAAAGCAAAAGGGCGTCCTGCGCCGCTACCACACCACAACACTCAAAGTCTGGCAGTATTTTACCGGCAATGTGATCAGTAATGGTATTATTGGCTTACTGGCGTGCGGTCTCATGTTTGTGGCAGCGCTGACTTTCTTTGATCTCAACATGCGCGGTAGTTACTTTAATCTAGGCGTTATTGTTGTCTTTGGCACGGTTTT
>Ga0247843_1000881_pt1 | contig 66758 bp, 55 predicted proteins | sample LaCruzMarch2017__FD_192420 | JGI IMG/M metagenome (GOLD analysis project Ga0247843, IMG submission 192420) | Freshwater microbial communities from meromictic Lake La Cruz, Castile-La Mancha, Spain - LaCruzMarch2017_8m | ecosystem: Environmental > Aquatic > Freshwater > Lake | place: Spain...
GACATTGACTGGAATGTGACGGCCCGCACGGGCGACCCCCACATAAAAATTTATGAAGAGGAGCGTGAACTGACCGTGATGTTGCTGGTGGACGTGAGCGGCTCTTCGTTTTTTGGCCTAAGCGGGCAGTGGAAGCAAGAATTGCTTACAGAAATCTGCGCCTTGCTGGCTTTTAGTGCCGATTCGAACAATGACAAGGTGGGTCTGCTGCTTTTTTCCCAGCAACCAGAACTTTACATTGCCCCCAAAAAAGGCCGACAGCACACGCTCCGTATCATTCGCGAACTGCTCAATGTACAACCCAGTGATCGTGGCACAGACCTTTCTGCGGCCATCCAATTTACCCGCAACGTATTGAAAAAGAAGAGTGTATGCTTTTTGTTGTCTGATTTTTGTGATATTGGTTACGAAGTTCCACTGCGCACACTTGCTCGTCGCCACGATTGTGTGGGCATTCATTGCTGGGATGCCCGAGAGCGCGAACTACCCGATGTGGGATTGCTCTACACCCATGATGCAGAGTCGGGGCAACAAAACTGGCTCGATACTTCCGATCCAGAATTTAGGCATACTTACAGGCGACGTTTTGACGAACATCGCGATCAAGCGATTCTGGCATTTCGGCGGGCTGGAGCGGACTTCCTGAGTTTACAAACGTCTGAATCCTACGCTTCCGCCTTGTTGCATTTTTTTGAAAAAAGGGCGAAAAAATGAGGAGCATACTTTTAAAAATGAGGCTTTTGGGGTGGTGGCAACCTAAAAGATGGTGGTTGACAATAAATATAGCGAATGGTTTTCGCGGGGTAATTTCAACTTCCCGAAAGTTGCAAACTTTCGGGAAGTTCCTCGCATTCCTTTTTGTAGCAACCCAAGCCCAAGCCCAAGTAGAGCTCCGCGCCGACAGTAATTATGTGGAAACGGGCAATCCATTTGTACTACACCTCCGTTTCCCGGCGACGTTCGGCAAACCAGACTCTCTAAGTTTTAGTGTTTGGGGAAATTTCATTCCTCAAGAAAACATTATAAATCAAACGGAATGGCAGTCCGAAGGTGGGTTTTTCAACAAATCTCTCACCGCTCTATTTTTTGATGAGGATTCGATTGAACTCCCTCCGCTTCCCATAGTGCTTCCCAATGGCGACACAGCCTATTCCAATTCCCTAAAAATCATCGTAACCGCCACCCCTTCGCCCGATGACTTGAATGACATGGCGCCAATTAAAGATATCCATCGCGAGCCTTCACACTGGACGGATTACCTGCCCTGGATATTGGGCGTTTTGGGTGTGCTGGCTATTTTTGGTTTGCTGTTCTGGCTCGCCAAGCGAAAAACAAAATCCAGGGTTTTAAGCCGAACTATTGAAACTCCGCCCCATGAACTTGCATTGAAAAAACTGGAAGTGCTGGCGCGGAAGAAATTGATAAACAATGGTTTTGTAAAGGAACATTATACCGAACTCACTTTCATTCTTCGGGAATATTTGGAAAAAAGGTTCAGCATTCCTGCGCTTGAATCTACCACCGACGAGACGCTTGGGTATTTGAAACGCAGCGATTTTCCCAGCCCCTTGTCTCAGGAACTACAATATCTTTTGGAACAAGCCGATCTTGCCAAATTTGCCAAAATTATTCCTCCTGAGTCCTTTCATGCCGAGGCCTTGGAAAGTTCCCGAAAAATCATCCTCCAAACCAGCGAAATCCCAATCCACCAATCACCCCTCCTACGCTAAGGCTTCGGCGGGTAAACGATCCACCAATCACCCAATAATGACCCTCGCCGATCCCGTTTGGCTTTTACTTTTCCTACCGCTTGCGTGGCTTTTTTTGCGCAGGAAACCTGGGATTTCTCTTCGATTGCCACAGCCAAACAGTGCTATGGGAGATCTCAGTTTCCGGACAAAAATTAGGAACAAGCTATCCTGGTTGCGCTGGCTCGCGTTGGCCTTGCTCATACTGGCCATGGCTCGGCCCCAACGCAAATGGGAAGAAGAAAAAATAAAGGCGGATGCGCTGGACATTGTTTTAAGCATGGATATTTCTCCATCCATGTTAAGCAGAGATTTCGACCCCGACCGACTTTCCGTAGCAAAACGTGTGGCAGCGGAGTTTGTGGCAAAACGCCCACACGACCGTATTGGACTCGTAGCTTTCTCTGCCGAGGCTTTCACGCAATGCCCACTCACAACCGATCGGCGCGTGGTGCAGACCTTTATCAACGAACTGGCGGTGGGCCGCTTGGAAGATGGCACGGCCATTGGCATGGGACTGGCTACCGCTGTTAATCGCTTGAAAGACAGTCCTTCGCGCAGCAAAATCGTGGTTTTGCTCACCGACGGGGAAAACAATGCGGGTTATATCGCACCACTCAAAGCGGCGGAAATCGCCCAAACGCTGGGTATTCGTGTCTACACCGTCGGGATTGGTACGGAAGGGGTGGTCATGTCGCCGGCGCAGCGAAACTCCGATGGCTCGTATTCTTTTGCGCCCCGGTTTATGAAATTTGACACCCAGTTGTTGGAAGAAATCTCAGCAGCCACTGGGGGCAAGTTTTATCGAGCCTTTTCAGAGCGCGATTTGGCGGCGATTTATGCAGAAATTGACCGATTGGAAAAGACCAAAATTGAGATCAGCACAGTGCGCCGCACCACGGACTATTTCCATTGGCTTATTGGGGCGGCGGTTATTTTGCTGTTGATAGAAATTCTGGGAGTTTGGGGGGTATTGAGATCGGTGACGCCATGACTTGTTCACTGACGGATTAAAAACAAATTCCAAGCAGCATATCACCACTTGGAACTTGTTTACTTTTTAACTTGATGCTGTTTACCCCTTCGCTAACTTCTCACACTCCGCGAGCAAAAACTCCGCTTTAGGACGGAAACGAATATTCGGGTCGTTTTCCGAAAAAGAGCGCTGGAGATAAAGTTTCAGTTCTGGAATCGCTAGTGCGTAGCGTTTTAAATGGAATAGGCAATCGGATTTGCGCAAGCGTGCCAACCAATAGATTGGCTGCACGGCCAACGAACGCTCCATGGTATTCTGAAAATCCTGAATGGCGCTATCCCACTCGTTTTTAAGCATGTTTATCTTGCCACGACCATAAAACGGCTCAGGGTTGTGTGCATAAATAGCGATGCTCTTGCTAAAGTCGTAGAGGGCATCGTTGTAGTTTTTCAACTTGTAATTAACGTAGCCTCTGCGCTCGTAAGCCAGTGCATTGTTTGCATATTTTTCGATGGCATTGGTAAGGGCTTCAGAGGCCTGTTCCATACCACCTTGCTGGACGAGCTCCCGACCGCGCAGGTATTCTGAAACGGCCACTTTGTCGGTATGTGGCTCGATGAGATGTTGGTCCAACACCTTGCCGTTTGCCACCCACCAGGCACCTACATTGCCTGCAAGGGCATATTGTGCCACTTCGTGCAACAAAGCCGTGGTGCTGCGCCAGCGCTTTTGGGTACTCATCAGCGTTTGTTGCGGAACTGTAAGCGAATAGCCGTCTTCACTGAAAACCTGCTCTGCCGAGAACAAGACATCGGCTTTGAAATAGCTTTCCACACGGGTGTTCCAGTGTTTCAATACCATATCATAGGTTCTTTGCGAACCAAATTCGAGGCGGCCTCTGAAGACCACCTTTAGCTGTAATGCTTGTTGCTCTATTGTCATCCTGCTTGCTGTTTAAAGTTGAAATGTTTTCAATTTGGCAGGGTACAATATTTTCGTTCAAAAGGACTTCCGGTGAATATGGACACACTCAGATGGAGCCGACAAGGATGCCTTTTTCGATCAGACGCATAAAATTGTCTTTTCTGTCGAAAAAGGGGGACACTGCTTTATACAACACCGCTCTTAGGCTGTTGTGGTCTGCTTAGAAACACGAAATCGTTGAATGATGCCCTTCAATTGAAATAGTCAGGATGAATGCGATTAAAATTCCTGACTACAAAAGGGCCGCCTTCCCACAGGGAGAACAAAGGTCAGATTTTTTTTCCGGCTGTACAAGCAGATCGGTTTATTTTTTACAAATATCTGAAATCAATTGTTCAGCATCACGGGCATCACCAGCATCAAAATATCCCGATCGTTGCTATTTTCTTCTACAGGCGTTAGGATACCCGCCCGGCTGGGACTGCTAAACTCCATCTGTACTTCTTCTGAGTCGAGTACACCGAGCATTTCAGCGAGGAAACGAGCATTGAAGGCGATTTTCATGGGAGCGCCATTGTAGGTGCAGGGAATTTGTTCCGTGGCCTCGTTGGAGAAATCAAGGTCTTGTGCGCTCACGGTCAGGCTTTTGTCGGTAAGTTCAAAAACCACTTGGTTGGTGGTTTTGTTAGCATAAATGGCAATCCTTTTGAGCGAGTTTTGGAAATCGCTCCGGTTGGCGGTCATGTTGTTTGGGTTGTCAATCGGGATAACAGCGTTGTAGTCTGGATACCGCGCATCAATGAGGCGGCAAACAAGTTTCATACCCCCGAACGCAAAAAAGGCATTTGCTTTATTGAAAGAAATGGTCACCCCTTCGCCCGCTGGGAGGGCGTTTTTGAGCAGGTTGAGTGCTTTTTTAGGCACAATAAAGGTGGTAGTAACTTCACCTGCGAGGTGGTGGGTACCGTACTTCACCAGTTTGTGGGCATCGGTGGCGACGCAGGTCAGCTTGTCGTTTTCAATTTGGAAATACACCCCAGTCATAGCAGGCCGAAGTTCGTCCGCGGAGGTGGCAAAAACAGTATTGTTGATCGCGTCCAGCAGGTATTTGCTGTTGATTTTGACAATATCCACACTGTCTGGCTCCGGTATATTGGGGAAATCCTCGCCGTTTTCGCCTGCGAGTTTGTACTTCCCGTAGGAGGAAGTGATTTCAATGTTCCAATTTTCAGCGTTCACACTGAAGGTAATGGGCTGTTGTGGAAGGGCTTTGAGGGTATCGAGCAGGATTTTGGCAGGCACCGCCACTGAGAAATTATCGTCCGCCAGCACATCAATTGTCGTGGCAATGCTTGTTTCCAAGTCTGTGGCAGCGATGGTCAGTTTTTTATCCTCGATTTTGAAAAGGAAATCCTCTAGGATGGGCAACACCGGATTGGAGCCGATGGCGCCGCTGGCGATTTGGATTTGCTTGAGGAGTTCGGAAGAAGAGACGCTAAATTTCATCTAAGTGCAGTGTTTGAGTTGGTGGGAATTTGAAAAAATCCCGTTGGGCAGCCCCAATCAGACAGCAAAAGTAACGGCTTACAGCGGGCAATTTTTTTAAAGAAATTAACAAATTGTGGAAAAAACGAGGAAAATCTACCTTTGCCCTCTTTTTGAGCGCAGGTTCACAATAGGTTTGGTGCTGAAGCAGTAAACTTAGACGAGTTTCTTTTAAAACGCTTCGCCCAAATAACGCCCAATCTATACAATAATGCTCAACCGAAAATCTGCCCCCGATATTTACGAAGTGCGCCATCTTACGCTTCCACGTCCAGAGGTCGTGTTGCTCGACAATGGCATCCAGGTGTATGTGCTTGACTATCCTGGACAGGGGATCGTAAAAGTGGAGGCTGTGTTCCGCGCAGGGAGGGCAGAGGAAGAAAAGCGGCTGGCATCAAGAGCGACCTCCAGGCTTTTGCGCGATGGGACCTTAAAAAAATCTGGCGCGGAGATCGCAGAACATCTTGATTTCTATGGGGCCTCAGTGACTGTGCCTACCAATTTGGACACCTCGAGTTTTGTGCTGTTTTCCTTAAAAAAATATGCCCATGAGGTGATTCCAACTTTTGCGGAAATGCTCCAATCGCCGTCTTTTCCGGAAGACGAACTGGAAAATTTTCGGCGCACCAGCATTCAGGAACTGACGGTGGAACTCGAAAAAGGAGAAACCCTGGCCTATCGCAAGGTGACGGAACTTATCTTTGGAGAACATCACCCGTACGGTTACAACTCCATGCCCGAAGACTACACGGCCATTCAACGGGCCGATCTTCAGCATTTTTTTGACACTTGGTATACGCCATCTAATTGTATCCTTTTTGCCAGCGGCCGCATAGACGAGGATATTTTGAACCTGCTCAATCAACATTTTGGCCATTGGGAAAAGGCCCATCATCCAGTCCCCGTCGTCCAAAATTCCTACGCCGTGCATACGATGAGTAAACCATCTGCCGTCCGCATTCCGCTGCCCAATTCGCTCCAATCCGCCATCAAAATAGGGCGCAAGCTTTTTGACCGAAATCACCCCGATTTTGATGGACTGGTGGTGTTGAATACAGTATTAGGAGGTTACTTCGGTTCTCGCCTGATGACCAACATTCGCGAAAAAAAGGGGTACACCTACAATATTTACTCCACCGTGGATGCCTATTTGCGCGATGGCTGCTTCTACATAGCCACAGAGGTGAGTCCTGAAAAATCAAGTGCTGCTTTACGCGCTATTTTTAGAGAAATGAAAAAACTGTGCGAACAACCTGTACCAGAAGAGGAACTTAGCATGGTGCGCAATTACATTCTCGGGATGTTGCTGAACGGTTTGGATGGCCCCATCAATAGTTCTGACATGGTACGCAATCAGATTATAGAAAACCAATCACCTGAAAAATTTGAAGAACTTGTGCAAACCATTCGGAGCATTACCGCCGAATCCCTGCAAGCTTTGGCACAGCAATATTTGCAACCGAAAGATTTTTGGGTGGTTACCGTGGGGTAAATTGGACCTTGGATTTTGGACAATGGACGTTGAACAAAGTATGGTTGTGCAGATTGGGATTGTGACTTTTCACTAATGTGATTTAACATCTATCGTCCAACATCAAAAATCACGGAATCATAAATTTATTTGTGAAGAAAATCACTGAAAATCTGCGTAGTTTTGCGCACTTTTTTGTCCAAATCCGATTCGACTCACATTACAAATAGCCCAATACTTTGTTCAATCTCTTTAAATTCTTTAAGCAGGAACTCGCCGTTGACCTTGGCACTGCCAATACGCTCATCATGGTAGACGACCAGGTGGTTGTGGATGAGCCTTCTATCGTGGCAATGGATCGTGCAACCAAACAAACCATTGCTGTAGGCCATCGTGCCATGCAGATGCACGAAAAAACACACGAAAACATCAAAACTGTACGACCGCTCAAAGACGGCGTAATCGCTGACTTCCAAGCCGCTGAGGCCATGATACAAGGCATGATTAAGATGGTGGGCCGTCGCAGGAATATGTTTAGTCACCTCAAAATGGTCATTTGTATCCCCAGTGGTATCACTGAAGTGGAAAAACGTGCAGTATTCGATTCAGCTGACCACGTAGACAGCAAGGAAACCTACCTCATCCACGAACCTATGGCTGCCGCACTTGGCATTGGCCTCAATATTGAGGAGCCTATCGGCAATATGATCATTGACATCGGCGGTGGCACCACGGAAATTGCGGTTATTGCACTTTCGGGTATCGTTTGCGATCAGAGTATCCGAATCGCGGGCGACGAGTTGACCAACGATATTATGAACTATATGAAGCGTGAGCACAACATCCTAATCGGTGAGCGCACTGCGGAACAGATAAAGATCCATGTTGGCTCAGCCCTTCACGAACTTGAAAATCCACCACCAGATTATGCAGTAAATGGCCGGGATTTAATGACGGGCATCCCGAAGCAAATCAAAATAGGTTATCAGGAAGTGGCGTATGCGCTGGATAAAAGCATCAGCAAAATTGAAGATGCTGTGCTTCGGGCTCTTGAGCTCACGCCGCCTGAATTGGCCTCCGACATTTACAAAACCGGGCTTTACCTAACTGGCGGCGGAGCGCTCCTGCGCGGCTTGGATAAACGTCTAGAGTCTAAAACAAAGTTGGATGTCCATATTGCTGACGACCCGCTCCGAGCCGTAGTGCGCGGTACTGGTATGGCACTCCGAAATACGCAGCAATATTCTTTTTTGATTGATCGTAAGAGTGTTTAGAACACGCTCTGATTCATCCCTTCTTCATATCCTCCACCCATGGGTCCCCTTCTTCAACTCCTGCTTCGCAACGGTGGCTTTGTCACCTTCCTGCTGGTAGAGTTGGGGTGTTTTGCAATTATGGTGAATTTTGAGGATCGGCACAAGGAGATTTGGGCCAATACGACTGGGATTTTTGGCGGCCGTGCACTCGAAAAGCGCCAAATGGCCACTGATTACTTCAGTCTTTACGAAACAGCCGACAGCCTCGCCCACCTTGTGGATAGCTTGCAAGCCCGGTTGTCGAATGCAAGACAGATGCAGGTGCCCATTCGCGATACTTTTTACCTTGTCAACTTTGATTCGCTCTCCAAAACGGACTCGGTTCGTCGTAAAACCATACGCCCTCAGTACGAATTTGTCACAGCGAAATCCATCAAAAATTCCATTGCAGGTACCAACAACTGGTTGATAATCAATAGGGGTAGCAACGATGACCTCAAACCAGATATGGCGGTGGTCAGTCCAGAAGGCATTGTCGGGATTGTACGCCATGTGGGCACGAACTTTTCTTTGGTCATGTCAGTATTGCACCGGCAAGCCAAAATATCGGTGGCGTTGCCCAATCAAAAAAATGCATTTGGTTCGCTAACCTGGGAGGGCGGAAATCCAAGAGAAATGACGCTTCGTTATATCCCACAGCACTTCATAGTCCAAGATAATGAGCCGGTAGTTACAAGCGGTTATTCACTGATGTTCCCACAGGGTCACCCGGTTGGCAAAGTGAAAGGCTCGCCCAAGCCAGATCCTGAAAACCCTTACTTTTTAGAGATCAAAGTAAGCCTCAATCAGGATATGGCTACTGTACGCGATGTTGCGGTGGTGCGCAACCTCTTCAAAGCAGAATTAGATAGCCTACAACTCAAAATCAGCAACAATGAACGGTAGCAGCATCACCCCTCATATTTTGCGATTTATAGGCTTAGTGGCGGTGCAATCGTTACTACTTAATCAAATGACTAGCTCGGTAGGGGTTTATTTCAACGTGCTACTTTACCCACTTTTCATCCTCTTTTTGCCTTTGCAACTACCTACACCTTATCTTGTTGTGTTAGGGTTTGCAGTAGGCATTGCAGTAGATGCCTTTGTTCCTTCCTGGGGGGTGCATGCGAGTGCAGGGGCGTTCAGTGGCTTTGTGCGTGGAGTGGCATTTATGCCTTTTGCGCCTAAAGGCGGGTTTTCTGCAAAAGATCCAATTTTCGCTCCAGCGCATATGGGTTGGCAAACCTTCTTACAAGGCGCGGCGCTCTTCATGGCAGCCCATATTTTGTGGTATTTTACGTTCAGTTATTTTGCTCCAGTTTTTGGCTGGGAGATTCTGAAAAAAACCGCTGCGGCATGGGTATTCACCATGATATTTGTAGGGCTTTACGCCATGATGTTAAATCCGAAGAAATGACTTTTGACCGTTGACTATTGACCATGGTACCTCTGAGCGTCCATGGCCGGTAGTCAACGGTCAAAAGTCAACGGTCAATAGTCACTTCCATGAAAAACGGCCTCGACCGACAACGCAATATCCAGTATGTTTTTCTGGCTTGCGCCATTGCTTTGGTGCTGCAAGCGGCCAACCTTCAGTTGTTCGATGGGTCTTACGCCAAATCGGCGGATGCTACGGCGATTGAGGAACTCACGGTGTACCCACCCCGTGGCATCATTTATGACCGAAATGGCGAACGCATTGTCAATAACGAGGCAACGTTTGACTTAATGCTGACTTACAACCAGATGGATCTTGAGAAGATGGATGTTGAGAAGTTTTGCCACATTTTGGGCATCAAAAAGGAAGATTTCAAGCGAAATTTAAATAAAGATTGGCGGAGCGGGAAGTTTTCAAAATCGGTCCCCTTTGTTTTTTTAAAAAAAATTTCCCCCGAAAAAAATGCCAGGCTCTTAGAAAGCCAATATGAATTTCCAGGTTTTTTCGTGCAGGCGCGGAGCATACGGGGTTATCCATTCAACGCCGGAGCCCATGTGTTGGGCTATATCAATGAGGTGGACCCGCGAGACATAGAGCGCAGCAAAGGAAAATACGAAACAGGCGACTACATCGGTGCGGCAGGCTTGGAATTCGGTTATGAAGACTATCTGCGCGGCAATAAAGGCGTTACTAACTTGTTGCGCGACAATCTGGGTCGCATCGTTGGCAAATACAAAAAGGGGGAACTGGACTCGGCTGCGGTGGCAGGGAAAGATTTGCTATCGAGCATTGACATCCGGTTGCAGGCGTATGGGGAAAAACTGATGGCCAATAAAACGGGGAGTGTCGTAGCCATTGATCCCCAAACAGGCCAAATATTGGCCATGATCAGTGCCCCAACTTACGATCCCAATTTGCTGGTGATGACGAATGACCGTGGTCAGGAGTTCAGCCGACTACTCACAGACCCGCTTCGCTATTTTTTTGATCGCACCGTGATGGCAAAGTATCCGCCCGGTTCAATTTTTAAAACGGTGGTTTCGCTGATTGGATTACAAGAAGGTGTGATCAGCACGGATGGAGGATTCAACTGTTCTGGAGGCTATTTTTATGCAGGCCGCCTTTACAAATGTCACCATAGTGGCCATTTGAACGGGGTGGTAGACGCCCTCGCGCATTCTTGCAACACCTATTACATGAATAAGTACCGGGATGAAGTAGACAAATACGGCTATTCCAACCCGCAGGCAGGGCTGGATGAGTTCAACAAATACATGACCCAATTTGGCTTTGGACAGCGGCTTGGTATTGACTATCCCAATGAAAGTCCCGGAGGATTCCCTACTTCTGCGTACTATAACAAATTGTATCCCAAACACTTAGGTGGCTGGCACTCCCCAACCATCATGTCTTGTGGCATAGGACAAGGTGAGCTGCAATTAACGACCCTTCAAATGGCAAACCTGGCAGCCTGCATTGCCAACCGGGGGTACTGGTATCCGCCGCATTTGGTAAAAGAGTTCAAAGATGGAACACCTATTCCCGAGCGATTCAATGTAAAACACCAGGTGGAGATTGACGCGCGCCATTTTGAAACGGTCGTGGAAGGGATGTATCAATGTGTCGTGCGTGGTACCGCCCGGATCGCACAAGTACCCGGCGTGTCGGTGTGTGGCAAAACAGGCACCAGCCAAAACCCTCATGGCGATGACCACTCTGTATTTTTTGCCTTCGCGCCCAAGGACAATCCCAGAATCGCCATTGCGGTTTATGTCGAAAATGCAGGCTGGGGAGCTTCCTACGCAGCGCCCATTGCGGGTCTAATGATCGAAAAAATGCTCAACGACACCATTTCCACTGCTCGAATTCCCATTGAAGAGCGCATGGTGAATGCCGACCTGACCTCTAAAATTTTGGCGAGTCGGGCGCAGGAAAAAATTCAGGCCAAACTTCCCAAGCCTAAGCCGGACTCGCTACCAGACCCGGCAAAAATACCGACCGAGGTGCCGGATGCGGCAAATCCTAAGGACTCAAAACCGCAAATCAATCGGAAGTAGAAAACAAGATATAAAGGAATATTGGTAACTGTAATAGCCCAATACTCAAAACCGCAAATCAATCGGAAGTAGAAAACAAGGGGTGATTCCTATAATGTGTTACACAAACAGCGCCCGTTTCAATTCCTCCACTTTCCCTAAGGTCTGAATCCTGATCCCAAATCGCTTCGGGTCAATACCTTTCATCCCATATTTAGAAACGTAGATTTCCTTGAAGCCCAATCGGTCGGCTTCGGCGATGCGCTGCTCTACGCGCTGCACGGCCCTGATTTCGCCGCTTAGTCCGACTTCTCCCGCGAAACAGACATTGGATTGAATGCTCACATCCATCAAACTCGAAATCAGTGAAACTACGATGGAGAGGTCAATGGCGGGATCTTCGACCCGGATTCCACCTGCCAGATTGAGGAACACGTCGTTCATGCTGAAAAAATACCCACAGCGTTTTTCCAACACTGCCAACAACATGGATAGTCGCCGCATATCAAAACCTGTAGCAGAACGCTGCGGTGTTCCAAACACAGCTTTCGACACAAGTGCCTGGGTTTCAATGAGCATCGGGCGCATTCCCTCCATAGTTGCGGCTACGGCACAACCCGAAAGTTCCTCGTCTTTTTGACTCAAAAGCAGTTCTGATGGATTGCTCACTTCGCGTAATCCGGCGGCTTGCATCTCGTAAATGCCCATTTCATCGGTGCTTCCGAAGCGGTTTTTGAGCGTGCGGAGGATTCGGTAGGTATTGTGACGATCTCCCTCGAATTGCAGCACACAGTCTACGATGTGCTCCAAGAGTTTGGGGCCGGCGATGTCGCCTTCCTTGTTGATATGGCCGACCAGGAAAATGGGCACATTGGTCTCTTTGGCAAAACGCAGAAACTCCCCCGTACACTCCCGCACTTGTGAGATGCCTCCCGGTGCGGAATCCAGGTGCGGCGTACTCATAGTCTGAATGGAGTCCACTATCATCATCTGGGGCATGAGTTCTTGCGCCTGCTGGAGGATTTTGTTGGTATTCGTTTCTGTCAGTATGTAGCACTCGCTTTTGAAATCGCCCACACGATCTGCACGCATCTTAATTTGTTCCTCACTTTCTTCACCACTGACATACAACACTTTAGCAGGTATTTTCATCGCAATTTGAAGCAACAAGGTGCTTTTTCCGATTCCGGGTTGTCCACCGATAAGTACCAGCGAACCGGGTACAATGCCGCCGCCCAGCACACGGTTGAGTTCTTGATCGGGCGTGGCAAGACGCGGAGTATTGCCCGTTTGCACCTGATCAAGCAGCACGGCTTTGGGCGATTCAGCCCGACCACCCATGGTGGGTGCCCAGGACTTTCGCTTCTCTTCAGCGACGGTTTCTTTTTGGATGAGTTCTTCCTGAAAAGTGTTCCATTCATTGCATTGTGGGCATCTGCCCAGCCATTTGGGAGCGGAGGCGCCACAGTTAGAGCAGAAGAAGATGGTGCGAGGTTTTGCCATGGAATAAAGATTTATTGCTTCTTCGCCACAATTTTCAACGTCAAGGGCACCATATCGTCAATCATTTTGTCCTTGGCAGTCCCTAGAATGCCCGAATGAAAATTCACGCCCCACTGGGTGCGGTTGATAGGGAATGCAGGCGATTCGGCGCGGAGTACATCGCCTTCGATGCTGATTTTGACCGGGATATTTAAGGGGAGCGTCTTGCCTTTCATGGTCAAGTTGCCGCTGAGTACCCAATTAAAATTGGCCATGGTGCTCGGCAAAACTTCGACAAACTCGAACTCGGCTTTGGGAAACTTATTCACCTCGAAAAAATCGGAATCCTTCAGGTGCGACTCCAAATCACGTCGTCCACCGGGGTCTTTAATATCTGTGACGCTGATAGAATTCATGTCCAGGATCACCTTCCCGCTCAAAACCCGGCCCTGATTCACCAACAACTGTCCGCTTTCTACCGCTATAGTCCCTTGGTGACCATCTTTTTTTATAGTGTGTGTACCGGACCAGTTAACGGTCCCTTCGGTTATTTTAAAAGTCAGGGCACCCTCGGATGGAACGGAGTTTACAAGAACTGTGTCAACTTTTGGAGCGGCTTGGGCAGCTTCAGTTTTTGGGTCGTTTTTGCACGATAAAAAGGCAAAAAGGGTAAGGGCGAACAAGGACTTAAAAGTATTAAAGACAGGCATTTGAATAATTGGTTTCTAAAAATAGAATGGTGAATTATCGCCCACTTTCGGAAATGTTTTCGAGTACCCAGACCTTCCAAGTTTTAAAAACTTGGAAGGTCTGGGTACTCGAAAACACCTGAGTGGAGAACTGTAAGCTAAAGCCTTGCTATCACTGTTTTATTCCCCTTTACTTGCTGGTTCATCACCACCTCTACTTTTGCATCAAGCGGCAGGAAAAGGTCTACCCGCGAGCCAAATTTGATAAAGCCCATGTCTCGGCCCTGCTCCACCTGATCGCCTTCGCCGACATACCATTTGATCCGCTTGGCGACTGCACCGGCTATTTGACGCATCAGGATTTCACCTTGACCAAAGTCGTAGACTACGGTGGTGCGCTCGTTCTCCGTACTGCTTTTCGGATGCCAGGCCACGAGGTATTTGCCGGGGTGGTAGCGGAAGTAATTGACCACGCCGCTCACTGGATTACGGTTCACGTGGACATTTAAAGGCGACATAAAAATAGAAACCTGAAGCCGTTTCTCCTTGAAATATTCTGCTTCAAAAACCTCCTCAATCACGCACACTTTCCCATCGGCAGGGGCGTATACCAGTTGATTGTCGGAAACCAGTACTTCCCGAACAGGGTTTCTAAAAAACTGAACCACCAGGATGTAAAAGCCAACGGAGAGCACCAGTATCGGCCAGAAAGCAATGGGCAAAAACTGCGCAATGACAATATTCAATGCGAACAGCAACAAAGCCGAGACTATTAAAATCGTGCGACCTTCTTTATGTATTCTGAGGAGCATTTTGTTGTATTTTGAATTCGGGGGGCAAAGATAGAATTAGTGTTTAGAATCGTGCTGTACCCCGGAACGCTGTTCCGGGATATTTAAAAAACCTTCGATTGCCCGGAACAGCTTTCCAGGATACTACCCCAGCCCCAGCTCAATCACTTCCCGAATATTGGGGTAAACCACCACACCGCTTTCCAGCCAGCCCTTTGGCTCAACCCAGTGGATTTCTTCAATATCCTCTTCGGTTTGTGGTACGAGCAGCGTTTCGGTGGTCTTCATTCGATACCACCAGGTTTTTTTGAGTATGCGCTGGTTTTTTAACAGATAGGTGTGGTAAGTGTACGCCAAAAATGAGCCGAGTGTCACGTTCACCAATCCCGTCTCTTCCTGAACCTCTCGTACAGCCGCTTGTTCGGGTGTTTCTCCTGGGTCAATCTTGCCCTTTGGCAAATCCCAGGAAGCTCGGCGGTAGAATACAAGCAGTTCATCTTGAGCATTTTGAACATAACCTCCAGCCGCTTCAAGTACTTTAAAACAATCTTTAAAGTCAGACCAAAGCAATTCCAGATCGGGATGGTAAAGCACAACGGCACGAACATTTTTATTTTTGTCCAGCAAATCCAAATACTGTCTCAGCACTTTTTTCTTGCCCATGTAAGGTGCTACATAGGTGACTTTATCCGGTTGAAAGCCCAAGGTTTGTGCCCCTTCTGGCGTAGTTAGAAAAACGGGCGCTCCGTTGTGGTAGATTTTATAGTTTTGCGGCACTTTTTTGAATTATTTTGCTGCGAAAGTAGTGCTTCTTAACTGGTGAGATAACCACTAATTGCACTGATAAATAGCTCTAATTAATGAAAATTCGTGTAATTCGTGGCTGTAATTAACTACCAAACACACATTAGCATTTTGGAATCCGAAGTAGCGCGCAATTTATTGGAAATCAAAGCGGTGAAACTCAGCCCAAATGAGCCCTTTACCTGGGCCTCTGGGATGCTGTCGCCAATATACTGCGACAATCGCGTGGCACTTTCTCATCCCAAGGTGCGCACCCTATTAAAAAATAGTTTGGCCGAAAAATCGCGCGGCTTTGCTACATTTGATGTGGTAGCAGGTGTGGCTACAGCGGGCATTCCCCACGGAGCCTTATTGGCCGATGTGCTGGAAAAGCCTTTTGTATACGTACGTAGCAGTGCAAAAGATCACGGTCGGCGCAATCAAATTGAAGGTGAACTGAAAGTCGGACAGCGGGTTTTGGTGGTGGAAGACCTTATAAGCACGGGAGGTAGTTGCCTTTTAGCCGTAGATGCCTTGCGCGAAGCGGGCGCAGAAGTGGTGGGCGTGTTGGCCATTTTTCAATATGGATTTGCAAAGGCTGACACTGCTTTTGCTGAGAAAGGGGTTGGTTTTCAAACCCTTACGAACTACGACGCATTGGTACAAGAAGCCGTAAGAACTGGCTATGTTTCTGAAACTGATCTTAACACGTTGAAAAAATGGCGCGAAAACCCAGACGCTTGGGGAGCGCTTTACGCATAATAAGATGATTACTCCCAATTCTGAATCCTTTCTGCGGGAATACCTGAACAACGCCAGCCCCACAGGTTATGAGGCAAGTGGCCAAAAACTTTGGCTCGATTATATTCGCCCCTACATAGATGACTGGAAACTAGACAATTACGGCACCGCTTACGGCATCATCAACCCTGGCCAACCGTACAAAGTCGTCATCGAAGGCCATGCGGACGAGATCTCCTGGTTTGTCAATTACGTCACAGACGACGGTTTTATACACATCATCCGCAACGGGGGCTCTGATTTTCAAATCGCTCCTTCTATGCGTGTTTGGATTCACCTCCGCAAAGGCGGGCGAATTCCCGGTGTGTTCGGCTGGCCAGCCATCCATACCCGCACCGATAAGGATTCCAATATCTCACCCACGATAGAAAACCTGACGATTGATGTTGGGGCGAAAGACCGCGACGAGGTGGTCGAAATGGGCATCCATGTAGGTTGCGTTGTCACATTTCAAGACGAATTTACCATTCTCAACGACCGTTACTACACGGGCCGTGCACTCGACAACCGAGTAGGTGGTTTTTGCGTGGCTGAAGTGGCCAGACTATTGAAAGAGAGTAATGTACAATTGCCCTACTCGCTTTATATTGTCAATTCTGTGCAGGAAGAAGTGGGTTTACGCGGGGCGGAAATGGTGGCAGAAAGTATCCGTCCTAACGTCGCCATCGTGACCGACGTGACCCATGACACCCACACCCCTATGATCAGCACCAAAAAGCATGGCGATGTGCGCTGTGGTCGGGGTCCATCCGTGACGTATGCCCCTGCGGTACACCAAAAATTGCTCGACATCATCATCGCCACCGCTGAAGAAAAGGAAATTCCGTTCCAACGCGAAGCCGCCAGCCGTACCACGGGTACGGATACGGATGCCTTCGCCTATTCCAATGGAGGGGTGCCTTCGGCGCTTATTTCATTGCCGTTGCGCTACATGCACACCACGGTCGAAATGGCCCACAAAGACGACGTAAACAACCTGATCCGCTTGATTTTTGAAACATTGCAAAAGATTGAAGCGGGCCAGGATTTCAGATATTTTTCAAAACTATAATCATCTCTCACGCTCTCTCACAACTCTCACCCTTCTCACATCCCCGTGGAATACGCCGCCTGCCAAGTCTCCATCGCCCCGCTCCGCGCCCAGCCATCCGACAAAAGCGAAATGGTATCGCAGTTGCTTTTTGGCGAAACCGTAGAAGTGCAAGAATCCAAAGACAATTGGAAATACGTCGTCTGCGCCTGGGATGGCTACACTGGATGGGTAGATTCAAAACAACTCAAACGACTGACACCCAAGGAATTCGATGAGTATCGGGAACATCAGGCGCTCAACCTGTCTCTGGTCGAAGGCCTTATGGCTACGGATCATTTCATCCCCGTTACGATGGGGGCCGTGTTGCCGCAATATGATGGTTTGCGTTGTCAGCTCGGAGAACAAACCTTTCAATTTTCAGGTCCGGTAGTAACACCTGGCCAACAGCGTACAGACAGCGCATGGGTGGTCAAAATCGCCCGCAGATATCTTCATGCCCCCTATCTCTGGGGTGGCCGCTCACCGTTTGGAATTGACTGTTCGGGACTGACGCAGATGGTATTCAAAACAGCAGGCATTCGACTATTGCGCGATGCTTATCAACAAGTTACGCAAGGTCGCCCCATAGATTTTATGGAGGAATGCCAAGCGGGAGACCTGGCTTTTTTTGACAATGGAAAGGGGCATATTACGCATGTTGGCATCATCTTGCCCGAATGCAATATCATCCATGCGAGCGGACAAGTGCGGGTGGACAAGCTTGACCACTTTGGCATATTCAACCGCGAACTCAACCGCTACACACACCAGCTCCGTATTGTGAAACGGCTTTTGCCCGACGAGCCCGATGTGCTCATTTCACCTGATAATGAAGCGGTTATGGCGGAAGAATTGGCTGGACAGGGGGCCTTGTTTGGGTAAAGCAGATCGAGATAGTTATTGCTTTGAGGATTCTGTTTCGCTTGGGGTGTTCCAAATTCCACCCACATCGTACCTTCCGCAAAATATTTATACAATGCGGAAACACCTTGTCCTCCTATTCATCCTCCACCCTTTATCCTTCCTCCTTAACGCGCAGCCCACGGCCACCCCAGCCGATGCTCGTCTTCAAGGGTTTGAACAGCGCAAGTTGCTGAAAAATAACTCTTTACTCTCCTCGGTCAGCCCGACCAATATCGGCCCCACGGTTTTTTCCTGCCGCGTGACGGATCTGGAAGTTAACCCCGCCGACCCGACCGAAATATACGTGGCATACGCCTCTGGAGGCCTCTGGCATAGCACCAGCAACGGGACAAAATTCGACCCTATCTTCGACCACGAGGCCAGCATGACCATTGGCGACATTGCGGTGGATTGGAAAAACCGTGTCCTCTGGGTAGGCACTGGAGAGGCCAATAGCAGCCGCTCCTCCTACGCCGGAACGGGCCTTTACCGCAGCGCCGACAACGGCAAAACCTGGGAATGGCGCGGTCTTCCAGAAAGTCACCACATTGCTCGGATTATCCTGCACCCCACGGACCCGAATACGCTTTGGGTAGCCGTGCTTGGACACCTTTATTCCCCCAATGCCGAGCGAGGCATTTTCAAAACCACCGACGGCGGCAAAACCTGGAAAAAAACCTTGTTTGTCAACGAAAACAGCGGCGGTATTGACCTCGTGATTGACCCCAATGTCCTTAATGACCCCAATGACCCAATAACGCTTTATGCAGCCATCTGGGAACGCAGCCGCCGATCCTGGGATTTCGATGGCGCCGGGGAAGGTTCCGGCATCTGGAAAAGCACGGATGGCGGCAATACCTGGACAAAATCCAGCACCACAGCGAGCGGTTTCCCCACAGGCGAAAAAATTGGCCGGATCGGGCTTACTGCGGGCAAAAAAAATGGCAGAACCGTGCTTTATGCATGTCTGGATAATCAAAATTCCAAACCTAAAAAGGACAAACCCAAAGAGGATGTTTTAAGCAAGGATCAATTGCGGAGCATTTCAAAAGAAGACTTTTTGAAACTTTCTGATGAAAAAATAGGCGATTATTTGAAGCAAAATGATTTTCCCGAAAAATACAACGCCAAGAAAGTCAAGGGCTTGGTAGAAAAAGACAAACTCAAACCCATCGCATTGGTAGAGTATCTCGAAGATGCCAATACCAGCCTTTTTGAAACCGATTTTATCGGCGCCGAACTCTACCGTTCTGACGACGGCGGCACGACCTGGAAGCGCACCCACGAGGATGCCATCGAGCAGATGCACTTCACGTACGGATACTATTTCTCTAACGTGCGCTGCATGCCGGAAGATGCTGACAAAGTCTACATGATCGGCTTTTTCATCATACGCTCAGAGGATGGTGGCAAATCCTGGAAAAACATCAACGGCGACAATGTCCACGTGGATCACCACGCGCTTTGGCTCAACCCGAGCCGAGCTGGCCATTTGGTGAATGGCAACGACGGTGGTCTCAACATTTCCTGGGACAATGGCGAGTCCTGGACCAAATGCAATTCCCCGTCGGTCGGCCAATTTTATGCCGTCACCACCGATGAAGCCGAACCGTACAATGTTTATGGCGGTGCGCAGGATAACGGTGTTTGGGTCGGTCCCAGCACATACGAGGCCTCCAGCAGTTGGCATCAAACCGGGCAATACCCCTACAGGGAACTCATGGGCGGCGACGGGATGCAGATTCAGGTAGATTACCGGGATAACAACACGGTTTATACCGGTTTTCAATTTGGCAATTATTTCATAATCAATAAGTTAACCAACGATGTGAAGCCCATTACCCCAAAACATGATTTGGGTGAAAGACCACTTCGGTTCAACTGGCAAACCCCCATCTGGCTCAGCCGCCATCAACAGGACGTGTTATATTTTGGAGCCAATAAAGTGTACCGCTCCTTCAACAAAGGCACCGATTGGGAAGCCATTTCCGGCGATCTTACCCAAGGCGGAAGACCCGGAAATGTGCCTTATGGAACACTTACCAGCATTTGTGAAAGCCCGATGAAATTTGGTCTGCTATACGCTGGTTCTGACGACGGGTTAATCCACGTCACCCGCGATGGGGGCGAAACCTGGACAAAAATCTCTGACAGTTTGATCCCAAACCTTTGGGTGAGCCGGGTGCAGGCCTCCGCCCATGAGCGCGGTCGGGTGTATGCTTCCTTGAATGGCTACCGTTGGGACGATTTTACACCTTATCTGTATGTTTCGCAGGATTATGGACAACATTGGGAACGAATTGGTCTTGACCTGCCCTTTGAACCCATCAATGTGGTAAAAGAAGACCCTTCCAACGCCAACATCCTCTATGTCGGCACAGACCACAACGTCTATGTGTCGCTGGATGGCGGGCGATCTTTCCAGACTTTGAGTACAGAATTTCCCGATGTGCCCGTGCACGATCTTGATATCCAGGCAAAAGCGAATGAATTGGTCATTGGCACCCACGGGCGCTCCATGTTCAAGGCAGATTTATCCAATATTCAGAAATTAACGCTCGAAACCTTGCTCGCAGAGGTGCAGGTTTTTGAATTACCAAAGAAAAAGTTTTCAAAAAACTGGGGCAAAAAGCAACCCTACAAAGAATCCAGGGACCCTGAATTGCCCGTATGGTTTTTCACCAAATCAGCAGGGAAGGCAAATTGGACGGTCAGGCACAAAGAGAGCGGCTTGATATTGAACAATGGGCAGCTTGACTGCAGCAATGGATTGAACCAATGGAAGTACACGCTAGATTTCAAAGAAGAGTCTTTGAAAAAATATCGCGAAACCCTTCAATCCGCGCAGAAAGATCCAAAAAAGTCGTTTGAAATCGAGAAATCAGAAACTGGAAAACTGTACCTCCAAAAAGGTGTTTATATCTTTACGCTGGGAAAGGCCGGTGGAAAGGCGGAGCAGGTGTTTGTAATTGAATAACATCCGAGATCATAACTGCCTTTCAAATTGTTTTTAGAACTACTTTAAATCTTCAAATCTTGGGTTTCATATGAACATTCAATCTGAAAAGTTGAACATCATTCAACAACTGCTTGTAATTCAGGATGAAAAACTGCTTTCAGCCCTTAAGAATCTCTTGGACTTTGCAGGTCGAAACCATGGAGAAATACCTGACTTCTATGCTGATTTGCCTGCTCATGTGCGCAAGAGCATTGAGGTCTCAATTGCTCAATTGGAGGCTGGAAAGGGGATACCCCATTCAAATGTGATGGCTGGCTTGAAAAAACGTTTTGCCAAATGACCTTTACTATCATTTGGTCGCCACGCTCAGAGGCTGAATTCGTTGAAATATTGACTTATCTGGAGACAGAGTTTGATTTAAACGTTGTTCTTAGGTGCATGGAAGACGTTGAACAAATACTCGAACATATCGCTGAATTTCCATTTGCATTTAGCGCTTATAACGAAATATTGGTCCGCAGAGCCGTTGTGAACAAACAACTTTCTATCTTCTATCGTATTAATGAGGGGGTGGTAGAACTGCTCTCGTTTTGGGATAATCGTCGAGACACCGCAAAATTAGGAATATGAAAAAAACAACCACAGAGGCACATCCCTCAACAAAGAGAAGCATGTGCTAAGTAATGAATTATTATTCATCCGATCTTTACCGTAAAAATCAGACCTTTCTCCAAATTTTAGGCGGATAACTTTTCCGCCCTACTTCATCACTATATCACAATCAATGAAAAATTTGAAAAGCCTATTTCTCGCAGTGCTTACCGTAAGTTTGACTGCGCTCACTGGTTGCCTCCATATTATTGAGGAAGCCACATTCCGCAATGATGGTTCCGGCTCCTATAAAATGACGCTCGACATGAGCGAAATGAAAGGCATGATGGACATGGTCAAAGGCATGGGTGGCGACAGCATGGCCATGAACATGGGCGGCGATTCCACTGCCATTCAGGGCGAAGGCGATTACACACCACCATCAGAAGCCCCCAGTATGGAAGCAGATCCCATGGGTGGTCTCGGCGATCAGTTGACCAGTGTAGCCTCCACCCTTAAAGGGGTTCAAGGCATTACCAGTGTGGTTGAAATCAAGGACACCAGCAACTTCAATTATGGTTACTCTTTTGATTTTGCCGACATTACCGCCCTCAACCGCGCCCTTAAAATCATCAACAAAGACAAATACGAAAGCAAGGTAGAAGAGGTCTTCCGTTTTAAAGGCAAAAGCTTCGAGCGACTCGGCGCGGGAGACATCGGCGAGGAAATGAAAAAAGCCATGATGGAAAATGGCGGCGGGGAAGACGGCGAAGAAGGAAGTATGGACATGATCAAAATGTTTCTGGCCGACATGAGCTACAAACAGATTTACCACTTCCCTGACCGAGCCGTTAAAAAATCTGACAACAAACTCGGCGAAATCAGCGACAACGGCCACACACTGACCATCAATATCAAACCTTTCGACGAAGAACAACAGAAGCAAAAAACTTCCGTAGCCACGAAAGTGAAACTGAAATAAGTATTTCAGAATCAATCGGAGGTAGAAAGAATTCAATCTTCGCGAACAAACCCGTCCTCCAGATATACTGGAAGACGGGTTTGTCATTTTCGAACTTAATTCTCTTTACGCCCTCGGCAATAAAACAATCTGCTTAGACCGCACTTTATCCCCCTGCTGAATGCTCAGCACATAATTTCCGGCTTTATTATTGGAAAGATTGACCTGCTCGTTGAACGAACCACCAAACTGTGGGAGTTCTTTTAGGTACACCGCTTTACCAGTAATATCCAAAATACGCACAGTAGTTGGCACAGCCTCGGCTTCGAAATTAATATTTACCAAGCCCAAAGTTGGACTAGGATAAGCCTCAAATAGTTCTAAAGTGAGGGTATTCTCCATGGAATTTTCCCGCTGTTCGGATTTGCTGTCTTCCTGGAGTGCTTCCACGGTTTCCTGTACTGGGACGTTGCCTGGAGTGTCGCAAGATTTGAATTTGGCATCAATTTCCATCGAAACCCCTTCGCGCAACACGGTCAGACGAAATGCTTCGCCGGGTTTCTTCAGATCGCGTTCGCGGGTCAGCTCCTGGTGATTGTTGACCGATACACCGTTGAATGCCAGAATGATATCACCCGGCTGCACCGCACTTTCCTTGGCAGGTGTGCCATCAATGACTCCGCTCACGCGCAGGCCGCGACCTTCCAACGCATTCCCGCTGGTATAAACTCCGATAAATACTTTGCAGGGGTCGCGCTCCACTTTGTGGGTGAAAGCATACTGATCAGCACTCAAAGCTACTTCGGTCTGGATCGTTTTTCCATCGCGCAGGTATACAACCGTCACCTGATCGCCAGGTTTGTGATTGTCTAATGCACCGCGTAAAGTGACCCCGCCAGTGATCGTTTTGCCATCCACTTTAATTACTATGTCGCCGGCTTGCAATCCAGCCGCTTCCGCGCCTTTGCCTGGTACTACACTGCTGATGACCAGACCGTTTTCATTCACTTCCTTGTTTTCATAAACCCCTAAGATGGTCCGATCGCCCATTTCAAAGTTTTTGAATTGGTCTTGGAAATGAGTCTGAATATCTGCCATCCGGAAAAACTGCTCAGCCCTTCGGTCTTCCATTTGTTGCTTTGAAACTTCAAGCTCTTCCGCGCTGCAAGATTTGAAGCGGGCATTAATGGTCTTTTCTACTCCTTCGCGCAGAATAGTAAGGGTGAAGGCTTCCCCTTGTTGGTGCTTGTCGCGCTCGCTTGTTAACTCGGATTGGGTACGAACCGGAACTCCGTCGAATGCAGTAATCCGGTCGCCAGGCTGAACACCATAGATTTGGGCGGGTGAATCATACAAAGTTTTATCCACTTTAACGCCACCATACGCCGGGCTGGTTTCAACGCCGATAAAAACTTGGCAAGGATTGCGGTGAGACGTTTGCGCTAAAATAATCGTATTAAAAAGTAACGGGAACAGCGGCAAAACGGTCAATTGTTTGAAGGAAAAACGATGCATAAGAAATAATTTTAGTGATGAACTGGAAGCAAAGACCGTACACATTTAAAGGCGTTGCATGGGCCTGGAAATTCCTACCCATTCGGAAAAATTCTCTTCAGATAAAAATCCTCGCGCTCGCGCATCACCCGCTCAGCTTCTTCGGTCTTGTCTAAATAGCCCGCTAAATGCAACACTCCGTGTACCAACACCCGACAAAGCTCGTGTTCAAAGGGTACCTTAAGTGTTTGGGCATTATCCGCCACCCGTTCAGAACTGATAAAAACATCTCCATGCACAGCGTCATCTGCGTAGGGGAACGTAATGACATCAGTGTAATAATCGTGGTCCAGGAATTCCACATTCATTTCACGCAGGCGTTCGTCGGAGCAAAAAATGTATGTTACTTCTACGAACGCCTTGCCTTCGGATTCTGCCACACCCAGTAGCCAATCGGTCAGCTTTTGCTCGTCGGGAAGATCAAACTCAACGTCTTCAAAATGAAATGAAACCGGGATTTCAGGCTCGTCGTCGGGGAACTCAGGAAAGTGCATATCTTTTTGACAACCAGTATATTAGGAGAAAAAACAAGCCTTTTCAGATTTATTTTAAGTACATGGAATCATGCGCACGGTTACAGAAGTCGTGAGCCTGCAACCACCTTTTGTCGTCACGGTTACCTCATACGTTCCCTCCTCACGTACCCGAAGAAAGCGATCTTGAACCCCAGTATTCCACTCAAAACTTTCGTAATCTCCTTCTGCTTTAAGGATGGTTTCGCCACCCTTGCAGATGGTAGTTGGCCCGGAGATGTTAACACCGGCTGAACCGGAAATGGTGATGCCTTTGGGTTTTTGTTCAGGAGCGGGGGTTGGAGCTTCCGTTTGTGCCCGAAGTACGAAAGTAGTGACCGAGAAAAGAAAAATCAGGGCGAAAGGAGGGAGATTTATATTCATAAATTTCGAGTTGTGTCATTTTTAACGGTTACAAACGATGCAAATAACCCACATTCAACAAAATCGGGCTAATACTTGCATCCACATTATCATTGGCCGACAAATTGGTAAGACTGTACTGATAACGCGCCTCGACTTTAATCTTGCTGTTTGGGCCCAAAGGGATATTTCCGCCCAACCCAAAATCAGCAGCGAAGGCGTTGCGGTTCCAGTTGGGGTCTTTTGCGTCAATGGCGTTTTTATTTGAAAATTTATTTCCAGCCTCTGTACCAGAAACAGTCCTCCAAGCTTTTTCAAGCCGTCCGGCAGTGCCTCCGGCCAACAAGTACACCTGGCTGAATTTTTTTACAGGAGAAAATTGAATCAACGCACTTCCTTCCCAATATTGGAAGTATTCGCGGGCTCTAGCCGTGCTGACCATATCTTCGAATTGAAACTTGCCCGATTTATTGGCTTTCACCTGTGTCCCAAACTCAGCCCGAAAACCCAGCATGGGGTTCATTTGCCATTCCCCGAGTACTGCCGCACGCCAACCCATGGCGGGTTCGTAATCAATGCCAAAGCCTAGGGATTTTATATGCCAGGTCCAAAGAGACATATTTGCCCCTCCGGAAAGACCGATGTGAAATTGTGAAAAGGCAGGCATCGCCAAGCAGACGAAAGAGAAGATCAGAAAAAGATTTTTCATAAAAAAAGTAGATTTAATGTTTGCCTGCTCTGGACACTCAAATGTCTGCAAAAGTTGCCTGCCCCACAAATTGAAATGTTGGCATCCAACAAAAACATCTTCTTATCAAATTCGTTTTTTCCAAAAAATGACCCATGCGAACGTTCATCCTTGTACTATTCGTCCTTATTAGCCATGCTGAAAGGACCTTCTCTCAAAACTACACTACCACCAAAACCACCTCTAACAAGGCCCTCTCTGCGTTCAACGCAGGTATGGAAGAAGCCAAACGTGGACAAGCCGCCATTGCGCAAGGCTATTTTGAGCAAGCGCTGAAGGCCGACCCGAAATTTATTGACGCCCTGCTCGCCTTGGGCGATAACTACGCTGAACTCCGCGATTTTTTCAAAGCCAAAAAACATTTTGAGGAAGCCCTCGCCATGGACAGTTCTTACGCACCCGTAGCATTTTTGTTTTTGGCAAAAACGGAATGGGAGCTGGACCAATACGACGAATGCGTTGCACACCTGACAAGTTATCTCCGCAGTCAACCAAAAAACGAACGCAACCGCCGCGCTGCTGAACGCCTGCTTAAATCAGCTCAATTCGCTGCCGAGGCCGTAAAAAATCCCGTTGCCTTCGACCCAAAGCCAGTGGGCGATTCCGTCAATACCAAATGGAGCGAATACTTCCCTTCGCTCACCGCCAATGATGAACTCTTGATTTTTACCCGACGGGATGGTGGTAACGACGAAAATTTTTACCGCAGCGAGCGCAAAGACGGGGTGTGGCAAAACCCCACACCACTCCAAGGGGTGAATACCTCCGACAATGAAGGAGCTCAGGCGATTAGTCCCGACGGATCCTGGCTCGTGTTTACAGGCTGCAACCGCGAAGGGGATGGCTCGCAAGGGGCTTGCGATTTGTATTGGTCGCAACTCAAAAGCACCGGCTGGAGCAAACCTGTGCCGTTCAGTGCGATCATCAATTCGCCCGACTGGGACGCTCAGCCGAGCATCGGGGCCGATAATAGAACCTTGATGTTTACCAGCAGCCGCCCGGGCACACATGGAAGCATGGATCTTTGGCAATCTATCCGCCAGCCTGATGGAAAATGGGGTAAACCCGAAAATCTGGGGCCCAACATCAATACCGGCGGCAAGGATCATACGCCATTTTTTCATCCCGACGGACAGACGCTCTATTTCTCATCCGACAGCCTTTCCGGTATGGGAGGTAGCGACATCTTCTTTGCTCGCCGCGACCACGATGGCAAATGGGGCAATCCTCAAAACCTCGGCTACCCAATAAATACAAAAGGGGAAGAAGGAATGCTGGTAGTAAGCCTAGATGGGCGTACGGCCTATTTTGCAAGCGACCGGCCCGGTGGAAAAGGTGGACTGGATATTTATACGTTTGAATTGCCCGCTTTCGCCCGTCCGCAGCCAGCTACCTATGTAGAGGCGCAAGTAACGGATGCGGTCACGGGATACCCCATCACCGCTAAATTGGAATTTACAGACTTAAATACGGGAAAGGTATTCGTTAGTGGAAGTACCAAATCCGATGGCACTTTTCTTGTGTGTCTCCCTATCGGAAGGAATTACGCATTGAATGTTGGAAAAGACAAATACCTGTTTTTTTCAGAAAACTTCAACCTGGCGGATCTTGCCTCGCTCGACAAACCTTTTTTGCTAAACATTGAACTGCAACCAATTGGTATCGCTATTGCCAATTCAACACCCATCGTTCTGCGCAATGTCTTTTTTGAAACCGGCTCCGCCTCGCTGATGCCCGAATCACTTTCTGAGCTGGATCGCCTTGCCCAATTGCTAAAAGAAAGCCCTGCCCTGAAAATCCAAATCAATGGCCATACGGACAACGTGGGCGACGACGCGTTCAACCAAACACTTTCCGAAGCCCGTGCCAAAGCTGTACAAGATTATCTGCTCGCCAAAGGCATTGCACCAGGACGCCTTCGGTATAAAGGTTATGGCGAAACGAAGCCCATCTTAGGCTCAAACGCTACCGCAGAAGGTCGGGCAAGAAATCGAAGAACGGAATTTGAGGTGTGGTAGGAAGCGTTTATGAAAGTTTATAGGGTTTATGAGGGTTTATTTTTGCACTCGAAAAATGGATGATTTTGCCTTTTCGAGTGCAAAAATAAACCCTCATAAACCCTATAAACCCTCATAAACCTATATTAATTCGTCCTGTCAAAAACTGCCGCATCTATCCCCTTCTCCTCCAATTGGTCGGCAACCCGGATGGCAGCCTCCTTGTCATTGGAACGGAACACGATCACAGCAGCCAAACCTTCTTTGGTTTTGGAAATTTCAGCGTTTGGATAACCTGCGCGGATCACGGCTTCCAATTGGCGTCGTGCGCCTTCCATGTAAGAAAATGTTCCTGCACGCACAGCCCAGCGACCCGTTCCGGGGCCTTTTACCGCCGAGACACCCTTTTTTGTAGCCTTGGATGTTGGCTTTGTGAGCGTCGTGGAAGGCTTAGTTGTGCTGGGTGTAGCAGCTTTGGTAGACGACTCGCTTCCTACACCATTTTTTGACACCGTGGGTTTGGTGGCGGCGGTAGGTTTGGTGGTGGTAGACTTTGCGACCGAATCTTTGTTTGTGTAAGAACTGCCCACCGCAGCGATAGAATCCTCGGAGGCATAACCCATATCACGAAGCGTTTCTTCGAGTTCGGCAGCTTCTCGCGCCGCCTGTTCTTTTTTCTCCTTTTGTTTTTGGCAGGCGTAATAACCGGCAGTTAAGATGAACAAGCCCAAGAGGCCGTAGAGGACGTAGGTGAGAAGGCTATTGCTTTTCATGTTGTTCTTGTCTTGCGTTTAGAAGGTTAAAAGTGCTGATTTTCAGGGGCTAAGGTAATAGTTGTTGTTTGGGATATTCGAAATTTTCATAAAGGTTTCCGTTTTCTATATTTTTTCATTTCAACTATTCCGTGGACGGCTTGTTTATGGGGCTTATTTTTGCCGAATATTCTGGGAGCGGCTGGCAAAAAAAGAAACCGCCCCATTCCAAGATTCTACACTTTCCCGACATGGATTTTTTTGAACTAAAGATAAAAAGCAAGACCGCCGAAACCACCGATACCACTACGATCGAACTGGAAATTCCCGACGAATTGCGCGATTTATTCACCTACAAACAAGGACAGTACCTCACCGTACGCCTTCATTTGGACGGACATGAATTGCGCAGGTCGTACTCCATGTCGTCAAGCCCTTTGGAAAATCGCCTGTCGGTCACCGTGAAAAAGGTGCCGGGTGGCCGTGCCTCCAGCTTCCTGCACGATCAAGCTCAGGTAGGAGATACGCTGGAAATAGCCCCTCCAGCAGGTCGTTTTTTTAACGAACTCAACCCCGAAAAACGCCGCACTTACTACCTTTTTGCTGCCGGAAGCGGCATCACGCCTTTAATGTCCATCATCAGAACTACGCTCGAATCTGAGCCTATGAGCGCGATTTTTCTGCTCTACGGAAGCCGAAATGAGGAAAGTATCATTTTTCGCGACGAACTTGATCGCTTATCTGAACGTTATGTAGGCCAGCTTCACGTGGAGCACGTTCTCAGTCAACCCAAAAAAGAAAGCACCGGGGGCGGCCTGTTTGGCGTGTTCAAAAAAAGCACGACCAACTGGCAGGGCAAAATCGGGCGCATCACGGGCCGTACCGCCAATGCCTTTCTCGACGACAATCTGGCGCATGGTCCCGAGTCCGACTGCATCTATTTCATTTGTGGCCCGGGCGATATGGCGGATTCGATCAAAGCAAGCTTGCTGAGCCGGGAAATCCCTGCCGCACAAATCCATACCGAACACTTTGTCAATGCCACCCACATCCCGGGCGAAATTGCAGAGGGCGGCTCGGCAGGACGTCGCGTAATTGTTCACCTTAAAGGAAAACGCATTGAACTTCCGGTGCCAGACGGGGCGACCATTCTGGATGTTTTGGTAAAAGCCAAATACGATCCGCCGTATTCCTGCACCGCAGGGGCCTGCTCCACTTGTATGGCAAAACTTGTAAACGGGAAAGTCAAAATGGATGCCTGCTACGCGCTCGACGACGAGGAGGTGAAAGCGGGCTACATACTCACTTGCCAGTCGCACCCGGAAACGGATGTGGTGGAGTTGACTTATGATATGTGACACTCATTTTACTTTTCTAAGGGCTGAATCTCCCAACGCTTTCAAAACAGACGGATTCGCAATGCCTGTGTGGCGTTCTAACACCACCCCGTTGGGCGCAAGGAACAAGACGGTAGGAAGTTTTTCCACTGCATAGATTTCAGCAATGGTTTTCCCGGCGGGCGAATCAAAGTCAGTGTGAAAATTCATAAAATTTGCGTTAAGGTATTGATAAACAGATATTTGTGTAAAAATATCCTCCTCCATCACTTTGCACGGAGCACACCAAGAGGCATAAAATTCCACAAATACAGGTCTTTTTTCCCGCGTTGCTTTTTCAAGCACGGGCATCAGTCGCTCGCTGTCGAGCCAAGCCACTTGGCTGATCGCAGTAGATTTGGGCGTGGGGACAGGAGCTGACCATGGAGCGGCGGCCTGAACTGGTTTTTTAGCTGGCCTGGAGCTATCGCAGGCTGCGATCAACAAAAAAACAAGCGCGAAAAAAGGGCGTGGAATATTTTTCAAGGCTTTGATATTCAATATTTTAAATCAATTTTATGTTTCACGCAACGGCGCGACGACGCGACGTCATAGTATCTCTAAACGTTGCGCCGTTGCGTGAAACAATCTTATGGTTCCCGCCAAATTACCTTGCCCTGACGATTGATATACTGCCATTTTCCATCCAAAACAGTAAGTGCAAGGCCATCGCGGAAAGGTGTGGCAGATTGAAAGGTCGGAGGGATCGCAATTTGCCCATCGGGATTGATGTAACCCCACAAACCATTGGAACAAACTTGAGCAAGGCCATCAGAAAACACGCCTGCGTCCTCGAATTTTGGCATGATGGCGAGTTTGCCCGCTTTATCAATGTAGCCATACGCGCCGTTGATTTCCACCAAAGCCAACCCTTGGCCAAAATCACCAGCCAGATCGAACATCGGTTCTACAGCAATGTACCCGTCTTGGCTCACAAACCCATATTTGCCATCGCGAAAAGCCAGTGCCATGCCGTCAAAAAACTCTCCATGCGCGTGGCCTTTTACAAATTCAAACTGGGGTGTCACGGTTTCTTCGCCGGCCCGATTGCACAATCCCCAACGACCATCGCGTGTTACCAAGGCAGAGGCTCCCTGAAACGAACTTGCGGCATCCCACTGAGGTTCAATAATATACGCGCCTGTTTTGTCTACAAATCCCCAAAGTCCTTCGCTGCTCGCTGGGGCAAGACCCTTGCTGAAATTACCTGTTTTGGAAAAAACGGGTCTGATTGCAAACTGCCCTTCTGGATTAAGAAAACCCGCACTGCCTTCAAAAGTAGCCGGGGCAAGACCCTCGCAAAAATCTCCAGCGTGTTCAAAAAGTGGAGCGATCGCCTCATTGCCGCGAGTGTCCAGATAGCCCCAAAGTTGCGCGACCTGCACCCTTGCCAGACCTTCAGAAAAGGGCCCTACGGAGCGGTAAAGGCGTTTTATATAGAGTCTGCCGAACGAATCCAACAAGGCCAAAAGACCATTGAGTCGCACGGTGGTGAAGCCATTTTGAAACTCGCCCGCTTCCAGATATTGCGGTTCAATGACGAGTTCGCCCTCAGCATTGATAAAGCCGAAGTAAGCGTTTTGCCTGATTTTGAATAGCGGTGGGTGCATTGAACGGCAAAAGTAGCGAATTCCTCCTCACTGCCCCAGCCACTCCAAAACCTCTGCTTTTTTGCGCACCGAAACCGGGATGAGATCGCCGTTTTTCATTTTCAAATACCCGCCCCTCTATGGATAAAATCTGAAGGCAGGCCGCTCGCCGTGCTGCCATCGAGTATCTGTTATTTGAATCTGGCCGTTTTTTTAAAATGGCAGACAGAACCGCACTCCATTAAAATACCTTTGCGCCCGAGAATATCTCCACTATTCAGCTACTTAAAATTTCATGCCTGACCAAATTCAGCTCAATACCATCGAAGAAGCCATCGCCGAAATCCGCGCAGGGGGTGTAATCATAGTCGTAGACGACGAAGACCGCGAAAATGAGGGCGATTTTATATGCGCCGCAGAGACCATCACTCCAGAGATCATCAATTTTATGGCTACCCACGGGCGTGGCCTTATCTGCACACCGCTTGAAGAAAAACGGGCCGACGAACTGGGTCTTGATCTCATGGTGAATAGCAACACTGCCCTGCACGAAACCGCTTTCACCGTGTCCATTGACCTAATTGGGCAAGATTGCACTACTGGCATTTCTGCCTACGACCGCGCTACAGGCAACCGTTGGCTCACCAATCCGGCAGCAAAACCCAGCGATTACGCCCGTCCAGGCCACATCTTCCCACTCCGCGCCAAGACTGGAGGAGTGCTGCGCCGTACAGGCCATACAGAAGCAGCGGTGGACTTGGCGCGACTGGCAGGGCTGGCACCCGTAGGCGTGCTGGTCGAAATCTTGAACGCTGACGGCTCCATGGCACGCCTCCCACAATTGATGGAGGTGGCAAAAACCCATGACTTGAAAATTATTTCGATTGATGACCTCGTTGCCTATAGAATGCGCACCGAGCGGCTGGTGCGCAAGGAAATGGACATTCCTATGAAGACGATTCACGGTGATTTTCAAGCCATTGTATTCACCGATATTGCGAGCAACGATACCCACCTCGTGTTGAAAAAAGGTACTTGGGCAGAAGATGAACCGGTGTTGGTACGGGTGCATTCCTGGTCTGAAACAGGCGGAATACTGGGTTCATTGTTGTCTGATTACGGCACTCAAATCTCCTCCGCTTTGAAAGCCATCCAGGAAGCCGAAAAGGGTGCTTTTGTGTATCTTAGACAGGGAGACAAAGCGAATTTACTGGCAAAATTGCAACACTACAAACAGCTGGTGGATGAAGGAAACACCGATCGTTTTGAACTTCACACGGCCATTGGGAAGAAAGATTTTGGGGTGGGGGCACAGATTCTCCGGGAACTCGGCATCAACAAAATTCGACTGCTGACCAACCATCCAAAACCTCGTACGGGGTTTATTGGTTATGGGTTGGAGATTGTGGAGAACATCAAATTGTAGAGCGAAATGAATTTCGCCCTACTTTTGCACCTAAATTATTATGAAAGAAGAAACTGTCGTCACACCTTATGGCTCCGATGCTGGAAAAAAAGCCGAAGTAGAGCAAATGTTCGACCGCATTGCGCCCAGATACGATCTGCTCAACCGGGTGCTTTCGCTGGGTATTGATGTGTGGTGGCGAAAACGCGCCATTAGCTATCTAAAGCCCTCGCAGCCATCTGAAATATTGGACGTTGCCACGGGAACTGCGGATGTAGCGATTTTGATGGCGAAAATTTTAAAGCCCCAGCAAGTTGTCGGCATAGATATTGCCAACCTCATGCTTGATCTTGGCAGAAAAAAAATTGCCGATCAGGGTCTGTCCAATATTATCAGCCTCGAAACAGGCGATTGCGAACAGCTGCGTTTTGACGACAGTTCATTTGATGCTGTAACGGTAGCTTTTGGGGTGCGCAATTTTGAAAATTTGGAAAAAGGGCTCCGTGAAATGCATCGTGTACTACGCCCCGGAGGTCGGGTGGTGATTCTGGAATTCTCGAAACCACATGTTTTCCCGATCAAACAACTCTATAATACCTACTTCAAATACGTTTTACCCCTCATTGGTCGTTTGACCAGCCGCGATATGCGAGCCTATACTTACCTTTTCGAAAGTGTACAGGTTTTCCCAGAAGGCAACCAATTCACAGCATTATTAACCAATACCGGTTTTCTAAATCCTATATGCGAACGACTAACACTAGGAATATGCTCCATTTACACAGCCACGAAACAATAAGCAGCAGGCAGCCAGCACTGCGCACCATGTTTATTGCCACCTGCCTGTTGCTATTACAACTGCCCGCCGCACTCGCGCAGTTCAATCAAGGAAAAAACTTAAATTACCTTGATTTTCAGCAAAAAAACTACTATTTCGGTATCACCCTCGGTTACAATTCGAGCGATTACCGCATTTACCACTCCAAGGAATTTATCCGAAATGATTCCTTTGCGCGTGCAGAATCCGTGACGGGGCCAGGTTTTAACCTGGGTATCGTGTCAAATCTGAAAGTGGGCGAGTACTTCGACATTCGTTTTCTGCCCACGTTGTCTTTCACGGAACACACCATAAAATATTCGCCTGCAGGGCAAAATGGCCGCATCGTGAGCCGCCCCATTGAGTCAGTTTTGGTGGAACTTCCTTTCCATGTCCGCTATAAATCAGCACCTTACCACGATTTTCGCCTATTTGTCATTGGCGGCGTGAAATATTCCTTCGACGTGGCGAGCGATTCCCGGACCCGCCAAGCCGCCGGACTGGTGAAAATTGCCCCCACCGATTTTCAGGTGGAATACGGCGCGGGTATTCAGTTTTTCTTCCCGTACTTCATTTTTTCTCCTGAATTCAAAGTGTCGCAAGGGCTGAATAATGTGCTGATTTTCAACGACCGTTTGCAGCAAAGTACTGTGCTGGAAAAAGTATTGAGCCGCGCATTCACCATTTCATTGCACTTCGAAGGGTAGGTTAAAATACATGCTGATTGACCAAGTTGCGTCCTGTCATTTCCTCACCCTTTGGAACCCCCATCAGCGCAAGTAAAGTAGGTGCGATGTCTGCCAAACGGCCGTCAGATAGGCTTTCACCGCCATTCAAATACGGGCTGACGAGTATGCAGGGCACGGGGTTTTTTGTGTGAGCCGTGTTGGGCGTACCATCCTCATTGATCAAATAGTCGGAGTTGCCATGGTCGGCAATAATAACACAGGCGTATCCCTTTTCTAACGCGAGGGGAACGATTCGGCTCAGGCATCCATCCACCGTTTCAGCGGCTTTCATGGCTGCGCTAAATACACCCGTGTGGCCTACCATGTCGGTGTTGGCAAAATTGAGGCAGATAAAATCGGGCGTATTGGTTTGAATATCAGCCATAATTGCCTGCGTTATCCCTTCTGCACTCATTTCGGGCTGCAAGTCGTAGGTGGCTACTTTCGCCGAGGGAATCATGATGCGGCGCTCCCCAACGAAGGGATCTTCACGACCGCCAGAAAAGAAAAACGTGACGTGCGGGTATTTCTCGGTCTCGGCAATACGAACCTGGGTTTTCCCCGCTCTTTCCAGCACTTCACCCAAGGTCATGCGCACGTCGTCTTTTTCAAACATCACATGAACATTTTTAAAGTCGTGGTCGTAACGCGTCATCGTGACGTAATAGAGTGGCAGCGTTTCCATCCCAAAATCTGGAATGTCTTGTTGGGTCAGCACTTCCGTGATTTCACGACAGCGGTCGGTACGGAAATTGAAACAAATCACAACATCATCGGGCTGTATGGTAGAGGGCGGATTTTCCGCTTCCTTTTCTTTGTCCAATGTCCAATGTCCAATGTCTAAAGTCCTACGCATTGGTTTCAAAAATTCATCACTCACGCCTTCCTCGTAACTTTTTCGAATGGCGGCAGGAAAATCCTCCACAGCTTCGCCTATTCCGTGCAACAGCAAATCGTAAGCGAGTTTGACACGCTCCCAACGCTTGTCGCGATCCATGGCATAGTAGCGGCCAATGACGGTAGCCAGTTCAATGCTTTGACCTTTAATATGTTGGAGTAATTCTTCTATAAAATCTGCACCACTTTTCGGGTCGCAATCACGTCCGTCAGTAAAAGCGTGGATCAAAACTCGAGGACAACCCTGCTCCGTAGCAATGTCGCAAAGTGCCTTGAGATGCTCAATATGGGAGTGTACCCCGCCGTCGCTTACAAGGCCCATCAAGTGGACTGTTTTGCTGTTGGCTTTGGCGTAGTCAAGCGCATCGAGCAAGGTTTTGTTTTGATGCAGCTCGCGTTCACGCACCGCTTTATTGATCCGGGCAAGTTCTTGCCAGACTATGCGTCCCGCGCCAATATTAAGGTGGCCCACCTCAGAGTTGCCCATTTGTCCGTCCGGCAAGCCCACGTCTTCGCCGTGCGTAATGAGCGTGCTATGCGGATATTTGGCCCAAAGGCTGTCGAAATAGGGTGTGTCAGCTTGCAAAATAGCATCGGCTGAAGGTTTTTGGCCAATACCCCAGCCGTCGAGTATGAGTAGGAATGCTTTGTGTGTCATTTGTTGTTATTCCCTGTTTTTTGAATCTATCAGAATGGTCACCGGCCCATCATTCAGCAAAGATACTTTCATGTCGGCACCAAACTCGCCTGTTTGCACAGGTCGTGCAGATTCTTGTCGAAGTGCCTCGACAAATTTTTCGTACAATGGGATGGCTGCTTCAGGTCTGGCGGATCGAATGAAGGAGGGCCGATTGCCTTTTTTTGTGCTGGCAAAAAGTGTGAACTGGCTCACGACGATCATTTCGCCCTCGATATCTTGCACGGAAAGGTTCATCAGTCCGGCTTCATCGGAGAAGATACGCAAGGCTGCAATTTTCTTGCAAAGCCACAAAATGTCCTCTTCGGTGTCCTCGTGTTCTATGCCCAACAAAATGAGCAAGCCCAAGCCGATGCGGGATTTTTCAAACCCCTCAATGGTAACAGATGCCTGAGAAACTCGTTGAATGACGCTGCGCATGATGGGTAGACAGGTATTTTTTGCGGCAAAAATATCAAGTCTTCGCACCTTTGGAGCTCGACCAAGAAAACTGTTATTTTATTTCGACAGCAATCCAAAGGCCGGAATGGGGAATAAATCCATCATTATTTACCTCATATACTAAATTAGGCGTAGAATTGAAACACAAAAGGCACAAAAGACTATACAGCGCTGCTTTTGTGTCCTTTTGTGCCTTTTGTGTTTCAATTAATGTCACATTTGGTTATGTGGTGAATAGTTACGTTCGTCTTTTAATTTTTAGCAAAAACCCGTGGCTCGTAAGAACAAACTACGCAAATTCGCCGAAGTGCTCTCATTCCCAAACGTTTATGAGTGCTACAATGTACAGCAGCCCCAACTAGTCGGGGCCGATATGATCCCCGTAGACCTGAAAGGAAAATGGACCCAAGAACATTTTAAAAACGATCACCCTATCACGCTCGAACTGGCCTGTGGCGGCGGCGAATACACCGTGGGCTTGGCACAAAATTTCCCCAACCGCAATTTTATTGGCGTGGATGTTAAAGGAAATCGTCTTTGGAAAGGTGCAAAAACCGCGCTGGAGGCCGGTTTGGCAAACGTTGCTTTCTTACGCACACGCATCGAAATCATTGACCACTTTTTTGCGCCCGGCGAGGTGGCCGAAATTTGGATCACCTTCCCAGACCCATTTCCAAGAGCCAGCAAAGAAAATCGCCGCCTCACATCGCCTTATTTTTTGGATAAATACAGACTGATACTTCAAGCGGGGGGACTGGTACATCTAAAACACGATGACCCAGACTTTTATCAATTCACACTTGACACCATTGCTCAGGACGAGCGCAATCACCTGATTTTCAGTGAATCAGATATTTATTCAGGCACGCTCCCCTTTCCAGAACTGGGCATCCAGACATTGTACGAGTCTTTCCATCTAGCTGCAGGGAGGAAGATCAAGTATCTGCGCTTTCAGATTTCCTGAAACAAGAAAAGCCTCAAAAGGAATGTTCCTTTTGAGGCTTTTCTAATTGAAAATCAGATGATTACTTCTTTGCTACGAGCGATACTTGAAGATCGAACTCGTCATAAATGGTTTTATCGCCCAAACCATCGAAGAACGAACCTGAGCCGTAGCGCATGTTGAACTCGGAACGGTCAATGGTGATTTTGCCAGCAGCATTCACCATGCCATTGGCCTCTGCAACGTTTGCAAAGAACTTCACCTCTTTGGTGGTTCCTTTGATCGTGAGGTTGCCGAGAATTTTGTAGTTGCCTTTCGTGTCTTGTGGAATCGCTTTCGTAATCACGAATGTAGCTTTTGGATGAGCAGAAGCGCCCAAAAAGTCGTCGCTTTTGAGGTGGCCTACCAATTTGCCAGCGTATTCGCCTTCCAGGTCCGTGCAGGTTATGCTGTTCATGTCAATGTCAAATGAACCGCCTGTGAGCACACCATTATCGGTAGTTACCATACCGTTTTGGATTTTTACGGTTCCGGTGTGTTTACCAGTCACTTTGTAGCCCGTCCAAACGACTACGCTACTTTGGGTGTCAACTTTATAAGTAGATGGGACTTTAGCAGCCATTACAAGCAGTGCCAAAAGGGGTAGAAAGAGTAGTTTCTTCATGTGAGCAAAAAATTTAGGAATGATGAAATAATTGAATCGAGCAGTTGAGAACGCAAAGACAAGAAAGATGTTCAAATTATTGGTGTTAAGACACTTAATTTAACGACGAATTAACAGCCAATCGGAATTTTTCAAAACATTATTTTTTTTTTCGGCAACTAATTTTACCTTTGCGCCTCTAAATTTTGAGCGTATTCAAATTTCGATATAATGAAAGAGTTGGAAGCCATACAGTTCGTACATCAGCAGATGCTGACAGCGCCGAAATTCCCTGATTTCAAAACAGGCGATACCGTTATCGTCACCTATAAGATTGTAGAAGGTGATAAGACCCGCGAACAAGATTATCGCGGCGATGTGATCCAAATCAGCGGTCACGGCCTTACAAAAACCTTTACGGTGCGCAAGATTTCCCACGGCGTGGGTGTAGAGCGTATCTTTTCGTACTCCAACCCCAATGTCGCGGATGTACAAGTAGTGAAGCGTGGGCGTGTACGTCGTGCCCGTCTTTTCTATCTGCGCGGATTGGTAGGCAAAAAAGCCCGCATCAAAGAATTGAAGAAAAGCGTCGTGCATTAATTGCCGACCGCCGCTATATTTTAAGCCAATCGGGGCTGTCACAGTTTGTGGCAGCCCCGATTTTTGTGCGTTGTCGGGAGGCACTTAAAAATCGAGACCTATAAGGTTTCAAAAACCCTGATAGGTCCGACAAAAAAATATCCCACCTAGTCCAATCTCACCTTTTATTGCTGAAGTTCTTCTCGTAAGACTCCCAAGGGGTCTTTTTATGGCTGTCTGACCCGAAATAGTTGATGATTGCATCCATTTTTACAGCATCCTGGTACCCTGGCACTGGCTGAATGAGTTGTTGGGTTTCATCTAAAAAGACGACGGTTGGGAATGACAATCGGTTATTGAGCCACAGGGCTGCCAGTTCATGATAGCCTCGGGTTCCGTTTTTCTTGAATTTGTACGTTTTATCCTTGAATACAATGTCTTTCTCCTGCTCGGCATTGAACTTGACCGGATAGTAATGGTCATTGAGATATTTCGCTACGGTAGCATTCACAAAAGTGGTAGAATCCATGTGCTTGCACCAGCCACACCAATCCGTGTACATATCCACAAAAATCTTCCGTTTTTCCGTCTTGCTCTTTTCCAGGGCCTCTTCCAGGGTCATCCATTTTACAACGCCCCGTTCAGAGGCTTTAAGTGGAGCCACTTTTTGTGTAGCGCCGTTGGTACCGCCTTTTGCGGACGAAGCATTCGTGGGAGGAGCATAGGTAGCCGGACGATTCACCTTTGAATCAGAAGGGCGAACAGCCCTATTTTGGCTGCTTTGCTTGGTGCTTGCGTTGCCAAAAGTTGTAGTCGTACGGTTCTGAGAAACCTGAGGAGTAGCATTGCGATCCGTCCCCTGAACGGATGAAGCGGCAGGATTTGTCTTTGGACTCTTCGAAGCCGTTGGGCTAGGCGCCAGCGTTGTTTGCGGAGTCGTACGCCCCTTGGAGCCTTGAGCAAAGAGCACAGAGCCGGAGATGCAGGCAAGTATTAAAGCTAGGATGAGTCTGTTCATTAGACGATGGTGTAGTTTGAATCAGGCGATTCGTGAACAAAAGTACCACGTCTGAAACTTAAAAACCTACAAGCGTCACCCGCCATCCCTATACTTTAAAAGAACTTTAAGGAAAAGGGGAGCTTTTTATGAAAGAGCCTGTTTCGGAAGGCTTAGTTTTAACTGTTCAATCCGTCGTTTATCGGCCATGGTCACGGAAAGCGTAAAACCGTTCCAAGTCACCTCCGTACCGATTACGGGGATATCGCCGCGTAATTCGAGTGCCAAGCCAGCAAGTGTATCGGAAGTGCCGCGAACGGTATCGAAGGTGCCGGGGGAGAGGCCTGCAAGGCGGCACACATCGTTCAAAAGTGTCTGACCTTCAAAGAGATAGGTAAAATCGTCAATTTTTCGGTAGCGGATTTCACTTTCCTCGTCAAATTCGTCGCGGATGTCACCCGTCACCTCTTCCAGAATATCTTCCATAGTAACGATGCCCGCGAGTCCGCCGTATTCATCTACCACGACGGCCATGTGCATTCGGAGTTGCTTGAATTCTTGTAACAGTTCGCTGCCCCGTTTTGCCTCTGGCACCATCAACACATTGGTTCGTATAAGTGGTTGCCACTCAAAGGATTCTTCTTTGTCCAAATGTGGCACCAGGTCTTTCACGTAAAGGATTCCCGTAATGTTGTCCAAATCCTCGTCGTACACGGGCAATCGCGAAAACTCCGACTGGCGCACTACTTCAAGCAGTTCATGAAATCCTATTCTGAAATCCACAGAAACCACTTTAGAGCGTGGTTGCATCACCTGCTTTACCGTGACGTCTCCAAATTGGACGATACTTTTCAATAGTTCCATCTCCAGTTTTTCGCTGGCTGCACTACTGGCATCGGAGTTGTTATCTACGGGTTCTTTGCCCTCTCCTACTGCTTCATAATTTTTTTCTTTTTGGGTGAAAACTTTAAAAATTGCTTTCCAAAAAAAGGCAATCCACCATAAGCGCTTCAAAAAAAGGCCGGAGCTATTTTTTTGAAAATCAATTTTTTGCAATCCCCAAATAACGAGCGATAGACCAAGCGCCAATATCACCCCCACAGTTCCCCAGACTATCAGAGAAGAAAAGCCACTCCATGCTGAAACCCTGAAAAGCCAATCGTTAATTTCCGCTGAATCTAGCACAAAAACCGCCGTAAGAACGCCTGCTAGCGTTAAGAGCAGTATTCTCGCAAGTAACAGGGCGGCCAACGTAGGGCGAATTTCCACACTTAAGGCCGTGGCTTGACGCGCAGCGCGGCCTTCTTCGCCCCGGAGTACATCAAGATCGTGAGACGATACACCTACCAGTGCCCGCTCGACCAGCAGGCAAAGAAAATAGTTCAGGAAAATGAAAAGTAACCAGCCCATAGGTTTGGTTGGAAGAAGTTTCAAAGGTTGATAAAAGTTTATGGGTTGACAAAGGTTTCTTTTTTACACGCTATGAATGGCAATTTCTTGCCTTTTCAAGTGAAAAATCATCCACCTTTATCAACCCAATAAACCACCATCATCCTTAGAGACGACGAGCCTCCAGGTTAGAATGGCAGATCATCTCCTTCGGTAGCCGGAGGAGCGTCTGCGGGCATGGAGGAAGCTGCACCCGCTAGTTCGGCGCCCCGATTACTGGGCATCACAGCAGGTTCAGTGCTTGGAAAACGACTTTCAAAGCCATTGCTTCCACCTTCGCGTTTGTCGAGCCAACGGAAAGTGCTTGCCACGATGTCGGTCAGGTTTTTTTCAACCCCCTCTTTATCGGTGTATTTCCGATAAGAGATTTTCCCTTCAATGTACACCGTGCTTCCTTTCTTCAAGATTTTGGCGCGTTCTGCGAGTTCACGCCACACAACAACGTTGTGCCATTCGGTTGTTTCCTGCCAGTTGCCGTCTTTGTCTTTGTACTTTTCGTTGGTGGCAAGAGAAAAGCGGCCAACGGTCGTACCATTTTCCAAGGTACGGATGTCAGGATCGCCACCAAGGTGGCCGACGAGGGTTACTTTGTTAATCATAACTTTGTAAAATTGTTTAAACGTGATTTGATTAAAGTTCAATTCAAAGTTAGAACATTGTTTTTTAAAAAACAATCAATCACCTTAGGAAATGCAAAATTTTTTTTCAGTTTTTTTTGAGTAATACGCTCACAGCCCTCTAAAAGCGGTTTTTTAAAAACTTCTTCAGGGGCATCGTCGGGCAAATCAATTTCAAAAAATACAGCCGTGACCGCTTGGTGGGTAAGCAATTGGCGGAAAGGCTCGGAGGCTCGAATAGCCTCCGCCCCAAAAGGCGACTCCTGAATTGGCCCTTCCAGCTGAGGGAATTCCCAGAGCCCACGCCAGATATCCTTTTCCGTACGCTTTCGCACAAAGTAGTCTCCCTGGTGGCGGAGCACCAGATAGTAGAACTGCCGCTTTTTTTTGACGAGCCCTTTTGATTTCAACGGCAATTCGCCCACTTTATCGGTCAGAAATGCGCGACATTTGGTGAGAAAAGGGCAATCTGGGCAACGCGCTTGCTGAGGTGTGCAAAGGGTGGCCCCAAAATCCATCATGGCCTGATTGTGTGCTGCAGGGTTGTTGGGGTTGAGCAGGTTTTGAGCAAGCGCAGCAAATTGTTTTTGTGCCGAAGCAGCATCGGTAGCCATCTCTATCCCAAAGAATCGGGCCAACACCCGGTAAACATTGCCATCCAGCACCGCATGGGGTAATCCAAAAGCGAAGGAGGCAATGGCAGAAGCAGTGTACGCCCCAACCCCCTTGAGCGCGCGGATATCATGGTAGGTATGGGGGAAAACCCCGTCCAGCTCAAATGCTATGTGCTTGGCAGCGGCATGAAGGTTGCGGGCACGAGTGTAATAGCCAAGCCCTTCCCAGAGTTTCATGACCTCGTCTTCCGGGGCCTCCGCGAGCTGGCGCACGCTTGGATATTTCGCTACAAATTTTTGATAATAAGGCCAACCCTGCTCCACGCGGGTCTGCTGCAAAATGATTTCAGAAAGCCAGATTTTGTAAGGGTCGCGCTCGCCTTTCCAAGGCATAGGCCGGGGGTTTTGCACCGACCAGTCCAATAAATTTTTGCGAAAAAAGTCAATTAGCCCATCCTCAGGCGCAGCAATCGTGTTAGGCATAGGTTGATACAAGGTCCTGTAAATCTTCCAGATAGCGATTTTTTACGGGTTCTCGCAAAGCCTTGTTGGTCTGGGTATGGAAACGATGGGCGGTCAGGAAACTCACCTGAAGACGATTCCATGTTTGCTCATCGCCAATAAGTTGATAGGATTGAAGTTCCTCAAAAAGGGTTCCACCGATGGTATAAAAATCGTCGCGGCCAAGGTAGTCAAGATCGGCATCACAAAGAATTGCTTCGAGGAGGGTATTAGGCGATTGTGGTATTTTGGTGGCCATTATCATTCCACAAATACACTCAACATCAGAAGGTTTGTACCCAAATTTTGGTAAATGTTCCCGAACCAATGCACAACCCTCTACTTCGTGGCCAGCGTGTTTGTTTTTGACAAAACCAGCGTCGTGAAAAAGGGCAGCCGTTTTTACCAAGACCCGTTCGTGATCGCTCACGCCCTCGCTATCGCAAAGTTCCGAGGCCATTTTCAGCACATCGAGCGTATGGTGTATCCCATGGTACACCAATCGGTCAGGCAGCTCGTCGCGGAGTTTGGAAAGAATAAATTGTTTGGCAGCGCGATAATCCATGGGTGGTGGTCGGGTCTCGAGAATGAGGAAACGCAACCTGCCTTAAATTGTTGGTCGGAGCGCAGCCCAAAATTGCGGGTTTTCTCAAAACTTGTTGGATTCCCGCAAAAATATTTTCCCAGACTAGCCAAATTTGTGCCGAATTGAAAATCTAGCCGATACTTTTGAACACCTTTGCGTCATAGTGCGGCTTAAGCAGTCAAAGATAAAATTATTACTTAGCTGCGAATTATGGGACATTGTTCCCTTTCACTTTAACCAACAATATAAGTTTCTGATTATGAACTTAATGGACATCCTTCAAGGTCAAGTTTCCGATCAAATGCTCGGCCAACTCTCTCAGCACATCGGAGCAGAGCCTGAACAGACGGCTCAAGCGACCAACGGCATTTTTGCCACCCTGTTAGGCGGTCTTGCCAACAATGCAAGTTCGGAAGGCGGCCTTTCTTCGCTTGCCAGTGCACTTGATCGCGACCACGATGGCTCCATACTCGACGATTTGGCGGGCATGGTGGGTGGAATGATGCAAGGCAGCGGTCAGGATACGCGCGCTACCAACGGCACAGGTATGCTCAATCACATCCTAGGCGACCGTCAGGAAGTGGCTGCGGAGCAAATCGGACAATCTTCTGGCCTTAGCGCCGGTCAGGTAATGAAATTGCTACCCATTCTGGCGCCCATCGTTATGAGCGTACTGGGCAAAGCAAGAAGCCAGGGCGGTCTTGACCTCGGCAGCCTTGCCAATGTGCTCATGGGCGGCGCCCAGCAAGCACAACAACAAGGCGGCATGGGCGATTTGCTGGGCAATATCCTTGGCTCAGTAATGGGCGGTGGCGGACAGCAGCAACAGCAATCAGGCGGTGATTTGCTGGGCAGTGTGCTGGGCGGGCTTTTTGGCAAACGATAATTTTTGCAAGTTAGACTATCTGATTATAAAGGCGCGGGCCTCGTGTAATGCGAGGCCCGCGCTGTTTTTTTGAAGTGTAATATTTAAAATGTTTTATTCACCTAGCCACCATCAATTTTCGCACCGCCATCCCTTTATCCGTCAGCACCTGAAGCAAATAAACCCCCGCTGGAAGTCCACCCGTTTCAACTTCAAAATTGGAATCCAACAACGTTTTTTCCCACACTTTTTTCCCAAAAACATCCAACAGCATTGCCTGTCGTGGATTTGCACCGCTCACGCTGACCCCCGCTTGGGAATTCGCTGGATTGGGTGAGATCTCCATTTGAATTCCAAGCGCATTTGGATCGTTCACTTTGCTGGTGAAGTTGATAAGCGTGCAGTACTTATCCGTGCAGGTGCCAGCGAAATTGCTGATGTCCAGACAGATTTGATAACTGCCGGGAGCAGGGTACGTATGCGTCACGGTGTCGAAAACACCGGGGTGCAACGGCGAGCCATCTCCAAAATTCAGGCTGGATGCCTCGGCATTGAGCGACAGGTTTTTGACCAGAATTGTATTTCCGGGCATAATTTCCACTTCAAAAAATGCCTTACATTCCTGATTGGTGCAGCAAACACCCTTGGTCCACGACGTGACGCCGCCGTATCGAATAGCATAGCATTCATTGTCATAAGTCACCTCATCGCAGCCGCACACGGGGGCGTAAATTTCAAAACAGATGGCGGAGGAGTCAATCCAGGCAGGATTCACACATTCGTTGGGGCAGATGCCGGGCGTCCAGGTGGTAATTCCATTGTAGTTATAGGCCACACATTCGTTTGGGTAAGTAATCCCATCGCAACCGCACACCGGGTCGTACACGGCGTTACAAAGGACATTCGGGTCAATCACAGAGGGGTCAACACAGGTTTGCCCGGCCACGGTTATTTTTTTACAAATGGTCCCGCCACATTGTGTGCCATCAGCAAAAAGCCCGGAAACCGTGAGACAAACCTCATATTCGCCCGGATCCAGGAAGTTGAGGGTGGGCGCTTCTTCCATGGAGGTTTGGCCATTCCCAAAGTCCCAAAACCAACTGCTGATGATACCGCCAGGAAATACAGATTCCTCCTGAAAAGTCCAGACGGTTAGTGAACCGCCCGTGTTTTCTCCAATAAAATCCACAAAAAGGTTATTGCAGATACTCCCACAAACCCCTGGTTTCCAGGAAGCGACTCCCCCGTAGTTGTAAGCCTCACACGAATTGCCATAGGTTACTCCATCGCAACCACAAACCGGGATGTAGACAGCGGGGCAAGGCACCGAGTCAATTTGATTAGGGTCAACACAAAGTGTGGTCACCTCAAATGCCCGGCAAACCGTACAGGTTTCAGGGCTAAAATCGCCCGTTGGGTAGGTAGCACAAAGCGTGTGTGTGCCCGGTTCGTTAAAAAGATGCACAAAATCAAGCCCTGATCCGGTGGTCGCGCCGCCATCCAGTGACCAGTTTACAAAGAAAAAGAACGGCGGGTCAATGTCGCCAAAGTCAAACTCGGCATGTAGCGATGTTCCATTGAGTTCGTATTCAAATTCGTACAAGCAATTGTCAAAGCAGTCAATGGTGTCGCATGCACCGGGGGTCCAGGAAGTGACCCCACCAAAATTGACCGCTTCGCAGGAATTGCCATAGGTCACGCCGTCGCACCCACAAACTGGATCGAAAAGGGTGATACAAATGGCATTAGGATCAATCAGCGAGGAATCAACACAGGCTTGGGCTTTTAAGTCAAACGTGTAAATGGTTGGGACAAGTAAGCCCCATACTGCAATAAATCGGAAGAGATTATTCATATTGTCAATTTTGAAACATTAAAAAACTGGGTTCTGGGGCAAGACGGCAGCCTTGCTAAAGTCCGTTGGGCGGCCTTATGTTTTGAAATCGTTAAAAAGACGGGGCCCTTTGATTGAAATTCCATAATGACGGAAACTGGCAAAAAATGCTGGCAATCATTCTACTTTTGCCCCGACTTACGCCTTGATCATTTAGAACACGGATGACGCGGATGAGACACGGATATACACTTAAAACCGGATCTCATCTGCGTCATCCCTGTTCTTCACGATCAAGGTAAGGCATTACCCTGACACTGTTCCCCCAAGCCCACGGTGGAACCTACTGCACAATCTTGATTTCGTTATGGCTGCAAAAAGCAAATCCAGGCCCGTACCTGTTCAGAAGCTTACAACGTCTTCTAACAAAAAAGAAAAAAAGGCTCCGATCCCGCTTACGGAGATCTTCGGTCCCGGTTTTTGGAGTAATCATTGGATTCCTGCATTAATTCTGCTGGCATTGGCCTTTGCGCTCTACTACATCGGACTCAATTATGGCTATGTGCTGGACGACGAGATGGTGTACTGGAAGAACGAGTATGTTCAGAAAGGATTTGCCGGAATACGCCAAATTTTCAGCTCGGACAGCTTCATGGGCTACTTCAAGGAACCTAAGTTTTTGTTGGAAGGCGGTCGTTATCGCCCGCTATCTTTGGCAACCTTTGCAATGGAAGTCGAGATTTTTGGGCCCAATAAACCTGCGGCGGGCCATTTTTTCAATGTACTGTTGTATGGTCTCACAGGATTATTAATCTACCGAATCCTGCTCGGCCTGTTTCCCACTCGGGATGGAGGGAAATGGTATACTTCCCTTCCCTTTATAGCTTCGGCACTGTATATGCTGCACCCGCTGCATGTGGAATGTGTGGCAAATATCAAGGGCCGCGACGAAATTTTGGCCCTGCTGGGTGGACTTGGGGCCTTGTGGGCCACACTCAAATATTTCGACACAAAAGGCTGGTGGTGGCTCCTGCTTTCAGGAGTTTCGTTGCTGCTTGGAATGTTCGCTAAGGAAAATGCCCTGACGTTTGTGGTTGTTATCCCGTTAACGGTGTGGTTTTTCACGAAGGTTCCATTGCCACAAGCCCTGAGAGCCACGCTGCCACTGCTCGCCGCTGCGGTCATTTTTATCTGGGCGCGTTACGAAGCGCTGGGCTATTGGATTAATCCGGGCAAAATTGCCAATACAGATATTATGAACAATCCCTTTTATGGCATGACTGGCCAGGAAGAAACAGCGACTATTTTCCTAACGCTGGGTTGGTATTTGAAACTCCTTTTTGTGCCCCACCCGCTCACCATTGACTATTATCCTTACCATGTTCCCAAAGTAAGCTGGTCTGATTGGCGGGCCTTGTTGGGGCTTGTGCTCAATGTGGGCATGGGTGTTTGGGCGCTTTGGAACATCCGAAAACGCAGCGTTCCGGCTTATGCTATTTTGTTTTACCTCCTGACACTCAGCATTGTTTCAAATCTGTTTGTGTCTGTGGGCACCTTTATGAACGAGCGGTTTTTATATATGCCATCGTTGGGTTTTTGCATTTTGGCGGGGTGGTTTTTTGCCCGAAAATTGCCCGAATGGCTCAAAGAAAAACCTGATTCGGCATATCCATTGGGCATGATTATTCTTGCAATGATTGCTGGGGCGTATGCATATCGTGTGGTCACGCGTGTACCGGATTGGCAGAGCGGATTTACACTCAACCGCGCTGCCGTGCGGGATTCTGAGGGCAGCGCTCGCTCCCATTGTTTTTATGCCACAGGGCTTTACGAAGAAAAGTATGTGAAAGAAAAGAACCAGGAAGAACGCAAAAGATTGGTCACAGAAATGGAATATCACATTAAACGTTCGCTGGAGATAAACCCTAATTACGGCGCAGCGTTAATTATGAAATTCAATGTGGCTGCTGCCCGCTTCGACATTGACCACCAACTCGACAAGTTCTTTCACGTCGCGGAAGAGGTGGTGGAAAAGATACCCTACAACACTACCTTCCGAAAAAACCTTGCGGCCTACCTGAAATATCTGGATGGCTCCAATGCGGACAAGTACATGCCCTTTTGCTACCGGGTTGGTTATGAATTCTATTGGAAAAAGAAAAACGACCCCACAACGGCCCTTTTCTTCCTGGAGTTCGCGCTGAACCGCCAATATGAAGACATCCGAACATTAGAGTCTATGGCCGAAATCAACGAAGCCATTGGCAAAACTGCCCAAGCTGCTGAATTCAGGGCGCGGGCAAATGCACAGAAATAATGTTTATTTGATTATGGGGGGATTTGGTTATTTGTTAGCCAGCGCTTGGCATTCCAGCCTGCCTTCATGGAAGTACGAATGCCAAGCTTTGGTGAACAAATAACCAAATCCACCCATCCACCAATCCACAACAAATTGAAAGTCACCGAACATTTTCAAAAAGCAAAAGGGAAAACCCTGGTTTCCTTCGAAGTGCTCCCGCCTTTGAAAGGCGGCAGTATGCAGGCCATCTTCAACACGCTGGATGCGCTGATGGAGTTCAAACCGCCGTTTATTGACGTAACCTATCACCGGGAGGAGTTTATTTACAACAAACGCCCCTCTGGGTATTATGAAAAAACGGCCATTCGTAAACGCCCCGGCACAGTAGGCATTTGCGCTGCGCTGATGCACCGTTACGGCGTGGATGCCGTGCCGCACCTTATTTGTGGGGGCTTCTCGGTAGAGGAAACTGAAAATGCCCTCATTGACCTCAACTTCTTGGGGATCAACAATGTACTGGCCCTGCGCGGCGATGCCCGACAATTTGAAGACAAGTTTGTCCCGGAAGCTGACGGACATAAATACGCCCTGGATCTCGTGCGACAAATTGGCGGCATGAACCATGGCAAATACCTCGACCTCAACATCCAGAATGGGGAACCCACCGATTTTTGTATAGGCATTGCAGGCTATCCCGAAAAACATTTTGAGTCGCCCAATTTTGGCACGGACCTTCATTTCACCAAAGAAAAAGTAGAGGCCGGCGCAGGCTACATTGTGACGCAAATGTTTTTTGACAACCAAAAATACTTCGAATATGTGAATGCCTGCCACGATGCTGGCATTGATGTACCCATCGTGCCAGGACTAAAACCGCTGACCAAAAAATACCAGTTGAATTCCATCCCGCGCAAATTCTTCATCAATTTACCAGAAGACCTCGTACGCGAAGTACAAAAAGCCAAAGACGATGAGGCCGTCAAACAAGTGGGCATCGAATGGTGCACCCAGCAGTCGAAGGAATTGAAAGCTGCCGGAGTGCCTTGTTTGCACTATTATACGATGGGAGATACGGAGACGGTTAAGAAGATTGTTGGAGCGGTGGGATAGAGTTGGCGTGCCGCGGCACGTTTTTGGGTGACTCTGCACGCCCCCCCATAGTGGAAACCCAAGGTTTCCGCTTCACTTCGGCTACGGCTTCTTTGGTACCAACTTATTTCTCTGACCGCTGGTGAGCGTTTATCATCGTACCCATTTAGAATAAATGGTGTCTTTCCGTTGCAGGTAAGCAGCCTATTTCTTCCCCTCCACCTCATCCAAAAAATCCTCTAACAACTTATTAAACTCCGCCGGCTTTTCCATCATCGGCGCATGGCCGCATTTGTCGAGCATGAACAGGCGGGAGTCTTCTATAAGCTCTTTAAATTTTTCCCCTACAAATGGCGGGGTCACGATATCCTGCATGCCCCAGATGAGCAGGGTGGGCGCTTTGATCTTGTGGAGTTTGTCGCCAAGGTTGTGCCGCACAGCGGATTTGGCGGTGGCCACCACGCGGATTGCCTTGCCGCGGTCGTTCACGATACCAAACACCTCGTCCACCAGTTCCTTGCTCGCCGTAGCTGGATCGTAGAAAGTAGCCGCCGTTTTGGCTCTGATGTATTCGTAGTCCCCGCGCTTAGGGAATGCTGTGCCAAAAGCGCTTTCGTACAGCCCCGAACTTCCCGTGAGCGTAACCGACGCGATGCGCTCTGGATGCGCAATGACATACAATAGCCCTACATGCCCCCCAAGCGAATTTCCCAGAACATGCACTTTATCATATCCTTTGTATTCTACAAAATTGGCCACAAAATCTACCAATCCCCCCACGGAAACTTGGAAAATGGGCATTTCGTAAATGGGCAAAAGCGGTATCACCACATTGTGCTTGTGCGAAAAGTGATTGACCAGGTCCTCAAAATTGCTGAGCGCGCCAAATAGTCCGTGTAGCAACATAAGGGGTGTACCTTCTCCGCCGGTTTCGATGTATTTAAAACCGTCCTCTTCTTTTATCTGATAATTCATGCGAGGGATGTTTCTAAGTGATTCGGCAAAAGTTTTTGGTGGTATGGGCAAAAGTAGAAAAAAGCGGCAAACTAAGATCATGCACATGTGAACGTCTCACAATAATCCAATATCTCAATATTACTACTTGGTACGCAACTGGTAACATATCCAAAGCACCACGCTCAACAACACCACAGCGCCACCCTGATGTGCTACGCCCAGATCAACCGGGATACTGGCTTTGCAATTGATCACCGTGAAAATACCCAATAGCACCTGTACAGCCACTGCAGCCAAAAGCCACCAGCCGCTTCGCCTTAAAAGTGGGGAAATATTTTCTTTGAATATTTTCCACACAAAGTACGACACCATGAACGTTAGTAGGTAAGCCGTGTTGCGGTGCAAAAAATGAATCAATGCAGGCATGAATGGATTGGTATCATAGTGGATAAAACTATCTACTGTCCAGTGGCTGCCATCCAGTAAAATACTGGGAAAATATTCTCCATTCATATCAGGCCAGGTCGGGAAAAATAGTCCAGCTTTCGAACCCGACATTATGGCCCCCAGTGCGATCTGGAAAAATGCCACCCCAAATATCGTCCACGCAAAACGTCGAAATCGAGGACTCGAAAACTCAGGCAACTTAGGCGAAGCCGCTAAAAACCAAGTCCACAACAAGTAGGTAAAAATCACCAAAGCCATGCAGAGGTGCAGCGTCAGGTTGTAGGCATTTACCCAGGGTCTCTTGATTAATCCACTGGCCACCATCGCCCAACCAAAAAATCCTTCAAGGCCGGCCAGTGCCACCACCGTTAACATCCTGGGCAAGAGTCGTCTCGACATCATTCCCCGCCACAAAAACCAGGCAAACGGGATGACAAAAACAAAAAACATCAGTCGTGCCCACAAGCGGTGAAAGTATTCCCAGAAATAGATGAACTTGAAATCACCCAGCGACATTCCTTGGTTAATTTTTTGATACTGAGGGGTTTGCTTATACAATTCAAACTCTGACTGCCAGTCGGCTTCGTTGAGCGGCGGAATGCTTCCGGTTACAATTTCCCAGCGGGTAATGCTCAGTCCGCTCCCCGTCAGGCGTGTGACACCGCCAATGATGATTTGAAAAAAGATCATGACCAGCCCGGTGATGAGCCAGATCTTGACCGCGCGAGAAATATTGAAATCGTCTGTAAAGCGCATGTTTAAAAAGAGCGTTTGTTGTGTTTATTTTGAAACACATAGGACACATAGGCAGTTTGTCCTTCCGTAGTTAAAACCTATGTGTTCTATCTGCCTATGTGTTTCACCCGAAAAAACTTAAAACAAAAGTAGAGCCCTTTCGACTTTGAGTTTTCCATCTTTGACTCCTTTCTATGAAATTTAGATGGTTTAAAAAATACTCCCTACGGGCATCATAAGGGCTGTTAGTTTGTGGATAACGTCATAACTTAAAAAGTAAAAACGGCTTTACATAGAAGTTACCAGCCTTGCCAACAGATTGCCCACAAAGTATCCTTTTTAAGATCAAGCACTTGTCTATTTCTTAACACTAAAACCTTCAAACGTTGGGAAAGAGGCCGTTAAATTTTTAGAAGAACGGCCTGTTGTTAACCCACGTTTGCGAGTATAGGCTTATGCACAGACCTCATTGTTGATACTGGATTATTACCCCAACTTGGGTGTACTGTTGTGAAAACTTGTTCATGAATCGGAGCTTATCCACACGCCATTCTAACATTCGCTCTTTTTAAAATCCGCTGAGAACCAATGATGTAGAAGGATTGAAAAATTGGCCTGTTGATAACTATTGAAACAAACCGTTTATAGACAAAAAGGTTTGATATTGAGCAGGTTAGGTTTTTTATACAGTCATATATTCCGATATTTAAGTTTAATGCAGGAATTTATATTGAAAAATATGAAACAAAAATTATAAATTACTTAAGTATTTAATATTAAAAAACTTCGCTAGGGAGAAACTTAGTTTCTTGCACAAATAAAAAAATCCTCTTTATCCTTCAAATCCTGTCAAAAAAGATCGGCCTCATCGCATCTCCGCAGGAACCGCCGTCATACTTTTCAGGTTCCCATCCCGCAAAACCCACAGGCTTATATTCCTTCCAATCGACGCTTCATCGAGCACTTTGTGCAAAGTATCAATGGAATCAACGGGCTTGCCCTCGAACTGAACGATGATATCGCCGGCACGAAGTCCTGCCTTGTCTGCGGAGCCACCTGGCTCTACACTCTGAACCTGGATGCCACCTTTGGTATTGATCTCCAATGCATTGAGCCATTTAGAAGGCAAGGGAACAGCCTGCGCTCCGATGCCCAACATGCCTCGGCGAACACGTCCTTCGAGGATCAATTTACCCACAACCAACTTTGCTAAATTGGAAGCCACCGCAAAACACAAACCTTGTCCGGGTAAAATCACGGCGGTGTTTACGCCGATGACCCGACCAAAAGAATCCACCAAGGGTCCGCCCGAATTACCCGGATTGAGTGCTGCATCTGTTTGAATTACATCATCAATCAAGCGACCCGTTTGGGTGCGGAGGGTACGACCCAGTGCACTCACTACTCCAGCGGTCACGGAATATTGGAAGCCAAATGGATTACCAATGGCGATGGCTATTTGGCCGACCTGAAGTTGGTTGCTGTCGCCAAAACGGGTGGGCGTTAAATTGTCGGCATCAATTTTTACCACGGCAATATCTGTGGAAGGATCGTCTCCCACGGTTAGGGCATGAAAACTTCGGCCATCGGGAAGGCTCGCTTCGATGTGTGTTGCGCCGTTTACCACATGGCTATTCGTCACTACAAAGCCATCGGTACTGATGATAAAGCCACTGCCGGATCCGACATTTTGGCCGTTTCCACCGGGATTTTGTCTGGACCTGTTTTGCGGATTATCTGGTTTTTGAACTTTCAAATGAACCACGGCACTACTTACTTGCCTGGCAACACCGGACACAGTTCTTGAGTAGGTATCAAGCAAAGTGCCATCCAAATCGGCAGCCGTTCGTGGGGCAGAAGAGGACACTCCGGGTACTCCTTCTGATGCAAGGAAATCAAACATGATAGATAGCGTTGAGTATTGAAACGGCGGGCGTAGGTTACTTTCAACGCTATGCTGGCGATAATTGTGCCAGAGACAATTTGTCATGTGGTGATTTGGTGATAAGGTGATTTGGTTATTTGTTTCACCAAAGCCTGGCATTTCTACTGGTGACCGGCCAAGCTTGTGTAGCACAAATAACCAAATCACCTTATCACCAAATCACCCAAAAGTCACATTCTTGGCTTCGGTAAAAAAGCGCATTGCTTCCCAGCCACCTTCCCGACCTACTCCAGAATTTTTAACACCACCAAAAGGCGTGCGCAAATCGCGCAGCATCCAGGTATTCACCCAAACAATACCTGCCTGGAGGTTTGCTGCAAAGTGCTGAGACCGCTGGAGGTTGTTGGTCCATACGCTTGCACTCAGTCCGTAGGCTGTTGAGTTTGCCATTTCAAGCGCTTGTTCGTCGGTATCAAAAGACTGGATCGTAACCACGGGTCCAAAAATTTCTTCCTGATTGGTTCGGCATTCGGCGGACAAACCCTCGATCACGGTGGGTGCGATATACCAGCCATTATCAAAGGGCGCTGGCATCTGTAGTGCTGTACCGCCTGCAATAATTTGTCCACCTTCCTCTTTTGCAAGTTCAATACAGTCCAATACTTTTTTAAAGTGCATCTTCGAAACGACGGCGCCCAAGTGGTTGGCAGGATCACTGGGGTCTCCGATTTTTATGTTTTTTACTCGCTCCACAAAGTCTTTTTTGAAGCGTGGGTAAATGCTTTTTTCTACATAGATTCTCGAACCGCAGAGACAAATCTGGCCTTGATTATTAAAGGAGGAACGCACGGTAGTCTCCAACATCTTGTCATAATCACAGTCGGCGAAGATTATATTGGGATTTTTGCCGCCCAATTCCAGGCTCAATTTCTTAAACACGGGTGCGGCGATGCGTGCAATTTCCGAGCCCGCTCGGGTGCTACCGGTGAATGAAATGGCTTTGATTTTCGGGTGACGAACGATGGCCTCCCCTGCTGTTGGTCCCAAGCCATGCACGATGTTTAGGACTCCAGGTGGCAGACCCGCCTTATTACAAATATCTCCCAAGAGAAATGCGGTGAGTGGAGTCACCTCTGAAGGCTTGCCCACGACACAGTTTCCTGTCGCTAGCGCAGGTGCAATTTTCCAGGTAAAAAGATATAAAGGCAAATTCCAGGGAGAGATACAACCCACCACACCCAAAGGCTGGCGCAGGGTATAACTCAATGATCCCGGTGCATGATGGCTTTCCGAAGCGAAGTGTAAGAGTGCAGTAGCAAAAAATTTAAAATTCTGTGCGGCACGCGGGATATCCACGGTACGTGCAGTGGTCACCGTCTTGCCTGAATCAGCGCTTTCTGCGGCGGCGAGCTCGTCAAGATTTTGGAGGATCCCATCGGCCACGGCTCGGAGTATGTCATGCCGATGGTCGAGCGATATATTCGCCCAATTGGGAAATGCAGCAGTGGCTGCACGGACGGCCATTTCGATATCTTCAACCTCTGAATCTGGTATTTTACCTGACAGAGTTCCTGTGGCTGGATTGAAGTTATCTATGTATTTGCCCGCGATTGGCGGTACAAATTCCCCATTGATAAAGTTCTGAATGGTCTGCATTGCCTATGTTCTAAAGTACAGACAAAGGTAAGTAAATCGAAATCCAAACTTTTCACCGTGTTCGAATGTCTAGTGATTAGGCTTGTGTTGTTCCACGTGGAACAATATAAGTATGGTCATCAAGGTCACGAAACATGATGTTGCGTTCCTTTATTTGCAATTGCTAAAGTGATTTGAGTCTAGTATCAAATGTTCCACGTGGAACAAACCTTCAAGCGTTAAGCATTCAAAACACCTTTTTTATTCAGGTGCGAAAACCAAGCAGTTGTGTCATTCTGAGCGAAGCGAATCCCGAAAGGTCGGGACGAGAGCGAGGGTTCTATTTTCGGGCTTCGCTCTCGGATTCTTCGCTTCGCTCTCGGATTCTTCGCTTCGCTCTCGGATTCTTCGCTTCGCTCTCGGATTCTTCGCTTCGCTCAGAATGACACGCGCTTCTTGATATTTAGGGAAGCTAGACGATTATGGAAAGCACTTTTGCAAAACTATTCCCCTTAAACAAGTAAGATTGTATTTACTAAAACAGCCCCTAAATTTTAGTAACAATGATCTCTACCCTACGATTTTTGGATCGAAGTTCTTCAGAGTTATTTTCGTTGATCGGAAATTTTGGTCCATGTCCTTTGGTTTCAATCCGTGACGCTGCACAGCCTCTTTGAATCAAAAAATTACGGAGTGCACCTGCCCTTTCTTCTGAAAGCCTATACAAGTCTTCGGCCTTTCCAATATTGTCGGTATGCCCTTCAATACGGATGTGAAGGTTGGGGGTTTCTAAAAGCAGGGTGGCGAGTCGCTCTAATTCCCCGTAAGACTCTTCCAGAATAATGGCTTTGGATTGCTGAAAGAAAATAGGCCGGAGTTCAATTTTGGCATTTAATTCCAACGGATCGAGGAGTAGATCCAGGTACTGCTCCCGAAAGTAGTAGTAATCACGCCGGAATAGTACCTCCTCGGTTTGGCCAGAAAATCCACCTTTTTCAGGTATGAGGTCAAATTTTACTCCCTTGGGTATTTTTAAACGAAAGGTTCCATCAGCGGCTGATAAGGCATTGTGCGGATCCCCGGATGCTCCATAATACACGCGTGCATTCTGAATCAACTGCCGCGTTTTGCTGTTTAAAACCCGCCCCACCACTTCCAGCTCAGTCGCCTGCGGCGGGGCTATTCGTACCCGGTAAATATCACTGTTTCCATCGCGCTTGGAGGTGAAGTAAAGAAATCCAGAAGTCATGTTGAAATAGGGCTGACTTTCATCAAACTTGGAATTCATGGGTTCAAACAGTAAAGCGGGCGAGGACCAGTTTTTCCAGGTGTCATCCAAACGACGGGAAGTATAGAGATCATTTCCGCCAGCGCCCCCCGTTCGGGCTGAGGAGAAAAACAAGGTCTCATTATCTTCAGAAAGATATGGGGTGGTTTCCCTGCGATCGGAGTTTATGACATTGCCCAGATGCTGCGGTGCGCCCCATTTGTTTTCGCCTTCTCGAAAACACACATACAAATCCATATCCCGAGAGTCAGATCGGATGGCAGAAAGTATCAGGACCTTGCCGTCAAAACTCATGGTCAGACTTACATCCGATGTGATGGTGTAATAGTCCGTTATTTCCACGGACTTAGGAAAGCTCCAACCAATGCTGTCGGAAGTGCGCCGAACAAGCGAAAAACCCCGATCCATATTTCCGTTTCGCTCAAATTGGTTGATAACATAAAATGCATTGGGATCCGGCGTAATGGTCACGATGCTGTTGGGTAAGGCATTGTTCAAAGGATAGCCTGGGTGTTCTACCGCAGAAAAATCAAAGGAGTCACCTCGTGCAATCCAGACGTCCTGGTTAAATGCGGAGCGCTCCGGTGTGGAAATGGGTTTGCCGGCAATTTGCGAATAGACATCTGCTAAAGCCGCGGGGTATCTTTCTGGAGGTAGTTTAATCGCCATATCCACGCTGTCAATTAAAAGCGTACGATTATAGTCTGGATGTCCCAGCCGGGTGAAAAAGATGGTGCGGCCATCTCGGCTGGGCACGGGGGTTATTTCGTCATAAGTGGAGTTGATGGAGGGTGGGAGTTTTTCTAAAACGAAATAATTATACGTTTGAGAAAAGCAAAAATTGGAGAAGAAAAGGGAAACAAGAAGCAGGAACGATTTCATTTACAAAGAAAGAGAAAATTTACAAAAAAAGCGAGCTGCCTCTGATTGGGCAGCTCGCTTTTTTAAATGAATCAAATGATTGCTTATTAATCGTCTTCGCCCTCAAAAGCTTCAAAGTCGAACAGGAGAGAAAAACGAAGTGTATTATCCAGTGGGTTGCGCTGGTTGCTGGTAGGAACCAGGTAACTGAAGTTCAAGCCGAAGATGTTGTATTTCACACCAAGGCCAACGCTGAAATATTTGCGGTTTCCTTTGGAATAGTGTTCACGGAAATGCCCGATACGCACTGCGAACTGGTCGTCATACCAGTATTCAGCACCAACACCCAAAGTGATTTCCTTTATTTCTTCCGAAAAACCACCCGGCGCATCGCCAAAAGATTTGAAGACACCGCGCACGGGTGAGTATTCTTTATAGTCAACAACACCGTTCCCATCCGCATCACCGAGGTCTGGACGAGGGGTTGGAACGAGCAGTTTGTTGAAATCGGTACTAAATGTGATGGAGTTGAATTCATCCAATTGAAGTTTCAGCCCAGCTCCAACACCCAGATTTGTTGGGATATAATCGCGATTGACTGAGTTGGTGTAAGTGATTTTAGAACCGATATTGCTGATTGCTGTACCAAAAGTGAATTCACCTTTATTTTCACCCATTTTTACGGGTGTTTTATACGTTACGGAAATGTCTGCAGCACCTGCAATCCCAGGCTTGATTTCGTTGCCTTCTACGACCCGACCGGTAGCCAGATTGGAGTAGATAAATTTAGCTCCTACAGCAGCAGAAAACTTGTCGGTCAATTTACGGGCATAAGCCCCTGTAAATTCAAATTCATTGGGACGACCTTGACCCAGTGATTGACCGGTCTCGTCGGTGAACTCGATATCGCCCAAAGAAAAATAGCGAAGGCTGGCACCGACCGCTTGAAATTTGTCCAAGCGGTAGTAACCAGAGAGATAGGCGAGGTAGACATCATTCAGGCCGAGATTGCGCATCCATGGGGTATAAGTGGCTGATATGGATACGTTTTTGTCTGCGAATGCCAATTTGGATGGATTGTAGTGCATCCCGTTTGGATCAACCGAGGTAGCAATACCTACATCACCCATAGCTCCGCCGCGAGCGTCAGGTACAATTCGGAGGAATGGAACAGCCGAGGTGACAGCGTTGGCACATTTTTCACCAGTAGGAATTAGTTGACCGGTTAGTGGATTAAATGAAAAGCTTTGTCCATCCTGGCATCTGGCAAAAACTTGAGCATTGGCCGTTATTGTGGCTAGCACCAAGAGTAAAATGAACAGCGACTGTGCGAGTAATTTCTTCATGATAAAAAGCAGTGAATTTAGTTGTAAAGTTTTGGTGCTAAAATTTTGTTTTGGGTTGCCTACCACCAATTGCACGAATTTTCACGAATAACAGTTTTAATTCATGAAAATCCGTGCAATTAGTGGCTAAAATTATTTTAATATAACTAGTTTTTCAAAATCGCTTTGAGCGGTACTACTGGTACCGATGGCATCTGTGCCCCGTACTTTCACCCGGTAAAGGTACACACCTCTAGCGAGCGGGTCGCCATATTCATCATTTCCATCCCATTGTACATCACTTGAAACACGAAATCCATCGTTATTCGTGATCGTCTGTTGTATGGTTTTTACCAAGCGCCCCGATACACTGAAGATACTCACCTGTACATCCAAAATTTGACTGGCCAAATTATGCTCAAACTGAAAATAAGTGTTGGTTGTAAATGGGTTTGGATAATTTAGCACATGCGCTAATGCCGCTTTTCCATCTTCCGCTACCACAAACTCAGTGTAGCCCTCTCCGGGATTGTTGGCAATGTCCCAGCCTTTAACCTGAAGCGTATGACGACCTGCCGAAAGATTCCGCAACGGATAAATGGCTTCACCTTTCCGCGCATCTCCCTGGGTACTTTCATAGAACTCATTGAGTACCAAGGTTTCCAACACATTTCCATCCAGTACAGCGGTAAGATCGTGACCAATACTGGTACCCGTTACGTTCATGCCATAATCATCCGAACATTTCACCATAACTTTTGGATTGTTGTCCGTTATTCCACCAAAAGCAAAAGCATCCGTGTTAAGAAAGGCTTGAACAACAGGTGGCGTGTCATCCTGTACCAAACCAGCATTGCCTCCCACAACGATATTTTCATCTCCTCCAGATGCATCTAATGGCGTTCCATTTTCAGCATAATAGCTGATTTTGCCATTTCCGTAGGTGTAGTTAATGTCTTTTGGCACTACAAATGAGACTTTAAAAGTGCCATTGGTTACCTGTGCACTTCCTTTGAAGATAATGTTGCGCTGAACATTGAATTTGCGGACAATACTACCCACGTCTTGGCCCAAAGTACTCAATGTTTGAGCTTTGTCAAATACTGTAACAAAAACCCGACCATTAAAACCATTCAGCAGATTTCCGACCGTATCGGTTACCACGCCTTCGATTTCTACAGGCATAAGTGCGCGGATGGTATCGGGCTGACCGGAGGTAACCGCCTGGCCATTTATTTTGGTCGTGGCTACACGATATTCTGGCATAGCCAGGTGCATAGAGGGGTCACCAAGCAAGGTGAACCTCCGCGCATTTTTTACATCGCTGGTGAGGGCATTTTTAGAGTCTTTCAGCACATCCCCGATCGTGCGATATTTCCCATTGATGCGTTGAAAAATAAAGTCTTGTACCTCATCCGTTAAATCTTCATTGCCTGCGATATAAACAGATCGAACCGTGGTGAAAAGCGCAATGGCTCCGGCGTTTATTCTCAAAAACGCCTGCTCACCACCCGTCAACGTTGTATAATCATCGTAACCACCAAAAGTACAGGTAGCGGTTATGAGCAGTGGGTAACGGTTAGGATTGTCCCACCCTGCAATATCGTTGTTGTCTATCACACGCTCCTGCGATAAGCCACGAGGGCCACCATGGCCAATGTAATTGGCTACGAGCATGCCTTTAAACATTTCTGAATTGATAGCGGCTTTCGCTTCCGGGTATCGTTGCCCTGCAGAAGTAGCCACCTGCTGGTAAGCATCGAAATAGACCTTACCAATATTGAACCAGGATTCTGCCACAATATTCTCATTGGCAAGTTTGTCCGCCTGATTGATGTGAGCATTGCCATCTTCATCATCGGCAATGTAAACCGTGCGCAAATGCCAATCGCCCAGCGTAATGGGGTCTTTGTCGTAGGCAATTATTTTATCTACAATGGAACGCGCTTCATCGGATGATTTACAAACAAAACGACCTACCGCAATGTCGAGTGCACCCGCGAGCGAACCGCTTTCGTCGGGGCTGAGGAGCGCATAAAAGTCGTCAGAAGGAAAAGCATCAATGGGGCTAAAGGATTCTGCGGTCTCAAATGCGGGGATAAAATCCTTGTTGTCCTCACTGTTGGTGTTATTTTTTGGGTCAAAAGAAGCATCGCCAAAAAGGAGCAGGAACTTGAATTTATCTGGGTTTCGTTCCAAAAGCATCCGGGCAAAATCGCGGATGGCGGTAGGGTCTTTTGCTCCAGAAGAGAACTCATTGAAGAGTTGGTTGATATCAACAGTGGCCACGTCGTACCCAGAATAGCTGCGGCGGTGTTCCGCCAAACGTGTTACATCTGCTTGAAATTCAGGGTGATAGAGAATTACTAAGTCCAGATTATCCAGTCCGTGCAAGTTCTGATTGGCGACTTTTCCGGACACTATTTGAGGTTTTGAAAAACTTGCCGCATCTGAAAAGGCTATAAAATTTCGGAGTGTTCCAAGGGTCGTCGCACCGAATTCTACGATGCTTCCGTTCTGATTTTTTTGTTGGAGAAATGGTGTTTGTGGGCTGGTCACATCCCAAACCGTGGTGTTTCCGCTTGCACCTGAAAGCCGAAAGGTAGCAGAGGATTGTGCAAGGGTTTTCAAATCACGGAACTCCAAAATGGGCCCAGCCATGGTCAAGCGACGTCGGGCGTTTATCTCGATATAATCGAGCCAGCCCTCACTTTGAGCGCCCACCTCCGGATAGACTACTTTTGCTTTGAAGGCATCGGAATTGGGCTGAATGGTGCCAGTTATGATAGCATTGGCCGCAAAACTCGCATCGTTGTTTGAAACGCTGACCGCCGAAATGGCTTTTGACAAAGTGCTGCTTCCAATTTCCAAACGAACGGAATGGCTTACGCTGCTGCGGCCAACAAATTCACTGCGCACACGAGCAGAGCTGCCTTGCACCAGGTTGGGGAAATTGAAATCGTATTCCTGCTGGCGGGCCTGATAAAAATAATCGCCAAACCAACGCTTGCCGGAGCCTTGCGAGGAAGGATTAAAATGCAGTAAATTGTTTTTTTCTTCCTCAATTCGTTGATAATCATCGAATTCCTCCGTGACGTAGCTTGCAGCTACACTGGGTGTTTCCGAAATTCGCAGGCCAAAGCCATCGCCTGTTTTGATAAAATACCAAGCGTGAAGATCATAAAGATGGAGGCGCACGGTAAGTTCCGGGTCGGTTGCATGGGGCCGGTAAATCCAGGGTCGTGGTCCTACGGCATAAAACAGTATGTAATCACCTGCGTCAAATTTGCCGTCTTGCTCTCCCACGATTTGTATGGCATTTTCAGTCAGATCGTCCGCTCGGGTATCGCTGTTTTTTTCTGGCAACATAGTGCCACCGTTTCCATACAATCGGATACTGCGCGGGTCTAAATTGTCCAGGTCGCTGATGCCCAATTCGTTTTTGAGGAAGGCGTAATCGAGTTTGTAAATACCGTTCTGGGTTACACCGAATTTGAAAATATTTCCGCTGCTCAGTACGGAAGTGTAAGTGAATCCGTCACGTTCACCGGCAGGAGTGGGCGGAATCGGTAATGGTGAAACGCGCACATTCAGGGTAAAGGCCGTGGCGCGCTCAAATCCACTGCCGATTTTTCGAATGGGAATGAACTTGATGCGGCCAAAGAACTGGTTGCGCTCATGCTCTACTAATGTCTTGATTTCCAAACTATTAGTTAGAAAAATATCGTCGCTGGAAGGTTTTTTTGTATAAGATTCCCATTGCACGGAAGCAACTTCTACTTCAATTTTTGATTTGCCAGCAATGGCAAACCGCTCGGAAAAAAGGGGAAGCGAACGAGCCTCGTCGCCAAAGGAACAACCCTCAAATTTCCATACCTCATACGGGGAGCCGTCTGCCAGGATATAAGTTGTTGCTGCGTTTGCCCACTGAAGATTTTGCTGGAGGGTAAACGAATTTTGGGCGCTCAAAGCGAACGAGCCGAGCAAGAAAAGAAAGGTAAATAGTTGATTTTTCATATCCAAAATCCAATTTTTACAGGTGCGGTGAAAGGACGCAAAGCCGGGCAGGCAGGTTGCCTATACAAATTCCCTTTCTTTGTGCCAAAATTGTTGCTGTGCGTGTATTACCATTTTTGTTCTTCCCGTTTTTGTTCTTTTTCCTCTTCGCCTGCGGCAAAGGGGGCAAACGAGACATAAGCGAATATTACTTCCCAGTAAAAGAGCTCCGGGGAGGAAAAGTTTACGAGTATGTGGTGTCTCAAAACGACTCAGTGATGCCAGAATATTGGTATTACCGCACTTTCGTCCGCGATAGTGGGCTTTTTTTGGTGGGAACCTATTATGATCACCGGTTTCAGATTGGACAAATCGTACGAGAAAAAATTACAAAAAGTGGGGCTTTGGCCAAAGAATGTCATTTGTACGAAGCCGACCCCAACCCAGAAACAGAGGGCGGACAAATCCATACCACCACCATTATAGATGCACCGAATAAATTCCCGTTTGGCGTAAGCGATTCCTCGGGTGTGTTTTTGTTCAAACTTCAATTTCATCCGCCAGATGACCCCAAGGCGACTATTTATGTGGTAAGAAACCGTCGTTATTTAGGCGACGCACCCGATTTTGAATTTGACGGGAAAAAATATCCCTGCATAAAGTTTGGGCTACGTGAGGCTATTGGCAACGAAAAAGAAGGAGCTGCAGAGGTGGAGGGGCGCGGAGAAGAGTGGTACGCCAAGGGGCTTGGATTGGTCTATTATCGCAAAACGTATGGCAGCGGGACGTTCAAAATGGAGGCGAGGTTGACGGATATTTTCCCCATGTCAGAACTGGAACGCAAAGCGACGGCTGTTTATGGAGAATAAGCTCGTGGAAATTTGTAAGATTTGTTTCCACATAGGCAACCAGATTGGCGTAATTCGCACCTTTTTACGTCCCGTAATTTCGGGGCGGCGGAGCCTTAATCTTCGCATTTTTGAATCCAAACCTGCTTTTCAAGATTTTTGACATGAAAAATATTTGGAAAATAGCCCTTGCGGGCGTGGTACTGCTGTGTGTAGTGGCCTCATCCGCCTGTGTCACCACCAAAAAGAAAGGACAAGAGACCAGCAAGGCCAAAAAATTATACCACTCCTTTACCAATAAATACAACTATTGGTTCAATGCGGACGAGCTTTTTCGGCTTACCACCATCAAACTGGAGGATCTACACAAAGATAACTACAGCCAAATTCTTGAGGTCTACCCTTACGCGGCAGCGGACCCCAGCAGTGTGCGCACGGATCTGGATAATGTGATCATGAAATCGGCAAAGGGTATATCGCTTCATCGCCCAGGCCGATGGACTGACGACAACTATGGCCTGATGGGCAAAGCGCAATTCCTCAAGCGTGACTACGAGACCGCGGAAGCCACCTATAAATTTATCCGCGAAGAAGAAGATCCCCGGCGAGTGTCCAAGTCCAAATTTAAGAAGGGAAAATCATCCAAGGAAAAAGTGGCGGATAGAAAGAAAACAGCCGCCAAGAAGAAAAAAGAGGCGGCAGCTAAAAAGAAGAAAGCCGCGGCAGAAAAAAAGAAGAAAGCCAAGGCAGCCAAGAAAGCCCGCTCAAAAAACAAGAAGAAAAAATCAGGCGAGAAAGCCAAAACAGAAACCAAAACCACGACAACCCCCACCGCAGCGCCAAAAACACCTGAAGAAGTCACCGTAGCAGGTGAAAATCCCTACAGCCAGCCGATTAACCGCATCCACGATTTTCCGGCTTCCATGGTCTGGTATGGTCGCACGCTTACGGAGCGCGACAAATACGATGAAGCCGAGTTCCTTTTCCGCGAACTCTGGGAAGACCGAAACTTCCCCCGCGAACAGCAGGACGAACTCGCCACCGCAGAAGCCTATCTTTTTATCAAACAAAAACAGTACGACAAGGCCATTGCCCCGCTCACCAAGGCCATAGAACTGAACGAAAGCAAAAAACAACGCGCCCGGCTTTCTTTTATTCTCGCCCAATTGTACGAACGTGCGGGACAACTTGATCTGGCTTATTCTGCCTACGATAAAGTGCTGCGCAACCGCCCGAAGTACGAAATGGAATTCAATGCTCGCCTGCGACAAACATCAGCAGGATGGGCCAATACCAAGATCAACAGCGAATCTGCGTTGAAAGCTTATGAGCGAATGCTCAATGATGACAAAAATCTGGAGTACCGCGACCAGATATATTTTGCCATGGCCGACATAGCCCTGAAGGATGGGCAAAAGAATGAAGGGATTGCTTATTTGCGCAAATCCTTGGCTTTTAACAAAGAAAACACGTCACAACGGGCCGAAACCTATCTCAAACTTGCCGATCTATATTTTGAAGAAGAACAGTTTGTGGAGGCAAAAGCTTATTACGACAGCACATTGACGGTTTTGCCAGCAGATGATATTCGGCACAAACGCGCGATGGATTATGCCAATAACCTCAAAGATATCGCGCGCCTCATACAGACCATTGAAGCCAACGACAGCATCGTGCGCATATTCCGTATGTCGGATGTCGAGCGCAAAGACCTGGCAAAAACAATCAAAAAACAACGTGACGCTGCACAGGTTGCCGCAATTGCTTCCAAATCTGCGAATCCAGGTCCCTCAGGCCCGGCCAAGGCTCCAACACCTACAGCGGGCGGTAAGCCCTCGTCGTTTTATTTTTACAATGAGACCTTTCTAAAAAAGGGACGCAAGGATTTTTCACGCAACTGGGGCGATCGAAAACTCGATGACAACTGGAGGCGTAGCAATCGCATCGCGGCCGGAGGGGGTGATGAAGTGGCAGGAGCCGACAGCAATCGAACCAATGCCGTGGCTGAGGCAGAACTTAAAGACATATTTTCTAACATCCCCAAATCTGAGGACGAGCTTTCTGTAATACACCTGGCTACTTATGAAGCCATGTACCAGCTTGGAACCCTTTTCCGCGACCGATTGCAAAACAACCGTCGGAGTACCGGGACGCTCGAAGATATGCAAGCCCGTTACCCCGACACGGCTCGCTACGAAAAAGAAACCTGGTACTACTGCTATTTGGGATTTACAGACCTGAAAAATCGGGAGCGGGCACAGTTTTACTATGACAAATTGGTAGAAAAATATCCCAAAAGCGCGTATGCTCGGACGCTTACGGATCCTAACTTCCTCAATGCCACCAAAGAGCGTGAGCGAGAGCTCAATAAATATTACGAAGAAACGTACTCCCTTTTCCAAAAAGGAGTCTACAAAGAAGCGTTCGATCGCTGTGAAGAAGCTCCAAAAAAATACGGATCTCAAAACCCCCTAGTGGCCAAATTTGCCTTGCTAAGTGCTCTTTGTACAGGCAATCTTAGTGGGAATGAAGCCTATTGTGCTGCATTGGGGGCGGTCATCAAAGCCTACCCGGAAAGTCCGGAAGCCACCCGCGCTAAGGAAATCGCTCGTTTACTTGCTTGTAAAGGATTCGAAGTGGATGAAAAGAAAAAACAGGATACGCCCATTGACGATGGCTTCACCCGTGAGGATGATAAACTGCACTATTTTATAGTAGCCCTCTCGGGGGATGATGTGCGCCTCGATGATGTAAAAGCTGCGGTTTCTGATTACAACAGCGAATTCCATAAAGCCGAACAACTTAGAATTTCAAATATCTTCCTGGGCACGGATACAAACACCCCCATTGTAGTGATCCGCAAATTTGACACCAAGGAACAAGCGATGCGCTATTACAATGAGGTCAAAAATCAAAAAGACTTTCTGGGTGAAACGGCCAAGAAGACCTATAAAAAAGAATTGTTCGCAGTGACTCAGGAAAACTACCGCCGCATTTTGAAAAACAAAACCCTGGACCGTTACAGGGAGTTTTTTGAAGAAAATTACCTGAAAAAGTAAAAACTATCGCAATAGATGCACATCGGGGCACAAGGCTTTTGAACCTTGTGCCTCGATTTTTTTATCTACACAAAATGGCAAAATTCAAACTTACCCTTGAATACGACGGTTCGCGCTACTCAGGCTGGCAACTCCAAAAAAACGAGCGTTCCATTCAAGGGGAACTCTTGCAAGCGGCCGCCAAAATCTTTGACAATCAGGCTGTTGAAATTTATGGCGCTGGCCGCACAGATGCCGGTGTACACGCCCGTGGGCAGGTAGCCCATTTGGAAGTCGCCGAAACCCGCCTTCCTCCAGAGCAAATCAAGATGCGTCTGAACGACGAGCTGGGTCATGCCATCAATATCCTGGAGGTAGAAAAGGCG
>Ga0247843_1000882_pt1 | contig 66713 bp, 39 predicted proteins | sample LaCruzMarch2017__FD_192420 | JGI IMG/M metagenome (GOLD analysis project Ga0247843, IMG submission 192420) | Freshwater microbial communities from meromictic Lake La Cruz, Castile-La Mancha, Spain - LaCruzMarch2017_8m | ecosystem: Environmental > Aquatic > Freshwater > Lake | place: Spain...
CGATGGCCCGGCAGGTGAAATCACCGGCGGTTCCGACCGGCAACATGGCCAACGTCGTGACCTTCACCCCGGCGGAAGTCAGCAAGCTGCGCGTCGTCTTCACCCACCAGGGCAACGCCCGCAGCGGCATGACCGAGTTCGAGGTCTGGGAGAAATAAAGCGCGAACGCCCCGATGATAACACCGCCCGACAGCTCCCTCCCCTGCTCCCGCCGCGAAGCCCTCGCGCGGCTGGCGATGGGCGGCCTCGCCGCCTGCGGCGGGATGCTGCGCGCGGCGCCGGAGGACCAGACGGAACTCACCTTCTTCGTCGTCGCCGACCCGCAGATCCACCTCGACAAGTGGGGCACCGCGGGCACCGAGAAGATGATCGAGGTGATCAACGGACTGCCCGGAAAGGACTTCCCGCTCGGTGGCAAGGTCGCGGAGCCGCGCGCGGTGATCGTCGCCGGAGATCTGGTCGACGTGGTGGACGACCCGCGCCACTGGGAGTGCTACAAGCGCTTCTTCGACCCGAACGGCGGCGCGCTGCTGCGCTACCGGACCTTCGAGTTGATCGGCAACCACGACCTCTCGTCCGCCCTTCCCGCCGGCGCGCTGAGCCCGGTCCAGCGCGAGTTCATCGAGCGCAACCGGCGCCGCCGCGGTGACGAGTTCCACTTCGACGCCGACCACTATCACTACTCCTGGAACTGGGGCCCTCTTCATCTCGTCAACCTCAACCTCTTTCCCGGCAACCGGCACCGTCCGGTCTATGATCGCGAGTCCCCGTGGAACGACCCGCGCGGCAGCCTGGACTTCCTGCGCGATGACTTGAAGACCCAAGTCGGCGACAGTGGCCGCCCGGTCGTGTTGATCTGGCACTACGGCCTGCGCGGCTGGGGGCTGGAGAAGTGGTGGACTCCGGAGGACCTCGCGAACCTCAAGGAAGCGATCGCGCCCTACAACGTGGTGCTCATCCTCCACGGCCACGAACACGCCTATGCCCGCTACGAATGGGAAGGCTATCCGGTCTTCATGTGCCCCTCGCCGCAGAAGGACCGCGACCCCAAGACACCCGAAGTCCCGAGCACGCCGAAGGGCTTCCTGGTGGTGCGCTTGAAAGGCAGGGACCTGCAAGTCGCCCACCACCATGACAGGGGCTGGGGCGAGACCTGGACCCGCGGGATTTCGCTCGGCAAGTGAAAGCCCGCCTCAGGGCTTCAAGCTTGCGAGATAAGCCACCAGATCGGCCAACTGCGCGGCGGACATCGCGCGGTCCAGGCCTGCGGGCATCATCGACCCGGGCAGCTCCTCGCGCTTGGCGATCTCTACCAGCGGGATCCGCGTGACGATCCCGCTTGGCTCCCTGAGCCCGATCTCCGTGGCGGTCTCGCTGACCACGAATCCGGTGCGCGCGCCGCCCGACTTGAGGGTGATCTGCATGCCCTTGAACCCGTGCGAAATGCTCGCCGCCGGATCGAGGATGGCTTCGAACAATCCTTCCCGGCTCAGCTTGTTGCCGATCTCCGTGAGCGCCGGGCCGAAGTCCACGCCGCGCTCCCCCACCTTGTGGCACAGCAGGCAGGCGGTCTGCGGCAGCGCCACCACCTCCGCCCCGCGCGTGACATCGCCGGTCATGGCGAGCAACTCGGCCAAGGTCGGCATGGCGGAGCCATCGACGCCGGCGACCACCGGGAATTGCTTCGCCGCGTCCGCCTGGATCGCCGGCCACGCGACGACCCGCAAGGTCGTGGCGGCTGCGACCGAGAGATCGTCAGGAAGCTTCCCCGCCGCCGCCGCGTCGAGCAGCGCCCGCGCCCCGGGCTCGCTGCGGGCCAGCGCGCGGACCGCCCGCTGCCGCAAGTCCGCCGCGCGGCCGGTCTCGCCGAGCAAAGGGACCAGCAGCCCGATCGCCGGCGGGTCGCCGGCGTTGCCTAACAGATCGATCATCACCGGCGCCTCGTCCGCCGTGCCGCCGGCCAGCCGGCCGCGCGCCAGATCCAGCTCGCCGCGCCCGAGGATCCAGCGCAAGCCATCGACCGCCCGCGCGTCGTCCGCGCCAAGCTTCAGCGCGATCGCCAGCACCTCGCCGCTGGCATCGGGCAGCTCGAGGATCCGCGCGACCGCGATGAAGTCGGGCGTCCCGCGGGTGGACGCCACCACCTTGGCGACGGCCGCCTTGAGCGCGGGATTGCTTTCGAGGTCCATGCCCTTGAGCCGTTGCAGCGCCTCGAGCGCGACCTTCGGCGGGGCCGGAGCCGGCTCCTCGCCGCGGGCGAGGACGATCATCGAAGCGACGGCAAGCAGGGTGATGCGGGAGGCTTTCATGCGCTCGTGAATCGGAAGCTCAAAGACCGGCGCCCAGCATCTCCAGCAGCGCGGCATCCTTCTCCGGGCCGCTGATGAAATCGAGGGCACGGATGTAGCGCGGCCGCTCGGCCTCGGGGATCGCCTTGTCGAGGATCAGCTTGGCCAGCAGCGTCGCCGACTTCGGCGCGCGGCTGCGCCAGACGATGTCGCGGCCGGCCGGGCTGTTCCAGCCGTCGCCGGCCTTCGCCTGCCAGGCGTCGAAGCACTCGGCCTCGCGGCCCTGCGCCCCGATTCCCAGCGCCTCCAGATACCAGCGGTCCTTGCCATCGTGACGGCTTGCCAGCTCGGCCCACAAGGCCGGTACTTGCGGCGACGGGTTCTTGCGCAGCGCGATCGCGCACTCGCGGCGGACTTCCGGCGCGGGGTCGGCGGCGAGCTTTTCGACCAGCGGGATCACCGCGACCCCGGCGGCGCGCGCCGCGCGCAGGGCGGCGACCCGCAGGTCGGCGTCGCTGGCGGCGGCGGCTTCGGCGAGGTAGCTCGCGGCCCGTCCTTCGAGCCGGATCAGCAACTGCAGGGCGCGCGCCTGGTGGCGGACCGCCAGCGGACTGCCGGCCTTCCCGCGCAGCAAACCGGCGAGCTCCGGCTCCGCCTTCACGCCCATGTCGAGCAGAGCGGTCGCGGCGAGCTGGCGGGTCGCCGGATTCGGCGAACAAAGCGCGGCGATCCGGCCGGCCGGCGACCCTAGGTCGACCTTCGCCACTGGCGCGCGGTGGCCCTCCGGCGCGATCCGGTAAATCCGCCCGCGCATCGTTTCCATCACATTGTCGCCCATCCCGTGGCCGCCGACGCCCGGATCGTTCCAATCCGCGACGAACAGCGAACCGTCCGGCGCGACCGCGACGTCCGACGGGCGGAACCAGGTGTCGCCACTGGTCATCAGGTCCGCGATCTCCGCGCGGTAGCCGGCCCCCTGTTTCTCGACCGGATAGGCCCGCACCACGCGCGGGCCGTTGTCGCAGTGGATGATCTGGTTGCGGAACTTTTCCGGCAGCAGCTCGCCTTCATAGACCGTCAGGCCGCAGGGCGATCCCGCGCCGGTCATCAGCAGGTTGGGCACCACGCCGGGATCGTTCTGAAACCAATGGCGGTCCGGGATCGTCTCCTCGCGGTTGGTCCGCTCGGAAGTCCAGCCGGCGCCGGTGATCTCGTCGGAGTAGCCGAAATTGCCGAACTCCATCACATAGTTGATGCGCACGCCCTGGTTGCCGTCGTCGTCGTTGTCGGACTGCCAGACCGCTCCGAGCGAGTCCACCGCCAGCTCGAAGTTATTACGAAAGTTATGACCGATGGTCTCCAGCCCGCTGCCATCCGGGTTGCAGCGGAATGCCATGCCCTTGCGGTACGGTTTTCCGTTGGCGGACGGCTCGTTGCCCGCGAGGTCGTTCAAGGGCCCGCCGTCCGCCCCGCGGAGCTGGCCGCCGGCATCGCCCATGTTGAAGTAGAGCTTGCCGTCCGGACCGGTCACGAAGGCATGCACACCGTGGTCGTGCTGCTGGCCGCCGATCCCGCTGAACAGCGTCTCGCGGCGGTCGGCCTTGTCGTCGCCATCGGTGTCGGTCAGCACGAACACGTTCGGCGAGCACGAGACGATCACCCGGTTGCCAAACACCAGCAGCCCGAGCGGGGCGTTGATCGCGGGGTCCTGATAGAAGGTCTTCGCAAGATCCGCTTTCCCGTCGCCATCGCTGTCCTCGAGGATGACAATCCGGTCGCCTTCCGGCCGCAGGTTCTGATGGCCGCGGTAGTTCGCGGCTTCGGCGACCCAGACCCGGCCGCGGGCGTCGATGTCGATGTTGGTCGGGTTCACCACCATCGGCTCGGAAGCGAACAGGGTCGCTTCGAGACCATCGGCCACGACGTTTTCCGCCGCGGCTTCCAGCGCCGCCTCAGGACCGCTGCCACGCGCCGCGGCACCTCCGGCGGCCGGCGCGGTGACCAGCGCCGGCGGTTCCTCGGTGAAGACCATGAACGAAACGGTCGAGCCGCAACCCTGGCGGGTGCCGCCGTCATCGACCGCGCCCTTGGCGGTGAAACGGGTGGCTGCAGCGGGGAGTTCGTAGGCGATCACCGACGGCGAATGGGTGCCGATTCCTTCCATGAAGGGCGTGCCGTCGGTCATCAACGGCGTGCCGCCGGAACTCAGGCCGACGCGGACCTCGCCGTGGCCGCTGGTCGCCGACTTCCACTCGATCGCCGACAGCTTGATCTCGCCCTCCGCGGTTTCCACGCGCGGCTCGATCCAGTTCGCCCAGTCGCAGCCGTAACCATCGCCGCCGTCGCCCACCACCAGCCAGATCTTCCTGGACTCCGGCAGTTTGACATCGATGTCGATCATGCCCTTGTTGAACACCTTGCTCCGCCACACCGGCTTGGTTCCGGGCTTCCCTGCGGATGCCTTCGCGGCGGGCGGCGGGCCGCCCTTCGGATCGAGGTTCTGCTTCAGGTCGTCCCCGCTCACCGTCGAGACCACCCCGCCGGCCGGCACCTCGGCCTTGGCCAGCCAGACGATCGCGTTGAGCACCAGCTTGCGGAAATTGTCATCACCCCAGTTCGCGTGGTTGTGTCCGCCGGTGAAGCCGAAGCCGCGTCCGCCGTCGGGCCGCTCGAAGGCCCACGCCAGATGCTGCGGCCGCCCCTTCATCTTGAAGACGTCGGGATTCCCCCCGCGGTCGCTGTTCTCGTCGCGGAACAGCTCGTCGGGCGGCACCGCGCTGAGCAGCGGGGTCGCCCCTTTCATGTCCCCGGCGAAGCGCATGTTGAAATACCACTCGTCGAGGATCTCGAACGGCTTCACCCCGCGGGTCACAGGATGGTCCGGGAGGCTGGTGAACTTCGCGGTCCAGAACGGATTGACCGACCAGTAGGTCTCGAAAAAGCCGCCGGTCCAGCGCAGGAACTCCGGGCCGCCGCGGTCTTTGGGGACCTCGACCGCGAAGTGCAGTATGCCGAGGCCGGTGCCCTTTTCGACCAGCCCGGCGATCCGCGCCAGCCGCTGGTCCTGAAGCACCGGATGGCCGCCGGCACCGTCGGAGTAAACGATCACCGCCGCCGCGTCATCGAGCGCGCTGTCGTCGCGCACCCAGCCGTTCAGATGCGCTTCGACCGAGATCCCCGGCACGCTTTCGAGGCATTTCTGGAACAGCAGCACACCGGCATTGTGCTCATGGTCGCCGGGGCCGTGGCTGGGGTGGCCGGCGATCAGCACGATCTTGCGGGCTTCAGCCCCGGCAGCGAGGGCGACCGGAAACACCAGCGCGACAGCCGCGAAGCGGAGCGCGACAACATAGGATCGGGGTAGGACTTTCATCGGAAAAGAATGGCGTGGCTCAAGGGCCGGCGCGCTCCCGCTACGGGGTGCGGCTTCCCGAACCTGCCGGGCTTCGTGATTCATTCGAATGTTTCGTGAATTGATCAATCGGACCCTCCCTTTCCAAGCGCCTGCAAGCTCACCGGATCGCGGGAATGCCTGCGAAGCGGATTGGTGAATCCGCGCAAGCGGCCTTTCCTCGCTGACACGAATCGCCAGTCATGGAATCAACCGTCCCATCTTTTCCTGAAAACTTGCCATGATTCCCGTCCCCTCCCCTAGCCGGTCGCTCGCCGTACTTGCCGCATGCTCCGCCCTGGCGGGTGCCGAGGTATCCGTCCCCGACGCCGCGTTCCGCGATTCCTTCAACCTCGGTGCCCACTACCAACAGGTCGTTTTTGTCGAAGACTTTCCCGTCGTCGCTTCCGACACGGTAGTACCCGCCGCGCTGGAGGAAGCCGCTCATAACATCCGCTGCATGCTCCGGAACAGGCCCGACATCCTCCGCAAGCTCGCCGAAAACAAGATCCGCCTCGGCATCATGGCTGTCAGCGAGCGCACCTGCGACCTTCCCGAACACGCCGACCTCGCGCCCAAGGCTTACTGGAACCGTCGCGCCCGCGGCCTCGGAGCGTCGCGCAAGGCCCCCTGCGTTTCGTGCGGGGAGGAAAACCTGCTCCACCATCCCGGCGACCACTACTCCACCGAAAGCATCATGATCCACGAGTTCGCCCATGCGATTCATCATGCCGCTCTCAACGATCTCGACCCGGGCTTCGACGTCCGGCTCCGAGATGCCTACGAGGCGGCCATGAAAGCCAGCCTGTGGAAGGGGCTCTACGCGGCGGAGAACCGCGCCGAATACTGGGCGGAGGCCGTCCAATCCTGGTTCGACACCAACCGCGAGAACGATGCCATCCACAACCACGTCGATACCCGCGAAGAACTCCTCGAGTATGATCCCGGCGTCGCCAAACTTTGTGCCGAGGTGTTTGGGGAGAATCCGTGGCGCTACGTCCGGGCCGACGACCCTTCGAGAAAAGAGGAGCTTCACCTGAAGAAGCTCGATCGCTCCAAGCTCATTCCGTTCGCGTGGTCGAAGGAAGAACAAGCCGCCTTCGACGCCCTCGAAAAGTAGCGATACAACCCCGTCCAACGTCGCAAAGTCCGCGGATCAGTCAACCACGGTCACGTCCGCCCAACTGTGCATGATCAGCTTGGGCTGGCGGACTTGCTTGATGTGTTCCGTGTCGACTCGGCCGCGCAGGCGGACTCGTCTGCCGAGCAACGGCTCCAGGTCGGCGCGGGTGATTTCGTGGTTTGCATCTGCAACGTAAAGATACGCCCGAACGTGCGACGAAGGGTCTTCCTGAGAAAACTCAAGATACCAAATTTTCCGGTTTCCCGACAACCTGACCTGCCTCAGTTCACCCTCGATCTCGATCTGCTCTCGAAAACATCTCAGGATCTCTTCCCGCTGCCGCGTGTCGAAAACACCCGCAGGTAACTTGACCTCGGCATCGACAAGTGGATGGATCTTCTCTTCGAGCGGATCGATGGGCGGCTTCTCGCCCTCCGCAACCGCCGTCCCCTTGTTGTCCTCGGCGTTCCCCATCGCCGCTTCAACCAACGGCATGCCTCCGCTTTGGCTTCCGCTCGACGCGACCGCAGCGGCCGGCACTGACGGGGCGGCGGCGAGGGGATCCACCGGTCGGTGCCTGCTCGCCATGACCATGCCAAGGCAACCCACAAGCAGCAGCAGGGCGATGCTGATCCCTACCGGCCAAGTTGGACTCTCCCGTTCGACCAAGACCACGGGGGGCTTGAGTATCCCTTGCTCCCTCGGTTTGGCCCCTTGACCGGGAACACGCTGGCGAGTGTCGGCGAGCAATCGCTCCCGAGCCACGCGAACCGATACCTGCGGGTTGCCGCGCAGCCACTTGATCCATGCTCCCAAGCCCTCGCCGGTATCATCGCTGACGAGCTTTCCTTGCCATCCCAGCAACTGTTCGGCGAGCGCCAGAAGAGGCTCCATCCGCGGCTGCTCGCCGTCCACCCCCACGCATTTCACCACAGATATCGAAAAAATGATCTCCTGACCATCGCCGCGTTCCGCGACCCGGATCGCGGCGGGATCCGTCTCCACCCACACCGCATCAACCCCGCATACGTCGGAGATGCGCTCGGAAACCCGCAGGGCACCGATCATCAGGTTCCTGGTATCCCCCGCTGACAACCTCGACCCGTCGAGGAGACTTGCGAGGGATTGTGCCTCCAACCAATCAAGAGCGACAAAAGGGATCCCATCGTTCGGATCACAGCCTCCGCCGATCACCGACCTCAAGGCGGGGTGGACAACTTCGACCAGACTCTCTATCCGCTTTTCGAAACACTGCCTGCTTGCCTTCGGCAAGCCACCTCCGGAATGCCCGAACGGCAGAAAGCGGGTGAGCTCCACGCTACGTCCCGAGCCTTGGTTCAATGCCCGATAGACCACCCTGTCCGCGGCCTGGCCGATCATCTCCTCGATATGGAAGTTGCCCTTCAAAGTGTGGGATCCTGTCCTACGCCGCCGTTGGCAATCCTCCCGGGAGGCCATGATTCATTCGGCCTTCGCCGCCTTCCGGATCGCCTCCCACAAGGCATGGCGGCGCGGGGACAACTTCTTGAGTTCCGCCAGTTTCGCCGGCCCGGCGTCGAGACACATCGCGTGGATCCGGGCGAACTCGGCGAGGTCCTCGTGGGCAACGGTGTCTCCATAGGGCGATACGGAAATCCCGTCCTTGGCGATCGCCTCGCTCCATTTCTCGTTCATCCCGGGAATCGCCGGCTCGGCCCGTTGCGACAGGATGTGCCCCGCTTCGTGGACCATCACCAGCGCGTTGGCCTGCGGAATCACGTTGAGATATTCCTGGGAACCATGAGCCGCGGCCCCATCAAGGTCCGAGTAAAAGGCGACGCCATCCTTCTTGCCCTCCGAGACGATCTGAAACGCCACGCGGTAGGAAGGCGGCACCTGCTCGAGCCGGCGTAGACATTCCTTCACGTCCATCGTGACAGTGTCTTCGATGGTGATCCTGAAATCCGCGCCACCGAGGGAGACCTGCCAGCTTTTGCCCGGCGACGCCCCCCGCAGCATCGCTCTGGCAACAGGCCCCGATTTCACGATGACCTTTTGATCATTCTTGCTCCCGAACGACGCCCCCAGCGCTTGAAACGTTTTCTCAAGCGAGGCCGGCACCTCGGGCGACGGGGCAGCCCGGGTCGCAGGAGATATCATGAGAATCCCGAGGCACAGCGAGGCCGCGAAACCCAGGGGGATCAAACGCCGCTCCAAGGAAACGGCCGGGGTTCTGCGTTCAAGGTATCGTTTCATCGGCTTCGATCAGGTTTGGATGGTTTTCCGCAGTCCGCGCGGATCACTTCTTGAGTCCCTTGAGGAAGGCCAGCACGTCGGCAAGCTCCTGGGGTTTCAGAATCAGCCCCATCGGCGGCATCGGGCTGACCGGCACCTGGTTGAAGCCCTCGGCCAGCGCGGCGTTGGGATTGACCAGCGACTCCAACAGGTAGGCCTCGTCCTTGCGGGAGGCGATGCCATCCAACGCCGGCCCCACCGCGCTGCCCTTGCCGCCGAGCATGTGGCAGTTCATGCAAGCCGCCACCGGATGCTTCCAGAAGATCGACTCGCCACGTCCGGCGTCGCCGGCCTGCGCCTCGCCACTGTCGAGCGGCAGCATTTCGATCAGGCGGACGTCATCGAACCACGCCTTGCCTTTCTCCGCGGCGAACACCAGGTGGAGATCGGCGCGCGGGATGTCACCGGAGTTGAAAAGCATGTCGACCTCACGCCAGTCCGAGGTGCCGGACAGCGGCGGGATCTCGGCTCCGCGGGCACGGTCGACGATGAAGGCTCTTCCGTGAAGGTCTTCGGTGCGGATCCAAGCGGCCAACCGGTAGTAGGTGTTCGGCTTGAGATCGGCCTTGAGCACCATCGCCTTCTCGGTGAATCCGCCCTTGCCCTCGAGATGCAGGGAAGCGGCTCCGGAGTGCTTGATGTCGCCGGCCACTTGCCACGCGCTGCCCGGGTTGCCGGGCGCGGTGCCGTAGTTCTCTTCCTTCCATGCGGCGGGCACTCCACCGTCCGCTTCCTCGAAGCCGGAGTTGGCAAGGACGTTCGCGCCCTCCTTGAACGGGTTGTGCTTCTGCGAGAGCAAACGGGCCGCTTCGGCCAGCCATTCGTCTTTCAGGATCACCGGATCGCTGCTGCTACGGCCGACCAGCGTGGTGATTTCGGGCGAGGTCGGGAACTCCGACAGCTTGACCATCGCCGCCAGTCGGGTCGCCGCGTCGGGATCGCTCAAGGTGCCCGAACCGAAGAGCAGCGACTGCGCGGCGGCATCGCTGCCGAGGGCGCGCACCGCGTTGCGGCGCAGGCCGCCGTCCCGGCCAAGCAGGGCGGCGCGGTGCGTCGCCTCGTCGAGCTCGCCCAGGCCCTGGAGCGCCCACAAGGCGTGGATCGCGGCGAGGTTGCCGTTATTGGCGGCGATCACCTCTTTCAAGGCGGGCACGACCGCCTTCTTGCCGCCTTCGACCAGCATCTGCTGCGCCTTGAGGCGCCAGAATTGATTGTCGCTGGCGAGCGCCTTGACCAGCGCGGCATCGGACGCGCCCTTGAGGCTCGTGATCGCCGGCTTCTTCGCCTGGTTCCAGACGACCCGGTAGATCCGGCCGCGCTCGTGATCGCGCAGCGGGTTCTCATGCGCTCCGCCGACGCCGGTCTTGGCATCGTAGCCGCCACTGCCCTGGGATGGCGTCGGGTTGTGCTGGATGATGAAGTTCTGGAAATCCGCAAACCACACCGCGCCGTCCGGGCCGACCTCGGCGAAGACCGGCGACATCCACTCGTCGGTGCTGGCGACCAGGTTGAAGCCATCGTGCGCGACGTAGCCCGCACCATCCGGCCGGACGTCCATCAGGCCGATCAATTTCATCGTCGGCTCGGTGACCAGCGCCTTGCCCTGGAGGCGGGGCGGCAGGTTGGCGCTGTGGATGAAGGCACTGCCGGCCGCCGCGGTGTAGCCGCCCATCACGTCGACCTGACGGTAGTTCGGGGTGATCGCGTGGGCTTCGTTGACCAGATTGATGCGCTTGGCGGTCATGCCGCGCATGCCATCGGGGAAGGCCGTCTTCGGGATCCCCCCGTAGAAGATCGGCGCGCCATTGGCGGTGCCGCCGAACTGGTCGCCCCACTGGTTCTGGCTGTGGGCCCACGAGTTGTTAGAGAACTGGTGGAGGAACTCGAGCTCCGAGCCGTCCGCCTTGAATCGGTAGGTCCCCATCCCGAAGCCCAGCCGCTTGCCACCCACCTCGCCACCGAATCCCGAATAGCCGACACAGCCGTAAAGCCAGTTGTCGTAGCCATAGTGCAGGCTGCTGGCCTGGGCATGGGTGTCGCCGATGCCCCAGCCGGTCATGATCTCCTCGCGCACGTCGGCTTTGTCGTCGCCATTGGTGTCCTTGAGGAACAGGAAGCGCGGCGGCTGGCTGACGATCACGCCTCCCTTCGCGAAGACCAGGCCGGTGGGAATGTTGAGGCCCTCGGCGAAGACGGTGAACTTGTCCGCCTTGCCGTCGCCGTCGGTGTCCTCGCAGATCCGGATGCTGTCGCTGCCGACGCCGTCCGGCTTCACCCCGTGCGGGTAGTCGCTGGTCTCCGCGACCCAGCAGCGGCCTCGCTCGTCAAAGGCGAAAGCGATCGGCTTGCGGATGTCCGGCTCGCTGGCGAAGAGCTCGAGCCTCATGTCGGCGGGCACCTGGGTCCGCTCCATGCTGCCTTTCACGCTGAACGGATGCTGAAAGGTGACCGGCTCCGGCCGCCGCTCGTAGTTGGCGACGTTCGGGCTCTTCTCGCGTACTTCCTCCTCGCGCGAGGCGAGGAACTGCTCCCAGTCACCCTTCACCTTCTCGCCGACCGACCATACGATGGCGTTGCGCAGCTTGAGCTGGAAGTCCGGGTTCTTCCAGGTGCGCTCATCATGGCCGCTGGCGGTGTAGAACACGCGGCCCTTGCCCTGCTGGCGGACCCAGGCCCAGGGCTCCCGGTGCTCGCCTTCGACCCGTTCCATCAGGAGCTTGCGGCCTTTCTCGTTGAGCTGGTCGTGGACGTAGGTCTCGTCCCAGGTCTCGTACTCGTTGACCCCTTTCATGACCGGGTGACCCGGCTCGAGGATGGTCGCCTTGAACACCCCGTCGCCATGCGACTTGAAGCGGCCGCCCACCATTTCGATGAACTTCGGACTGTTGCCGAAGCAGGCGCTCGCGCAGTGCACCGGCACGAAACCACGGCCGCTCTCGACGAAGTTGTCGAGCGCCTGGTACTGGGCGTCGGTGATGTTGCCGTGGTTGGCATAAAGCATCACCGTGTCGTAGAGCGACAGCGTCTCCGGGTTCAGGCAGTCCGGCGTGGTGAAATAGTCGAAGTAGATCGCCTCGCGACCGAAACGCTCCATCAGATAGGGCAGGTACTTGCCGGAGTTATGATGCTCGCTTTCATGCCCGAGGAACAGCACCCGGATCGGCCGGGGAGCGGCGGACAAGAGCGGGGTGCCAGCCAGCAGGGCGAGCATTCCCAAGGCGGCGGACCGGTATCGTGACGGTGGTTTCATCTGAGGCCCTTCTACCGGGCCTCTCTTGCGATCACAACGGGTCTGCGCGAATTGATCAGGAGCTTCGCCAATTCATTCCGTCAGGGAGCCACGACGACCGCACGGACGAATCCTTTGCCAGGCAGGCCATTGAATGCGGAGAACGTGTGGTAGTGCCAGCCCGCTCCTGTTAGATCGGGCAAGCCGCTGCCGGTCGGCGGGGTGTCGGAGAACCCGTGATGGCTGATCGCGCTGTTCCAGGCTCCGGCCAGCCCGGCATTGCCTTCCAACCGATAGAGCAGCCCGTCGACCGCCGCCGAAACCTGCGCGTTGTTCACCCCCGCCGCGAACACGGCACCGCGACGCACCGCGATGGTGAGGGTCAACTCCGCGCTGGTGTCGCCATCGGCCCCGTCCGCGAGCCGCTGAAAGAACAAGCCCTGGCTCGCCCCGCTGCGGGGGTCGCCATTGAATGCGAACTCCGTGAGATTGTCCGAGCCATCGCCATCGGGATCCGCGTTGTCCGCCGCGAGCCCGGCCCCGATTTCCGCGGCGGAGAAATGCTGCGCCCGCCAGACCGCGATGGCACTGCCGGCGAGGAAGGAGGCCTCGATGGTGTGGTTGGCCAGCACGCTGGAGAACTGGTAGCTGCCCGCCACGCCCACGGCCACGCCGTTGATCGTCAGGCCGCCGACCGAGTAGCCGGGGTTCGGGACAATGCTGAAGGCCTGGCTCGCACCGGAGGCCACCGCCACCGCGCCTGCCGGACTGATGCTGCCGCCGGCTCCCGCGCTGGCCTGGATCGTGTAGCCTCCGCCACTGCCGCCGATCCCGAATTTGCTCTTCAGGTCGGCTTCCAGACGAAGCCGCTGACCGTCGTCGAGAGCCGCCTTGTAGAGGAAGACATCGCCGATGTTCCCGTTGAAGGTCGTCCATCCATCGGGCTCGTTGCGGCCGACGTTGATGTAGCGGTCGAAGCTTGTCGGGTTGCCCGTGGTGCTACCGGGCAGCCACTCGGTCATGGCGGGCCCGTTGCCGGACATGATCGACACGCCATTGGCATAGACCGTGAAGAACCCGCCGGGCTGCACCACCAGGCTCAGCACGGTCACCTGACCGTCCGGGACCGGCGTGCTCCCCGTGTAGCTGTTCTTCTTCAGGCGGAGCGTCGGCAAGCCGGTGGTGTTGCTGATGCCCAGCACCATCTCGCCATACATGACGTCCACCACGGACGTCCAACTACTGGCACTGGTATTGCGGGCAGGTTTGACCACAGCCACCGCGGTGGTGCCGCTCACGGGGATCGCCGCGGCATAAACACCGACCCGGAATCCGTCGCCGTGCGCATAGCCGTTCGACACCCAGCGCACGCCGCTGATGCTCTGCACCGTCGGGCTGGCGATCCGACTGAGGCTGATCCCCGTCGGCCAGAGCGATGCCCACGAGTTGATGGTTCCGCTGGCCGGCAGATCCTTGGTGTCCACGCTGAAGTGAAGCAGGTTCGCCGCCGGAATGCTCCGGTTCCCCGCGACGAACACCACCGAGATCTGGCGCGGCGCGATGACGGAGGTGAAGGTGTGACTGCCGACCGGGCCGAGGTCCACGCCATCCACGATCACGCTGGAAATGGCGTGCCCCAACGCCGGGGTGATGGTGAAGGTCGCGCTATCTCCGTGATTCACCGCGACGGCTCCGGAAGGACTGATCGACCCGCCGGGACCCGCGCTCGCGGTGATGGTCAGGACCCGTCGGGTGAAGGTGGCCGAAAGGGTGCGCGATGCCTGCACATCGGTGAACGTATAACTTGTGATGGCTCCTTGCGAGACCCCGTCCATCAGCACGTCCGCCACCTGGTAGCCGGTCGCAGGGGTGATCGTGAAGGTCTTCGAAGAACCCGCGTTCACCAGAACCGCACCGGCCGGACTGATCGACCCGTTCGGTCCCGCGGTGGCGGTGAGCGTGTGGACCGCCACGGGAGAAAAGCTGGCGGAGATCGTCTGATTCGCGACCACATCGCTGAAGGTGTAGCTGGAGACCGGCCCCAGGTTGACACCGTTGACCGTCAGAGCGGTCAATGCGTATCCGATCGCGGGTTGGGCGACGAAGGTCGCACTGCCTCCGTTGGCCACGCTCACCGTGCCGGCCGGGCTCAGGCTGCCGCCGGTGCCAGCGGAAGCGACAATGCTGCGGAGGGGCGAGGTGCCGAACCTGCCGGCGAGGCCGGACTCAAGCGAGTGGCGCTCCGCGTCGCTGAGAGCGACCCCATACAGGTAGGTGTCCCCGAGGTGACCGTTGAAGGCGGACCAACCGTCCGGATTGTTGCGGCCGAAGTTGATGTGATTGGCGAAAGGCCCTGCCACACCCGGCACCAGCGAGGTCATCGTGCTGGTGGAGTTGGTGGTATAGACCTGCGTCCCGTTGGCGAAAACCTTGAACTTTCCGTCCGGCTGGCAGACCAGGCTGAGCACCGTCACCTGGCCGTTGGGAAGGATCGCCCCTGTGTTGAAACGGGTTCCGTTGCGGTAAACGATGATTTGTCCTGTGTTGTTCAGGATCCCGAGGACGAAGCGGTTGTAAAAGACATCGACGATGGAGTTCCAAGAATCCGAAGTGCTGTTGCGGATCGGTTTGACCACCGTGACGATGCTCGCGCCATTGCAAGGTATCGGCGTCGTGCCGTAGTCGCCGCAGTCGAAGCCATCGCTGTCGGCCCGCAGGGCAAGCGCCCACTTCGTGTTGCCCAAAGTGGCAACTGTCGGCGAGGACATCGCCGCATAGTTTCGCCCGGCCGGCAGGTAGCTCGCCCAGGCACCGGTGGCGCCGCTGGCCGGCAGGCTTTCCACCCGCGCCGACTCGATCAGGCTGCCCGTCTGCGGCACGGAGAAGGAGTTGGCCACAAAGGTCACTTCGACGCTGTGGTCGCCGCTCACGTTGGTGAAGGAATAACTCGTGACCGAACCCTGCTCGACCCCGTCCACCTTCACGCTGCCGATGCTATAGCCGCCGGAAGGAGTGATGGTGAAGGTCTGGCTGGACCCGCTGGTCAATAGCACGGAGCCCGACGGGCTGACCGCACCACCCGCGCCGGAGGTCACCGTGATCGCTGAAGCAGGACTCAGCGCGAAGTCGACCCCGGCTGCCGGATAGCCGTTCAGCGTGACCGTCTGATCCGCTGACGGGAAGTGACCGGGACCACTGGCGGAGACATACCATTGACCATTGGGAAGAGCGCGGGAGTAGTTGCCGTTGGCATCGCAGGTCGCCGTCACCGTCGCGTTCGCCGCGGCACCGGGCACGGATGAGAAGTAAACCGTGGCTCCGGCGATGCCCGCCGCTCCGCTGCTGCTGGAGACCTTGCCCGACACCGCGAAGGCCGGCGGATCCATGATCGTGGTCAGCGAGGCGTAGGTCACCACCCGGGTGGTGCCGAAAGTCCAGAGGTGACCCTTGATCTGGCAGAGCTTCAGCTCCTTCGAAGGATCCGTGGCCAGCGCGTAGGCGTCGGATTTGACGGTGATGGTCGTGTTACTGGCAACGTCCTTGACCAGATAATGATCGGCGTTCGCCTGCAGCACCACGCCGTTGAAGATCACCAGATAGTCATCCGGCAACGTCAGCAACTCGGCGAAGCCCGCAGGGTGATAGCCGGTGGTGCGGGTGATCTTCGCCGTGTAGCCGGCCGAATACTCCGACTCGTTGTTACGCGCCGATTGATCGCGGACCTTGTATTGATAGACATAACTCCCGACCGGCAGCCCGGCGGGGGTGACGAAGGTGGGGCTGGCTTGCCATCCGCTGTCGGGACCGCCGCCGCTGACACAGTGGAAATAGTACTGCACCCCTGCCGGATCGGAGGCCGACCTCGCGGTCATGGAGACCTTGTTGTCGATCGTCGCGTAAGGAAGCATCTCCCAATGCGCCGCCGCGAGAACCGGCAAGGCCGGGCCTGCATCGTCGCGCGCGATCGCGGAGGCGGGCGCGGAAGGGCTGCTGGTGTTTCCCCGCCCGTCGCGGACGGTCACGGTGTACGAGTAGGTCGCGCCCGTGGTCAAGCCGCTCTGGGTCCAGGTCGGCGATGACCGCCAGCCGCTGCTGGCCGGGCTCGGGCTGGTGCGGTCGAACTTGTATTCGACCTTGCCGCTGGGGCTGGATGAGGCCATCGCGGTCATCCGGATCTGACCGTTGGCGATGCCGACGGGTCCCTTGCTGAAGCTCGCGCCGCCAACTGTCGAGACCGCGAGCGTCGCGGTGGCCGGCGCGGAGGCGGCGGTGGTGTTGCCCGCGCGGTCGCGCATCGTCACCGTGTAGGTGGGAGCGGATCCCGGCGCGATGCCGACGTCGGTGTATTTGTTGAAGGACACCCAGCCGGAGTCATGTCCGCCGCCGGAGACGCAGGTGAAGAGGTATTCCACCCAGCCGCTGGCATCGGTGCCCGGCGTCGCGCTCATGGTCACCGAGCTGTCACCGGTCGCCAGCGGGGCCACCAGCCAGGTCGCGGCGTTCGGCGAGGGTGCGGTGGTATCCGCGGCGATCGTGATCGGTGCCGGACCCGCGGTGGCGAACAAGGTACTCACCTCGCCCGCGCTCAAGCCCTTGTTGTAGGACCGGAAATCATCGAGCGATCCTTGGAAGGCGTTGCCAGTGCTGCCGCGCCCGAGATAGTTCGCGTTCTCCATCAGCGGCGCGTTGAGGCGGTCGGGGAAGAGAGTGACCGCCGGATTCGCCGCCACCGCGACCCCATCGAGATAGAGCGTGCAGGTGCTGCCCGAGAAGACCACCGCCACGTGCTTCCAGACGTTGGCGGGAATCGCCGGGCCGTCGAGGGTGTGGGTGGTCGTGCCATCGGTGATCACAAACCGCAGCGCGCCGGTGCCGGCGTCGTTGGGGGTGAGATGCATTTCCCGTGTAGCCCCGTCCCCGAAAGACCAGAGCCGCTGCCCTGCCGCTCCCCCGCCCTGCTTGAACCAGAGCGCGAAGCTGCTGTCCTTGAAGTCAACAATCGAGTTGTGGAGTTCAACATACTGGCTCACGCCGTCGAGCGGCAGCACCCGGCCGCCACGGACCGAAGCCCCGGCATCCTTCGCGGTGCGGCAGCCATTCATCAGGTAGCCGTGATTGATTCCGAACTGGTCCAGGGCGAAGACCGCATTGTCGCGCTCGAAGGTGAGACCACTGTACTGATAGGCGTTGTCGGTCAGACCCGTGAAGATCGAAGGATTCTGTCCCCACTGCCAGCCGAAGTGAACGCCGCGGTCGCCGGTGCCGCCATTGGCGGTGTCGCCGTCGGTGATCAGCGATCCATTGAAGGTCGAAGGACTGTAAACGGAGGTCACGCCCTTGAGCACCGCGTTTCCAAAAACCCGGTTGTGGCTGGCCGCATCGCCCCCGCCGCAACCGGCGTGCTCGATCGCCTTGGCGTTCTCGAACAGCTCGCTGTGACCGAAGACCATCGCCCAATCGCGGACCTTGGCATTGCCGTAAACCTGCGCGTTCTCGTAAACCATCGCATGACCGGAGACCACGGCGTTGTCGCGGACCTGGGCATTGTTGCGGACCACCGCAAGCTCCTCGATCCGCGCGTTGCCGCGGACCTGGGCATTGTCGAGCACCTGAGCGTTCGGACCGACGTAAGCACTCGCATCGACCGTCGCGGTGTTCGAAACCCAGCCGCCGCCGTTCGCGTGCTGTTGCATCCCGGTGCGGCTCCGCGCGGGATAGATCACATGGAGCGGCCCGGAGTTGGTGAACGACACCGTGTAAGGAAACTGCACGCCGGAATCGCGGGTGTACTCGAGCCATGCGGGATCGGCGATCTTCATCGGCTTGGGCACCGCGATGACCATCAGGTAGAGCTCGTCCTGATCGGCCGAAAGCGTGATCGAGTTGTTGCCCTTGTTCCAAAGCGACGAGTAGCTCGCCTCGCCGGCGTCATTGACCGCCACGAGACAGGCGCGCCAGTCGGACTGGCGGACGAAATCACTGAGCGGCTGGAAATTGCAGCTCACCGTGGTGCCGGTAGTGGCTTCCAGCGGGACAAAGTGAAAGCCGAACTGCTGCGGCATGTGCTCGCGCGCCGGGCGGTACCAGCCGGGAGCTCCGGGCATCTTGACCAGCGGTGCGCGGCATCGCGTGTACCATTCCCAGGTATCGCCGTTCCACGGGGTGTTGGCCTGGGCCAGCCATTGCTGCCGCTCGTAGTCCCAGGTGACCATCTTCCTCGCCATGTCACCCCAGAGGTCCTTGAGGGCTCCCGCCTTGTCGGCGGAACCGGAGGAATCCAGCCGGATCATCCGGTCGATGATGTACTCGTTGGTCCGCTGCTCGGGCGTTGCATTGGTCCACACCTCATTGACCCAGGCCGCGCCGTAGCGGGGGTCCTCCCGCGCCGCCTCGAAGATCATCCAGGAGTCGTAGTAGTCCCGGCCGTGCGCCGGATAGAAGACGCTGTTGTAAAGATAGCCGCCGGCCTGCGGATAGCTGTTGAGGAACTGCAGCTGCATCCAGTTCGCGTGCGCCTCCCACCAGGAACCCGAGCTGTTGGACCCGTTGAAGCCACCGGCCGTGACCTGCCAGGCATGGCCGAACTCGTGGGGCGTCGCGCCCGAGGGCGGGTCGAAGCGGCAGTATCCGGAGTTCGCCATCGCATAGCCGAAACCACCCGGATCCATGCTCGCATAGGCCCCGCCGCCGCCGCCGTCATCCCAGGTCATGAGGATGTTGAAATTCGCGCGGTATTTGTTGCCGTCCGGACTGGTGAACGACTCGTTGATGTCGTGCATCCCCATCTCCACCACCCAGCGGTTCCAGGCCTGCTCGAACATCTGGAGATTGCCCTGCACCAGTTGCTCGGTGACCGGCGTGCCGGTGTCGCGGTTGTAGTGGCCGAAGTTGATGCGGAAATGATCGGAGCGCCGCGTCTCGGTATGGGGGTCCTGATTGGAATACAGGGAATTGTTGTCCAGATAAGCTTCCGCGGAGAAGGCCGGCAAAGCGGACAACCAAAGGGCCGTAAGAGCGGCGACGAGACGCTTGGAATCAGAGACCAGTGCTGGAGTCATGCAGGTATCGTGAATGACTTCAAAAAGGGAAGGAATCAGGGCAGGATGCTTGCCTGGATCCGCGCGAAGAGCCGGGGCGTTTGCCCCGCTGGCGGGGCTAACGTCACCTCGACGATATCGAGGTCCGGGGTGGAGGCCTCGGTCACCACCTCGCTGTTGATCGCAACCGTGAGGCCCTGCGGGCTCGCCTGGCCGCTCGTGAACCAACGGACGAGGTCGCCCGACCATTGGTAGATCACGGCGATGTCGATGGCGGGCGACCTGCTTCGAGTGTGACGGAATCGAAAGACGGAACCCGAAGTCCCGGAAGGAATCATTCCGGCACTCGGCTGACTGGGGTTGCTGCCGAAGTGGTTCTCGAGGCCGTTGAGGATTCCGTCACCATCGGCATCGTCGCCAAATCCAGTCGCCCCGGCCGCCCCGGGAAACCCTGCGATCCACTGGTTGAAGGTGATGCCGCTGACCGCGGTGTTCACGATCTGGATCCCCGCGAAGCCGTTCTCGTTGCCACCGTTGCTGCTGGTTTCCGCGATCCTCAGGCGGGCGGCGGACAGACCGGTGAACTTGAGCCAATTTCCGCCATCGCCGAGCACCGCCCGCGCATTCGCCTCGGCCAAGGTCGCATGATTGCTCTGAACCAGGCCCGGACTCGGAAACAGTTGGGGGCCGGAAAGCGAACCCCGGACCGAGTACCAAGTCCCGAGCACCGCGTTGGTCGCCGTGTCCGTGGCCACCCAGGTCAGGGAATGATTCGAACTAAAGCCGGCATAGTAGATATAAACGTCGTAGCTCGCGTAGGGAATGTTCGTGAGCTGCACGCTCATCGGATTGCCGCTGAGGAAGCCGGAGAGCATGGTCCGGTCGGCAATGCCCGTGTTGTTGAAGGTATTGCCAATGCCTTGGAAGGAAACCGTCATCCCCGGGACCGCGAGACCGTCATTGTCGAGCAAGGCCGATGAAGCCGGATGATTCGATCCCGAAAGCTCGTTCCACCCCGCCGCCGGAACCACGCCGGCGATGTCGCCCGGCGCGACGGAGCCGTTGAAGCCGACATTGATGCTCACGGCCTTCAATTCTCCTCCGGCAATCACCGAGACGACGAAGGAAGTCACGGCTTCCAGCAGCCCGTCACTGACCCGAAGCGTGATGGTTGCACTGCCCGCCTGGTTGGCCGCCGGCGTGGCTCGCACGGTGCGGTTGGCTCCGCTGCCGCCGATCACGATGTTTGAGAGCGGAACCAGGCCGGGGTTGGAGGATGTGGCGGTCACGCTCAGTGCGCCCGCCGGAGTCGCGAGGTCCCCGACGGTGAATGCCAGCAGTGGCGTCTGGCTGTTCACTCCGATGCTTTGATCCGCCACCCCGGTGATCGTGGGCGGCAGATTGCCCGTCGCGGTAAAGGTCGCTTGGATCGATTGATCGGCGGCGACGTCCTCGAAGGTGTAGCTGGAAGTCGCACCGACGGGACTGCCGTTCACGGTCACCCCGGCGATGGCATATCCCGGGTCCGGGGTGATCGCAAAAGACTGGTCCACCCCGGCATTCACCACCACCACCCCGATCGGGCTGATCGTGCCGCCGGTGCCGCAAGACGCATCGATCGTGTGGGTCGGGCCGCTCGCGGTCAGCCGGTTGACCAGATAGGTCTCGAGTTGCTGACGCTCGGGATCGGTGAGGGCCGCGGTGTAAACGAAGGAGTCGCCGTAGAGCCCGTTGTAGGTCGTCCAGCCGTCGGGCCAGTTGCGGCCGAAGGTGACGTTGTTCGCGAAGCCCCCGGCGACGCCCGGCACGATCGCCGACATGTCGCTGGTGCCGGTGACATTCATCACCTCGATGCCGTTGGCGTGGACCTTGTAGGTGCCGTTCGGCTGGACCACCAGACTCAGGATGGTCGTCTGGCCGTCGGGAATGGCAACCGTGCTGGTATCGACCGATCCGTTGCGCCGCACCACCACCTTGCCGCTCCCGTTCATGATCCCGAGGACCAGCCGGTCATAGAAGAAGTCGACGATCGAGGTCCAGCCGGGGTCCGTTCCAAAGCGCGTTGGCTTGGCCACCACGATGACACTCGCGCCGCTGCAGGGGATCGGTGCCGCGACGGTGCCGAGGTTGAGGGCGTCGGACTCGGCGGCGACATTCCGCACGAACTTGCGGCCGTCGACCACCTCGACCACAGGCGATCCCTGGGGCGTCAGGGTCTTGCCCGTCGGCAGATACGAAGGCCATGAGAGGACATTGCCGCTGGCTGGCAAGCTGTCGCTCAGGAACGAGCAGTAGATCTTGTCCGTCCGCGGCACGCTGCCGGGACCACCGGTGCCCGTGAAAGTCGCGGTGATCGAGTGGCTGGCGTCGACGTTGGTGAAAGTGTGGGTTGCCGGGTTGCCCACATTGACGCCATCGACGGTGACCTTCGCGATCGAGAAGCCCGGCTGCGGGACGATGGTGTAGGTCTGGCTGCCGCCATGGGTGACCTGGGTGGTTCCCGGCGGGCTGATCGATCCGCCATAGCCGGCCTGCGCGTTGATCGGGAAGGTGAAGGTCGCGCTGATGCTGTGGTTTTCCCGCACGTCGGCGAACGTGTAGCGGGTCCGCGGTCCCAGCACCTTCCCGTCGACCGTCAATGAAACCCGCGCGCCGGAGGTCGGGGTGACCGTGAAAGTGCGGGTCGCTCCCTGCGCGACACTGATCGCTCCGACCTCGCTCAGAGTTCCTCCGCCTGATGCCGTGGCCGTGACCGTGTGGGCCGGAGGCGTCGCCGCGAAGGTGGCGGTGATGCTGCGGTTCGAGTAAAGCGGATCAAAGGTAAAGTGCCGGACCGAGCCGATCGACAGCCCGTCCACCGTGACGTTCTGAATGAACATCCCCGGGTCCGGCGTGATCGTGTAAAGCGCGGTCGCTCTTTTGAGATAGGTGGCAGTGCCTGCCGGGCTGATCGATCCACCTGCTCCGGCCGTGGCGGACACCGTGAATTTCGCGGTGACGTCATCGATGTAAAAGGGAGACGCTGGCAGGCCATTCGCCACGCCACCGAGGGTCACCCGGTTGTAAAGATTCGCACCGACCGGATTCTGCCAACAGGCGTAGGCAACCTTCCGCGGCGCCGGCACCGACGGGGAGGACACGACCACCGTGTTGCCGACGATCGTGGCCGTCGCGTCGTACCAAGCCCCGGTAGCACCCGCGATCGAGAATTTGTCGAGCGCGCCGCCCGCCACTTCCACGGTCGGCAGGTAGGCCGTCTTCGCCCCGACCATCAGGCCGTCACCCACGTGATCGAACGAGCAAACGAGGCTGCTGCCCGTGATCGTGACATCTTTCAGGACGGGGCCGCTGGCGGTGGCGATCGGCCGCCCGTAGTCGTTCTTCAGCGCCCACAAGGCGAGCCGTTCGCCGACGTCGAACTTGTTCTTCGGGTGCCAACCGTCCCAGATCTGATCGCCGTCCAGCGAGCTCCCGACATCCATCGCGGAAGCCATGCCCGAATGGGGCAGCGCCATGGCACGGGCCTGCTGGATCCTGGTGTCGGCGTCCCAGCCACCGGAAACCAGCACCGGTTCGGGACTGGTTTGCTGCTGGCCCCAATAGGCCAGTTGCACGAAGTAGAAAGCGAAGTCCTCCACGCCGGTCATCCGCTGGTAGCCCTGCGCGAGGGCCTTCATCTTGAGATAATAGCTGTCCGGCGACTGGACGCTGCTTTGGGCGTTCTCGCCTTGGTACCAGATCATCCCTTTGGCGGGAAGCGGCGCAAACGGGTAGACCATTCCGTTGAACAAACGGAACGGACCCGACGGCAGGACCGGCTGGGAGTAGAGAGGGGCGAGTGCGGGAATGTCGGTCCCTCCCTCGGGGGCAAGCCAGGGGTCGATGGTGGTCCCCCCCACGGAGGCGAGATAGAGCCCGATGGGAATCGCCGAGCCCTGGTCCTGGCAGATCTTTCTGCCGAAATAGAAGGCCACCGCGGAGAAGTTCGACGCCGTCGCGGGGCTGCATGGCGTCCAACTGCCCGACACCGTGTCGAGCGCCGTCTCGGCCTGGACCAGCGGCGCGCGGAACTGGCGCATCGCGGGGAAGTTCGCGCTGTCGATGTCCACCTGCCGGTCGCAACTGCCCAGCACCATATCCATGTTTGACTGCCCACCGCAGATCCATACGTCGCCGACCACCACATTGCCCAAAGTCACCGTATTCGCGCCGGCTTCCTGAGCGGTGAGGTTGCCGCCCGTGACCTTGGCCACCATCGGATCCAGTGCGATCCGCCACTTCCCCGCGGCGTCAGAGGTCGTGCTCTTGGTCTGACCGTTGAAGGTCACGGTGATCGCCTTGTTCGCCGCAGCCGTGCCGGAGACCGGGACCGGCTTGCCGCGCTGCAGCACCATGTTCGCGCCGAAGACCGGCGAGATTGCCACCGCGGCGTCGGACAGGGGGGCGAGCATCCCGCGGGATCCGAGGACGAGCGCGAGGGTGGTTCTGAATTTCATGGCCGGAGCTTGGGGCGTTCGGCGGAACAGCGGGGGAGGATTCGACCCCGGTCCATCCCATCGAGAGCCGTCGGTGTATCGTCCTGTCGGTTACCCGACAACAAGACTTCGCGATTTGATCAAGCCCTTCGCCAATTCCCCCGCCACGACCGGTCCCCCGCGGACCCGGCCGCTCACCGCCGACGCGGCAGTTCGAAGCGGTCGAACACCTCACCCTTCGAATCGATCGCCTGAAACCGCAGCGGCCCATCGGGACCGATCTCGAAGAAGAACAGGTGGTTCACCGACTCCGACTTCGCGATGTGCGGCACGTCCGCCGGCGGCCGGACCTTGCGGATGCTCGCTCCCCAAGCGCCATCACCGAGATACGTGACGCCTTTCGTCGGCGCGTCCTGCACTTTCCCACCCAGCAGCGGATGGGTCCGCTTGTAGGCGTGGTCGTGGTGCTCGAAGACCGTGCTGATGCCTGCCTTTTCAAAGAGTGGCACCCAGTGCTTGCGGACATCGAGCGTGGTGCCCTCATCCTTGCGCACCGAGGGATAGGCCGGCACATGATAGACCGGAATCAGGATGCGCCGCGGATCTTTCGCCCGAGCGGCGAGCGACTCCGCGAACCACTCGGTCTGCTTGCCGGCGATCTTTGCGCGGTGGTTGGTATCGAGCACCCACACGCTGAGGTAGTCGCCGAAATCCAGCACGCCATAGGTTTCCGCCGCGGGAAAGGCGAAGTTCGCCTCGTAGTAGGGCGCGACCACGCTGTTCACCTCGTGGTTGCCGATTGCCGCAATGATGGGGATCACCCGACGGTCCTCGCCGATCAGATGATCGCGGATGTTTTCATGCCACAGGATCTCCTTCTTGAGCTCGCCCGCCTTGCCGTCGGAGTAGGAATAGTCGCCGCCCCACAGGATGAAATCCGGCTTCAGCGAGGCGGCCAACGCGTTGATCTTTTCGAAAACCCCGGCTGGAGCGGTGTCGCCACCCGCCACCACCCTCAGGGAGCGCGTCAGGCGCTTCGGCATGGTCCGGAAATAATAGGGCCGCTCCCGTTCCGCGGGACGAAATTCATACACGGCGTCCGGCTCCAGGCCGGTCAGCTCGATCCGGTAAACCATCCGTCCCGGGGCATGGGGGAACTCGCTTGCCGCAGGCACCGAACTCATCCATTTCCCGGTCCCCTTCCGACGGTGAAGCAACACCGGCTGCTCCAACGGCGACGTCTCGTGCCAGTCGATGGTCATGGTCGTCGACGGATCCCGCTGCCAGGTGAGGATCAGCCCCGCCACCTTGCCCGGTTCGGCGGCCGCGGCCGGAAGCATCAACCCCAAGACCAAGGCACAGGCCGCTGAACCCGTCCGGCGGCGGAAGGAAGCGGCGAATTTCTTTGGGAGATGCTCCATCAACCGTCTGCAACGCGAGGGTCCAAGGCACACTTTCGACAAATCGTGATCGTCTTGCGAAGGGCACTGGGCGAGTTGCGAAGATCCACTTGTTGGTGTTGCCCACCCGGGAAGGATTCATTTGTTGTGCGGGAGTCCGGAAGGGGAAGCCGCTTCCCGGCCCGACGTCTCCCGTGAACCCGACCTCCGACCCATGCCTGATCCGACCCCGCTGCTCGCCCGTCTCGCGGCCATCCTGTGGCTCGCTGCACCATCGCTTTCCACCGCCCGCGACCTGACCTTCATTGTCACCAGCGACTCGCACTACATCACCGATGACCAGTCGGAGCGGAACAAGTCGGTCCGGCTGTCGATCGAAGAGATGAACGCCATCGACCAGCGGACCTGGCCCGAAGCCCTCGGCGGCGGCCCGATCACCCGCCCGCGCGCGGTGTTTATCAACGGTGACATCATCGACGACGGCGACAAGAAGGGCGAAACGGAACTCCAGTGGAGCTACTACGTCCGTGACTTCGGGCTCACCGGCAAGGACGGCCTGCTCAAGTATCCGGTGTTCGACGGCTACGGCAACCACGACGGTCCGCCGGTCGGCGCCGAGAAGCACGGCTTCTCGATGCAGGCCAAGCTCAAGGAGCGCAACCTCCGCCGCCAGGAGCTCGGCTGGCTGAAGGATCTCTGCCCGAAAGGCCTGCACTACTCCTTCGACCTCGATGACGTCCACTTCGTCCAGGTCAACATCTACCCGGCCGACACCCAGAACGCGAAGATCCGCTACAACCGCGTCTGGCACGATCCCCAGGGCGCGCTGACTTTCCTCAAGTCCTCGCTTGAAAAGCACGCCGCGGGCAAGGACCGCCCGGTGGTGATCCTGTCCCATTGCGGCTTCGACACCGACTGGTGGCACCCCGAGGACTGGGCCGTCTTCCACGCCGCGGTCGCGCCCTATCCGGTCGCCAGCTACTTCTGCGGCCACACCGGCACCGGCATCCTGAAATACAAGCCCGAGGGCTCCGCCGGCCCCGAACTGCCGGTCGTCAACACGGGGCAGACCGCCAAAGGCTTCTTCGTCGTCCGCATCACCGATGACCGGATCCTCGCCGCCTACCGCATCCGCGAGGCCGCCGGCTGGAAGTGGAAATTCCCGATGGACCGCCCGCTGACTCCGCCCGCTTCCAAGTGAGCCGCCCTTTCTAACATGTCATTTTCCATGTCACCCCGCATCGCCTGCCTGCTCGGACTCGCCACCAGCCCGCTCGCCGCCCAGGACGGCGGCCAGCTCTACACCACCCACTGCTCCGCCTGCCATGCCATCGACGGGCAAGGCGCGACCGGCGGCACTTTCCCACCCCTCGCCGGCAGCCCTTGGGTCAACAGCGAGGCGGCGCTGGCCATCCAGATCGTGCTCCACGGACTGGACGGCCCGGTGGATGTCCTAGGAAAGACGTACAATCTCGCCATGCCACCGCAGGGCGCGGTGCTTGCCGACCCGGAGATCGCCGCCATTCTCAGCTACACCCGATCGTCATGGGGAAACCGCTCATCGGTCGTCAGCCCGGCCGATGTCGCCGCGGCGCGCAAGGCCAGCACCGGCCGCACCAAGCCGTGGACCGCGCCCGAGCTGCTGAAGTTGCATCCCTTGGTGATCGAGAAATCCGCGCTCACCAACCTCACCTCGCAAGCCTACTTCGGCGAGTGGAGCGATCTCCCCGATTTCACCCAGCTCAAAGCCGAGAACATCGAGGAAGAGAACAGCGGCCTGATCAGCGTCCGCCACGGCCTGCGAAACGATCACTTCGGGGTGGTTTGGCAGGCGGAGTTCAACGCCCCGGAGGACGGGGAATACCTCTTCCGCCTCGACTGCGACGACTTCGGCCGGGTGATCGTGAACGGCACCAGCCTGATGGAGATCCGGGAGATCGGCCCGATGGGCCGGGCGAAGGAAGGCAGGATCACGCTGACCAAAGGCAAGCATCCGATCCGGATCGAATACGCCGAGGCAGCCGGCGACCAAGGCATCGCCCTGGCTTGGAAAGGCCCTGGCATGGAGCGCTGGAAACCCCTGTCCGACCTGACCAGCGGCGGTGGTGATCCGTGGCCGAACATTCCGATCATCCCGCCCACCGGCGAGGCCGTCGTGTATCGGAACTTCATCGAAGGCACGACCCCGCGCGCGATCGGCATCGGCCTGCCCGGCGGAGTCAGTTTCGCGTGGTCGGCGGATCACTTCGCGCCGGAACTGGTGTGGACCGGGCTCTTCATGGACGGCGGCCGCCACTGGACCGACCGCGGGGTCGGCAACGATCCGCCCGCCGGGGAACGGATCATCAAGCTGGCCAACGCGCCGGCCCTCGCCACCGCCGCCGAAGCCGCCGAGCGCTGGCCCGACCGCCCGGCCCTCGCGGCGCGCTTCCGCGGCTATCGCTTCGAATCCCCGGATAGCCCGACTTTTTCCGTCGAAGCCGCCGGCTTGAAACTGCTCGACCGCTACCAAGCCGGTGCGCCCGACACCTTGGACCGAACCCTCCGCATGACCGGACGGCCTTCCGAACCGCTGCTCCTGCTGCTCGCCCGCGGGCTCCCGATCACGCCAGTCGGTGACGGTCGCTTCAGCCTCGGCGATGGCCTGGCAGTCGAAGTCAGATCGCCGAAGCCCGCCCGACTCCTCGGCGACGGCTCGCTGGTGCTTCCGCTGGACGGCGACGCCACCGCCGGGATCCGCTACCTCTGGCGCTGAAATTTCACCACCTCTCTCACCCACCGCCATGCGCGCACTCGCCACTTTCATCCTCACCGCCGGCCTCTCCGCCGCGAACCAAGCCGACTACTACCTCCGCGAGGAGATCCCGCTGCCGCCCGGCGAGGTGATGGAGATCGGCTCCATCGCCCTGATGCCGGGCAAGAAGCTCGCCGTCACCACCCGCCGCGGCGACCTGTGGATCGCCACCGGCGCGTATGAGGAGGACCTTTCGAAAGTCCGCTGGTCGAAGTTCGCCCACGGACTGCACGAGCCGCTCGGGATGTTCTGGAAAGACGACTCGCTGTGGCTGACCCAGCGCCCCGAGGTCAGCCGCCTCCACGACCGCAACGGCGACGGCAAGGCCGACGAATTCGAGACGATCAGCGCCGGCTGGGGCTCCCGCGGCGACTATCATGAGTATGCTTTCGGCAGCGAGCCCGACCGCGACGGCAACGTCTGGGTCGCGCTTTGCCTGACCGGCTCCTTCACCGCCGATGCCGACTGGCGCGGCTGGTGCGTCCGCGTGACCCCGCAGGGAGAAATGATCCCCACTTGCTCCGGCATCCGCTCGCCCGGCGGCATCGGTTTCAACTCGGAAGGGGACTGCTTCTACACCGACAACCAAGGCATCTGGAACGGCTCCTCCTCGCTGAAATGGCTCAAGCCCGGGTCATTCCAAGGCTGCCCGGTCGGCAACAAGTTCCACGAACTCGCCAAGCTCCCCGCCCCACCCGCGGTCAGCGACAAATCGAGAATCCTCGCCGAGCGGAAGAAGCACCCCGACTTCATCCCGCCCGCCGTGATCTTCCCCCACGCCCGCATCGGCCAGTCGCCGACCGGCATCGCCTGCGACACCAGCACCGGTGCCTTCGGCCCGTGGCGGGATCAGCTCTACGTCGCGGAGCAGACCCACTCCCAGGTCCAGCGGGTTTGCCTGGAAAAGGTCAACGGCATCTATCAGGGCGCCGTCTTCCATTTCCTCGAAGGCTTCGAAGCCGGCCTGATCCCCATCCGCTTCGATCCTCAGGCCGGCCTCCTTTTCGCCGGTGGATCTAACCGCGGCTGGGGCTCGCGCGGCTCCAAGCCCTTCACCCTGGAGCGCGTCCGCTGGACCGGTCGCACGCCTTTCGAGATCAAGACGATGTCGGCACGCCGCGACGGCTTCACCCTCGAGTTCACCAGCCCCGTCGATCCGACCAGCGCCGGCGATCCCGCATCCTACTCGATGGACGCATGGACTTACATCCATCAGGCGGACTACGGCAGCCCGGAAGTCGATCAAGCCACGCCCAAAGTCACCGCCGCGACCGTCTCTCCAGATCAACTCAAGGTCCACCTGACGATCGACGGACTCGTCCAAGGCCATGTCCATCATCTCAAGGCCCCGGGCGTTCGATCGTCCTCCACCGCCCCCTTGTGGCACCCCGAAGCCTTCTATACCCTCAACGAAATCCCCCGCTGATCCCGCCCGCCATGAAAACCATCCTGATCACCGCCGCCTTCGCCATCACCGGACTCGCGGCCGCCGAGAACCCGGTCTTCACCACGCCCGAAGAAGCGCGCGCCGCGGGACCGGACTTCGATCTCCAGGGCGAATACGCCGGCAAGCTCGAAGGAGGCCGCGGGATCGGCATCCAGATCGTCGCGCTCGGCGATTCCAACTTCCGCTGGGTCGAATATGCCGGCGGCCTGCCCGGCGCCGGAGCCGACGGCAAAGGCGTCGCCGGACCCGAGGCGAAGGCCAACGACCGGCAACAGGTCGAGTTCAAGCGCGCCGACGGGTCACTGGCACTGCTCGGCAAGGACGGCATCGCCATCCGCAAGGGCCGCGAGGCGAAAATCGCCCTGCTCAAGAAGGTCGAACGCGAAAGCCCGACCCTCGGCAAGAAGCCGCCGGCCGGTGCCACGGTGCTGTTCGACGGCGGCAAGCCCGACGCCTGGGACAACGGCCGCGTCACTCCCGACGGCCTGCTGATGGAAGGCGTCACCAGCAAGCAGCGCTTCGGCGACGCCACGCTGCACCTCGAGTTCCGCACCTCCTTCAAGCCTCTCGCCCGCGGTCAGGACCGCGGCAACAGCGGCCTCTACCTGCAAGGCCGCTACGAGACCCAGATCCTCGACAGCTTCAGCCTCGAGGGCAAGATGGACGAGACCGGCGGCATCTACTCGGTCAAGGAGCCTCGCGAGAACCTCTGCTTCCCGCCGCTGTCGTGGCAGACCTACGACATCGAATTCACCGCCGCCCGCTTCGGCCCCGACGGCAAGAAAACCGCCAGCGCCCGGATGACCGTCCTGCTCAACGGCATCAAGGTGCAGGACGACGTGGAAATCCCGCACGCCACCACCGCCTCGCCTGTCCCCGAAGGACCCGATGACGGCCCGATCTTCCTCCAGGACCACGGCAATCCGACCCGCTTCCGCAACATCTGGGTCAAGACCCGCGAATGATGCCTCCCGCCTGCTTTTACCGATGATCCCGCTTCGTCCCTTTCTTCCACAGGTCCTTCCCTTGGGCCTCGCCGCGCTGCTCGGCCTGTTGCCGGCCCTCGCCGCGCCTTATCTGCTGCCTGGCAAGACCGTCGATGCCGCGCCGTCCGGCGAGCTCACCGACAGCAGCGGCCTCCGCGCCTGGGACGGGCCGCTCGCGAAAGAGACCCGCGGCCTGCAATCTCCCAAGCTCCTGGCCGGCCGGGTCCACGGCCTGCTGCAAGCCGAGCCCGCCCGGTTTCCCGTCACCTTCCCCGCGCCCGGCACCGACCTCGATCTCGGCTACAACGACTTCCTCGACCTCGACCTGCTGCTCCCGGCCGGCTTCGCCGGCAGCGTCGTGGTCGAATACGCCGCGGAAGGCGTCGACGAGGACGAGCCGATGGAACGCATCGTCCTGCCGCTCGGCCCGCTCGCCGCCGACGGCCGCCACCGCCGCGTCCGGCTCGACCTCGGACTGGTCCCGCTTTGGCGCGGATTTCTGACCCGCGCCGCATTGGTGATCGAGCCCGACGCCGCCTCCCGCGGCAAACAGGTCGCCGTCGGGCCGCTGCTCGTCGGCGATGTCCCCGGCGATACCCCGGCTCGCTACGAGGAGCTCAACCTCAAGCCCGAGATGAAGCTCGCCGACCTTTCCTTCATGGAGTCGAAGCACGGCTGCATCTGGTGGACCCCCGAGCACGAAAGGGAAGGCTTCGACCCGAAGGTGATGCCGCGCCGCTCGCTGCGCATGTTGGAGGAGACCTGGCAAGTCTCGGTCAACCTGCTCGGCTACCGCGACCCCTGCCTCGGCACCGACCCCGCCGCCAAGAAGCGCTTCAAGATCAACCACACCACCTGGCACGGCGGCTTCTGGATGGGGGCCGACAAGAAGTTCCCCTACTACAATGTCTCCGAAGGCGGACTGCGCGACGAAGGCTGGGGCAATCCCGTCCCGCATGAGTTCGCCCACTGCGTCCAAGCCGGCCAGATCCACTTCCTCCGCGGCTGCCACTGGGAATCCCACGCGAACTACGTCCGCTTCCACCGCAACCTCCACTTCAAGGAGATCATCGGCGTCGACCCCATGCCCTTCAGCACGCTGCTCCACGCCAGCTATTTCCAGGATCACCCGCGGCTGATCTATGCCGACTACCGCCCCTACTTCTATCTCGACTGCGATCCCGACAATCTCGGCCTCGAGCCCGGCCTGACCGCGAAGTTATGGCAAACGGGCAAGGCCGACGAGCTGTTCTGGGACCGCCTGCCCACCGTGCTGCCCACCGGCGTGACCCGCGAGACCGTCGCCGCAGGGATCGCCCGCTCGTGGCTCACCTTCGACTTCGTCGGCGGACCGGAACACCGCGAGGCGTATTTCCCGGAGGGCCCGGAAGGCGAGCTGCGGCGCTTCCGCTTCATCACGCCGCTGGTGGCCGTGCCCGACCGCCCGGGGACCTGGAGCGTCGCCCCCGGCCGCGCGCCGATGAAGTTCGGCTGGTGCGTCCACGACCTCGCCCCCTCCGGCGGGAAGATTCAGGCGAAGCTCGAAGGGATCGATCTCCTCGGCCAAGGCGAAAGTTGGCGCTGGGGCTTCGTCGCCTTCCGCAAGGACGGCAGCCACCTCGCCAGCCCGACCTTCGAACCCGGAGTCGGGGCCTTCGATCCCCCCGCCGACCTCGTGCGGCTCGCCCTCTTCGTCGTCGCCACCCCGGCCGACGCCAGCCTCAGCTACCCGCGCCCGACGCCCGACTTCGCCGCCGACCGCCACCCCGAGCACCGCCGCTATCCTTACGAAATCCTGCTCAAGGGTGCCGCGCCGGTTGCCCGCGAGCTCAAGCTGGAACAAGTGCCCGGCGCGAAGCACCCGAACGGCGGCGGCTTCGTCGCCAGCAGCGCCCAAGTCGAATCCAGCGCCTACGTCGGCCCGCGCGCCCGCGTCCTCGGCTCGGCGAAAGTACGAGGGAACTCGAAGATCCTCGACGATGCGGTCGTCACCGGCGCCGCGACCATTCAGGACGACGCCATCGTTTCCGGCGGTGCCTGGGTCGGCGACGGCGCACAAGTCAGCGGCCAGGCCCGAGTCCGCGGCTTCGCCTTCGTCGGCGGCGAGGCCAAGGTCCGCGAACGGGCCCGCGTCGGCGACTTCACCGATCTCCAGATGGGCTCCGACATCCACGGCGACGCCACCGTCCGCGGCATGGCCCAGCCCTTGGAACGCGGCAAGGTCGGCGGCCACACGATCCTCGACGCCGACTACTCGATGGCCTTCGACCTCACGGACGGCGTCCACTACCACCACGTCCCCTGGGGCGGGTGGTATTTCGATGAATTCGCGGCCAAGCTGACCAAGCCGCGCGGACTCGTCGCTTCCTACACCTTTGACGAAAGCGACGGCGGCCAAGCACTCGACGAGTTCGGCTCACTGCACGCCCTCCTGCGCGGCGCCCCGGCGCGTGAGGACGGCAAGCTCACACTCAACGGCAAGGACCAGTCGGTCCTGCTCGACGCCTCGCTGGTCGACGCGCCCGCCGCCACCTGGACCCTCGACGCCAGCGTGACCGGCCGCGGCACCCAGCCGCTCTTCGCGGTCAACGACTGGAACGAGGACGGCCTGATGATCGGCGTCGGCGAAAGCGGCCGCCTCGCCGCGGTCCTCAAGCATCCCGGCCGGGCCCCGCTCACCCTGACCTCGCGCACCACCGTCGCCCGCGGCGGCGAAATCCGGGTTGCGCTGCGCCTCGACGGCGAGAAAGTCGCGCTGTTTCACAACGGCAGCAAGGTGGCCGAACAGCCTTGGCCCTTCCCGCCCTCCACCCTGTTTCGCGATTTGGTGGCGGAAAGCCCCGCCGCGATCTATCTTGGCCGCGATGGCAAGCAGGCTTTCATGGCCGGCCGCCTCGATCGCTTTCGTGCATTCAATGTCGCGCTGAGCGACGAAGAGATTCTCAAACACCCTTGACCCCATGGCACCCGACCATTCGCCCTCCAGCCTCCTCGCCGCGATCCTGCTGATCGGCGCTGCCGGCGCACAGACTGCAGCGCCGCTCGCCAATTCCTCCTTCGAACTCCCGGCCCGCGCCGCCGGGCAACCGGGCGCGCGTCCTTCCATCGAATCCTGGCAGTTCGCCCAGGCCGGCGTCATCGCCTCCGAAGACCTGGTACCCGCACCCCGAGGCGGCGAAGGCACCCAACTCGGCTACCTCGCCGCAAGCCCCGGCGGCCAAGTTTTCCAGGATCTCCCCGGCGGACTCACCCCGCGCTCGGAGCATGTCTTCCGCCTCAATCTCGGCGTCCGTGGCGATGCCCGGCCGGATGCCGGCGCCTCGGTCAACCTGCGCATCCAGACGCTCGATGCCAACAACCGCCCGCTGGCCAACCTCGCGATCCGCACGGTCTTCGTCGAACGCGACAAGCTCGCCGCCGATGCTCTCACGCCTTTCGATGTCGCCTTCACCACCGGCGAAATCGCGCCGCAGGGCAAAGTCCGCTTGCTCGTCGATGTCAACACGCCGTCCGCCAAGCCGGATGGCGTGTGGCTGTTAGACGGTGCGGTGTGGGAAGTCACCGCCATCGCCCCGCCGGCCAAGCCCGCCGTCGCGACGCCGGTCACCACCCAGTCGAAATACAGCTACTCGCGCGACATCAGCCCGATCCTTTCCGAGAACTGCTTCCCCTGCCACGGTCCCGACCGCGAGACCCGCGAGGCGAAATTGCGGCTCGATATCAACGACTCGGCCACTGCGCCGAACAAGGACGGCGACGCCGCCATCGTGCCCGGCGACCCCGATGCCAGCACCGCCCTCCAGCGCATGCTTTCGGACGACGAGGATGAGATCATGCCGCCACCGGAGTCGCACAAGCTGCTGACGAAGGAACAGATCGCGATGGTCCGCCAGTGGATCCAGGACGGCGCCGTGTACGAGGGCCACTGGTCGTTCCAGCCGGTCGTCCGCAACCCGCTGCCGGAAGTCCGCCAGAAGGACTGGGTGCGCCAGCCGCTCGATGCCTTCGTGCTCGCCCAGCTCGAAGCCAACGGCCTGGCCCCGTCGCCCGAAGCCGACCGCCGCACGCTCGCCCGCCGGGTGTCCTTCGACCTCACCGGACTCGCGCCGACGCCGGAAATGCTCGACGCCTACCTCGCCGACACCGCTCCCGACGCTTACGAAAGATACGTCGACCGCCTGCTCGCCATGCCGCAGTGGGGCGAACAGCGCGGCCGCTACTGGCTGGACGCCGCAAGATACGCCGACACCCATGGCATCCACTTCGACAACTACCGCGAGATCTGGGGCTACCGCGACTGGGTGATCAACGCCTTCAACCGCAACCTGCCATTCGACCAGTTCACCATCGAACAGCTCGCGGGCGACATGCTGCCGGACTCCGGCGAGGAGCAGCTCATTGCCACCGGCTTCAACCGCTGCAACATCAGCACCAGCGAGGGCGGCGTGATCGAGGAGGAATACCGCGTGCTCTACAGCATCGACCGGACCGCCACCATGTCGACCATCTGGCTCGGTCTCACCACCGCCTGCGCCGCCTGCCACGACCACAAGTTCGACCCGCTGCCGACCGGGGACTTCTACTCGCTGACCGCCTTTTTCAACAACTCCACCACCCCGGTGATGGATGGCAACGCGAAGGACCCCTTCCCGACCACCATGCTGCTGGCCGGCGACGACCGCGTCCGCTGGCAGGCCATCGACGGCGAGATGGCGGCGGCCGACGGCGCGCTCAAGGACTTCCTCGCCGCCGCCCAAGGCCGCCTTGCCGCGCGCCAGGCCGAAATCGAAGCCACCTTGCAGAAAGGCTCTCCTAACAGCACCGGCCTCGTCTATCAGGCCGAGCTCGCCGGACCCACGGACGCCGCCATCGGCGCGAAGGTCGATCAACTGGAAGTCATCTCCGGTAGCAAGCCGCAACAAGCCTCCGTCGCGCCGGCACCCGCCATCGTCGAAGGCCCCGCCGGCACCCGCGGTCTGCGCCTTGCCTCGCCCGGCCTCGCCCTGCCGGAAGTCCCCGCCTTGGATACCCACATCCCCTTCTCCGTCGGCCTGTGGGTGAATCTCGACAGCGTCCAGCAGACCGGCTCGCTGCTCGCCCGGCTCGACGACACCCAGGGCTTCGTCGGCTTCGACCTGTGGATGCAAGGCGGCACGATCGGCACGCACCTGGTCCGCTCGTGGGCCGACGACGCCATCAAGGTGGTCAGCGAAGGCCGCATCGCGGACAAGGCGTGGCACCACGTGATGCTCACCTACGACGGCTCCTCGAAGGCCGCGGGCGTGAAACTTTACATCGACGGCGTCGAGCAGCGCGTCCGTGTCGAAGCCGACAACCTGCGCGGCCCGATCCGCACCGACGTGCCGTTCCGGCTCGGCCGCCGCGAGCGGCTCGATGCCATCGGCGGACTCTCGGTCGCCGGGCTGCGCTACTTCGACCGCGCGATCGGCGGCGACGAGGTGAACGTGCTCGCCACCGACGCCCTGCTGCCGCGCATTCTCACCCGGCCGGCGGCGGAGCGGTCCGATGCCGAGCGGCAGTTCCTGTTCGACGCCTACCTCGCCCGCTTCGAACACGAGGCGCACCAGGCGGCGCTCGACCGCATCGCCGCGCTCAAGGCGGAGAAGGAAGCGATCCGTGCCCGCACTCCCACCACCCTGGTGTTCAAGGAAGCGGACACCCTGCCGGTCTCCCACGTCCTCAACCGCGGCGAATACGACCAGCGGCTCGACCTGGTCCCCGCGAAGACCCCGGAGGCGCTGCCGCCGATGGCCGGCGACCTGCCGCGCAACCGGCTCGGCCTCGCGAAATGGCTGCTGGCCGAGGACAACCCGCTCACCACCCGCGTCACCGTCAACCGCTTCTGGCTCGAGCTCTTCGGCCGCGGCCTCGTCAACACGCCCGGCGATTTCGGCCTGACCGGTCAGATGCCGTCCCACCCGGAACTGCTCGATTGGCTGGCGGTCGAGTTCCGCGAGAAGGGCTGGGACATCAAGGCCTTCTACCGGATGCTCGTCACCTCCGCCACCTACCGCCAGGCCGCGGTCCTCGACGCCGTGCGGCTTGAAAAGGACCCGTCGAACCTCCTGCTCAGCCGCGGCCCGCGCTTCCGGATGGATGGCGAGATGATTCGCGACCATGCCCTCGCCGTCAGCGGCTTGCTCTCGCCGAAGCTCGGCGGCCCCAGCGTGAAACCCTATCAGCCCGACGGGGTCTGGGAAGGCGTGGCGATGAACGAAAGCAACACCCGCAACTACCAACGGGACGCGGGCGAATCGCTTTACCGCCGCAGCCTCTACACCTTCTGGAAGCGCTCGGCTCCTCCAGCCTCGATGGAGGTCTTCAACGCCCCGAACCGCCAGACCTGCACCATCCTGCGGGAACGCGGCAACACCCCGATCCAGGCGCTGGCCAGCCTCAATGACCCACAGTTGATCGAGGCCGCCCGCAACCTCGCCCAGCGCGTGCTGCTCGCCCCGGCCAGTGATGAAGCGGCGCGCTTGAACGCGATGGCCGTGAAGGTGATCTCCCGCCCCCTGCGCGATCCCGAGATCGCCGTGCTCAAGGAAAGCCTCGTTGCGATGCGCGGTCATTACGCCGCCGACCCTGCCGAAGCCACCGCCCTGATCACCCTCGGCGAGTCGCAGCCCGATCCCTCCCTGCCACCCGCCGAACTCGCCGCCTGGACCATGATCTCGAACCAGCTCCTCAACCTCGACGAGACGCTCACCAAGTGATCCGCCCGGTCTAACCGACGACTCCAACCGACCACCCGTCATGAACCTTCTCAACGATTACCTGCTCCACGAAAGCCGCCGCCAGTTCTTGTCCCGCGGCAAGAACGCGCTCGGCATGGCCTCGCTCGCCACCCTGCTCCAGCAGTCGGCCGGTGCCGCCGCCGCGGGCGGGCTCGACGCCACCGGCCAGCGCCAGTTGATCCACTTCGCGCCCAAGGCGAAGCGCGTGATCTACCTCCACATGGTCGGCGGCCCGTCGCAGATGGACCTCTTCGACCACAAGCCGAAGATGGCCGATTTCTACGACAAGGACCTGCCCGACTCGATCCGCAAGGGCCAGCGGCTGACCACCATGACCAGCGGCCAGGCGCGCTTCCCGATCGCGCCGTCGAAGTACCAGTTCAAGCAGCACGGCAAGTCCGGCATGTGGGTCAGCGAGCTGCTGCCGCAGACCTCGAAGGTGGTCGACGACATGTGCTTCATCCGCTCGATGCACACCGAGGCGATCAACCACGAGCCGGCGATCACCGCGATGCAGACCGGCAACATGGTCACCGGCCGCCCTTGCCTCGGCTCCTGGCTTTCGTACGGACTCGGCTCGATGAACGCCGACCTGCCGACCTTCGTGGTGATGGTCGCCCGCGCCACCAACAACGACCAGAACCAGGCGATCTCCGGCCGCCTCTGGTCGTCGGGCTTCCTCGATGGCAAGCACGCCGGCGTCACCTTCCGCGCCGCGGAAGATCCCATCCTGTTCCTGCGCAACCCGTCCGGCGTCTCCAGCAAGGTCCGCCGCGCCAGCCTCGATTCGCTCAACCAGCTCAATGCGATGAACCACGAGCTGATCGGCGACCCGGAGATCCGCACCCGGATCGAGCAGTACGAGCTGGCCTTCCGCATGCAATCCAGCGTGCCCGAACTCACCGAGACCAAGAGCGAGCCGAAGAGCGTGACCGACCTCTACGGCGAGGAGGTCCACAAGGCCGGCAGCCTCGCCCACAGCATGCTGCTCGCCCGCCGCATGACCGAGCGCGGCGTGCGCTTCGTGCAGATCTATCATAACAACTGGGACCACCACGCGAACCTCGCCGGCCGCATGAAGTTCCAGTGCGGCGACCTCGACCAGCCGACCTTCGGCCTGCTCACCGACCTCAAGCAGCGCGGCATGCTCGATGACACGCTGGTCATCTGGGGCGGCGAGTTCGGCCGTACGATCTACAGCCAGGGCCAACTGACCCGCGAAAACTACGGCCGCGACCACCACCCGCGCTGCTTCACCATGTGGATGGCCGGCGGCGGCTCGAAGGGCGGCCACATCCACGGCGAGACCGACGACTTCTCCTACAACATCACCCGCGATCCGGTCCACGTCCGCGACCTCCACGCGTCGGTCCTCCACCTGTTAGGCTTCGACCACGAGCGCTTCACCGTCCGCTCGCAGGGCCTCGACCAACGGCTCACCGGCGTCGAACCGGCGAAGGTCATCAAGGAACTCCTCGCCTGATCCTCGCCCAGGCCTTCCCCTCCACGTCGAGGCCGGCAAGCGGCTGCTGCGGCTCCCCGAGTTCGCCACCAAGGACGGCTGGCAGGCCGGCGACTGGACATCCTAGGTCTGGAATTTCCAGCTCGCCTGCTGAGGCCCCGGGCCATCCGGGATTCGCCGGACGCAATCGCCCGCGGCTTTCATCACAAGCTGCTTGCCGCCGCGGCCAACTGGATCCGGCGCTGATAAACTCTGACCTGCCGCAGCGCGACGGCCGGCACCGAGAGGCTGTCGCTTTTCCCCGCCAGCTCGCGCGCGGTGTCCATCCACGGGTCGGCGACCAGTTTCCCGGGCACCGCATCCGCGAACTCGGCGGCTATGCGGGCACGCTGCCCGCCATCGATCATCCGGGTGCGCTCGGGATCGAGCACCACCAGACTCACGATCAGCGCCTCCGCCCGGTCCGGTGCCACCGGCTCGGCAGCCTCGATCCGGGTCGAACCGTCGGCTTTGCGGACCACGAACCCGATCTCCAGCCGCAACACTCCCGCCGCCAAGGTCCGGAACGAATCGTCATCGAGATCGTCGGGGCCCAACTCCGGCAAACCGTGCAAATCCAACATTCCCTCCTCCTCCGACGGCCGTGACGACGAATCGCCGAATCGATAGCCATCCGAGCCCTGACGCAAAATGTGATCCGTCACCCGGTAGTGGACGGTCGAAACCCGGCGATCGGCCTCGTCGGCTCGCGTGGGAAGTCCGAAGCGACGGGTGATCAGAACAAGCTCGTCGTCACCGTTGCCCGCCTTCTTGACCACCCGCATCGTCACTTCCCGCCGGATCACCTGCCCTTCAAGATCGCGGGCGATCTGCTCAAACGCCGCCGTCGCGATCCGGTCGGTCGCCACCCGTGAACTCACATCGCCAATCAGCGCCACCGAGCGGTTGCCGAAAATACTGGTCATCACGAGCAGGACCGCCAGCAAGGCCATCACCACCAGCAACTCGACCATGGTGAAGCCGGCCGGGGCGCGGCTCGGCAGCCCGCAGCCGATATGATTCGTTCCCCGGTTCACGGTTTTACGATGCTGGTGACGAGTTCGACGGCCCCCTGCTCCCGCCCTTCGCGGGCCGCCGCCGGCCAGCTAATCCGGCCTTGGAGATGAATCAGCGACGCGCTGGACTCATCCGGCCGAAACTCGAGGCGGCAGCGATAAAACGCGCCCTTGTCATCCTCCAGTTGGACGCCCTCACCATCGAAGAACAACTCGTCGCTGGCGGGTAGCGACGCCGGAGCCGCGATTTCATGGATCGCGGTCGCGGGCTGCCGCCCGCGCACCACCGCCCGCAGGTCCGACAGCATGCCGTCGAGCAACCAGGTGGCTCGCGCCTCATGGCCGCTTGCAGCCGCCCGGCGGCTGCAAGTGCCGATGGTGCCCGCGATCGTGGGCAGTGCCACCGCGAGGATCCCGATGCTGACCACCACCTCCATCAGGGTGAAGCCCCGGCCGCGCCGCGCTTGTCGCTGGTTTCGCTTCATGGGATTAGCGTCTGTAGACCACCGGTCGCCCCGATAGCCCAAGAATTTGAACCGCGACCGCGTCGCCGTCAATCGGCCGGACCGGATCCCCGCGGGTTGCCTGAAGGCCGATCTCGGCTAACTCGACCAAGGTTTCCGGCGGTTTCGGGAAGCCCTCGGTATCGCCCGTCAAAAACGATTCCCCCGACGGAAGGAAAATCACCGTCCCGCCGAGTTCCAACGGCACCGGCAACTCCACCCGCGGACGCTCGCCGAAATCCGGGAGATCGGCGCGCACCATCATCCGCTCGATCCGCACCGCGCGCCGGAATTCCGAATCCTTCTCGTTCTCCTCGCCGCTGCCCTCCCGCTCCCGGAAGAAGCGGATTTCCAAATCGATCGGGTCCTGGCGATGAGGTGCGATCCTCAGCCAGACCGTGCGATTCCTCGCCACCGCCTGGGACCGCGCGAACTCGACGCACGACGCCAGCGTCGCGCCAGCGGGCCCGGATCTCGGCCGGCCCTGCCACACCCCCGATCCGGCCATGGTCAGCAGCACCAGCACGATCGACATCACCACCAGCAGCTCCACCAGTGAGAATCCGCCGCTTCGGCGGAAACGACTGCGAGTCCCATGGTGGTTGTGATCGATCACAATCCAAAGAGATCACCTCGGGTAGTGCCGATCAATTGCCATTCCGCGCAGCGAATGCTCAATTCCCGAAGTGGCCGTCGGCCGCGGCCGCTAGCCGGCGGCCGGCGGGCACGAAAAAGCCGGGGACCGCGCTTGGCGATCCCCGGCTTGGCCGAAACCCTCGGGAGGGATCCGGATCAGTTGTTCAGCGTGACACGGTAAAACGCCCTGCCCGCCGGCGGAGCCGGATCGGTGTAGCTGGTCGTGACCGCGGTGCCGGGATAGCTGGCTTCAAGGACATTCCAACCGGTCAGCGTGGTGCTGCGCTCGATTTTGAAGGTCACTCCGGTGACGCTCGGCCACTGGATTGAGCCACCCGCGGCGCCGGTCAGGGCGAAGCGCGAGCTACCGCTGTTGGCGGTCAGCCCCAGGCGGAACTCCGTCAGGTTGTCGGTGCCGTCGTTGTCGAAGTCATCGGCGGCATCCTGATCCAGGTTGCCGAACGAGGCGATTTCCCACGAGTCGAGCATACCATCGCCATCGGTATCGTTCGGATCAACGGAAAGGGAGGCCACCTCTGCGTCGGTCAGCGCCTGGTCGTAGATCTGCAGCGAGGCGATCGCGCCGTTGAAGCGCCAGTATTGGTCGTTCCACTGCCGGCTCGCACCCTTAACATCCGAGTGGCTGCCGATGATCAACTGGTCACCGATGCCGATGTTGAGATTCCGCGCGAAGCTTTTGTCAAGCACACCGTCGACGTAAATCTTCTGAGTCGTTCCGTCGTAAGTGATCGTGACCGTGTGCCATTCACCACCGTTGGGCACCTGGTTAAAGCCTTCACCACTACCGTTGTGGTCGACCACCTTGTTGTTGCGGTAGCAGAACTGGGCGCTGCGGAGATAACCGTGCCCCCAACCGGCCCATGAGAAGAAGGCTGAGTCGCCGTTCGCCCCCATGTCGGCCTTGTAGAGTGCCGCCGAGATGGTCCAGTCGGAATTGCCGCCGATCTCCGGAGTCGTCACGATCGTGCCACCCAAGGTCCGGCGGTCGGTGTCGCCGCCATTCGAGGTCAACTGGTCGCTGAAATCGACTGCCTTCTTGCCGGCAAGATCGGCAACGACCGTCGGCCCCGTGCCCCCGGCATACTTGTTGAAGGTGCCGCCGAGCGAACCCGTGTTGGGCCACGAATCCAGGTTGGCGCCTTCCGGCAGCGAGGAAGCATCCAGCGACACCAGCGGATCGAGCGTCGCGCTCTTGGCCAGCGCGAAGTTCGTATTCAGAACCGACACGCCGGTCATCGCCACGGTCACGACCGAGGAACTGACGTAGCCCCCCTTGCGGGCGATCAGGTAGTAGGTCCCGAATTCATCCGGCGGGGCCAGTTGATACTCACCCGCGCTGTTGGTCGTGGTCGTCTCGATCGGGGCGCTGCCGTCCGCGTTCTGGCTGATAGAAACGACGGCGCTGTAGATCGGAACGGTGGTGAGCGAATCGGTCACCGCGCCAGATATCGTCGGCAGCGCGATGAAGCTCGCTTCGATCGTGTGATTCGCCGTGACATTCGGGAACGTGTAGCTGGTGACCGCGCCTTCGGATTCGCCATCCACCACCACGTCGTCCAGCAGGAAGCCGTAGTTCGGGGTGATGGTGAAGGATTGGTCAGCGTTCTGCGGCACCGTGATGGCACCGACCGGACTGATCGCACCGCCGGTTCCGGCGCTGGCCGTGACCGTGTAGGTGACCGCGTCGCCGAACTTCGTAATCAGGCTACTCTCCAAAGCGATCCGCTTGGAATCCGAAATCGCCCTTTTGTAAACGTAGACATCCCCGATGTCACCGTTGTAAGAACTCCAGCCATCCCACGGATTGCGACCAACGCCGACGCGGGTCATCCAATTGGGGTCGCTGCCTTGCAACAGCTTGAAGGAATCCGTGCCGATGGCACCACCCGTCCAGACCTCAACCCCATCGGAATAGAGCTTGCAGGAGCCATCTGATTGCACCACCAGGCTCAGCACAATGATCTCACCATTGGCCGGGAAATAGCCGGTCCGTACCCAGTCCCACGCCTTGCGTGAAATCATGATTTCGCCGGTCTCATGGTCGGCGCACAAGGTGAGGCCGTTGTAGTAGAGGCTGACGATCTCGCCGCGCCGTTCGCCGCCGGCGTTGGCCGGAAAGATTGGCCGAATCGCCACGACGACGCTCGCACCGTCCGCCACGACGCCACCTGCCAAACCGGGAATTCCGGCCAGCTCGAAGCCGTCTTCGCCACCCGGATTGGTGCGGCGGTTGGCCACCCAGGCCTGGTCATTGATCGTGAGCGTGCCGGGCGTGTTGATCCGGTTCAGGGACGCACCCGGCGGATATTTCGGGACCCAAGATGCGGAGCCGCTGTAATCGCTGCTAAACGCAGCGAACAGCAGGTCCTCGTCGTAGGTCGGATCCGCGGCCAAAGTCAGATCCTTGCCGCTGAGTGGCGTGGTGTCGACCGGAGTGAAAGGGGCCGGAGCGGTGGCGACGACCCTTCCCGGAGGGAGTGAACTGGCCGAAAGTTGAAACTCCTTGCCGACACGGCAGGAGAGGCTGTAGCTGCCGGATCCGCCGCTCGGCGCGCTGACGATGAAAGCGCTCGGGTTGGACGTTTGCGTGGCTTTCACCAAGGCTCCCGCGACGCCGAGGCCGCCGTCCGTTACGGTACCGCTGACCGTAGCGAAGGAATAGTCCGGGCTTTCGGCGGTCAAATCGTCAACGTAGGCCGGGAAATTCAGGCCGAGCGTGTCGGGCAGTTGCGGTCCGCCGTCGGTCTCCTGATAGGTGTTGTACACGTAGATACGGGCCACCAGTTGGGCACCGTCCGCCGGGCAGGTGATTTCCGGAGAAGTCACCAGAGTCCAGTTCGAGTCCTTGAGGGCGAAATCGGTCCCGCCCGATACCGACGAGAAGACGCCGCCGCCGGGAGCAAAGAAACCCCAACGGATCCGCACCCTTGGCTGATGGGTGGGACTAGCGTTCGGAATCCTCACCCATCCTGAAATGGTGAACCGTTCGCCCACCTCGACCAGCGGCAGTTGGCCCACCGAGCTGATCCCGTTGCCAGGATCGGCGGAGAGGAGCGCCCAGACCCGGCTACCCGTCCGCGCGAGCGCCGGATCGTTGATCACATCGGCGGAACCGAACTCCTGGACCCAGAAATCCGCGTCGGGAAGGCTTCCCGATTCGGCGCTGGAGTTTTGAAGCATGTTATCGGCGGATGCCGATTCGCTGCCGACGCACAAAAGCGCGGCAGCCGCGACCATTGCAGTCTTGGTGGCAAGGCGGGAGCCCCACCGGCGCCAAAACGACGGGGCGGGAGAGGATGGGTCCCCGGTCCCGCCGGGCGATCCCGCCGGGCAATAAGGGGTAGGAATGGTGACTGGGGTCTTCATTGGTTATTGGGGTCGGAATTCAACGATTGCTGGTAGGCTCGCGTGGTAGGGTTCTTTGTTTTTCGGTTTGGCACAGGTTCGTCGGAGAAGTCGTTTCGACAACTCCACAATCTTTTACCAAGATAGATGACAGAAAATAGATGCGGACTTTCACCCACAAGCGGGTTTTGTGATGATTTCGCGAAGGGCGGAGGCTCATTTCGCGAAATGATCACGCCCCCGAGAGATCTTCGCAAAATGTCCGTTGATCGGTGACGGCCGCTTTGGTTTATTCATATAACTAAAGCTTGGTAAGTAGACGGTAGATCAAAGGCCCGGCGCGCTTTGGCGGAATTCCGCCAGCGAAGGAGTCGTGGGCCGCCGGTCGACAACCCGCAACCCGAACCCATGAAACTTGTGGTCGTAACTCATCGCAAAAACTGCGGCCGGTCCTCCGGCATGTCGCTGGTGGTGGTGGTCAGCCTCGTGGGCTTGCTCAGCCTGCTGGCCGTGGCCCTGCTGTCGTTGGTCACGCTGGGTGGCCAAACCAATCGGTTGGAGAACGATTCGATCAAGGCCGAGGCCCTCGCCGAAGCCGCGCTCGACACCGTGCTGGCCGACTTGACCGACGAAATGACCCACGGCGCGGCGACCGTCACCGAGGACCCGTTGGCCGACGGCAGCGTTCTGCGCCACTATGATTTCACCGGAAAGCCCAGCGGCATGGCGGTGTCACGGGCGCTGAAACCGGCGGTGCCGGCCGGCGGTTCGCTGGCCAAGCAATCGGCCTCCCAGGTTCCCTTTCACACCCGCGGCGGCAAGCCGTCGGCCCGCGCCGCGGACGCATCCACCGCGAGCGGCAGCGAGCCGCTGCCGCCCTCGCTGTGGGACAAGCCGCAGCTCTTGGAAGCCGAGGCGACCTTCAGCAGCGAGACCGCGCCGGACTGGGTCTTCATGTCCCGCGATGGCAGCAATCCGGTGACTTTCAATCCGACCCTGAAGCAAAAGGAAGCGGCCGCCGGCAGCTCCCGGCCGAACCCGAAGTTCGTGGTCGGCCGCTACGCCTACAACCTCTACGATACCTCGGGCTTGCTGGACATCAATGTCGCCGGCCATCCCGCCGGCAAGCCGGACGCCGGGCGGGTGGGACAAAAAGGCAGCCTGGCGCTGGCCGACCTCGCGGGCTTGCCCGGCATGAGTGCCGACGCGGTCGACGGGCTCGCCGGGTGGAAACACGATTGGGAAAACGCCACCGCGGAAGCCCTCCAGGACTACCTCCGGCTGTCGGAAGGCAGCGGGTGGCAAAAACTGGCGGCCAATGACAACTTGTTCCTCGGTCGCCAGGACCTGCTGCGCTTCGCCAAGCTGCGTCCGCAAACCCTGCCCGCCGTCGCCCTGCCTTCGCTGACCCATTTCTCGCGCGACCTGGACGCCCCGTCCTGGCGGCCCCACCCGGCCCGCCCCAAGATCGTCCGCAAGGCGGCGCAGGGCGGAAACGATGCCCAAGGCCAGGATGACCTCCTCAATCCGGATCCCACCTCCTTCGATAAAACCCGCGGCCGGCCGCTGCTCCCCCGGCGCTTTCCCCTCGAACGCCTGAAATGGGTGGCGACGCCCGGCAAGGGCGGGCCGGTCGATCCCGCCAAGGCCGAACGCTATTTCGGCCTGAGCTGGAAAGGTAGCCACTGGGAATACGTCCACGCCCGCAGCGACGGCCGCATGTATACCCTCCAAGACGTCCCGCCGGACCGGGAACCGAATTTCTTCGAAATCCTCCGCTCCACCGTGCTGGTCGGCAGCCTCGGACGCCAGTTCGCCGCCCGCGGCCACGACGCGATCGACCAGCTCCTTTCGATGCACCAGTTGCCCAAACCCAGCGGCATCGGCGGCATCGATGCCTCGGTCAACCTCAACATCATCGAGATGGGGGCCTGCCTGATTGACCAGGCCGACACCGACAGTTGGCCGACCGCCATCACCATGCCCGGGGTCCGGCCGTATTTCGTCTTCGGTAAGGAGGACGTGCCCTACCTCAACCGCTTGTCTGCCATCCCCTACCGCGGCAAGACGCTGGAGGGCGTGCTGGTTTACAAAGACGACGGCTCCAAGGCCCCTTCCGAAGCCTACGAGGGCTCGATGGTCCTCCAGCCGATGCTGTGGCGCCCCCATCAGGTGGCCGAAAACTACAACGGCCCCTCGAGTTTCCGCATCCGCCCGCGCCACATCGACCAGGCCGGCGGTTCGATGTTTTACATGACCCAAGGCTGGTCGGTGCCGGGCAAAGGGAACCGCCCCGGAGTACCGGACCGCTCCTCCGCCGGCGACTACACCTACTGGGGCGCACCGAACTACCGCAACAGCCACCCCGAATACTTCCCAAAGACCTTCCGCGGCGATGAATTCATCGAAATCACGGTGGCTCCCGACTCGACCGCCTTCCGCGAGCCGCAGTCGGTCCACTCGCCCGCTCACGGGTCGGTCGCCGGCTACTCGATCAGCGGCGGGGTCAGTCCGGTGCCGGTGCGCAAGGGCGACCTCCGCTGGGAAGGATTGCCCGAAAACTACACCGAGGTCAGCGGCTTCCTGGTCGGCTACGCCTTGACCGCCCGCATCGAGAGCGGTGCCTCGAGTTGGAACCGGCTCGGCGTCGGCTACTTCCGCGGCGACCCGATTGAAGTGCAGATGGAATATCAAGGGCCCGACGGCGATTGGCGACCCTATCAACTCGCCGAGTTCACCTACAAAAGCAACTGGGGCGACCACTACCTGCGGCCCGACCCGCTCTGGCAAACCGAGGCATTCCACTGGTCGTCGTATCTGATCGACCCCCGGACCGCCCGCTTCGGCGGCCTCGCCACCGTCCTCGCCGGCGGCCTCAAGCCAACCCAGTGGACCTCCCTCCACCCGCAGATGACCTGGCCCGAGGGGGCGGCGCTGGCCTTCGGTCCGAAACGCGCCGATGGCGTGCGGCCCGGCTGGACCGGCCCGGCGGCCAACACCGGCTGGAATTACAACGATAACGTCCAATGGCATGAGCCCTTCAACCCGGGTGCCGTCGTTGACAACACGCTCGAGGCGTGGAACGAAAGCGCAAGCTACAGCTTCGCCTACAAGGACCCCGATGACGTCCTGCGGCCCGGCGTGGCGGGGGTCAACGAATACAACCGCTCGGTCTCGGTCGGCAATCCGATGTCGCGCCGCTGCACCCTCGGCAGCACCGGCAAGCTGACCCTCGGCTCGCTCGCCGGCCGGCCGCGGGTCATCAACCGGCCTTTTCACTCCGTCGCGGAGATGGCCTATTCGTTCCGAGGCACTCCGTGGCGCGACATTGATTTCCTCAACCCCTCCTCGCCCGACTCCGGCCTGCTGGACGTGTTCAGCCTTTATGAGGATCCCGATCCGGCCAAGGCGGACGATCCGAAACCGCCGGTGGTCGCGGGCCGGGTCAATCTGAACTCGGCCAGCGTCGACGTCATCGCCGCCCTGCTGCGCGGCACTGCGATCGATGAAGACCGCTACCTCGATGACGAGCTTGCCTCCGAACTCGCCCAAGATGTCCACGCTTGGGTCCGCTCCACCGTCCCCGGCCAAGGACCGCTTACCTCCAAGGCTGCCTTGGTAAGCGCTTCGGCGCCCACCGATAAAGCCAAAGGCCTCATTTTCGAACTGTCAAAGAAACTCAAGTCGAGTCAGGACCGGTCGATCAACGACCGCCGAGAGTTCGCGGTGCGCGCCCTTTCGGACGGCACTACCATGCGATCATGGAATTTCCTGCTCGATTTGGTGGTGCAGAGCGGTCAGCTCAACCCGGCGGCGAGCGGGTTTCAAGACTTCCAAGTTGCCGCGGAGCGACGGTATTGGGTGCACTTCGCCATCGACCGGCCAACCGGCCGGATCATTGCCATCCAATGGGAGAATGTCGTCGAATGACACGCCCCGTCCCTTTCCCCGTCTCACAATGAAACCGACCCAAGCGATCACCCGCACTCTCACTTGGACGCTGGCCTTTATGGTGGCGACGAACGCGACCGCCCAGCAGCCCGATGCGAAGCCCGCCCCGCCCCCCGCCGTGGCGATCCCCGACCAGGTCCAGCCCAAGACCCCGCTCGTTCCACGCGCCCCCGTTCGGGCGGAGTGGACTGTGCGGATGACCGCGGAGTTTCCCGGCGGATGGGAATCCGAGGGTGCATGGGAACAGGCCGCCGACGCTCCCATTGAAAACCGGGTCATTCGATCCATCGATTTTTCAAAAGACGCCGCGATCAAGACCTATCGCCTCAAAACCCGCTGGAGTGACGGTGAGAGCGAGGAGGAATGGATTGTGATGGGCCAACACGTGGCCGAACGCCCCGGCGGCCGCGGGCTGTATATCGTCGGTGCCGAGTCGAGCACCGCGCAGGATTACGGCAAGTCCGATTTCCCGGAACTCGACTGGCTTGAGATGTCTCACTATCGCGGAATAAAGACTTACAAGGGCAAGCAAGCCTTCAGGTTCTCGCTGCCGTTCGACCAGAAGCGCTTGTCGCGGAGCGAGGCCCAACTGCTAATGCTCGCCAAACAGGCAGATCCTTCGATCACCCCCAGCAAGTTCTTCAAACCGAAAAGCCCCCAAGTGGTGGTCTATCTCGACGCTGCGACCCAGCTTCCAATGCTTTTCAACGATGGATCGACGATCCGCCGCTACGATTATAGTCCGCCGCCCCCAACCAGCCTCCGCCCGTCGCCCGCCATTCTGAAGTTCCTGGGTGACCGCCAAAAGGCGCTGAAGACCCGTCTGGCAACGCCTCCCGGCCCCTGAGCCCCCTCCCGGTCGCACCTGACCGCCCGCGGCACTGGCCCTTCCTGGCAGCTTGCCGGTCAAGATCGGCTTGCCGCGGGGGCCAGCGTTATCAACTCTGCTTCCAGGATAAACCGAGCGATTTCCGGACGATACCGACTTCGAACTCAACCGGATACTCGTTTTCCACCAACGGCCGAAGCCCCGCCGCGTCAATGCGGGACAGCAGGTCGATCGAGAGCCCGATAAGCCGCGCCATTTTGCGGTAGTTCAGGCGGTCGGGGTGACGGTGACCTGGTGATAGTGCTGCCAACGCCCGCAGGAGAAAAACAGGTAGGGCACGCCGTTCCTCCGGAAGATCCCGTGGTCGCTCATGTCGCCAACGTATTCGTTGAGGGTGGCGATCAATTTGAGGCTTCCGGGAAGGGCGGCACCGTCGACCAGCGCCGGCAGCTCGGGATGACTCTCGGAGCTGGTGACGAAAACCAGGTCCTTGAGGGACGGGACTGCGACGCCCCGATCCCCGAGGGCCCCGGGAAGGATTCTGGAGGGGATGGAGAGGTCGTGCCCGACCAGATCGTAGATCATCGCGAAGTGGACCCCGCGGTCGTTGAGCTGGTCCTCGGCAAAGCGGATGCTGCCCATCGAGGACCGCTGGAAGTGCGGCGGCTCCTCGGCGGCGAAAATGGCGCCTTACTATTAAAGAACACGCGCCCGCACGTGAGAGGGAGCGGCCCGGGACCCGATGCAGGGCCTCCTTCAGATCCGCTTTCCCAATCGGCCGGACCATTCCATGGCGATTTCATTGGCCTCCGTGCGGTCGGTGGTGCCTGTCGATTTCCGACACCGAATCCTGCTTCCCGACGGCCCGCTAACATAGAACTGCGCGTGCCATTTGGGAGACTGTTTGCCGTGCGAATTGCTGACTCTGTAGAGCGAAACACGTCTCAGTTCTCCGCGGTATCTGAGGGTAGTACAGCAGAAAAGTTTGACCGATCATGTCGTTCATAATGTTCATATGGTTTCATTTCTGATTCATTTTCAGCACATTATGAGTTCCAATCCGGATTGGATGCGATTCGAGGGTTCGATTCCCCCCTCCGCCTCCAGCCCCCGATCCACGGCATTTGGGAAATCCGGCTTGCTGTTGCCATTGATCGAGCGGCTTTGACCTGCGACCCGAACCTCTCCGGATGGAAGTTCGCCGCCGGGCACTTTTACCCGACCCACGCGTAAAACGCACCCGCCAGCGTGGCCGTCATCAGCGTGGCCATGGTGCCGCCCAGCACCGCTTTGAAGCCCAGCGCGGCGATGGTCGGGCGCTGGCCCGGGGCGATGCTGCCGGTTCCGCCGAGCTGGATGCCGATCGACGCGAAATTCGCGAAGCCGCAGAGCGCGAAGGTCGAGAGATAGATCGACTTCGCCGACATCGCGCCCGCCGCCTTCAGGTCGCCGAGCTGCTGGTAGGCCACGAACTCGTTGAACACGACCTTGGTGCCGATCAGCGCGCCGACCTTGGTGATGTCCGCGCTTTCCACGCCGATCAGCCAGGCCACCGGCGAAAGCAGGTAGCCGAGGATGATGTTCAGCGAAAGGTTCGGATGAATCTGTGACAGCAGGCCGTTGACCAGCGCGGCGAAGGCGATGAAGGCGATGAGCATCGCGCCGACGTTCGCGGCGAGCTTCAAGCCTTCGCTGGTCCCGTTGGCGAGCGCGTCGAGGAAGTTCGCGCCGAGCTTGTCCTTCGGCACGTGCAGCGAGTCGTCGATCGGTTCTGTCTGCGGGATGAGCAATTTCGCCACCACCAGCGAGGCGGGCGCGGCCATGAAGGAGGCGCACAGCAGGAACTTCGCGTAGGCCACCCGCTGCGCCTCATCCGTGCCGCCGAGGATCGAGATGTAGGCAAGCAGCACGCCGCCCGCGATGGTGGCCATGCCGCCGGTCATCAGCGCGAAGATCTCGCTGCGGTTCATCCGGTCGATGTAGGGCTTGATCATCAGCGGCGACTCGGTCTGCCCGAGGAAAATCTCCGCCGCGGCGGCCAGCGATTCCGCACCGGAGAGTTTCATGAATTTCTTCGACACCCAGGCGAAGGCCCACACGACCTTTTGCAGGATGCCACAGTAATAGAGCATCGAGCAGAGGGCGGAGAAAAAGATGATCGTCGGCAGCACCTGGAAGGCGAACAGGAAGGCCCGCTTCGGCCCCAGGGTCTCGCCCATCGCGGCGGGATCGGCCAGCGCGCCGAAGACGAACATCGCGCCTTCCTTGGAGAAATCCGTGACCCACACGAAGAAGCTCGCGAGGCCGTCGAACACCCGGTTCGCCCCCGGGACCACGAGGAAAAGCAGCGCCAGGATGACCTGGAGCGTCAGCCCGCCGCCGACCAGGCGCCAGTCGATCGCCTTGCGGTTTTCCGAGAACAGCACGCCAAGGCCGATCAGGCCGGCGATGCCGAGAAGGGCGCGGAGGAGATCGATCAGCATGAAGGGGCTTCTATCAGCAGGGACCGCGCCGGAAAGCCGGAAGAAAGCATTGCATCCCGCGGCCCGCCGCCTACGCCTTCCCGCCTTCCGAATGAAACATGTGGTGATCCATACCGACGGGGCCTGCAAGGGCAACCCGGGCCCCGGCGGCTACGGGGTCGTGATGGTCTGCGGCAAGCACCGGCTGGAGCTGTCGAAGGGCTTTGCCCGCACCACTAACAACCGGATGGAGCTGATGGCGACCATCGTGGCGCTGGAGACGCTCAAGGAGCCCTGCGCGATCGAACTGATGTCGGATTCGCGCTACGTCATCGACGCGATGACCAAGAACTGGATCAAGGGCTGGAAGGCGAAGGGTTGGAAGACCGCGTCGAACCAGCCGGTGAAGAACCAGGACCTCTGGGTGCGCCTTTCCGCCGCCACCACCGGCCACCAGATCACCTGGAAATGGCTGCGCGGCCACGCCGGCCACAGGGAGAACGAGCGCTGCGACGTGCTGGCCGTCGCCGCCGCCACCGGCCGCGACTTACCGGTCGACGCGGGCTTCGACGGCTAATCAACCGTCACCCAGCACCGCCTCGAGAAAGGCCCACTCGTCGGAGGTTCTGTCGATCGTCTTCGACAGCGCCGTGCCCGCCCCGTGGCCGGCGCTGGTGTCGATGCGGATCAGGACCGGCGGTCCGTCCTTGGCCTGGCACTCCTGCAAGCGTGCGGCGAACTTGAAGCTGTGCGCCGGCACCACCCGGTCGTCGTGGTCGGCGGTGGTGACCAGCGTCGCCGGGTAGCGGGTGCCGGGCTTCAGCACGTGGTACGGCGAGTATCGTAGCAAGGCCTTGAACTCCTCCGGGTCGTCGGCGCTGCCGTAGTCCTTTTCCCAGGCCCAGCCGATGGTGAACTTGTGGAAGCGCAGCATGTCCATCACTCCCACCGCCGGCAATCCCGCGCCGAACAGGTCGGGCCGCTGGGCCAGGCACGCGCCGACCAGCAGGCCGCCGTTGCTGCCGCCCTGGATCGCCAGCTTGGCCGGAGAAGTGTATTTCTCCTTCACCAGCCACTCGCCCGCAGCGATGAAGTCGTCGAACACGTTCTGCTTCCGCAGCCGGGTCCCGGCAAGGTGCCATTCGCTGCCGTATTCGCCGCCGCCGCGGAGGTTCGCCACGGCCAGGATCCCGCCGCGTTCCAGCCACACCGCGCGGCCGATCGAGAAGCCCGGCGTGATGCTGATGTTGAACCCGCCATAGCCTGTTAGAAGCACGCGGTGGGAGCCATCCAGCTTCAGGCCCTTCTTGTGCACGATGAATACCGGCACCTTGGTCCCGTCCTTGCTCGTCGCGAAGATCTGCTTCGTCTCATAGGCCGCGCCGTCGAAGCCGACCTCCGGCCGCTTCCACAGCGTGCTCCCGCCGCTCGCGAGGTCGTAGCGGTAGATCGCGCCCGGATCGGTGAAGCTGGTGAAAGTGTAGAAGGTCTCCTTGTCGTCCATCCGGCCTTCGAAGCCGCCGCTGCTGCCGATCCCCGGCAGCTTCACTTCGCGGATCCGCTTGCCGGAGTAGTCGTGCGCCACGATGGCGCTCTTCGAATCCCGGAGATACTCGCAAATCAACTGCCCGCCGACATTCGTCACGCCCTGCAGCAAATCCTTTCCCTCGGGAATGATCTCCATCCACGACGCGCGCTCCGGCTTCTTCACGTCGATCGCGATGACCCGGTGCCGCGGCGCATTCAGATCCGTGCGGAAGAAGAACACGCCGCCATCGTTCCCCACGAAGTCGTAGCTCGCATCGGCATCGGCCAGCAGCTCGATCATCTTTTCGCCATCCACCGGCCGGTAGAAAAAGCGGTTCTTCGGATCGGTGCCCTCGCTGACGTGGACTACCAGGAATTTCCCATCTTCCGTCAGCCCGCCACCGAATCCCCAGCGTGGCTTGTCCTTGCGCTCATAGATCACCACGTCTTCGGACTGCGGCGTACCGATCTTGTGGAAGCAGAACTTCTGGAACTCGTTCATCTGGGTCAACGCCGCGCCCTCCGGCGGCGCATCGTAACGGCTGTAGTAGAAGCCGCTGCCGTCCTTCGCCCAGGAGATCCCGCTGAATTTCACCCACTTCAGGTGGTCGCCGGTGTCCTTGCCGGTGGCGACGTCGCGGACCGGGATTTCGTTCCAATCGCTGCCGCCCCGCGAGATCGAATAGCCGAGCAACTTGCCGTCCTCGCTCGGCGTGAAATTCGCCAGTGCCACGGTGCCATCCGCCGACAGCGTGTTCGGGTCGAGCAGCAGCCGGCCCTCGCCGTCGAGCGTGTCGGCGACCTTGAGCACCGACTGGTTTTGCAAGCCGCTGTTGTGGTTGAAGAACCACTTCCCGCCAAACTCCTGCGGCGCGCCGGTGCGTTCGAAATTCCACAGCGCCGAAAGCCGTTCGCGGATCGCGTCGCGCTGCGGGAGCTTGCCCAGAAACGCCTCGGTGACCTTGTTCTGCGCGGCCACCCAGGCCTTGGTCTCGGCGGCGTTGTCATCTTCCAGCCAACGATACGGATCGGGCACTTTTGTCCCGTGGATCTCGTCGATGACCTCTGACTTTCGGGTGGCCGGGTAATCGATCACCGCGGCCATGCCCAGCGAAGGAATCATCATGCTTAAGAGTGAAGGAAGTTTAGAACTCATTCGATTTGCGCGGAACCTCGGTAATTACGCGCCAAAAGCGATCCTTTTCCGGCGAATTTCCCTGCTTTGGCGACATCGTACCGGATTCACGATTTCGCAAGGAACCCCATCGTTGACCTGCCGCCAGGATCCTGTGGGATGCCACCTGCGTCGGATGGACGGGAGATGCCCCCCACATTGCTCCCCATACCCCGGCCACCGAGCTGAAACCCCGGCTACCGCGATCCGAATCCCCCTTGAAGACCGCTGCCAGACCGGGATCCCGAACCGGTCGTCCCCTCACCCCCCGGGAGGACGGCCGGACCGGCCAGTGAGCCGGCACGGGAGAGAAACCACCGGCCGAGGACGAAGCGATCCACGGGTGAGGATCCCACCTGGCACGTAGTTCCGTCTTGAGCCCAATGCCTTTAAGGATTGGAGGGCTTGACTCAGGGAGCTTCAAAGAAGCATTGGTTCGACGGCCGGTGGCGCCGCCTTGACCGAAAAGCGAATGACCATCAGTCTCCTTTCAGAAATAGAATCCATGAAACCTCCGTTCCGCATCCTGCTTGTCGGCCTGTCGATGTCCCTGACCAGCTGCTTCTTTCTGACGCCGGCCAAAGTCCAGAAGGACCTTACCTACGAGGAAAAGGCATGGGGAAATGTGGAGCGCGAGAAACCCTACGTGTTTGTGCGCGACTACGAATACAAACCCTTCGGGATGTTTCCCACGAAAGCGATTTACACCAAAGGCACGAAAATGAAGTTCACGAGCTTCGAAATCAATTGCTCCCCTCGCTACGGAAAGGGTGGCTGTTATGTCAGGGGCGAGATCCTGACTGGCAAACTCGCGGGCACGAATATCGATGCTTACGATTTCCTCAAGTTTCAAAGCACCGGGAAACAAAGGCATCAGGTGCGAATCGCTGACATCAAACCGGATATCCTGAAGCCGGGGTTCGAGAAAAGCGACAGCAAGCCGAAGCCCCGGGGCTTTTTCGAAAGATTGGGCCTTTCAAAGGCAGTCTCCCCTCCAGCTGCCCACGACAGCCTTGCCGCAACCGCATCGCCCGTTAAGTTGCTGGAGTGAGCGAACCCCGATTCACCGCCCCGAAAATCCAGGCCGCCGGAACTCCCGCGGTGGTCTCTTCGCTGCAACACGTCTTCAGCAAGGCCGGCGTGGTCCGCGGGACGAAGGCGCTTCTCGGCATCAACCAAGCCGGCGGCTTCGACTGCCCGAGCTGCGCCTGGCCGGACCCCGACGGACCACGCGCGGTCGCCGAGTTCTGCGAGAACGGCGCGAAGGCGATCGCCTCGGAAGCGATGAAACGCACCATCGGCCGCGATTTCTTCGCCGCGCATTCCGTCGCCGAGCTGATGGCGCAAAGCGATGCTTGGCACGATCTCCAAGGCCGCCTCGCCGAGCCGCTGCTGCTGCGCGAGGGCGCGACGCATTACGAGCCGCTTTCCTGGGAGGAAGCGTTCGCGATCGTGGCGGATGAACTGCGCGCATTGGATTCCCCGGACGAGGCGCTCTTCTACACTTCCGGCCGCGCGAGCAACGAGGCCGCCTTCCTGTGGCAGATGTTCGTGCGCACTTTCGGCACCAACAACCTGCCGGACTGCTCGAACATGTGCCACGAGTCGAGCGGGCTGGCCTTGAAGGAAGCCGTCGGGGTGGGCAAGGGCACCGTCACGCTGGACGATTTCCTGGAAGCGGAAGTCATCCTCTGCGTCGGCCAGAATCCCGGGACGAATCATCCGCGGATGCTGTCGACCCTTGAAGAAGCAGTGAGCCGGGGGGCGCGGGTGGTCGCGGTGAATCCGCTGAAGGAAGCCGGCCTGCTCGGCTTCGCCCATCCGCAGCACCTGCGCGGGATCCTCGGCAAGGCCTCGCCGCTCGCGTCGACCTACCTGCAAGTGAAGGTCAACGGCGACATGGCGCTGTTCCGCGGCGTGGCGAAGGCGCTGGTCACGATGGGTGCGGCGGACGAGACATTCGTCCGCGAGCACGGCAGCGGCTACGAGGAATATCGTAGTTTGCTCGAAGCGACGCCGTGGGCGGAGATTGAAGAGCGGTCCGGGATCGGCCGGGATGCGATCGAGGAACTCGCGCTGCTGCTGGCCGAGGGCGAGAAGCGGCTGATCACCTGCTGGGCGATGGGCCTGACCCAGCACCGCAACGCCGGCGCCACCATCCGGGAGATCGCCAACCTCCACCTCATGCTCGGCGCGATCGGCCGGCCCGGCGCGGGGCTCTGTCCGGTCCGCGGCCACAGCAACGTGCAGGGCGACCGCACGATGGGAATCTTCGAAAAGATGCCGGAGCCCTTCCTCGCCGCACTGGAAAGCCAGGCGGGCGTGCCAATCCCGCGCAAGCATGGCTTCGACACGGTGGACTCGCTCCAAGCGATGCACGCCGGCCGCGCGAAGGTCTTCATCGCGCTCGGCGGGAACTTCGCCCAGGCCACGCCGGACAGCGACTTCACCGCGGCGGCCTTGCAGAAATGCCGGCTCACCTGCCACATCGCCACCAAGCTCAACCGCAGCCACTTGATCCACGGCCGGCGCGCCTTGATCCTCCCCTGCCTCGGCCGCAGCGAGGCCGACGGCGGACGCTTCGTCACCACCGAAAACTCGATGGGCGTGGTCCAATCGTCGGAAGGCAAGCTGACGCCGGCCTCAGAACATTTGTTGAGCGAACCCGACATCGTCGCCCGCATGGCGGAGGCGGTGCTGGGCGACGTCGGAAAGATCCGCTGGCGCTGGCTGGCGGAGGACTACGATAGGCTTCGTACTTGGATCGAGGCGGTGGTGCCCGGCTTTGAAAACTTCAACGCCCGCGTCCGCCAGCCCGGCGGCTTCTACCTGCCGAACGCGGCGAAGGAACGGGTCTGGAACACCCCGAATTCAAAGGCGAACTTCAGCAGCGCACCGCTCGATTCCTTCCGCACTTCCGCCGGCCGCTTCCTCTTGCAGACGCTGCGCAGCCACGACCAGTTCAACACCACGATCTACGGGCTCGACGATCGCTACCGCGGGATCTCCGGCATGCGCGACATTGTCTTTCTCAATCCAGAAGACCTCGCCGCGCTCGGCGTGAAGCCGGGCGGGCGGATCGACGTAACCAGCCACTGGACCGATGGCGAGCGCCACCTGAAAGGCTTCCGCGCCATCCCTTACGACATGCCGCGAGGGATGGCGGCGGCTTATTTCCCCGAAGCCAACGTGCTGGTCCCCGTTGGCCATGTCGCGGATGGGAGCAACACCCCGGCGAGCAAAAGCATCGAGGTGTCGATCCATGCGGCATAGGCCGCCGCCCGCATCACGGGGCCTCCACCGCCGGGCCCACCCCTTTGAGCAGGCGGAACAGGTCGCTGTTGGTGGTGAAGATCACCGTGGTGTCCTTCGACAATGATTTCTGGTAGGTCTCCAGCGTCTTGACGAACTGATAGAAGTCCGCGGCGGACGGGCTCGAGTTGTAGGCCGCGGCATAGATTCCGGTCGCCTCGGCATCGGCCTTGCCCTTGATCTCCTGCTCCTTGCGGTAGGCTTCGGATTCGATCGACAAGAGCTCGCGCTCCTTGCGGCCGATGATCTTGGCTGCTTCACCCGCGCCTTCGGAACGGAAGCGATCGGCGATCTGCTGGCGCTCCGATGCCATCCGGGCGTAGATCTTTTCGACCACGTCGCGGTTGTAGTTGATGCGCTTGAAGCGGATGTCGATGAGCTCGATGCCCCAGTCCTTCACCTTCGGCTGCGCCGCCTTGAGGATCTGCTGGTCGAGGAAACTGCGCCCGTCGCGGATCGGCGGCAGCAGGCCGAGGTTCGAGTCGGCGGCGGTCAGTGCCTCGTCGCGCACCGGCTTGCGGTTCTTGTCGCTGCGGATCACCTCGATCAGGTCGTGGGAGGCGATGACCGCGCGGGTCTCGCTGCCGATGATGTCATTGAGGCGGGACTGCGCGCTGCGCTCGTCGCGGAGCTTTTCGTAGTAGGCCAGAGGATTGACGATCCGCCAGCGGGCGAAGTTATCGACCGTGATGTAGAGCTTGTCCCGGGTCGGCATTTCGGTCGCCGGGCCATCCCATTCCATCACCCGCTTTTCGATGCGGTTGATCTGCTGGATGAAGGGCATTTTGAAATGCAGGCCGGTTTCCGACTTGGCGGGGTCGGCGTTGATCGGGGTGCCGACCGGCTTGCCGAATTCCGTGATGAAGACCTGCTCGGTCTCGCTGACGGTGAAGGCACTGCTGGAGAAAACGATCAGCGCGAGAAAAAACCCGGCGAGGATGGCGAGGATGGAAAAGCGTTTCATGGTGGTGTCAGCGTGAAGGGGTGACGGGAGCGGCGGGTGCCTTGCCGTTGCTCTGGTTGAGATTCATCAGCGGGAGAAATTGCTGGGCGTCTTCATCGAGGATGATCTTGCCACCGAGCTTCGGCAGCACCTCGTTCATCGTTTCGAGATAGAGCCGCTGCTTGGTGACGGCGGGCGCCTTGTCGTATTGGACGAGGAGTTGCTCGAAGCGGGTGACATCGCCCTTCGCCTCGTTCAACCGCTGGATCGCGAAGCCTTCCGCTCCGGAGATCCGCTGCTCGGCCGTGCCCTTGGCTTTCGGGATGACCCGATTGTATTCGCCGTTCGCCTCGTTGATCACCTGCTCACGTTCCTGCTGCGCGCGGTTGACCTCGCTGAACGAGCGCTGGACCGGGGCGGGCGGGTTGACGTTGTTGAGCTGCACCTGCTCGACCCGCATCCCCATGTTGATCTTTTCAACGAGGGCCTGCAGGCGGGCCAGCGCGTCGCTTTCAATCTCGGTGCGGCCGAAGGTCAGGACTTCGTCGACCGTGCGGTCGCCGATCACCTCGCGCATCACGCTTTCCGAAAGGTCGCGCAGGGTCGGGCCGGGATTCTTGACGTTGAAGAGGTAGTCCCGCGGCGAGCTGATGCCGTATTGGACGACCCACTCCACCTCGGTGGCGTTGAGGTCGCCGGTGACCATGTCGCTTTCGAGATCCGGGCGATTGCTTGCCTGGTCTTCGTTGGTGGCGCCCGGGGTGGAGAAGCCGAACTCCAGCTTCAACTGGCGGCGGATCGGAACGATGGTCGCGGTATCGACGCCGAAGGGGATCTTGAAGTGCAGGCCGGGATCCGCGACGTGGGTGAATTTACCGAAGCGCTGGACCACCGCCACCGCTTCCGGGCTGACGGTGTAGAACGACGACAGCGCCCCGATTAGCAGCAGGATGACCAGCGGGATGGCAAGGAGCAGGCGGAAGACGAATCCGACGCTCTTGGCGGGCATTCGGAAGGTAGGTAGGTTCGGTGGACTGGACATGTGGTTGAAGTAGGCTTGGGCCGCAGAGTAAGCAACAGCCTCGGAAGCGCCGCAAGGAATGTTGCCCTTTGATTCCAATCGCTGGGACAGCCTGCCGCGACTAGCCCTCGGAAATTCGCAGGTTTCCCCACAAGACAAAGGGCCTGCCGGGCCATCAAGCCCCGCAAGCCCTGTCGTGGCACCGCCCGCGGGCAGGTGCCGGCATTCCGGCCGCGTTAGATTTTTCCTAACAACAGCAGGATGATGATGACCAGGATGATGAGTCCAAGTCCGCCGCTGGGTCCGTAGCCCCAGTTCTTGCTATGGCCCCATGTCGGGAGTGCGCCGACGAGGAACAGGATGAGGACGATGAGGAGGATGGTTCCGATGCTGATCATGAGAGTTTAGGTTGGGATTTGAGGACAGGAGACGGATTCAGAACGGGCTGCCGACGACGACGTAGCCCTGGCCGCGCTGCTGGTAATAGACGTCGTTATTCTGATAGTAGCGGCCGCCGTTGTGATTGATGGTCCGGTAGCCGCGGGGGAGTTCGGTGATGATCACTTGTTCCCGGCCGCCTTGGTCGTAGCCGCGGGAGCGGGTGACCGGAGCCTCAACCACCACGTAGCCGCCGGAGCCCCGGCGATAGTAAGTCCCGTTGTGCGTGTAGTAGGATTGGTCGCCGATCACTTCGGTCCGGTATCCCGGCGGCAGGCTCCGCGTTTCGTAGCCGGCCTGGTAGGTGGTGACTGATCCGGACGGACCGTAGGCTTCGCCGTAGGGGGTGACACAACTCGCTTGCAGGATGGCGGCGGCAAGCCCGAGGCCTCCCAAGAAGAGTGATTTCATGTCGAATCTTTTCATATGCGTTGGCGGTGAATCGCAGGGTGGATCCCCCATGATCCACTCCCTCTTCGCACGAACTCCGCCAATCCCGGAAATCTGCACGATTGCCCGCCGGAGCCCTGCTGCCACGGGATTTCCGTGTCCCCGGGCAAGACCGGAAGTCACTGCCCGGTCGGCAGCCTGCACGCCGCCCCGTGCAAAACGCCCTGCGCCAACCGCGAGAGCTGAGCCGACCCGGCCGCCGGCCTTCAGACCGGCACCGGCACCGTCGCGAGGATGTCCGCGACGACTTGCCGGCCGGTGACGCCGGAGAGCTTGGCTTCCGGCACAATGACCATGCGGTGGGCGATCACATCCGCGGCGACGGCCTGGATGGTCTCCGGGATGACGAAGTCGCGGCCTTCGAACAGCGACAGCGCCTGCGCCATTTTCATCAGGGCGATCGAGGCGCGCGGACTGGCGGCGAGCTGCACATCCTCCCGGCCGCGGGTGGAGGAAACGATGTCCACGATGTAGCCGCGGAGCTCGTCGCTGATCCTCACGCTGCGGGTGGCGGCGAGCAGGTTGACCAGGTCCTCGCGGCGGACCACCGGCTCCAGGTGATCGACCGGATGGCGGTCGATCTGGTCGGAAAGGATCGCGCGCTCTTCCTCCGGCGTGACGTAGCCGAGGCGGCTCTGGATCATGAAGCGGTCCATCTGCGCTTCCGGCAGCGGATAGGTGCCGCGGAACTCGACCGGATTCTGGGTGGCGATGACGAAGAACAGGCCGTCGAGGTCGTGGCGTTCGCCGTCGATGGTCGCCTGGCGTTCGGCCATCGCCTCCAACAGCGCCGACTGGGTCCGCGGCGAGGCGCGGTTGATTTCGTCCGCCAGCAGGATGTCGGTGAAGACCGGACCCGGCCGGAAGCGGAACTCCTGGTTCCGGGGATCGAAAATCGACACGCCGAGGATATCGCCCGGCAGCAGGTCGGGCGTGAACTGGACGCGCTTGAAGACGGCGCCGGAGACCGCGCGGGCGATCGCCTTGGCCAGCGTGGTCTTGCCGGTGCCGGGCACGTCCTCGACCAGCGCGTGGCCACCGGCGGCGAGGCAGGCGAGGATGTTGCGCAGCGCGGATTCCTGGCCGCGCACCACGGTGCCGACGGCGTTTTCCAGGAGGCGGGCGGTCTGGCGGGCGGAGGTGAGATCGCTCATTCGGCGGTTTTGGGACGGGGCTCGCGGGCGGCGGCGGAAAGAGTACGATGTTTCTCGTAGATCGACTCCAGCTCGCCGCGCGCGCCATCGGGCAGGCGGGCGGCGATCCGGTCCCAGACGCGGCGATTGAGAAACTCCCGGCCGCAGGTCAGCGGGTCGAAAAGATCGAGCTCCGGCAACACCCGGGGACCGGCAGCGGTGGTAGCGACGACGTAGAGCGGAAAAGCGTCCGCCGAATCGTCCCCCGGGGCCGCCGGGACCCGCATCGACACCGCGGCCCAGCGGCCGGCGCGGTGCACTCCCAGGATCTCGCCCTTTTGGCGGGACAGCAGTTCATAGCCGGTATTCTGAAGCATCCGCTTGCGACCGTCGTCATCGTCGAAACACGCCGAACGGGCGAGCAAGCCCGCCGCATCCCTCGCCACGATCGCCTCCCGCCACTCGCCGACCAGCCGGCGGGCGTCCTCCTCCGGCGGCGCGGAGTCGGCGGGGATGCCGCCGAGCCGGACCAGCAGGCCTTCCGTCCAGTCGTCTTCCCGCGCCTTGAGCGCCGGGCCGGTCCACTCGCCGATGACCTTTGCATTCTTCGCGAATGACAACGCCGTACTTCCCGAGAAGCCGGGGTTGGCGAGCCAGCCGGACGCACCCCGCTGGAAGAACACCATCTCCAACGAGGATTTTTCCGGCAGCTTGGCCGAGAAGATCTGGACCAGCGCACAGGCATCGTCCCCGGACTCATGGACATCGAGTAAAACGGGGGACGACAGGTCCTCCGGCTGGTGCAAGCGCTGCCACAGCCGCGAGGCGCGAGCGAGGCCATCCAGGGCGATCACGGAAGCGGCCGAGAGGTCGAGCCGCGAGGCCAGACCCTCCAGCGAGGGCTTTCGCAAAGCGGCCAGCAACGCGTCGGCCGCCGCCCGCGGGGTCGCTTCGGGGAGCGGCGGGGTGGCCGCGAGAAGCTTCTCCGGGAAAGTCGCGACGATGTCCGCGTCGACTTTGTCATCCTCTTCGTCGCTGTCCTGGGGGATGCTCTTCGGCGCAGGCAGCAGCAGGTCCTGCGGCAGGCGGATCCGCCACATCCCGGCCTTGGATCGAACGAAGGGCAGGTGAATCGCCCGCGGCCGCGGCCGGATTTCAAAATCACCGGCGGGGTCCAGCGCGACCACGCTGACCAGCCCGTCCTCACCGTCTTCCTCGGTCATCACGATCGCCCGCAAGGCCTCCGGCGCGGCCAGCAGCCGCCAGCCCGGGTGATCGATCTCCGGCTTGCGCATCACCCGCGCCAGGGCCTGGAAGGTGTCGTCCCACTCGGAGGGCCGGGGCGTTTCCAAGCCGCCGAGCAAGGCGAGCACACCCGGCAAATTGCGGGCCTTGAGCGCGGCGAGAAAGTCGGCAGCGAGCTTGTCGGGCTTCGCTTCGTGGAGCTCGTCCGGGCTGTGGAGCTTGCGCATTTCCTCGAACAGCAACGCAAAGGCGTCCTCCTTCAGCCGCACCAGTTGCTCGCTGCGGGCCTGAAGCATCCAGCTTTCCAACTCCTTCGCCCGCGGCACGAAGCCCGGACGAAAGCTCAGGCCGGTGCTGTCAAACGACGACGGCAAGGGCGCGGGCCGCCACTGGTCGGCACCTTTCACCATGCCCACCGCGTAAACTTGCACGCTGTTGGAATCGAAGTTGGTGATCTGCGACACCAGCACCGCCGCGAGGTCGCCATCGAGCTTCTGGTCGAGCACCCGCAGGTCGTCCGCCCGGATCCCCCGCCCCAGCCGGCTCAGCCGCTGCGCGATGTCCGCTCGGCTCTTGTCCGGGGTATCCGGCGAAATCGCGGTGTCGCCCACGGCAAACACGCCGTTCTCCCCGGTCAGCCCGCGCAGGAACTCGAGCGCGACCTCCCCGGGACCATCGGCGGCCGGGGCGGAGGCACTCAGGGCGAGCGTGACCAGGACGGCGATGGCGTTTTTCATAGCGACTGATGGAAGTCGTCCGCCGCATCGAGCGACATCACGAAGCCGGCCAGCAGCTCGATCGTCCGCTCGATGTCGTCAAGGTGCGCGGTCTCCACCACCGAGTGCATGCAGCGCAGCGGCAACGAGACAAGGGCACTGGGAACCCCCTCGCGCATGTGGAAAATCTTGTCGGTGTCGGTGCCGGTGTAGCGGCTGCTGGCTTCGTGCTGCACCGGGATCTTGGCCTTCGCCGCCACCTCCATCAGCCGCTTGACCATGAGTGGATGATTCGCGGTCCCATGCGAAAGGGTCGGCCCGCCGCCGAGCTTCACCGCGCCGTGCTTGTTCGGGTCGAGCCCCGGGGTGTCGGTCGCGTGGGTGACGTCTAGGCAAACGCAGGCCGCCGGGAAATGGCGGTAGGTCGCCATCATCGCGCCGTTGCCGCCGATCTCCTCCTGGACCGCATTGAGGCAAAGCAGCGTGAAGGCCGGCTTCTTGCGGCCCTTGGCGATCCGCTTCATGACCTGGGCGATGATGTAGCCGCCGATCCGGTTATCGAGCGCCCGGCCGATCAGCCGCTTGTGGGCCAACTCCGCCGGTCCGTCCTCATACACCGCCGGGTGGCCGACCCGCAGGCCGAGCGCGGCAACTTCCTTCGCATTCGAGGCACCGACATCGACCCACAGCTCGTGGACCTGCGGCGCTTTCTCGTCGCCCGCGCTGTCGCGGCGCAGGTGGATCGCGGTGTTGCCGATAATCCCCATCACCGGGCCCTTGTCGCCGGCGAAGATCAGCCGCCGGCCGCGCGCCGTCGCGACATCGCTGCCGCCGACCCGGTCGATCCGCAGGAAGCCATCCGCCTGGATCGTCTTGATCATGAAGCCGATCTCATCCGCATGGGCCGCCAGCATCACGGTCCGCGGGGATTTCCCCTCAAGCCGCGCCCAAGTCGAGCCGTAGGCGTCGCAGGCCACTTCGGAGGCGATCGGCCGGAGATAATCCGCCCACACCCGCTGGCCGGGCATCTCGAAGCCGGTGGGGCTGGGCGTCTGGAGCAGGGTGAAAAGGAATTCCCGGTCGTCTTTCGTCATCCCCGCCATTGAAGCACGCCCGCGGCGGAGGGCAATCGGGATGTCAGCCCAGTGAAGCGCAGAATTCCCGGAAGGCCCGGACCTCCTCCTCCCCCGCCACCCCGGCGACGATGTGGCCGGCCAGGCTGCGAATCAGGTGCTCTTCCTCCGGCGAAAGTTCCAGTCGTCTTACCAGAATCCGTGCGACCGCCGAAAACGTGTTGCCATTGAAGTTCGTGAACGGACCCAAGCGATGGCATTTCCGGCAAAGCTCCACCGCTTCGAACAGTTCAAGAACCCGCGATCTCTCCGCTTCCCAAAGCGCCCGAGCCGCCTCGTGACCGTCCGACGTCGGGCCGTGATGGGCGGACTTGGCCTGACAGAGCGCCTCGTTCTGCGCGGTGACGAACTCCCACGAGAACGGCTCCAGCCATTTCCTCGATGCGCTCATTTCGGATCCCGGCCGGCTTCCTTAAGGCGCTTCAGTTCCTCGACTCCCTCGCTCTTGAGATAGCCCTTTCCTGTCTTCGCGTAGACCGGTGCCGCGGAAAACCGATGCTGGATGGCCAAACCCTCCCGCAGAACTTCTTGGAAGAGCGGGTTGTTCGAAAAGTCAGGCTTCTTCTCCTCAGGCATCCCGCAGACTAACCCGCACGATTGCGCTTGGCAAGTCGGCGGGACGAGACGGCGGGACGGGACGACAGCTCAAGCCAGAGAGTCCGATCTTCTGCGGGTCACCGCCTTCCCATCCCCTTCGAAGCAAGTCCCCTACTCCGACAGATCCGCCCGCGGCCATCGCCCGAATGGCAGCATTGCTCGCTCTCGAGTCCCTGCCAGCCAGAGGACTATTTCTCGCGAGGCCCCCTCCCGCCCATTTGAGCCGTGACACGAGCACCGGTCGCGAACTAGCTTCCCATCGTCCCAAACTAGGAAGATGAACTGGAATCGCCTTGCCGCAAACGTCCTTCTCGCCAGCCCCACCCGCGGCTCGCGGCCGGCTTGCGGGCTGTACTTCTACGGTTACCGTTACTATGACCCGGTGATCGGCAGATGGCCATCAAGGCATCCGATCAATGAGCAAGGGGGATTGAACTTGTACGGCTTCTTGAATAATAGTGGAATAAATCGGATTGATAAACTGGGCTTGATGGACTTTCCGCCACTTATCCCGGGATACACTCCAAATCCTCCTCGTCCCGTAAAACACGAAGATAATGATGGTGTGGGAGAGTGGTTTAACGATCCCATACCGACCTGTTTTAACGAGGGTTGGTTCCGGCATTGTGTCAATTCGTGTCGCCTTCAGCACATCACACGTACGGATTGGCTTACTCAACTAATGGCGCAATGGCAAGGCCATGATTTGCCTTGGAGCGATGGTCGGGACATTGGCGATGTGAACGCCAATCAGCAGGGAATTGACAATGCTAACGACGATGGTCCATCTGTTTCGTGCGTGACGAGCTGCCGCAGCGAATTTTTCCATAAAGTAGCGAGAGATTGTTGTGAGTACAATACAACCCTTCTCAAGGGGAGCGAAAGGTGCTGTAAGCTACGCTACGAAAATAATTTCATTCCTCCGCCTCCACGCCTTCGATGAACATAAATAAACCGTGTCGGCAGCCGCGATTAGTTCTATTTTCCGGAATCGTGGCTACTATTATTGCATTTTTTTGCTTCAGCATAGTGCGAAATTACCTCGAGAACGATAGACTTGATCGCTACCTGAGTATTGAATATGTTAACGAAATTGAGTTGTCATTCGGATTGCCTAGATATGTGTATTTTTTTCCGTATGATGGGATGGGGTCCGATCAATTTTCGCCCCATGTTAGCGTTGATGGCGTTGAAGTCAGGGCGTATCTCTTCAGTGAGTCACCTCCTAAGTTTTTAATGGTTGCCGTAAAAACTGGAGAGAGTGCGATTCTTGAAATAAGGTTTGTCGATTCGTAAGATATGCACCTCGGTTCAGCCCGGGAAAGACTGAATACCATTCAATCGCCGTGGAAGTTGCTTTATTTCCTCCAGTTGCGACCCCTCCTCCGTCGAAAACAAACGACTTGACGGAGTTCTATCCCATTGAGAAAGCCACCCATTCGCGTCAGGTTAAGCCGCAACACACTGACGGACAGTGAATTAAATCAGAAAAAAGATCGAATTTAGTGTTGACAAGGTGAGCGGGCCGGCAAGCTCGGCATGTCTAAGACTTCACCCG